>OGCI01002406.1_pt1 | contig 12541 bp, 13 predicted proteins | sample 1570021 | NCBI WGS metagenome assembly OGCI01 (sample SAMN06264664, study PRJEB24512) | hot springs metagenome | isolation source: Hot spring water | place: South Africa: Tshipise | collected 2015-06-21
CGCCGTCGTGCAGTCTTGGCTACCACTATCATAACCCCGCCGTCAATCCCCAACCACATATGTGGAGCTATTTAGGGATGGCGCTGCAAGGGGGCAAGTCGGTCAGGCAGTGAACATGAGCTAGACATCAGTATCTTTGTGATCGTGCGGCTATCGTTGAGCTCAGGGGCTTAGATATGTAGTCGCATAGTGAAGCAATTTTCCAGAAAGCGAGATTTCTGGAAAATCCTCGATAATGATTTCAAACATGCTCTTAGAAATGAGCGAACCAAGAGTTATGAAACAGATTATCCAAAATTTGGACACGGGTGTTACAGAACTCCTTGCGGTTCCCACTCCGCTCTCTCGTCCTGGTCACCTCCTTGTCGCCAGTCGGCGTACCCTCATCTCTGCTGGCACTGAGCGCATGCTCGTTGAGTTTGGCCAGGCTAACTTGCTGGCTAAGGCCAGATCACAGCCTGAACGCGTCCGCCAAGTATTGGACAAGATCAAGATCGATGGTCTGCTGCCCACGCTTGAGAGCGTTTTCGCCCGCCTAGGTCAGCCACTGCCGTTGGGTTATTGCAACGCTGGGGTGGTGCTCGAAGTCGGCGCGGGCGTCGAAGGCTTCGCTCCCGGCGACCGAGTGGTTTCCAACGGCCCCCATGCCGAGATCGTCTGCGTGCCCAAGAATCTCTGTGCCCATATCCCTGATATCGTAAGCGACGACGAGGCCGCGTTCGCGATATTGGCCGCGGTGGGCTTGCAGGGTATCCGCCTGGCCAATCCTACCCTGGGCGAAGCGGTGGTCGTCACTGGCCTTGGGCTGTTGGGCCTGATGACCGTACAGATGTTGATCGCCAATGGTTGTCGCGTGCTGGGGATTGATCTCGATCTGCACAAGTGCGCCTTGGCCCGTCGGTTCGGCGCGGAGACGGTGGACCTCAGCACTGGCGCCGATCCGATTGCGGCCGGCCTGGCTTTTTCGCACGGCCGCGGGGTGGATGCTGTGTTGATCACCGCCTCGACCAAGAGCAGCGAGCCGATCCATCAGGCTGCCCAGATGTGCCGCAAGCGCGGTCGCATCGTGCTGGTGGGCGTGACCGGCCTGGAGTTGAATCGAGCGGACTTTTACGAGAAGGAGTTGACTTTCCAGGTCTCCTGTTCCTATGGGCCGGGCCGTTATGATGAGAACTATGAACAGCGAGGGCATGACTACCCCTTCGGCTTTGTGCGTTGGACAGAGCAGCGCAACTTTGAGGCGGTACTGGAGCTGATGGCCAGCAAAAAGCTGGATGTGACGCCCCTAATCTCGCGTCGCGTGCCGCTGGATCAGGCGCCGGAAGTTTATCGGCAGATTGTGACAGATCACTCGTTGTTGGGCGTCCTGTTGACTTACCCGGAGACGGGCGTAGACATGCGGCGGACGATCGAGGCCAAGGGTCAGGGGCCAAGGGTCAGGCGGCAGGTGGCAGGGGACAGGGGGCGGCCCATGGTCGGAGTCATCGGCGCGGGGAATTTTGCGTCGCTGGTCCTACTTCCGGCGCTGATCAAGACCGGGGCGCAATTGAAGACCGTGGCCAGCGCGGGGGATCCGGGCGCGGCGCTGGCGGCCCGCAAGTTCGGGTTTGCCCAAGCTACCTCGGATTATCGCACGATCATTGACGATCCTGAGATCAACACCGTCTTCATCGCCACTCGCCACAACAGCCATGCCCGGATGGCCAGTGAGGTGTTGCGCGCCGGCAAGCATGTCTTCGTCGAGAAGCCGCTGGCGCTGAATCGAGCCCAACTGGCAGAGGTGCGGGCCGCGTATGAAGAGAGCGCCGGTTGCCATCTGATGGTCGGCTTCAACCGCCGCTTCTCGCCGCTGGCGCGCAAAATGCACGATCTGCTGGCCGGCCGCGCCCAACCGGTCACGCTGATCTACGTCATCAATGCTGGCATCATTCCTGCTGACCACTGGACGCAAGATCTCGAAGTGGGCGGCGGACGGATCATCGGCGAAGGGTGCCATTTCATAGACCTCCTGCGCTACCTGGTCGGCGCGCCGATCGTCGGCCTGGAGGCACGCATGATGGGGGATGCGCCTGGCGTGACGATCCGCCAGGACAAGATGACCATCATGTTGGAGTTCGCCGATGGCTCGCTGGGCACGGTGCACTATTTCGCCAACGGCAGCAAACGTTTCCCCAAGGAACGGGTGGAGGTCTTCAGCGAGGGGCGGGTGCTGGTTTTGGACAATTTTCAATCCCTGGTCGGTTACGGCTGGCCTGGCCTGGGTCGGATCAGATTGTGGCGCCAGGACAAGGGCCATGTAGCGGAAGTAGCGGCCTTTATCGAGCGCGTCGCCCGCGGCGGCGAGCCGTTGATTCCCTTTGCCGAGCTTGAAGAGGTGACACTAGCCAGTTTCGTCGCAGTGGAACGGGCGGTACAGGCCGGCCGTCCTCTGGAGCTTTCGCTATGACCATCCCTATCCTTCACGTTGTCGGCGCGACCTGAACTCCATGGGGGTTGCACCAGTACTAGCCGCGCTGGTGCGTCACGCTGGCGTGCAGCAAATACCGGCCGACACTATGATGTCAACATGTCGGACGTCTTCTTTCAGCAGCTCAGCCTCTCTGCGCCGCATGTCAATCTGGAGGTTGGCTCCGGCAGCCATGTGCAACAGACAGCGCAGGTGATGAGCCGCTTCGAGCCGGTTGTCCTGGAACGCAAGTCCGATCTCGTCCTGGTCTATGGTGATGTCAATTCGACCGTTACTGTAACATTGGTGTACGCCAAGCTGGGTATGCGCGTTGGCTATATGGAGGCTGGCTTGCGTTTGTTCGACTGCACTATGCTGGAGGAGATCAACCGTCTGGTCACCGACCAGATCGCCGATCTCTTGTCCACCCCTTCGGAAGATGGTAACATCAACTTGGTGTGTGAAAGGATCCCGGCTGAGAGGGTCTATCTTGTTGGCACCGTCATGATCGTCACATTAGTTCGTCTGTTGCCAACAGCGTTGGAAAGGTGGAAGGATGAAAGGTTCCGGGTTCCTGGGTTGGAGGTTGAACGGGAACGTTATGTACTGGCGACATTCCATCGTCCCTCCAATGTGGATGATCCAACCATGCTCGCCGAGATCATGGTGGCATTGACCGACATCTCGCGACAGATCCCCCTTGTCTTCCCGACGCATCCGCGCACAAGGCAACGGCGAGCAGACCTCAACCTTCAACCCTCAACTTTTCATTTTCACCTATTTGACCCTGCCGGTTATCTTGACTTCCCCGCCTTCCAGTGCCATGCGGTTCTGGTCATCACCGATTTGGATGGGATTCAAGAAGAGACGAGCTATCTGGGCGTTCCCTGTCTCATCGTGCGGGAGAACACCGAGCAGCCTGTTATCGTCACCTTTGGCACCAATCAGCCTGTGGGCCGTGACATGGCGCGCCTGCGCCAGGCGGCGGCGCGCATCCAGGGCAGCAACGTTAAACCTCACCGAATTCCCTTATTGTGGGATGGCAAAGCCGGCGAACGCATCGCCGAACGGATCGCGTCGAGATGTTGAGTCGCCTGCGCTACGCTTTTCTGGCACAACGCTACCTGGGGGCGCGTTGGCTGGCTTTCCGCCTGGGATACGCCGCTCGTTTGCGCCTGGGTTGTCTGCGGCGGCAGACACCTTTGGCACAGTGGGATGATCAGCTGTTCGGGACTTGGCTCAGCTCTGCTGCTCTTGCCGATCCCGAAGTCTATCTTCACTATCGGCGGCAAAGTGTTCCTCGCTTCTTTTTTGCGCCGGCTGATCGGTTGTGCTATGCGCCCCTCTTTGCGCAATGGGACAATCCCGGCGCCACACCTGTTGCTATCGCCGATGACATCTGCGCCGGTCGGTTTCGCTATTTTTCACACGCGGTGATCGAGACAGGCTTCCCCCCTGACTGGCATGTTAATCCTCTGACGGGGCAGTGCATCGCCCCCGATCATCACTGGAGCGAGATCTCAGATTTCGAACATGGCGACATCAAGATCATTTGGGAGGCCAGCCGATTCGGTTTCACTTATGCATTAGTCCGGGCCTACTGGCGCACAGGCGACGAGCGTTACGCTGAAATCTTTTGGCGTCTGGTTGAAAGCTGGCGCGCGGCCAATCCGCCCAATCACGGTCCCAACTGGAAGTGCGGCCAGGAGACGAGTTTTCGGGTGATGGCCTGGTGCTTCGGCTTGTACGGTTTTCTCGACAGCCCTGCCACAACCCCGAAGCGCGTAGCAGATCTGGCACAGATGATCGCTGCCTCGGGTGAGCGCATTGCAGCCAACTTCACCTACGCGCTCAATCAGAAGAACAATCATGGCATCAGCGAGGCGATGGGATTGTGGACGATTGGGTTGCTTTTCCCGGAATTCAAACACGCTGCGCGGTGGGCAGAAATGGGCCGGAATGCATTGGAAATGCAGGCAGTGGAGCTGATTTACGATGATGGTGCCTTTTCCCAACACTCGGTCAACTATCATCGCCTGATGCTGCACGATTATCTGTGGGCCTTACGTCTGGGTGATTTGAACGGACGGATGTTCTCTCTGGAGCTGCGACAAAAGATCAAGCGGGCGGTCGATTTGCTGTATCAGATTCAGGATGAAGCCAGTGGGGGCGTGCCCAACTATGGCCAGAACGATGGCGCATTGATCTTGCCCCTCGACAATTGTGATTATCGCGATTATCGTCCCGTGCTCCAGGCAGCACACTATCTGTATGAGGATTGTCGTTGCTATGAGTCTGGGCCATGGGATGAGCCCCTCCTTTGGCTGTATGGCCCGGAAGCACTGAATGCGCCGGTGCGGAGGCCAGGCAGGAGAAACCTGGCCGCGCCAATTGGCGGCTATTATACGCTGCGATCGCCGCATGGATTTGTCTTCACACGTTGTGGCGCGTTTCGTCATCGTCCTGGTCAGGCCGATCTGTTGCATGTAGATCTGTGGTGGCAAGGCCATAACATTGCAATAGATGCAGGCACCTATTCCTACAACGCGCTGCCTCCCTGGGACAATGGCTTGGCCAGGACAGTTTATCATAATACGGTGACAGTAGACGATCGGAACCAGATGGAACAGGTCGGTCGGTTCTTATGGCTGCCATGGCCGTGTGGCCAGACTCTTTATTGTAGTGCTTCAACAACTGGTTTTCTGACCTATTGGGAGGGTGAACACGATGGCTATCGGCGCCTGAAAGCGCCCGTGCGTCACCGGCGCGGCATTTTGCGGTTGGACGATGGCTGGTGGGTAGTGTTCGACCGACTCCAAAGCGCGGGAGAGCATACCTATTGCTTACATTGGCTCTTCCCGGATGTGCCTTATAACTGGGATGTGGAAGACGGTCATCTGGCTCTAGACTTCACCTCCTTTGCATATCACGTTTGGCTGGCTGCTGGGCCGACTGAGCCTTCTTATTCTCTAGTGCGTGGTGACGAACGCTCTCCCCGCGGTTGGCGCTCATCCTATTACTATGGTCGTGAGCCAGCTCTCTCGCTAAATGCAACTGTGTGCACCACTACGACTAATTTTTGGACCCTCTTCGGCCCGGCCCAAGGAATGATCGAAGTGGATGCCCATAGTTTGTGCTTGCGGACAGAAGCCTGGGCAGCCCAACTTGCTCTTGGCCGGAATGACGCTGAACCATTGATCATAAACGTAACTATGATGGGCACTATACAAGATCATTTGGACGGTATTCAATGCATCTCCTAATAATTCACCAAGCTTTTGCCTCCCCTAACGAATCAGGTGGCACACGTCATTATGAGTTCGCTCGCTACTTGGTACGGAATGGACAACGTGTGACTATTGTTGCCAGCAACCTAGAATACAAAACGGGGAGATATATAGTCGATGGCCCTAGTATGGTTGTACAGCAAGACTTGGAAGGTATCGCTATTTTGCGTGCTTATACTTATCCAGCGTTACATCGCAGTTTTATCTGGCGCGTCGTGTCGTTTTTTAGTTTTATGATCACCTCTGTCGTAGCTGCATTACGCGCTGGGCGCGTGGACTTGATCATGGGAACGTCGCCGCCGATCTTTCAGGCTGTTTCAGCTTGGTTAGTAGCTACGCTGCGGCGTCAGCCATTTCTATTGGAGATTCGGGATCTCTGGCCCGAATTCGCGATTGACATGGGTGTGCTAAATAACCATGTTTTGATCATCCTATCGCGTTGGTTAGAGCAGTTTCTCTATGATCGAGCCACACATTTGTTAGTAAATTCTCCGGCTTATCGTGATTATTTGCTTGGTAAAGGGATTTCTCCTGATAAAGTGAGTCTAATCCCCAATGGTGTGGATCCTGACATGTTTGATCCTTCTGCCAGGGGCGAGCGTTTACGTTCTGAACTGGGGGTGGCAGACAAATTTGTCGTCACCTATGCAGGGGCGTTGGGGCTGGCGAATGACATCCCGACAATTTTGCGGGCGGCCAATCGTTTACGCAATCGTTCAGAGATCCATTTCTTGTTGGTCGGTGATGGTAAAGAGCGGTCTAATCTCGAAGCGCTGGTACTTCAGTTCAATCTGACGAACGTAACTTTTATTGGCCCTCGCCCCAAGTCGCAGATCTCGGAAGTGTTAGCCGCATCAGATGCCTGCATTGCGATACTACAAAATATTCCAATGTTTCGTACAACCTATCCAAATAAAGTCTTCGATTACATGGCAGCTGGCCGTCCGACGATCTTGGCAATTGACGGTGTGATTCGCCAAGTCATCGAAGCGGCTGCTGGTGGCATCTTTGTTCCACCTGGCGATGATGAGGCGTTAGCGGCCGCCGTGTATGCTCTGAGTCAGGACCGAACGCGTGCCCAAATGATGGGCCGGGCCGCGCGCGCATATGTAGTCGAACATTTTAATCGGCACCAGCAAGCTGTGCAGTTTTCCAAACTGATTTGCCAATTAGCCACCAAAGGATGATTTGACGAGTGAGCTGGAGATTTTATCGCGGACCAGGCAAACGGATTTTTGATCTGGCGCTTGCAATTCCGACTCTGATCGTGCTCTCGCCAGCGTTGGGTTTGATTGCTTTGCTTGTGCGCTTCAATCTCGGTACGCCAGTGCTTTTCCGCCAACAACGTCCCGGTTTGCACGGCAGGCCTTTCATCCTCTTTAAATTCCGCACCATGACCGATGCCCGTGATGCCCGTGGAAACTTATTGCCTGATGCCCAACGCCTGACTCCTTTTGGTCGTTTCCTGCGCAGCACTAGCCTGGACGAATTACCCGAATTATGGAATGTGATTAAGGGAGACATGAGTTTGATAGGACCTCGTCCTTTACGAATTGAGTATCTGCCGCTTTATACTCCTCACCAGGCGCGTCGCCATGAAGTGCGCCCTGGTATTACTGGTTGGGCGCAAGTGAACGGTCGAAATGCGCTTTCCTGGGAAAAGCGGTTTGATCTTGATGTCTGGTATGTGGATCATCTATCGTTCTCGCTGGACCTGAATATTATCCTTCGGACAATTCGCGCCATTATCAGACGCGAGGGCATAAGTGCGGAAGGACATGTGACCATGTATCGCTTTACCGGAACTCAAACTTCAGATTCATCTAACCATACTGTGAGTGGAGGAATGATGTGAAAGTCGTGTTAGTTGGCGCAGGTACATATGGGCAAGTATATCTTAGTTATTTGCGGGAGCATACCGACTTTGAGATAGCGGGGTTTCTTGATGATAACCCCGCTTTGGTTGGTAATACAATCAAGAATATCCCTGTTTTGGGCACGACCACTGATCTCATAAAATACAAGATAATGGGGATCGAGGGCATTTTCGTACCTATTGGCAATAATATAGCGCGAGTTCGTATACTTGAGCAGGCGAAAGCGATAGGTCTTGCAACGCCGAATTTTATTCATCCGACGGCAATTATCTCCAAGGATGCACTGGTTGGAGAAGGAGTTTATATACTAGCGGGTAGCATCGTGATGCCTTATGTAGATATACGTAATTATGTAATGATCAGTATGGGTGTTAATGTGGCACACCATACAACTCTGCGACCAGGAGTATTCTTATCAACAGGCGTTGACATGGGAGCAGGGGTTGATGTGGGAGAGTATGCCTATGTGGGAATGGGAGCAGTGATCATGACTGGTGTAAAGTCTATTGGCAGCCATGCAATCGTGGGAGCCGGTGCTGTAGTGATTCGTGATGTACTTGAAGCTACAACTGTGGCGGGCGTGCCGGCCAAACCACTACAAAAAGACTGAGATGCCTCGTCTCTATCTCTTTCCACCCCACATGTCCGGCCTAGAGCAGTAGTTCGTTCAGGAGATATTTGCTTCTAACTGGATTGCGCCGCTGGGGGCCAGCAAGTAGACGCGTTCGAAAGCGCATGATTTGTCGCTGTGAACTTTGCTTACCTGGATGAGTCCGGGAATGTGGCCCCTTTGCGGGCAGCCGTTTTCTGGTGGTGGCGGTATTAGTGACGGAAATCCCCAGACCGATTGAGTTGCACGTCAAGCGCGCACGTCAAAGCCTGGGGCGCAGAGTGCCGTCGGAGGAATTAAAAGCGACCTGATCGAAGCCGCAGGTGGTGAGCAAGACAAGCGTTAAAAACACAAAAGCGGCTCCCCCTGGGCCCCGATTTCAATCTGTCCCCCCACATTTCAGTGGGAGCTAGGACCCTTCTACGAAGGGCCAGGGTCACCAGGATTTACGATACCGCTTCCTATATAAATAGTATACAGATCATCGGCAGAATGTCAAACAGGGGCACAAATTTGACCTCATCTCGTCTCTACCTTTCTCCTCCCCACATGTCCGGCCTGGAGCAGCAGTTCGTTCAGGAAGTCTTTGCTTCTAACTGGATCGCGCCGCTGGGCCCGCAGGTGGACGCGTTCGAGGCCGAGTTCGCCGCGGCCGTCGGCGCGCCCTATGCCCTGGCGCTCAGCTCCGGCACGGCCGCGCTGCACCTGGCGCTGATCCTGGCCGGCGTCGGCCCGGGCGACGAGGTGCTGGTCTCCACCCTCACTTTCTCGGCCAGCGCCAATCCGGTGGTCTACCTGGGCGGCCGGCCGGTATTCATAGACAGCGAGCGGACCTCCTGGAACCTGGACCCGGCGCTGGTGTGCGAGACCATCGAGCGCAAGGCGCGTCAGGGCAAATTGCCCAAGGCAGTGATTCCGGTGCACCTCTACGGCCAGAGCGCGGATCTGGACCCCATCCTGGAAGTCTGCAACCGTTACGGCATCCCGGTCATCGAGGATGCGGCCGAGGCGCTGGGCGCCACGTACAAGGGCCGGGCGCCGGGCACTTTTGGGATGATGGGCGCTTTCTCCTTCAACGGCAACAAGATCATCACCACCTCGGGCGGGGGCATGCTGGTCTCGGCCGACAAGGGGCTGATTGACCATGCTCGTAAGCTGGCCACGCAGGCGCGCGATCCCGCGCCGCACTATCAGCATTCGGAGATCGGTTACAACTACCGCATGAGCAACCTGCTGGCGGCCGTGGGCCGCGGCCAGTTGCGCGTGCTGGAAGAACGAGTACGGCGCAAGCGGGAGATCTTCGACGCCTACCGAGGGCTATTAGGCGACTTGCCCGGCATCGTTTTCATGCCTGAAGCGCCGTGGGGCCGCTGCACACGCTGGCTGACGTGCATCACGGTGGACCCGCAAGCGTTCGGCGCCACGCGCGAGGACATCCGTCTGGCATTGGAGGCCGAGAACATCGAATCGCGGCCACTCTGGAAGCCGATGCACCTGCAGCCGGTCTTCCAGGGGTGCGAGGTCGTCGGCGGCGCGGTGGCCGAGGCGTTGTTCCGCGATGGGCTGTGTCTGCCGTCGGGCACGGCGATGACCCAGGCGGATATTGAGCGGGTGGTAGCGGTGGTATGGAGGACACACCATCCCGTAAAGACGCCATCCGTTGAAACGGACGGCTTGTGATGTGCAAACCCGCATGGCGGGGTTCGGTGTGTCCCCGGCGGCGGATTCATCCGCTGTCGTCTGCGACGCGACGCCATCCGTTGAAACGGACGGCTCTTGGCGCCTGGACGCTTGCCCTGGTCATCCCTTGAGTCGAGGATGGTACCGAACTCCTATTGAGCGCGGGCGGCGACCGGCGTAGAGTATGGCGTGTTGTACGGGCGATCGCCTGTACACCGGAAGCCCCTCGTCAGCCAGCATCGCCGTTGTCATCGTGGCCCGTCCCCGCGACGGGAGGCTGGCGAGGGGCTTTGCGTTGTGGGATGGCTTCAGCGCTCGATTTTGCCAGAGACTGCGGCTACATCAGCGATCAACAACATGCCGAACTGGCCGCGATCTGCACCGAGATCGGCAAAATGCTCGGCGCGATGATCAACAACCCCGCACCCTTCCTGATCTTTGACCGCTGACCTCCGCCCTCTGACCTCTACCTTCTGCCCACAACAAAGCCCGACAGTCAGCCAGCTTATGGCCTACAGGTTGACACCCTTGCCCTGGGCCATCTTGTTTGGCCGGTTGAGCCGACGCCGGGTATAATCGCTCTACCACAGCGATGGCGGAGGCGGACAGCGAGCGGGTGGTGCGAGTGATTCGCAAGAGGGGGCGATGATCGACCTGGTGGTCGGGACACGGAGCAGGACAGCCAGGTGCCGAGCTGGTCAAGGCGAGCAACTGATCAAAGTGCAGGCAGTTGCTAACAGGCGCTTGATGCAAGCGTTACGGCAGGGGCTGGATGCAGGGGAAGAGGAGTTCATGGGAGCCATGAATGCCTGAGCCAACCACAATTGTCTATACGCGCCATGCTGAGGAGAAGTTCGCACTTTTGGCGCGCTACGGTTTCCCAATAACCCGACAACAGGTGGAAAACACGATTCGTGCGCCTTCTTTGGTGGTAGAACAATCTGGTGGTAGACTGATCGGGCAGAAAGAGATCGGCGAACAGCATCTGTTGCGTGTTATCTATCGGCTGGAGGGAGATGTCGCCATCGTAATCACCTTCTACCCGGCGCGTAGGAGACGATATGAAACTCAGTTATGATCGTTCCGAGGATGTCTTGACCATTGAGACCGCAGAGACCGGCGTTATTGATTATGCCGAGCAGGCAGGCGATTTTATCGCCCATTTCAGCCAGGATGGCCGTCTGTTGGTATTAGAGATTTTGAACGCCAGCGAATTCCTGGCCAACGTTTTCAAGAGCACGATGCGCGCTCCGGGCGAAAAACTACTGGTTACTGCTTGATGACTTGTTCAGAGTGCTGATCGAAGGACCCTTCTCCGCCCCTCCCTTCCCACCTGAATTGCAAGAGCGGCAGAGGCTTTTGGTGGAGCGGGCACTCCAGCTTGAAAAAGTCTACGGTGATCCTGTCGCTGGACTTGCCGAGCTATTTAGCACGCTGCCGCCGGACGAAGACGACTTTTGGGTCGAAATCCACGAGGCCTGGTGATGGCGGTGTACGATCTTGCCGATTCGGACGCGCCGCTGCCGCCCCAGATGGTGTTCGACAGTTCCTTTTTGCTCGCCTTACGTCCAGCTGACGACAATCCACAGGCAGCGGCAGTCCAGGCTTCTGTTCGTCGCTTGCATCCCTATATCCGGCGCTTGCTGTGGTCCTGGATTATGGGTCAGGTTGCATCAGATCTGATACGGTGTATAATTTTGCCGTAGAGAGGTGGGGACACGATGAATTCAACGACGACGCAAATAGAAAAAACATTTTTGGCGCTCCCACAAACCGAAAAAGACGCGATCATCAGCTACGGCGCTGCCATTCGATTGTCCGCGCTACGCCAACGGTTGTTCTTGGCGCAGAGCAAGCTTCGCCACTTTGAAGAAAAGTGCTCGACCACGCTGGAACAGCTGGAACAGCGTGGGCTTGCCGATGACGCGGATTTTCGGATGCACGAAGATTACCTGATGTGGCATCATTGGGCGGATGTGGCTGCCAGAACGAAAAAGGATATCGCGCTTCTAGAGCCACTCGCGGCGCAGGGAATTCCCGGCGGGACCAGCGGGAATGTTGGCGACTGAGCGGTTGCTGCAGATCCAAGCCGCCTTGGGCGCGCAGGTTGAACGGATCGCCGTCGTCGAATTGGATGAAGAGACCCTGCGGCTCGTCCTCTATCTCAAGGATAGCACGAACTTGCGCGTCGCGGAAGAGGCATTGCGCCTGACTGACCTGGTGTTGCGTCGGGTACAGGAGAAGATGGGAGCGTAACGAGCGTCAAGTGGCTTATGCCTGAATTGCGTCGGGTGTCGGAGCAAGAAGCCGTTCGCGCATTAGAACGACTTTTCGTAAGCCAGGCAAAGAGGCGGCCACGTTGTATTGAAAAATGGATTTGATGATGGCATACCGGCCGACTATTACACTGCCGCCGATTGCGAGACCGCGATCGGCTGTGCAGAGGCGATCCTGCGGTTCTGTGCGGATCGCCTTTCTCGATAGAGCGCGCGCGATTGCCGAACTGCGCGACGCGGCGCAACGCTTGTGTGCGCGCGACGAGCGCGTGCTGGCGGTCGGGTTGTGTTGACCTGCTGCTCGCGTTCTGCCCACCGTTTCTTGTGGCTTGAAAAGCCCGGTCCCGGAGCAAGGGTGCGCTGAT
>OGCI01002407.1_pt1 | contig 12541 bp, 8 predicted proteins | sample 1570021 | NCBI WGS metagenome assembly OGCI01 (sample SAMN06264664, study PRJEB24512) | hot springs metagenome | isolation source: Hot spring water | place: South Africa: Tshipise | collected 2015-06-21
CACGCTGCCGATGCCGTCCTCCCGGAGCACCCGGCGCCCCTCGGCGAAGGCACGCGCCATCGCCTGCTCGTAGAACTCTCGGTCCTTCGGGCGGCCGTCTTCGGTCAACGACCGCTCGTTCTGCACCGCCTCGCGCGTCTTGGGCGTGAGTGGATTTGTTGGATCGAACGGATCGCGCAGCAGCGCATGACCCGGCAGCGCCCGTTTGAGCCAGACGAGGAAGAAGTCCGAAAGGTCGGCATAGGGAACCGCGTCGTAATAGGGCGGATCGGTGAACCAAATAGACGCCGATTCATCTGGGAGGGGATGCTGTGTCGCGTCAGCGCTCTGGACCTGGCCTGTTCTGGATGGCCATTCAACGAAGGACGTGACAGTTTTGTCTGTATTGCTGACTCGATCATCCCAACTTCCCGTCGATGCCGAAAGTGGTGCCGCCTCGGCGAAATCCCAGGACATCGGTAAAGTCTGGCGCGCGAATACATGCTCGACCTTCTCTTGGTCCGCCTGCGGACGCCACGTTGCAAGTACGGCATTGCGATCAACGACACCATCCAATATGAGCGCCAAGATATTGGCGAGTGCGGAGCAATTATCCTCAAAGGAGGTACGTCCTAGAACCATCAGGGCCACCTTCTGCCGCGCGGTGAACAGGTCGCCCCACTGCAGCATGCCGTAGCGCTGCACGCTGAATGCTCGGCCAGCCCCCGAACCGCCGCCGACAGGTGTCGGCTCATCCGGCACTGGGCAAAGCCCCTGCCTGCCGCCGCGTTCCCACTCGTCGAGGATCGCTTTGAGCCGCTGCTGCGCCCTCCAGACCGCCGCGTAGTCGTGTTCGGTGGGCAGGCGGTAGTGCCGTCCCTGCTCGCCGGGCCGGAGCGTCACCACGGCAAGCAGCCGTGCGCCGCCGGTGCGTCGCCCTCGCGCATCGAAGACCACGTCCGCCCCGCCCCGTTCGGCCGCAAGCTGCTCCCGCACCCGTTCCGGCGGCAGGACCGAGCCGCAGGCAAGACACCGCGCCTTCGCCCGCGCGACCGTGCCATCCGGCACCTCGCGTTCGCTCTTCGGCTCGAAGACCTCGAATTCCACGCGCGGCGGCTCGCCGGCCCGACGCTCGACCCGATATCGCAGCGCGCGCTTGCGATTGGCCTTCTTGCAGAGCCAGAAGGAGCGCGCGAGCGGAATCTCCGCGCCACAGTTCGGCGCCTCGCAGCGGACCGTCCGCGCCCAGAGGTAGGCAATCGGTATGGCGCCGTCCGGGTCCTTCGGGTAGAGGTCGGCCAGTTCCTTTTCCGCCTCGCGCTTGATCTCGGCGCCGACGCGCCGCAACTCTTCGGCCAGCTCCGGTCCGTGGCGCGGGATATCCTCGAGCATGACCTTGAGGATCAAGCAGGCGACGGGGTTCAAGTCGCTGGCGAAGGCCGCGCACCCTAGGCGCAGCGCCTCGAGCGGGATCGAGCCGCCTCCGGCGAACGGATCCACCACCAGCGGCGTCTCCGCCGGGTAGGCCGCCTTCACCAGCGCCCGGGCCACCTCCAGATAGGTGTGGTTCGCGGCCAGGTCCCAGTTGGCGAAGTCGGCAATGAAGCGGAGCAGCGCCCGGCGCAGGTCTTCATCATCAGAGCCAATCAGACCTTGCACACGCGGGAGCATCTCGCGCGCTTTGGCCTTGAAATCTTCGGGACAGAGCGGATCGCACGGATCTGGGAAGAGCAATCCCAACAGCACCGCGCGGCACGAAGCCAAAGGCCGCCGCGCCCACCACAGGTGCAGCGTGCTCGGGTGGCCGTGGCGGATGGACTTTTCCCGCGCCGCGTGCTTCGACACTTCGGCGATGGGAAAATCGACTTCGGCGAGACGTTTGCAGCTTTTAGGGATCATGAATACCCTCACGATGTGGACGTATGTGCGAACTTGTCTATAGGTTCATCGGGCGTCATGATGCATCTCAGTAGTCGGCGCGATTCGGTTCCAAACCGATCAAGAGGTCGCGCACGCCGCGCCATGATGCATCTCAGTAATCGGCGCGATCCTCGCGCACCTGCATCGATCTGATCAAGGCATCCACCGAAAGGTAGTAGTGCTCCACTTTCGTCACTTCATGCCACGGGAAGCGGGCCGGATCTTTGATCGGCTCCTGAAGTTTCGGTTCGGACGCGCAATCGGTGACGATGTACAGCCAATAGCAATCGCGCCGGTCTTCAGCCACGCGGCGTTCGTTCGGCGTGAGCAGGATGGTGCCTGTCGCGCCCGCTAAACCCTTCACTTCGATGAGGCGTAGTTCGCCAGAGCTGAGATCCAAGCTCGTGATGTCGTATCCCAAGTTCTTCTCGTGAACATCGAAGACTTGACGGCCCTGCGCCCTCTCGTACTCCATCACGACGCGCATGGCCGTGGCTTCGGTTTCAGGATTGGGTTGCAAGCGTCGCACCTCGAGCGCTTGGCGCTCGGGATGGGGCAATACGAGCACGCTGGCGATGCGCTCAACATCTTGAAGCGTGAGCGAGCGCTGTCGCCCTAGCTCCCTGCGCCGCCGATCCCGTCGCTGAAGAAGCTCCGCGTGGCGTGTTTCGGCCATCGCGAGCCGCCCTTCGGCGCCCTGCTCGCCGCGGTTCACCGCTTCCTGCGCCCGCCCGATCTCTTCGTCGGCGCGTTGCAGTAGCTCCGTGAGAGCGAGTTCGACATGCGCGGCAATGCGCTCGATTTCACTCAAGCGCTCGCTGCGCGTGTCTTCGAGAAAGGGCATAAGCGCATGCTCATTGAGCCAAGCCGTAACCTCGCCAGCTTCAACGACGGCGGGCAGCGTCTCTGGCGGGTTCGCGGGGATGAAATTACCGAGAAGGTTTGGCTCGCGCAGGCTCGGCTCGCCATTGGTCGGGATTTCGACCGCAAACAATCGCTCGTGAATGACCTGGCCCAGGCCGTCCACCACCCGGGCACGGTAGAAATCCACCCGCGCCGGCGCATCGTGCTGGAGCGAATAGAAGGTCGCTCCTTTGCGAAACTCCTCGAGCGCTTTCGCGTGGATGTGGCGGCGGATGGCTTCAAAGAGAGCGTGTCCGGGCGTCACCCATTCTAGATTATGCTTTTCGGCGATCTCTCGATCTGTCGAGAAACGCGGGTATTTTTTGACTAAAGGTGACAGTCGCCAGCCCGGCTCATTCTCGTGTTGGTGTAGCGCCGGGGGAGTCCTTCCCGGATCGAATGTGTGAGGAAGATCGGGAACAGGTTTGAGCGTGAACGAGACAAACTCGGACGCCTCTTGGATGAATCGCGCAATGGTTTCGGGAATAACGCGCCGCTCTTGGGCGCGGGCGCGGCGTTCGATCAGCATTTCGAGATTGAGCCTCTTCGTGGCGAGCCCTTCAAGGGCATTTTGGCAGATGCGGCGAAACTCGCGTTCATCCACGTTCCGAAGCAACCGCTCCTCAAGATCGGCGTCACCGAGCCGCCCAGCGTAATAGTCGCGCAGCACCCGTTCCACATAAGCTGCCGGTAGAACCTCGCCGACCACATTGAACACGGCATCATCATCGAGGGCATTACGGATCTCCTGAAGCTTGTCCAAGAGTCGCTGCAACACCCGGCCCTCGATGGTGTTGGTCGCGACGAAGTTGAAGATCAAGCAGTTTTTGCGCTGACCGTAGCGGTGGATGCGACCGATGCGCTGCTCGAGCCGGTTCGGGTTCCACGGAATGTCGTAGTTGACAAGGATGTGGCAGACCTGAAGATTGATGCCTTCTCCCGCCGCATCGGTGGCGATCAGGATCTGAATAGCACCTTCGCGAAATTGCTGCTCGGCGTACAGACGTGTTTCAGGCTCGTCCCGCGTGCCGGGCCTCATCCCACCGTGAATGCAACCGACGCGGAAGCCCCACGATCTGAGTCGTTCGACCAAGTAGTCGAGCGTGTCTCTGAATTCGGTGAAGATGAGCAGCCGTTTCTCCGGGTCGTTGAAGAAACCCTCCTGCTGAAGCAACTCCCTTAGCTTGGAGAGCTTAGCTTCGGCGCCCGATTGTTCGACGGCGCGCGCCTGAAGGGCTAGCGCCTTCAACTCTTGAATCTCGTCATAGACCTGCTGGGCGTTGCTGGCAAGCGTGACGGCCTCGAGCGCTTTTTCGAGGCGTTCGCGCTCGCTCTCTTCCATCTCCTCCAGTTCGTCCGAGTCGGGAAGGTATGGGGGAGCCGACGGCGCAAGGTCTTGGGCTCGCTTCAAGCTCTCCTCCAAGCGTCTGGCCCTGTTTTCGAGCGAGCGCCGCATGGCGTAGGCGCTCGAGGCTAACCGCCGCTGATAAAACGACATCAAGAAGCCGACGGCACGAGCACGCGGGTCGTCGCCCTGGTCGGCGGCCCTAGCGCTCTGTTGTTTGACGAAGCGGGTCACGCCGCGATAGAGATCAAACTCCGCCCCGTCAATGTGAAACTCTACGGTGTGCGGAATGCGTTTTGTGAAGATCTTCTCCGCTACCCACATCCCATCTGGCCGACGCTCCGGGAAATAGACCATGGCCTCCTTTGTGCGGCGCAGGTAAAAGGGCGCGCGACGCTGATTCATCGCCTCGCGGATGGATTTCACGTCGGCGTAGGCATCGGCATCGAGAAGTCGGAGAAAGAGGCTGAAGTTCTCCGGATCGCCCTTGTGCGGCGTGGCCGTAAGAAGAAGCATGTGATCCGATTGATCGCGCAAAAGCTCACCCAGCTTGTAACGCTGGCTCTTATGGCTCTCGTCGGAAGCCGACATGCGATGCGCTTCATCCACAATGACCAGATCCCAGTGGACTTGGCGCAGACCGGGTAGGATCTCTTCGCGCTTGGCCAGGTCGAGCGAAGTGATGACTCGCTTCTGGTCCAGCCACTGGTTGATACCGAATTGCCCTCGAATGTCACTGCCTTTGAGAACGATGAACTGCGCCTCGAATTTCTCCTTCAGCTCACGCTGCCATTGGAAAGTCAGATTGGACGGGCAGACGATGAGAATCCGCTCCGCCAAACCTCGCAGCTCAAGCTCGCGGATCAATAGGCCCGCCATGATCGTCTTCCCTGCGCCCGCATCATCAGCGAGCAGGAATCGAACGCGCGGAAGCTTGAGTAGATAGTCATAGACCGCTTCGAGCTGGTGCGGCAAAGGATCAACGCGAGAGATCGAAAGGGCGAAGTACGGGTCGAACTCGTAAGCGATGCCCAGAGAATAGGCCTGCAATCCAAGCCGCAGGAGCCGGCCATCCCCATCGTAGGTTGAGTGAGAATCAATAATGGTCAGACTCTCCAGATCGGATTTAGCCAAAATCACCTTGCGAAAACGCCCCGACTTCACGCCGACCAGTCTAAACTCCCACATGTCAGGGCCGATCGCTTGCACCGATTCCACGCGCATCGGCTCATCGAAAAGTGGGCCTGTCAAAACCTGATCCTGCTTCGGCACTGAACCGCCGTTCATCGAATATCTCCTCCGAATTGCGAAAGGTAGCGCCGCGCGGACACGTTAAGGTGTCGGATCCCGCATGTCGCCAAAGATGAGGCGCGACACATGTTCTCTTTTCAGTTAAAGCTTAAAAGAGCTTCGAACAGGCGCGCTATATGGCCAGAACCGGCCCCAAGGAATTATCTACGCAGTGTCCCATAAATCAAGTCGGTCCCTTCAAGGCCGAGATGTTCGGTCATTCACCAAGCTACACTTCCCTGTTAAGGCTGAACCGCAGAAGACCTCTTCTTCCCTAGTCAAGCCACAATTTGCTAGAGATGAACACATCGGTGATACTCTCTGATTCAACGATCGTTCAAAGATCCCGCCTGCAGAGTCTCCTTACCGTCATGGCTTGACACCGCACTGCTACTATCTTAGACTGTCCGTTCGCTATATTGACAGATCCGCGAGGAACCCGCTGTTGAGCTCGAAGAGCAGACCGATCGCCATCTTCTACGAACATCCGGACTGGTTCCGGCCGCTCTTTGCCGAATTGGACCGCCGCGCGATCCCCTATGTGCGGCTCGATGCCCGTTGCCACCGGTATGATCCGCAGACGCGCGCCGAAGATTACGCGCTCTTCTTCAACCGGATGAGTCCATCGGCCTACTTGCGCGGCGCGGGTCACGCCATCTTCTACACGCTCGGGCTGCTCGAACAACTCGAACGCTCGGGCGTGCGCGTCATCAACGGCGCCGAAGCCTTCAGATACGAGATCTCCAAGGCGCGACAGTTGCAGCTTCTCGCTTCGCTCGGACTCGACGCGCCGCGCGCTCACGTCATCAACTGCGCGGATCAAGCGCTCGAAGCGGCGCGCGAACTGCGCTTCCCCGTGGTCGTCAAAGCCAACATCGGCGGGAGCGGCGCCGGCATCGCGCGCTACGACACGCCGGACCAGCTTGCGCGCGCCGTCGAGAACGAACGCCTCGATCTCGGCATCGATGGAACGGCGCTGGTTCAAGAGTTCATCCCGGCGCGCAACGGTCACATCACGCGCGTCGAGACGCTCGGCGGGCGTTATCTTTACGCCATCAACGTCTATTCTTCCGCCGACAACTTCAATCTCTGTCCGGCTGATGCATGTCAAACGACCGACGGCGTCGAACTCGCGCGCAGCGCGTGTCCGGTTGATGCGCCGAAATCCGGGTTGCGCGTGGAAGCTTACACGCCGCCCGCGGAAGTGATCGCGGCGGTCGAGCGCATCGCGCAAGCGGCCCACTTGGATGTCGGCGGGATCGAATACATCGTGGACGATCGCGATGGGCGCTTGTACTACTACGACATCAACGCGCTCTCGAACTTCGTCGCCGATGCGCCGCGCGTCGTCGGATTCGATCCCTTCGCGAAGCTGGTCGATTTTCTCGTGGCGGAGGCACGCTGATGCGTTACGGTTACTGGCTGCCGGTCTTCGGCGGTTGGCTGCGCAACGTCGAAGATGAAGGGATGGAAGCGAGCTGGGCTTACGTCAGCAAGCTCGCGCGCCGCAGCGAAGCGCTCGGGTATGATCTGACGCTTATCGCCGAACTGAACTTGAACGACATCAAAGGCGTGGACGCCCCTTCGCTCGATGCGTGGTCCACAGCGGCGGCGCTCGCCGCCGTCACCGAGCGGCTCGAACTGATGGTCGCCGTGCGTCCGACATTTCACAACCCGGCGTTGCTCGCCAAACAGGCGGCCAACATCGATCACATCAGCGGCGGACGACTCTCGCTCAACGTCGTCGCGGCGTGGTGGGCTGAAGAGGCGCGCAAATACGGCGTACAGTTCGAACAACACGATGACCGTTACGCGCGCACGGCGGAATGGATCGAACTGGTCGATCGCCTGTGGAAAGAGGACCACTTCTCTTTCGAGGGGCGTTACTACAAGGTCGAAGATGCCGTGCTGCAACCCAAGCCGCTCGCGCGCCCGCGCCCGACGATCTACGCCGGCGGAGAATCGGAAGCGGCCAAAGAGATGATCGCACGCCTGTGCGATGCCTACGTGATGCACGGCGACCCGCCCGACAAAATCCGGCGCAAGATTGAAGACATGTCCGCAAGGCGCGCGCGGCATGGCTTGCCATCGCTCAAATTCGGCGTCGCCGCTTACGTCATCGTGCGCGACACGGAAGAAGAAGCACAACGCGAGCTACAACGCATCACCGACGTGCGCCAATCGGCGGCTGGATATGCCAACTATCAACAGTGGCTCGCCAACACGCAGCTCGAGCAGCGCGTTTCGCTGGAAGATTATTCGGTGTCGAATCGGGGATTGCGCTCCGGTCTCGTCGGCACGCCGGAACAGGTCGCCGAGCGGATCGATGCTTTCGAGGCCGTCGGCGTCGATCTGCTCTTGCTCCAGTTCAGCCCGCAACTCGAAGAGATGGAACGCTTCGCCGAAACGGTGATGCCGCTTAGAGAACGTGCAGCAGCAGCTCGAGGATAGATGTTCGTCGCCAGTGATAACTTGTAATGGTCAAGGCCTATCGCGCTGGCGGTTTTCCGTAAGTGCATTCAAGGTTCGTCGCAAATAACGATCGCCCATGATCGCGGGCGCTTTTCGGATCCGATCCAAAGGCGCCCGATATTTTTCGCTCGGTTTGGGAACCGAGGGCTGCGTCGTTTCGGTCGAAGATCCGTCTCGTCGCCGTTTGCGACGATGCCCCCTTTGTCAACGCGAGTCGTCATTGCGGTTCGCATCCGTCCGCGGGGTAGGATCCAGCGCTTGAGCCAGCAACGCCCGGGAAGCTTTCGAGAAGCCGCATAAAGTTTGCATAAATATGCAACACCGCACAGCACCGCGAGACCGATTGAACAAAGGCACGCCTAAGGTCGCAACGCGACGATGTTGCCGCGGACGGCGCGCCTATTCGCTGCGGTCGAGGAAACGGGCGATGCCAGCGCGACAATCTTCCGTCAGGCGAGCGATGGTGTTCGCGTCGGCGCCCGCGCGCAGCGCCGCGTCGAACGTCAAACCATCGATCTGGTAGAGTAAGCGCTTGGTGAGCATGATGGCGCTGCGGCTGGCCCGCGCGAAACCGCCGACGTAAGCTTCGACTTCCGCCGCGAAAGCATCGTCCGCATAGACGCGCGACACCAAACCGATGCGTTCTGCTTCGGCGGCGCCGATCTCTTCGCCGCGCGCGAGAAGTTCGAAAGCCCGCTTCTCCGACACGTTGCGTCGCAAGATCGCCATCACCATCGCTGGGACGAATCCGATCTTGACTTCCGGATAGCCGAATCGCGCCGATTCCGCTGCCAGAACCACGTCGCAAGCAGTCGCCAACCCGCAGCCGCCGGCCAGCGCCCGCCCACGCACGGCGGCGACCACCGGCACGCGCACACGCCGGATGAGCGTGAAAAGCTCCATCAGCGACTCGGCATCCCGCAGGTTCTCGATGATCGAGCTTTCGGAGATGCGCCGCAGTTGCGCAAGATCCGCTCCGGCGCAGAAGTCCTTGCCCGCCCCCGTGATGACCACAGCGCGCACCGATTCGTCTTCGTCGGCGCGCCGCAAAGCGCCCTTCAGTTCCGCGATCAATTCATCGTTGAGCGCGTTTCTCTTCTCCGGACGGTTGAGCGTGATGACGGCAGTGGAGCCTTCTGTCGAATAGATCAATGATCGTTGAGCGTCGTTCATGGCTTGAAATCATGCCGGAATCAAAAAGGCATATCGAGAAAACGCTCGAGCGCTTCGTTCACTTCGAGCGGCGCTTCCTGTTGCACCCAATGTCCCGCCGTCGGCAAGCGCGTTTCCATGTAGGGCGCATCGACAAAATCGCGCGCGTGCGCAACGGTTTGCGGCAAGATCACGAAATCGCGCTCGCCGTAAATGAACAACGTCGGCACGCGCACGCGCTGTCGCGTCAATTCGCTCCGCCGTTCGAGCAGTGCGCCGAGAAGCAACGCGCGATTGGCGCGGTAGTAATCGAGCGGGGCCGTCAACGAACGTCGGAGCGCAAGCTTGTAGGCGCCGATGTCTTCGGCGGTGAACGTCCCCTTGCGCGCCGTCGCTTTGAAGATGAGCTCGAGCAAAGCGAAATCGCCAACCCGAATGATCAGTTCCGGCAACCACGGGAGCTGAAAGAAGAGGATGTGCCAAGCGTGCAGCGCTTGTCTCAAGCTCATGCTGCGCATCCACGCGCCCGGCGGCGGCGTCTGGAGCAAAGCGAGTTTCCAAACAGCTTCAGGGCAACTGTGAGCCACCGCCCAAGCGATGAGCGCGCCCCAATCATGACCGACGATGGCCGCTTCTCCGACGCCGAAATGGCGCATCAATCCGACCACATCTTCGACCAGCGCTTCTAAACGATAATCGGCGCGGCGTGGTGGCTTATCGCTCAGATTGTACCCACGCAAATCCGGAGCGACGACGCGGTAGCGCTCGCCGAGCGCGAGCAGCTGGTAGCGCCACGAGTACCAGCACTCAGGGAAGCCGTGCAAAAGGAGCACCAAACGCTCGCCTTCGCCGCGCTCGACGTAGTGCAGGCGCACGCGCCCGACCTGTGCGTACCCGTGTCGCAGCTTCTCGCTCGTTCTGGCCGTCGCTTCGTCGAACATCACCATCCTGGCCGCCGGCAACCGCGCGTCGTGTTCATCAAGACGACGCGCCTTGTCGCCGCGCGAAGACAAACATCGCAATGATCAGCAAACGTTTGGGTCGTTGGCGAAGTGACCTAGCGCGCAAGCAAAGGCATCAATCAAGGCCCAGTGCGCGCGCCTCTTCGTCCGGGATCTCGATCTCCATGCGCAGCAGGGCGGTCGAAAAGGTCTTGCCTTGCGCGTCGGTCATCAGCGAAACGGTGCCGCCACCGCCCAAGCTTTCGTGGAGCAAGAAGTTCAACGCACACAAGTTGGGCAGTTCGAACCGTTCCACTTCGCCTTTGCAGATCCCTTTGAAGTGTTCGCGCACGCGCTCGGCCGTCACCTCGCGCACGAGCACCGGATAGAATTCATCCTTGAGCGCGATCAATCCGATGTTCGCCGTATCGCCCTTGTCGCCCGACCGGGCATGGGCCAGTTTCGTCAATCTCACCCGCATCTCGTTCACCCGATCACGCCCGCAAGCGGACTCGATGCGCTCGCGTAAAGCCGCTTCGGCATGCGTCCAGCAAGATAGGCCAAACGACCCGCCTCGACCGCAAGACGCATCGCGCGCGCCATGCGCGCCGGCTCGCGCGCCTCGGCGATCGCCGTGTTCATAAGCACAGCGTCAGCACCGAGCTCCATGGCGATGGCCGCATCGCTCGCCGTCCCCACTCCGGCATCGACGATCAAGAGCGCATCCGGCAACTGCTCGCGCAGGATGCGCAGGTTGGTCGGATTCTGCACGCCCAAGCCCGAACCGATGGGCGCCGCCAGCGGCATCACGGCCGCACAACCGAGACCAAGCAACTTTTTGGCAACGATCAGATCATCGGTCACATAGGGCAACACGACGAAACCTTCCGCGACCAAAGTGCGCGCCGCTTCGATGGTCTGCTCGTTGTCCGGAAAGAGCGTCGTTTGATCGCCGATGACCTCCAGTTTGATCCAGTTTGTGCCCAGCGCTTCGCGCGCCAGCCGCGCCGTGCGCACGGCCTCTTCCGCCGTGTAGCAACCGGCTGTGTTCGGCAGGATCATCAACTTCGGATCGAGATGGTCGAGAAAAGATTCGGCTCTTCGGTCCAGCGGAACGCGCCGCACGGCAACCGTGACGATCTCCGCGCCGGAAGCGGCGTGCGCTGCCTTCATCTCTTCGTAGCTGCGATATTTGCCCGTGCCGACGATGAGCCGCGAGCGAAACCGCCGGCCCGCGATCTCGAACGTCTCTTCGGTCGCTGCTGTTGTCGCCACTGCCATCAACTTCCCTTCCGTTCGGTGACTTTCTACGTTCTAAGACTCTATCACCGATGCGACCTGGACGCGAAGCGCGCTGGATCGAACCCACTGCCCCCGCGCAACAAAACGGCGCGCCAAGCAAGAGGTGCGCTCGCCGCCCGACGCCAGCCGAAGTTCGCGCGAAGCATCCCTCGAGTGGGGCGCGCGTCTTTAGCCACCGCCGACGAAGTGAACGATCTCAAGGCGGTCGCCCTCGCGCAAAACGATCCGCTCCCAGTCGGCGCGCCGAACTACGGCGCGGTTGAGTTCGATGGCAACGCGCTCTGGCATCAATCCCAAGCTTTGGATGAGTTGGCTGAGCGTCGTCCCCTCGGGAATCTCGCGCTCTTCTCCGTTGACAATGATCCGCAAGTCGCTCGCTCCGCTTTCGAGTTCTTGTCCGACGAAGTCGGAAGTTTCCACCATCGCGCGCGATGAATCAAGCGCTTCGGCACGCTCGCGAAAGCCAAACGACGCCGCCGAAAACGGAAAAGCGCCTGGCACAAAAGCGCGCGGTTGAACGAACAGCGCAAGCGCCGACTGTGCCGGCAAAGAGACTAACGATTTGAAGATGAGATCCCGAAGCAGGCGGGAGAGGGGATTTCGTGGACGCGCCCACGCTTCAAGCGTGGTGGATCAATCGGCGAAGTTCGGCGCGATGGCCATCGGCCGTCGCCTCGATCAGAATCGCCGCGCGCCCGGACGTAAAGTGCGGGAGCATCAGCCGAAGCATGGCGATGCCGTTGCGGTCCGTGCGCGTGTTGAAGATGGCCGGGCGGAAGGTCGTCCCGAGCACTTTGATCTTCACCCAAGCGTCCGGCAGCCCCGGCGCGTCGTCACCATGAGCGACTTTGACGGCCAGCAGCACGGTCTTTCCGGCGCGAAAATCGCACTCGCGCAACAGCGTCAAAGATAGGCCGTTCGACGTGTGCGCTGCCACTACGCTCTGCCCGCCGTTCCCGTTGCCATCAATTACGGCCTCGCGCTCCGCAACCGAACCGTTGGCACCGTCCTCTGCAGCTTGGTGAGCATTGCGCGGCGCAACCTCAGGCTTTGCGACCGCGCTTTCCGCTTTTTTTTGGGTGGGACCTCCGGTCTTCCTGCCGTCGGACGGTTCTTTCCGGCCCATGCGCTTGAGTTCTTCCACGCGCCCGGCGCGTATGGCGGCGCAGATGAGCTTGTGCTGTCGCTGCAAACGCTCCGCCAGCGCCGCTTCGTCCACTTTTCCATCGTGGATGAG
>OGCI01002408.1_pt1 | contig 12539 bp, 12 predicted proteins | sample 1570021 | NCBI WGS metagenome assembly OGCI01 (sample SAMN06264664, study PRJEB24512) | hot springs metagenome | isolation source: Hot spring water | place: South Africa: Tshipise | collected 2015-06-21
CGTTAAATGCTGGTCATTAAGAGGAATTGCTGAAGAGGCGCCAATAGCTTACAAAAATATTGACGAAGTAGTAGAAGTAGTTCATAATGCTGGCTTGTCAAAAAAAGTAGCAAAATTAATACCCTTGGCAGTAATTAAAGGCGAATGATATAATAAAAAATAATTATGAAAAAAATATTTTTCTTTTCTCTTCTCATTTTATTAATCAGCGGTTTAGTTTTTATTTATCCTCTTATTGGAGAAAGCCGGGTAAAGAAAGAAGAGGTAAAAAAAGAAATTGCTCCGGAATTTAAGTTTACTTCTCCCAAACCAGGAGAAGAAGTAAAAGAGGAAATTAGAATAAAGGGAGAGGTTGAAGATGCTCTTTCAGTGGAGTTTTATTTGAGATTGCCTCCGGCAATTACTCAGATTTATTTGGGAAGTGGTCTTCTTACTGAAGAGGATATTTGGGAATATTCTTGGGATACCAAACAAAATCCAAATAATAATTACAAGCTTTTTGCTAAAATTACTAATCCTTATGGAGAATATTTTAGCAAAGAATTGCCAATTAGGGTTAATAATGAAATTGAACGAGATCGGGATAGAGAGGAAAAACTAAAAGAGAAAATAAAAGAAACAGAAATTGAGATTGAAAAAGAAGAAAAAAAGATAACCCAAAAAGAAGAGGAAATAAAAAAGGAGATTATTAAAGAGATTGAAGATTTTGAAGTGAAAAAGGAAGTAGAAAAAAATATAGAAAAGACAGTAGAGACAATAAAGAAAGAAAAGAAGCTTGAAGAGGAGATCAAAGAGAGAGAAAAAGAAGTTAAAACTTTGGAAAAGGAAATTAAAACTACTCAAGAAAAAATAAAAGAGATTCAAGAAGTTAAACCTAAATTTCCCGAAGTAGAAAAAGAGAAAATTGAGATTGTAGAAAAAATCGAGAAGGAGAAATTAGAAAGCCAAAAGGAGAAAAAAGAGAATTTGGAAAGAGAGTTTACTGCCAAAAAGGAAGAGCAATTAAAAGTTAAAGAAGAAAAAGAAAAAACAAAAGAAAAAACCCTTAAGATTATTAAGGTAGTAAACCCTGAGGTTGTTGAAGAGGTAAAATCTAATCTTGAGAACTTGGAAAAAGAAGTTTTGGAAAGAGAAAAAATTAAAATTGAAAAACAAAAGATTCTTTTGAAAGATTCTGACGGAGATGGTTTAAGTGATGCTGAAGAAATAAGATTAGGAACAGATCCTTTCAATTCTGATTCTGATAATGATGGGTTTTTAGACGGGGTAGAATACTTGATTGGTTATAATCCCCTAAAACCAGGGCCAGCTGATAAAATTGTTTATGGAGATCCTCGAAAAGTCAAACCAAAACAAGCTGATATTTATAAAGTGGAAAGAGTAGAAGTAATTACCTTGCCGACTGGAGAGAAAGGTCTTAAATTTCAAGGAAAGGGTCTACCAAATAGTTTTGTTACTATTTATATTTATTCTTATCCGATTGTGATGATAACCAAGACCGATGGGAATGGCAATTGGAGTATAGTCTTAGATAGAGCCTTACCTGATGGAAGACATGAAGTCTATACTACAGTTACCAATAATCATGGAGAAATAACTGCCAGATCCGATGCCTTTTTATTTTTCAAAGCCGGGGAGAAAGTGACAGCGGTGGTTATTCCTCCTTTACCTGAAAAAGTAATTTCTCCGGTAGAAGCCCTTCAAAGGAGCTTTCTCATTTTAATTATTAGCCTAATAATTTTAGCCATTGGGATTGCTTTAGTTATTATTGGAATTTCCACTCGAAAAAAAATGGTTAAAAACTCCACTGGATGATATGTTTAACTTTCTTAAAGAAGGAATTAATTTTATTAAAAAGAATCCCGGGATCTTATACTCCCTTTTTTTAATTATTTTCCTTCCCTTAGCTCTTTTTTTAAATACTTTTTTTTCAATCAAATCTTTTCAAGAAAACATTGATTACACTTTAAAAACAAATGCCCTTTTAATTGAAAATATCTTAGGAAGTTTTACTTCTGACCTTATTTTAAATCCAAAAACCCTTCAGGAAAAAATTATTCAGATTGCTAAAGAAAATCCGGAAATTTCCGGCCTCCGAATAGTCCTTCGGGAAAATGATCAGTATGTAATAATTGCTTCTCAGAAGCCGGAAGAAATTGAATCCATAATTAGAGGAGGGGTTGACTTTCTAAATCAGATTACTTTAGCCTGGAATACCGATATGGCGATTGCTTATCTAACTTTAGATGAGAAAGGAACAAGGCTTTGGAGAATGGTCAAACCCTTGAAGGATTTGGCTGGCAATAAAATTGGCATTATTACTCTATCTATGTCTTTAGAGAGGGCTGATCTCTTAATGAAAAAGGTTGCTTATCAAGCTTATGTCATTACTTTTTTAGCCATCTTACTGACCTTATTTTTAATCATTCATCACACCAAACTTTTTGGCTACGTTACTTTATCAAAAAGACTCCAAGAGATTGATCGAGCTAAAGATGAATTTATCCGAATGGCAACTCATGAACTTCAGGGTCCGATTGCTAATATTAAGGGCTATATTACCATTTTAGAAGAAGAAATTTCTGGGTTTTTGAATGAAGTCCAAAAAGAATATTTAGCCCGAGTTATCCTCTCAGCCAGAAATTTAAGTGATTTAATCTCGGACATCTTGGAGGTTTCTCGGATTGAACAAGGACGATTAGATTTTACTCCCCAGAAAATTTTCCCTCCTCTTTTGATTGAAGAAGTTGCCAAAGAGATAAAACTTAAGGCAGAAAAAAAGAATCTTTCTTTAATTTTAGAACTTGATGAGAAACCCTGCCAAATTTTCGTCAACCCAAATCGATTTCGGCAGATTTTGAACAATCTTTTGGAAAATTCTTTAAAATATACTTTTGAAGGTGGAATTTCAATTAAGACAAGTTGTGATGAGAATAAAAAAAGATATATTATAGAAATAAAAGACACGGGCATTGGTATTTCAGCTGAAGATCAAACCAGATTATTTGAAAAGTTTTATCGGGTAAAAAGCAAAGAGACGGCGGGAATTCCCGGCACTGGTTTGGGTCTTTGGATTACCAAACAACTCACTGAAAAAATGGGAGGGAAAATTTTTCTTGAAAGTATAGAAAAAGTCGGAACAAAATTTGTAATCATTTTTCCTTTAATTAAAGGATAAAAAATGAAAAAGTTGTTAAATTGCCATATTATTAAATTATCTGATTATTTTTTTGACTATGATAAAGAAAAGACTACCCAAGAGTTTAAGGAAATATATTCGCAAAGAAAAGGCCAGGATTCGCCGGGAGGTTTTGGATTTGAAAGAACAGGAAAGATTAATTCAAAAACTCTATGAAAAAATATTTGAAAAATTTAAAATTAAAACTATTACTAATACAAATAAAGCGATCGCTCTTAATGTATTAGTAAAGGAATTATGAAAATAAATGAAATTTATAATTTAGCTATTGAAATGGGAATTGAGGCTGATTTTCGGGGAAAAGAAGAAATCGAGAAGGGATTGAAAAGATTAAGGGAAAAGTATGAGAAGATGGAGGCTGAGGAAAAAGAGGAGTTTGATTTAGAAAGATTAGAAAATCCCTTTTCTGATACAAGAATTTTATTTGGAAATCCTCAAAAAGAGGTTAAAAAAGTTTTGGTTGGAATTGATATTGATGGAGAGGAATTGCTTTTGGCAGAGAAACTTGGTGATATTGACTTAGTTATTTCTCATCATCCTCGGGGGAAGGCTTTAGCTGGTTTAGATGATGTCATGCAATTACAAGTTGATATTTTGGCAAAATATGGAGTGCCGGTTAATATTGCCGAAAAACTTTTAAGGAAAAGAATAGAAGAAGTGGCCAGGGGTCTTTTCCCCCAAAATCATAATCGGCCAGTAGATATGGCCAGATATCTTAAATTGCCATTTTTATGCCTTCATACTCCTTGCGATAATTTAGCGGCGAAATTTGTCGATGAAAAATTGAAAAAAGATAAACCCGTTTTTCTGGAGGAGATAATAAAATCCTTAAAGGAGATACCTGAATATAAAGAAGCAATTTCAATTGGAGCCGGACCAAGAATTTTTGTTGGAGAAAAAGAAAACCGGGCTGGCAAAATTGTTATAACTGAGATGACCGGTGGCACTGAAGGGGCGCCCGAAATCTATGAAAAATTAGCCCAGGCTGGAGCTGGGACAATAGTCGGAATGCATATTTCAGAAAAACATCGAGAAGAAGCAGAAAAAGCCAATGTTAATGTCGTGATCGCTGGCCATATATCCTCTGATTCTTTAGGAATGAATCTATTTTTAGATGAATTAGAAAAAAGAGGAATTGAAATAGTTCCTTGTTCAGGATTAATTAGAATTTCGAGAAATAAGTGAAAACTTGACAGGTTGGCCAGAAAAAGAATAAAATAAATTAAAGTTAAGGATTTAAAAATGAACAAGGCTCGAGAGCTTTGTTTTTTCTATTATCATGAGATATCCAATTATTCAAAAAATGAAAAGGGTAATTGAGAGGAATCAAGGTTTTGATGTAGTAATTGTCGTTGCTTCACCAGGAAACAAAGAGTATTGGGAAAGAAGATTAGAGGTAACTAAAAATGAAATTTTGTCTCCAAAGACAAAAATTATTGTTATTGAAGAAGACTGGCCAGGAAGAGCTGGCCAGTTATTAGGTACTCTTTATGCCTGGAAAGTAGCAAATGAAAAAATAAATTTAAAAGAAATTTTAGAAAAAAAGGGTACTTTAGCTATTTATCAGGCCGCTGGTCACGGAAAAAGAATGGCTCCCCTTTGTGGAACTGAGGTCAATAATAAATCAGGAATAAAACTTCCCAAAATGGTCAAAATTGAGGATAAAGAGACGCCTCTGACAGTCTTGGAGGCGGTAATTTTTTCTACCCAAATTTTTGCTAAATCAAGAGAAGGAAGAATCACTGTTTTCTGGGGAGATCAAGTTTTTATTCCTTCTGGAATAACAAAAAGGGAGACAAATTTACCGGTGGAGATTTTTGGAATAAAAAAGAGATTTTCGCTTTCAAAAAAAGATTGGCAAAGAGATTGGCAACAATATGGAATTTTAATCCCAACTAAAAAAAGAGGACTTTTGTTAAGAGAAAAGGTCTCTTGGCCAAAAATCCAAAAACTTTTAGAAAAGGGCCATTTAAAAGAAGATAGGGAAGGAAAAGTAACTCTCATTAAAAGTTTGGGATGCTTTTCAATCTCCCTTTCTTTTTTAGAGTCTCTCCTTGAGGAATTTTCAAAAGAAATTGAGGCAAAAAGAAGAAATTTGACTACTGACTTCCATTTATGGGTTCCCTTTACATCCCAAAAAAAAGAATATCAATCAGAAAGCGGAAGTGGAATCTATTGGGAAAGGATTAAAAAAATAAGAAAAAATTTTATCCAAAAAACAAAGAGGAAAAAAATAATTGGAGAAAAAGATTTGGGAGAGAAAACCCTCTGGTGGGATTACGGCAGTCTAAAAATTTACTTTTTAAACTTACTCAAACTCTTAAAAAAGACTGAGGAAGGAAAGGTAGCGAGAGAATTTTTTGAGGCAGAAAAATATTATATTGGAAAGAAGATTGAAAAGGATTTAAAAATAAAAAATTCCATTTTGATAAATTCTCAAATTGGAGGGGGAAAATTACAAAATACAATTTTCATTGATAGTAAAATTACCTGGGCAAAAATTCAAAATGGAGTAATAATCTCCAGTCAGGCAAAAGGAATTGTTGGTCCGAAAGGAAAACTAGTTAAAAATATCTTTCTTTACAATGTTAAAGAAGAAAAACTCGTCAAGGTCTTGCCAGCCGAGGTGGTAACTGATATTATTCCAGCTGAAGGAACTAAAATTAGAATGAGAACCTCTCTTTTCAGAGATGGAAAAAAGGATTGGCAGGTGAGAATTCCTCCTAATATTTTTGCCTATTCGGAAATTGAAAGATTCTTAGCCAGAATAGCCAATACCGCTCTTAAATTTCGAACCTAAAATATGCCATTAATTATTTTTGTTAGCACTTATCAACCTCTTCTCTGTGGAATAGCTGATTATCTTAAATTTCTTCTTAAAAATGTTCCAGAAGAAAGATGGAGAGTAATAACCTTCGATTTAGAAAGTTATCAAGCTTTGGGAGGTCGCTTGACTAAGGAAAGAAAAGAAAGTCCAAGGCAAGTCTGGTACGGAATTACCAATCGGAGAGCCCCTTCGGTTAAGGAGATTTTGGCCGGGATTAAAAGATTGGTTAAAAAAGAAAAAAAATATCTCCTCTGGTTTCAGCACACCTTTGGGATATGGAAAAATAGCCGGGGCTTTGCCAAATGCTTAAAAGAATTGAATAAATTAAAAATTCCAACAATTGTCAGTCTTCATACTCTTCATTTCCAATGCAAAGATACCCCATGGGGGTTTGAAAATCGAAAGCGCAATGAATACAATCTCTTAAAATATATTTTTCCCTCTGTTTCGGCAATAACCGTCTTTAGTCAAGGAGCTTATTTAGCCATCAAAAAAGCCTTTCCTCAATATATTTCCAAAACCCACATTATTAGACACGGAATTCATTTTTTTCCGGAAATAATTAAAATGCCAAAGAGAGAAGCTAGGAGAAAGATTTATCAATATCTAATTGAAAAATCCGATTTAGAAGAAGATAAAAAAAATGAATTGAAAAAAGAAAATATTTTCCTCAATCCCGAAGTTTTGATAATAGGAAATAGTGGCTTTATTGCCCCTCATAAAAATATCGAAAAACTTTTTTTACTAAGAGATCTTCTTCAAAAATCTCTCCCTGATAAAAAAATAGTAGCCATTTACGCTGGAATTCAAAGAGAGAAAGGTAAAAAAGAATTAAAATATACTTTGAAATTGAGAAAACTTCATAATGGTTTTAATAAGTTCTTTCTTGAGACCTGGTTGCCAGGGGAAATACTTCCCATTTTTCAGAAAGCCCTCGATATAAATTTTTATTGGCCTCGCCTGGCGACCCAAAGCGGGATATTAGCTCATATTCTAGGAACTGGTGCCCTAGTTGCTGGCCGAGATATAGAGGGATCGGGAGAGATGCTCAGAGAAGCTGGTCAGATTGTGGAAAAAGATTTCCAAAAATTAATTTTCAAAATAAAAAGAATTATCTCCAATCCAGTTTTGATAAGAAAAGCAGAAAAAAAAGCTCTAAATTACGCTAAAGAAAATTCTTGGGAAAATCAAGCCTTAAAACACTATCAATTGGCAAGTTATCTCATTTCCCATTAAACTAAATCAAAACTAAAATAAAAAAGCTGGCTAAAAAACCAGTTTTTTATTGACAATTTATATTATTTTGTTAATTTAAAATAATATGGGAAGGAAAGAAATAGTAAATGAAGTAGATAGACTTTTAAAAGATGCTGAAGAACTTTATAGAGAGGCAATAAAAGAATTAGAGGAAGGAAAAATAAGAAATGCAGCTGAAAAAGCTTGGGGTGGAGTAATGAGAGCTACAAATGCACTTATTTTAGCTTCTTTTCAAATGAAACCCGAGAGTTTTAGGGAAAGAAGAGAAAAATATAAAGAACTTGCCGAAAAAGAAAAATACATTAGAAGAAAGAGGCTTTTCCAAGATTACATGGCTTATTCACGGGAGTTACATATTGAAACTTTTTATGAAGGCCATCTTCAACCTATCGCAGATACCGAAAAAAGAATAAGAGAAACAATTTACTATATAAAGAACCTCTCGCCAATAATAAACAAAAAATTAGCTGAATTAAAATGTCAGTAATAATTGGTGAAATCAAAATTGTAGAAATTATAGATGGAAAAGGAAGGATTGCCATTCCACGAGGCGTCATTCCTCCTGAAGCTACATCGGTTAAATTTAAATTAGAAGGGAAAGTAATTCACGGGGGAGAAATTCTTACAAGGATAGATAAAGAATATACTGGTAATTATAATGGGCTTACTGAGACTTTAGAAATACCTCAAGGAGTTAGGGAAACATATTATTTAAGAGAAGGCGATGTAATCAGTGTAATTCTTTTAGAATATTTTGAAGAAAAGAAATAAGGTATGGTTAGGCGAGGCCTGGGAGGGTGAATTCAGGTATGGTTGGATCTGGGGGTGTGGTAGGGTTCGCTCTGGCCAGGTTTGATGCGGTAAGGCTTTTAAAATATACGATTCTCCAAATTTTCTCCAAAAAAGAATTTTGTTTCTTTCGAAGAAGCAAGAAAAATAATTAAGATTCCTCTAATATCAGGAAATCTTATAGCAAGGCAAAAAATCGGAGTTTTAATATTTTTGATGCTGAAAAGAAAGTTGTAAGTAGACTTCACCATCACCTTAAGAAAAAGAGTATAAGCTATTTTAAACGGCAGGGTTACAAAGTAAATCAAACTCCGGTAGGAGTGAAAGGAGAAGGAGTTTTAAGTGATTATTTTATAGTAAAAGATAATAAATTTTATTTTGTTGAATGTTTAATAAAAGAAATGATAAAATCGCGGATAATTTCGAAAAAACTTCATTTGGCTAAATATGCCAATTTATGGTTTGTAGTTCCAAAAGGAATAAATTTAGATATCTTTCCTAAAAAAGAAAATGTTAAAATTTTGATTTTGTAATTTTTATAGTTAAGGTATGGTCCGGGGTAGAGTATGGCGGGGTGTGGTGAAGTTAGGTGGGGTAAGGTTGGGTCTGGTAAGGTAAAAAATTCCAGCCTATAAATAGGCTGGAATTTTTGTTAAAATTAATTAAGTATGCGCACTGGTATTGCAATACTTCCATTAGATGTAGGAACTTGTCCACATTGGCTGTTCGAACGAATGAAAAGACTTTTGCGGGCAATTGTAATCGAAATTATCTCTGAGTTTAATGAAGAAGAACTTTTACGTCGATTAGCTCACCCAGTCTGGTTTCAAAGTTTATCAGCTGCCAGTGGCATGGACTGGAATAGTTCAGGCACTACTACTATCACTCTTGGTGCTTTAAAAGAAGCAATCAGAGGTTTAGAGGATGAACTGGGAATTTTTATTTGCGGAGGGAAAAAAGTTTCCCGCCAAACCCCAGAAGAAATTGAAAAATATGGAAAAATGTATGATTTTCAATTTTATCCTCGATTAATTTATGCCTCAAAAATGGCAGCCAAGGTTGACAGTTGCCTTATTCAAAATTTAGCTACTCCCTTTCAGCTCTATCATCATAATTTTATTTTCACAAAAAATGGTCAGTGGTGTGTAGTTCAACAAGCAATGTCACCTGAAATTCAGAAAGCTAGAAGATACCATTGGTTATCTTCAAAAGTCAGCAATTTTATTGAGAAACCTCATTTTGCAGTCGTCTCAAATTTCAGATCTCAGCCTTTAAATTTAATTAGTAAAGAAAGTAATGAAAATCGTAAAATTTCGTTTGAAATGGTGAGAGAAGAGCCAAAGAATTTTTTAAAGGACTTCTCAAAAATTATTAGTAAACCAGATGCTCTAATGAAACAAAGAAGATTGGGAAATTTCCTCGAAATGGAGCTTTTTAACAAAGAATTTCATTGGCATCCAGTCTTAAAAGAAAGGTTTGACCTGAAGAGATTGGAGAAAATAATATTTTTTGCTCATTCTGAGAAGCCAGAAAACTTTGAGAAACTTTTATCTTTAAAAGGAGTTGGACCCAAAACGATCAGAGCTCTTTCTTTAACTGCTGAATTAGTTCATGGGACGCCAGCCTCTTTTGAAGACCCGGCAAGATATTCGTTCATAGTAGGGGGGAAAGATCATACTCCCTATCCTATTGATAGAACCACTTATTCCGAGCTTTTAGATATCATGGAAAAAGGTATCAAAAAAGCAAAAATTTCAAATCGAGAAAAAATTGAGGCTCAAAGAAGATTAATTAAGGGCTTATGGGCAAAATTTCTGAAAAAAGAAGGCAATTTAAGATAAAATTGAGACAAAAAAGAAGGAAAAAAATTAAAAAGCTAAAGGAAAAATATTTGATGGCTAAAATAAAGGAAGAGAAAGAAAAGATTTTAGAGAAATTAAAGAGAATTTCCCCTCATTACCCAATTGAGGAATTTTTGAAATAAATAAAAAATATTCTTCAAAAGAGCAAAAAAGGAAAATTGGCCTATCGAACATCAAGCCGATTTATTTATCAAAAATGCCTGGAGGTGATGAAAGAAAACAAGGGGAAGTAACATCCCTTCAAAATCCCTGGAAAATTTTTGCCTTTGAGGTTTTTTTGTTTTCTTTGACTTTAGGTTTTGGGATTTTGGCCGCTCTTAAGATAAATGAAATTTTAAAAATGGAAGAAATTTTGATTCCAGCTATTTCTTTTTGGCAATTCCTTCTCTATTTTCTTTTGATCACTTTATTTATTTTTTTAATTTCTAAATTTTTAAAAGTTGAAAAAGGAAAGGGAATAATTTTTAAGGCCATTTTTGTTTTCGCTACTTTCGGGGGAGGAGGATTATTATTTAGTCTCTGGTTACCAGACCCTCTGGCCCTAATTTTAATTGGAACTTTAATTTTTTGGTGGTTGAAAAAACCTATCATCTTGGTTCATAACCTCATTTTAATTTTCGGAATAGCCGGCCTGGGAGGAATTTTAGGGCTAAGACTTTCTCCTCTGATAGTGATTCTCCTTTTAATTGTTTTTTCTATTTATGATTTCATTGCCGTTTACAAAACAAAACACATGATAAAAATGGCAAAAGAAATGATTGAGGCTGGTGCCATTTTAGGCCTGATTGTTCCTCAAAAAATTTCCGATTTTAGAGCTAATTTAAAAGAAGTTAGGCCGGGAGGAGAATTTTTAATTTTAGGTGGCGGAGATATTGCCTTTCCCTTGCTATTCTGTTCCTCTTTAATTCCGACTGGAATTTTGAATTCTTTAATTGTTGCCCTTTTTTCCTTAATTGGCCTTTTTGCCGGTTTTTATTTCTTCACAAAACAAAAAATTCGCCAACCAATTCCCGCTCTTCCTCCAATTGCCTTATTTTCAATTATTGGTTATTTGATTACTAAATTGATTTAATGAATAAAAAATTGGAAATTGAGAAATTAAATCAGGAAATTAGAAATTGTAAAAGATGTTCTTTATGGAAAACCAGAAAAAATGCCAGTCCGGGGGAAGGACCGGTTAATGCTCAAATTATGATTGTTGGCCAAGCGCCAGGTGCTGAAGAGGATAAAATTGGAAGACCTTTTGTAGGGAGAGCAGGTAAGTTTTTAAATCAACTTTTAATCCTTGCTAAGATTAAAAGGGAAGAAGTTTTTTTAACAGCCCCTGTTCATTGTTTCCCGCCCAAAAACCGTAAACCAACCAGAGAAGAAATTGCGACTTGCCTACCTTATTTGAAAAAGCAAATTGAAATTATTAATCCCAAAAAATTTATTTTATTGGGCGAAGTGGCTTTTTCAGTATTTTTTCCAAAAGAAAAATTAAATGATTTTCGAGGTAGATGGCTAAAAAAAGATAACAAAGAATTTTTCCCCACTTATCACCCAGCAGCTGGAATGAGATTTCCAAAAATAAGAAAAGTTTTAGAAGAGGATTTTAAAAAACTTGCTGAATTTTCCATTTGAATTTATAAATAACTGATTAGCTCATTAGAAATTATTTAGAGGAGAATGAAATGGAGACCAAATCGTTTTGGTATCAGATTAAGATTTGGGCCTGCTTTTTTTCTTCAAACAGTTATATTTTTTTCTGGCAATTTCTCGATCGATTATATCTTGGCGGTCTATAGCAGTTAGTGGAAAAGTTTAGCTAAGTGGGAAGCTTTACCTCCTTTTATTTTTCCAGAAAAAATTTCTGAAAAAGTATACCCACTTTGGCTTCCCTTGCTGACATTTTTAACTATAATGTAAACCAAAAAATTAAAAATTTTCGAAAAGATTTTCCGAAGATATTCAAAAAAACTGAAGATGATGAGATACATCGGTAACACCCCTAAAATGCCAGGGATTGGTAAAATTAAGGGTAGAAAAGGTCTTAAAAAAGCAGAAAATAAACCAATGTATCTCTATGATTAAGTTTCTTAAATCTCAAAGTTCTGGTTATAAATACCCTCTTCCTCCTGGCTTCCACCTCGTTTACGACCTGGCTCCTTTCTTTAGATCAGAAGTCTCAGAATGTCACTCAGACCTGTCGCCATTTTGATATCTCAAGAAAAACCTTCTCTTACTGGAAAAAGAGATATAACCCTTATAATCTATCTACCTTACAAGACCAGAGATAGAACTCCTCAAAGAAAAAGGCAAAAGGAAATTACTCCAATTCAGGAAGAGAGAATAATCTCTCTGAGAAAGAAGTATCTGAGATATTCAAAATTCAAATTAGCCATTCTCTACCAGAGAGAATATGGAGAGGAAATCTCTTCTTGGAAGATCCAAAAAGTGATTGAGAAATACCGGCTCTACTATCACCCAAAGAAAACAGAGAGAATCAGGAGAAAGCGTCAGAGGGCCGTAAAGAAAAAGAGAATTGCTAAACTTAATGCGTAATAAGATTTCAGCTATTTTTTCGGTATTTTTGGCTAATTTTATTCGGGAAATTTCTTAAAAT
>OGCI01002410.1_pt1 | contig 12533 bp, 10 predicted proteins | sample 1570021 | NCBI WGS metagenome assembly OGCI01 (sample SAMN06264664, study PRJEB24512) | hot springs metagenome | isolation source: Hot spring water | place: South Africa: Tshipise | collected 2015-06-21
GTGCTGGACCTGCTTATAGCAGAGTGGGGAGATCAAGCACGGGTAGCGGTTTATCCAGACGGAACCATCCAGTATTTCAAGGCGCAACTATAGAAGGAAAACAGAGGATAACAGGCAGAGGATGAGGTGATAGGGGGGAAGAGTTTCTTGATCAGATGATTTCGAAGCCGGCGTTCTTGATTGATTCTTTTATTCGCTGGTTCATACGGACCATCACTTTAGTAGGGTATCTCACCTTAAAGAGGAACTGGGCATTATTCTGAATGTCGAGCCGCTTCATCTCTTTCTTGACCCTCTCAACAAACTTACTCTCCTCCTGTTTGTCTGCTTCGAGGGCCTCGATGAAAGCCCTTTCTAAATATTTCTCCATATCCTCGTCAATCTTTCCATATTTATCATCGAAGGTTTTTCTGATTTCATCATCCTCTAATATTCGATACTTTTCCTGATGGACGATGGCCTCCTTTTTCAATTTGGGGATGGTTCGGGGAATGGATTTGGGATATCCCAGGCAGAGGACCATCATAGGAAGGACATATTCTGGGAGTTCAAAATATCTTCTCGTTTCATCAATTTCATGTTGAATCGAACCGATATAGACTGAACCAAGGCCAAAGCTTTCGGCAAGGATCACCACATTCTGAGCCGCGGCCATCAGGTCAGCATAGGCGATCAAAAAATGGTTAAGTGCCTGTTGACCCCTGAAGTCGGTCTGGCACATCTCAGCCCACTTTTTAATCCGGTAGAAATCAATACAGAAGATCATTGAGAGAGGAGCATTTTTGACCCAGGGTTGACCTCCAGCCAATTTGGCCAGTTTCTCTCTTCCCTCCTGGCTTCGAACCAGAATGATGGATAGAGGTTGAATATTTCCGCCAGATGGGGCGGTATTGGCCACCTCGAGGAGTTTTTCAATCATTGGTTCAGGGATGTTCTGACCCAAAAATGCCCGTGCTGACCGCCGATTCTTCATCAATTCATAGAGGTCCATGGTTTCTCCTTTCCTCTGGAACTTTTCAAATGAGATTAACAGAGCGAGAAAGTCTTGACAAGTCATTTTGAATGTTGTAAGTTAATCGCAACTATAGCGAGGATATATAGAATTGAAAGGCACCTCGAAGATTAGGAGAATGAATTGGTGGCGCTGGCAGAAAATTCGAGGGGAGGTCTGCCCAACGCCGATCTAAACATTTAAATTAAAACGAAGGCCATGGGTGGCATCCCAAATGCTCCCATGGCCTTTTTTTATTGTTTAAGTGGCACTCGAAAAGGCTATGGAACTCAACCATAGCCTTTTTTTATTTCAAAATGCCAGGAAAAATCTCAGGAACGATGAAAACGACAGCCGAGAACGGAGTTCAAGAAGGATTAGGAAATTACACGAATGGTAACGAATTTCACGAATGAAACCCATCCGTGTCATTTGTTCTCATTCTTGTTATTTGTCTCTATTTTTTAAACCCAAATGAAAGGAGAAGAGAGATGATCAAAGAAGCGATTGGCAAGTTGGTGTTAAAAGAGAATTTGACAGCAAAGGAAATGACAGGAACAATGATGGAGATTGTTACACAGAAAGCCACGACCGCACAGGTCGCCTCCTTCCTTACGGCATTGAGGATGAAAGGCGAAACTTCAGAGGAGATTACGGCAGCGGCAAAGGTGCTTAAAGAGAGGTCTTTAAAGATGGATTTGGGGAAAGATTTAGTCTGCCTCGATCGGGAGGAGATCACTGTAGAAAGGGAGACCATCCTGAGTACAGTAAGAAACCCCTCAGGCGGAACCGCCATCTTCAATGTTTCAACAGCAACAGCCCTTGTGGTTGCAGGAGCCGGCCAGAAGGTGGCCAAATATGTGAGGAGATCTCTCCCTCCCCTTTGCGGATGTGCCGATGTCATTGAGGCTCTGGGAATCAATCTGGACCTGACTCCTACCCAGATTAAGAGGTGTTTTAAGGAGGTTGGCGTCTGTTTCCTTCACGAATCTTTAATGCACAACGGAATGGAGAACCTCATTTCCATAAGGAGGAAGATTGGCATCCGAACCCTTTTCAACCTTTTAGATCCCCTGATCAATCCTGGTGGAGCAAAGGTTCAGGTATTAGGAGTCTATGATCCGAATCTCACAGAGAAGATGGCCACTGTATTGAGGAACCTTGGAATCGAAAGAGGTTTTGTGATCCACGGGAAGGATACGATGGATGAGATAAGCATCACCGGGGAGAGCAAGGTGACGGAATTTAAAAGAGGAGAGGTAAACAGTTATTTCATCAAACCAGAGGATTTGGGGTTGAAAAGAAGAACACTCGATGAGATTAAGGGGGGAACGAAAGAGCAGAACGCAGAAATCATCTTGGAAGTTCTAAGAGGTGAAAGAGGTGGAAAACGGGATATTACTGTTTTGAATGCGGCTGCGGCTTTTATGATTTCAGGAATGGTGAAGGGTTTAAAGGAAGGGATTGGCCTGGCCGAGCAGGCCATTGATTCAGGAAGAGCCCTTGAAACCTTAAACAAACTGATTCAATTTACAAATTCTGAACATCGGTTCGTAAGAGGGGAAATGATAGCCGAGATGAGATGAAAGGGCCTCATTTTTATATTGACATAGTTTAAAAATAGGTTTATTGAAACGGCAACGATATTCATAATAGGGGGATTCTATGGAGAGAAATGATGTCGTTGTCGTGAGTGCGGTTCGGACACCTTTTGGAAAGTTTGGAGGAACGCTCAAAGATATCCCTTCCATTGATCTCGGAGCCATGGTTATCCGGGAGGTCCTCCGCAGAGTCAACGTGAGGCCTGAAGAAGTGGAGGAGACCTATTACGGAGTCGCTGTTCCTGGGGAGGTGGGGTTGGAGACCGATGTTCCTGCCAGACAGGCAACCCTCAAGGCGGGAATGCCTGGCGAATCTATCTCCATCACACTGGATCGGGCCTGTTGTTCTTCAATGGCAGCGGTAAGACTGGGCTATAGGGCGATCAAAGCGGGAGAGATTGAGATCGCATTAGGGGTTGGAGCTGAAAATATGAGCCGAACGCCTCTCATTGTTCCTCCTTATGTGCGATGGGGAAGTCGCTTGGGGAATATCGTAGTCTGGGATGGTCTATTTGAATTGGGTTATAAGGGTTTCAATCCTGTTTCCGTTGATGCTGGAGAGGTGGCTCTGGAATACGGAATTAGCCGGGAGGACCAGGATCGCTGGGCCTACGGAAGTCAGATGAAGTATGCAAAGGCTTTCTCCGAGGGGAAGTTTAGAGTGGGGGAAGAGTTGATGAAGGTTGAGATTCCTCAGGGGAAAAGGCCCCCCATTATTTTAGAGCATGATGAATTTCCAAAACCGGACACGACGATTGAGAAACTCTCGAAGCTTCCAACTGTTTATGGTAGCCCCACAGTGACCGCTGGCAATGCGCCTGGTCTTGATACCGGCGCTTCAGCCATTTTGATCATGAGCGAGAAGAAGGCGAAAGAAAAAGGGCTCAAACCCCTGGCAAGGATTATTTCCATGATTGCGACGGCTACTGCACCGAGATTGATTGCAGCCATACCAGGGTTCACGATCCAGAAAGTACTTGAAAAAGCTGGAATGGATCTTGATCAGATTGACCTGATCGAAGTCAACGAAGCCTTTGCGGCCATGCCATTGGTTAGTGCAAAGATTTTGGCTAATGGCGATGCTGATAAGATGGGATCGATCTTAGAGAAGACCAACGTCAACGGAGGAGCCATTGCCATTGGCCATCCGGTAGGGGCCAGCGGTGCAAGAATTCTCATGACACTGATCTACGAACTGAGAAGAAGAGGTGGTGGTATGGGAGTTGCGTCCATCTGTGGAGGATTAGCTCAGGGCGAAGGAGTGATCGTCCAGGTGGAGAGAGATAATTAAACCCGTTGTTTTATTGAACACGGATGCTATCCCCTGAAACATCTCGTGATTGTTTCTTCAGAGAGTGTTCAGGAGCCATTACAGGATACCACCCCGTTAGGAAATATTTAGCTTTCAAATGGGCAGGCTTATACCCCGATAGAAGCCAAGCATCACATGGAGGGATGCAGAGGGATTTTCTAACGGGTTGATGTCCAAAACGGTGCATGCAATATGGCCTCAATGTTTGATTGAAGAAGGGTTTGCAAGCATTTCGCCAAACCAATTTTTGCAATAACGGGGTTGATAGGTTTCAAGACCAATAGGGGGAATTTGAAAACGTTTTGGTCCGTTAGAAAGTCTAATCTTTTCTAACGGGGGTTTACCATTACCTATTGAGATAGCATTTTAGGTAATCTATATTTTTGTTCATGAAAAATTTAAAGAAAAAAACCCATTCAGATTTATCTCGAACCTCAGCAGGATCACGTGTTGGAAGCGCTTTCGAAGAGAAGAGGGATCTCAAAGGCAGGGATCATCCGAGAAAGCCTTGAGAGATTCTTAAGAGAGGTACCTGTAGAAGAGGATTCTGCCATGAGCCTTATTGGACTTGGATACTCAGGTAAGAAAGACCTTTCTGTTCGGCATGGTCAGTGTCTTCAAAAATATCCCAGATCGAAGAAAAAATGATGGTTTTTTGAAGATATCTTTGTCGACACCAGTGGTTGGATTGCCCTGGTGGACAGAGACGATGCCCATCACAAAGAGGCTGCTCTAAGTTATCCTTCCCTCTTAAAAAATTACAGAAATTTAGTAACGAGCAACTTTGTTATTGCCGAAACCTATATCATCATTTTGAACGAATTGGGTCATCAAGCGGCTATTGTTTTTCTTGAGAAATTAAAGGCGAGCCCACAGATTTTGAAAGTTTATTCCAATGAAGATATTGAGACAGAAGGGGAATTCATTTTATCAAAATATAGCGATCAAAATTTCAGCTATACGGATGCTGTTAGTTTTGTGATTATGAAGAGGCGAAAGATTAAAAAAGCCTTTTCCTTTGGCAAGCCTTTTTAAATGCAGACTTTGTAAACCTTCCTTAAAGGTTAACCTGCCTAAACGAGATTATCATCGTCTTGCAACAAAAGGAGTGCCACCGCTCTTTATGGCCTAACACCCCTTCTTTCATACTGAGGGAGCGTGAGAGGCATAAGGTTATTTTTGATTAATGGATATCCTTATGGTAGCTTTGGAGGGAGCGGACACTGCCTTTTCCCTGACGGGCGGCCGCAATCCCTTTGGCAGCCGCAATGGCTGCAGCTAACGTGGTGATATAAGGGATCTTATATCGAATAGCTGCTTTACGAATATAGGAGTCATCTTCCTTGCTAAGCTTACCGCTGGGCGTATTGATAACGAGGTGAATCTCCTTATTCTTAATCCCATCAACGATGTTCGGCCTTCCCTCGTGCATCTTAAGAATGGGGTCGGACTCGATCCCGTGTTCGGCAAGAAACTTGTGGGTTCCATTGGTTGCCTTTATTTTAAAACCCAATCGGTAAAATTCCTGAGCCACATCGAGAACGGCCGGTCTATCCCATTGTGAAACCGTTATTAAAACCGTTCCTTCAGAAGGAAGCAACTGCTGGGCTGCCTCTTCTGCCTTATAAAAGGCAAGACCAAAAGAGTCTGCCATTCCTAATACCTCGCCGGTGGAGCGCATCTCGGGGCCTAAAATGGGATCCACCTCGGGAAACATATTGAAAGGGAAGACCGATTCTTTGACCCCAAAGTGTCTGATGAATTTCGGTTTGAGATTGAGAGAACTCAATTTTTTGCCAAGCATCAACTGAGTAGCCAACCGCGCCATTGGAATGTTACAGACCTTTGAAACGATTGGAACCGTACGAGAGGCACGTGGGTTTGCTTCCAACACATAGACCCGATCGCCGGCAATGGCATATTGAATATTCATCAGTCCAATCACATTGAGTTCGATGGCGATCTTTTTCGTATAGTCATAGATGGTTTCTGTGTGCTTGGCCGGGATACTGATAGGTGGAATGACGCAGGCAGAGTCTCCGGAATGGATGCCGGCGAGCTCGATATGTTCCATCACTGCCGGCACAAAGGCGCCGGTCCCATCGGAGATGGCATCGGCCTCTGCTTCAATGGCATTTTCCAAAAATTTATCAATCAGGATCGGCCGCTCCGGTGTCACGCCTACGGCCGCTGCCACATACTGTTTAAGCATCTCCTCGTCATGTACAACCTCCATGCCCCGGCCTCCAAGCACATAAGAAGGCCTGACCATGAGGGGATAGCCAATTCTCTCAGCCACTGAAATGGCCTCCTCAAGATTGCTGGCCATGCCGGATTCGGGCATTGGAATCCTTAATTTAGCCATCATCTGGCGGAAACGATCGCGGTCTTCTGCAAGGTCGATTGTCTCCGGTGATGTCCCGATGATCTTGACTCCAGCCTCGGCCAATTCATTGGCAAGGTTGAGGGGGGTCTGGCCCCCGAATTGAACGATCACTCCTTCGGGTTTCTCTTTTTCGTAGATACTTAAAACATCCTCAAGGGTGAGTGGTTCAAAGTAGAGCTTGTCAGAGGTGTCGTAGTCTGTGGAAACGGTCTCTGGATTACAGTTGACCATAATGGTCTCGTATCCCTCATCGCGCAGGGCAAAGGCCGCATGAACACAGCAATAATCGAACTCAATTCCCTGTCCGATCCGATTTGGACCGCCCCCTAAGATCATGACCTTTGGTCTGTTGCTCACTTTTACTTGATCTGGGGCGTTGTAGGTCGAGAAATAGTAGGCGGCGTTTTCCACGCCACTGACCGGAACAGGTTCCCAGCCCTGAACCACACCCAGAGAGATGCGTCGCATTCGTATCTCTTTCTCAGATAGCCCAAGGAGTTTCGAGAGATAACGGTCTGAGAAGCCATCTTTTTTTGCTTTCACCAGCAGATCATCGGGAAGGACTTTTCCTTTACAATTCAGGATCTCTTCTTCCAGTTCTACCAGCTCCTTCATCTGCTCTATGAACCAGGGTTTGATAAAAGTTTTTTTGTAAAGGTCATCTACAGTGGCACCTTTGCGGAGGGCCTCGTACATGATGAACTGCCGTTCACTCGATGGCTCGGCCAGTAGGTCCATCAACTCATCGAGGCTCTTTTGATGAAAATTCTTAGCAAAACCGAGGCCGTAGCGGCCGATTTCAAGAGAACGGATCGCTTTCTGAAAGGCTTCTTTGTAAGTTTTGCCAATACTCATGACTTCGCCTACGGCTCGCATCTGGGTACCCAATCTGTCCTGAGCATTTTTAAACTTCTCAAAAGCCCACCGGGAAAACTTTACAACCACGTAGTTCCCTGACGGGGTATATTTCTCTAATGTTCCATCCCTCCAGTATGGGATTTCATCTAGAGTCAGGCCGGCAGCGAGCTTTGAAGAGACGAGGGCAATTGGAAAACCTGTTGCTTTGGAGGCCAGAGCAGAGGAACGGGAGGTTCTTGGGTTGATTTCGATCACCACCACCCGGCCGGTTTTGGGGTCATGGGCGAACTGAATGTTGGTACCACCGATGACCTGGATGGCTTCCACAATATCATAGGCGTGCTTCTGAAGACGTTTTTGTAATTCGGAGGAGATAGTGAGCATCGGAGCCGTGCAAAAAGAGTCTCCCGTATGAACACCCATGGCATCCACATTCTCAATGAAACAGACCGTAATCATCTGATTTTTTGAATCACGAACGACTTCGAGCTCCAATTCTTCCCATCCGAGAACCGATTCCTCTACGAGAATCTGACCGACCAGACTTGCTGAGATACCACGGCTGGCGACTGTACGCAATTCCTCTATGTTATAGACCAGTCCTCCTCCCGTTCCTCCCAAGGTGTAGGCGGGACGAATCACCACTGGATAGCCGAGTTCGGCCGCAATCTCTTCAGCCTCTTCCACGCTCAAAGCGATTTTGCTTCTTGGCATATCGATGCCCAGCCGACTCATGGTTTCCTTAAAGGCTAACCGATCCTCTCCTCGCTCAATGGCATCAATATCCACACCAATGATCTTTACGCCAAACTCCTTAAGAACGCCTGTCCGTGACAGTTCCGAAGAGAGATTCAGACCCGTCTGTCCTCCAAGATTTGGCAGCAAGGCATCGGGACGTTCCTTTTCAATAATATCCTTCATCCTCTGGAGGTTAAGTGGTTCAATGTAGGTGATATTTGCCATTCCTGGATCGGTCATTATAGTAGCCGGATTCGAATTGACCAAGACAATCTCGTACCCCAACTGTCGAAGGGCTTTGCAAGCCTGAGTGCCAGAATAGTCGAACTCACAGGCCTGGCCGATGATGATGGGACCTGAACCAATGATCATCACTTTTTTAATGTCATTCCGTCTTGGCATGTTGAAATCCTCCAGTTTTTGAATTTGTTCATTGAAACTTTATTAGACCGATGGAAGTATAGTTTGGCTTAAGAAGAGTGTCAAGATGAAAAGATGGGGTTTCTATAAGCCCCGATAGAAGCTAAGGTTTGAGTGGGGCAGGCAGGCGTTTCGTCATTCGGTAACGGTTAATAAGCATATTTAATCAAAAGGGCAGTGATGAGGAGAATGAAGCTTCCTGCAATTACCGTCCAATCAATCCATCTGAGGTGTGGTTCGTAGCGGAAGCGGCGTCCAGATAATCCGAAACCACGAGCCTCCATCGCCTCTGCAAGCTCATCTGCAAATTTGAATGACTGAATTAAGAGGGGACCAACAAATGCGGGTAGGTAGATGATGCTTTTGATGCCGCCTTCGATTGGAATGCCACGGGCACGCTGGGCATCTCGAATGTTTCGGGCACGGCGGATGAGCACCGGCACAAATTGCATGGAGGCGCTCAAAACAAAGGCAAAAGCGTTAGGGAAACCGATCTTGATTAACCCGTTAGAGAGGAGTTCCGGTGGAGTTGTCTGAAAAAAGAGGAAAAAAACCGTTCCGATGGTGAGCAACCGTAACCCAGAAATCACTCCAGTCGGCAAGTCAAAGGCGAGCCATGCAATCAAAAAGAAGCTGAGTACGGCAAAGCCTAAACCTTTTAAAAAAAGAAGCCAGTTCTGCCAGAGCCGAAGTTGAGAAACGAATAGGATCAGTATCCCCAAAGAGATGGCGAGAAAGGCCCAATAGCTAAAAGTCATCAGTAAGACCATCGCCACAAATGATAGAATGAGTTTCGAACGAGGATCGAGAAGAGATCGTTTCAAGTTCCATTCTCCTTGAGGCGTTTGATAGCCTGAAACAATTGAAAATGGTGAGTGGGTCGAAGGCCTGCCTTTGTCATCGCCGTTGAATCCTCCATGACTTTATTTGGAGGTCCATCTGCAATGATCTCTCCATCCGCAAGTATAAGCCAACGGTCAGCATGCTCTGCGGCAAATTCAAGATCGTGGGTGACAAACAGAATCGTCTGGCCTTCCTGCTCGAGCCGTCTGAGACAGGAGGTCAATTCACGGCGAAAAGGTTCGTCCTGTCCGGCAGTCGGCTCATCGAGAATTAGAAGATCAGGCTTCAATGATAGCGCAGAGGCGAAAGCCACTCTCTTCTTCTCTCCCTCACTCAGAGCAAAAGGAGAACGATCAAGATAAGGGAGAAGACCAAAGCGGTCAAAGAGTTCGTCACACCAGAGCGGGTCATAAGCATTGAATATCTTTGAGCCTGTCAAAACCTCTTTTCTCACTGTGGAACGGAAGATCTGGTCATTTGGATTCTGCCAGACCAGACCAACACGTCGAGAAAGCTCGGAAACGGGCTTTCTCGACGTGTCATTGCCAAAGATTCTTACCCAACCTTTCTGGGGTTTGATCAGACCGTTGAGATGCTTGATGAGAGTCGTCTTTCCTGCGCCGTTTCGACCAAGAAGGGCAACGCTTTCGCCCTTCCGAAGATAAAGATTGATTCCTCTAAGCACGGGTTTGCCATCAAAATTAAAATGGAGATTTTGAATTTCAACGGCTGGATGCATTCCTTCTTTAGATGCCTTGGGAAGATTTTTAAATTGGCCAATCAGATGGTCATAGAATGGATTAAGAAGATTCTGGACCTTTAGTTTCTCTATAGCCTCATGGATATCGAATACTGCAGTCTGGATGCCAAAATCTTTGAAGAGCCGGAATAGAGGGGGGAGATTGAGGCCAACATCTGTCACATCTTCTAAAAGTACCTGTCGAGGAGGACCTTCTGCCACTTTTTTTCCGCCGTGAAAGAGGATGAGACGATCCACATCTTGGATGATTTCGTGGAGCCGGTGCTCAACGATGATGGTGGTGATCCCCTCGGACTTCATCGCTCGGAGGATCGAGCGGAGCGTTTCTGCAGCTTCGGGGTCGAGGTGTGTGAAGGGTTCGTCCAGAATAAGGAGTTGGGGTTGAAGGGTGAGGATGGCACCCAGTGCAACCCTCTGTTTTTCACCACCTGAGAGCGTATGGGGAAGACGGTCCGTCAGGGCATCGAGTTTTGTCAGCCGGCTGGCCCAAGCCAACCTCGATTCTATTTGGGATGGTTCCATTCCCAGGCTCTCCAGCCCATAGACCAATTCTGCCTCAACGGTCTGGTTGAAGAGCTGGGCATCAGGGTTTTGAAAGACCAATCCAGCATGACGAAAGAGTTCGAAGACGGAGTGCTGCCGGGTATCGAGCCCATCCACAAGGATCTTTCCATTCAATTCTCCATGATAGAAATGGGGAATCAGTCCAATCGAAGCGCGGCAGAAGGTTGACTTTCCACTTCCGCTGGTTCCTGCAATGAGTAGGCACTCGCCTGGATAGACACTCAGATCAAGGCAATCCAATGCCGGAGTGTTTATGCCTGGATAATGGTAGGTCACTCCTTCAAATCGGAGGATCATTTGATCTTTTACCTCTTCAGATTCGTTTAAATGAAATCGTCAGCGGATTAGATGTTAAACAATTTAAATTCGAAGCACGGGTTTAAACTCAAAACTCTAAACATTAAATCCTAAATAAACAGAAAACTCAAAACCCAAATGTTTTTAATGCACCAGCGGGGTTTAATTCCTTGATTTCAATTTTAAACTCTCAAACCAGTTTGAATCCCTTCCCCTGAATTAAAATTACAATTTCGCTAGACCAGCACGTTCGAGGAGTTTAAGGCCCAGGATTCCAATGATAGCTCCGACGATACTGCTTAGGGAGAAGGCAATGATCAGGGTTCCGAGGGCCATCGTCTTTTCCATGAAGACAGGAGCAACGATTAGAGCGCTTACTGTGGCTCCCAAAAGTCCTGTACCGATGATTTCTCCAATCGCTCCGACATAGATGTTGCGGCTGTAGCGATAGGCGATGCCCGCAAGAAAAGCACCAATCATTCCACCTGGAAAAGCAAGAAGGGTTCCTGTGCCCAGTGCGTTGCGAAGGATACCGATGATGAGGGCAATGGCAGTCGCCCACCATGGACCGAGAAGGATGGCGGCAATGACATTGACAAAGTGTTGGGCGGGGTTGATCTTTGCGATGCCGATCGGGATACTGGTGAAGGGTGAGATGGCCACACCAATGGCAACGAGAATAACTGCCCTGGCGATGATTCGTGTCTCCATTTCTTTTTCTCCTTTCTCTTATAACTCGATCTTCATCCCCTTTCGCATCTGGTCGGGAGTCAATGAGGAGAGGATATCAAAAAGGTTGGACTTGAAAGTCCCGGGTCCCTTCGCAAGGGTAGCCGCGTGTTCTCCAGCAAGTCCGAAGAAGGCCACTGCGCTTGTCGTAGCAACCATTGGATCTCTCTCCACTGCCGTGAAGGCTCCGATAACGGCTGTGAGCATACAACCCATACCTGTGACTTGGCCCATGATGGGATGGCCATTCGCCACCACTGCCTTTTTGTCAGCCGAGACGATCAGATCTTCAGGACCACTGGCCACTACAATCGCTCCTGTCTTTTGAGATAAATCTTCAGCGGCCCAGAACAGATCTTCGGGACCTGTGATGGCATCAATGCCGGCTAAAAAGCTCTTTTGACCTGCAAGGGTTCCGATTTCAGCTCGATTTCCTCTGATGACCGTCATTCGAATTTCGGATAGAATCTTCTTCGAAGATTCTATCCGAAATTGAGATACACCTACTCCGACCGGATCAAAAAGAACGGGAAGGTTTTTTTGGTTTGCCCGGATACCTGCCAGAAGCATCGCTTCGATGCGACAATGAGATGGGGTTCCTAAATTGAGCACCAATGCATCTGCCTTTGAAGTGACCTCCTCGACTTCCTCTGGATCAATGGCCATGATAGGCCGAGCACCGATGGCATAAAGAGCGCTGGCAACCTCATTGGCAGTGACCCAGTTGGTGATGGTGTGGACAACCGGTCTTTCACTTCGAACTTTTAGAAGAACGTCTGTAAGCTGTTCTATCGGCAGAGTCATACCTCCCCCCCCATTGAAAATAAAAAAGCCGGCCCGAAGGGTCGGCATCATTTTCCAGATTGTCTGTCGATCCCTCCGCTGGTATTATCCAGGTCAGGTTCAGCGGGTCGGTGACTGTCCGGTCACCCTCTCAGCCAGGCTCATCCCAACTCCCCGCGACATTTCAAAATTATATTCCACTAAAAATATAGAATAGGTTTATAGGGAAGTCAAGTTACATAAATGAGATC
>OGCI01002413.1_pt1 | contig 12512 bp, 8 predicted proteins | sample 1570021 | NCBI WGS metagenome assembly OGCI01 (sample SAMN06264664, study PRJEB24512) | hot springs metagenome | isolation source: Hot spring water | place: South Africa: Tshipise | collected 2015-06-21
ACAGCGAGCACTCCGCTCACGCCGAGCAATTCACCGATCAGATAAGCCCCATAGGCTAAAATGGTCGTCAGCGTTGTTTCAATGAGATGATCATCGATGCGCGAGATAATTTCCGAGACCAAAAAGCCCAGGATTGCTCCGACAACCAAACCACCCCCGGCAACTTTGACGAATTCCAAGAACACACTGGCGAAATTTCCAGTAGGGGAGTCTGAAAAAAGCGAATTGATCACCAGATGGAAAATGACGATCGCTGTCCCGTCATTAAATAAGCTCTCTCCCTCCATCAAGATGCGCAGGCGGTTAGAGAGACCCAACCGGCGAAAGAGGCTGACGACCGAAATGGGATCGGTGGCGGCGATGACAGCGCCAAAAACCAAAGCACTCGACAACGCCATCCCACTGCCCCAATGCACAATCAGAGCAGCTACACCACAGGTGAGGAGGACACCCCCAAATGCCAAGGTTAGGATATGGGCGCGGTTTTCTTTGAGGTCATCAAAATTGAGGTGGAAAGCTGCCTCGAAGATGAGGGGTGGCACCAAAATTGAGAGAATCAGATTGGGCGGCACTTGAATCTTGGCTTGAATACCCACCGCCAGGATCAAACCGATCAGAACAAGCCCGATGGTGTAAGGGATGCGCAGGTTGTGGGCAATGATGCCAACCAAGACCGCAATCAGCAACATGCCGATGATCACTTCTTCGACCAACAGCAGTTCTTCGTTTTGGTCTGCGGTTGTCTGCAGGGAAGCGCAGCCAGCAAGCGAGATGACGAAGAAGAGCAGCAGGGCTAACCAAAGAAGACGAGGACGACCCCTAAAAGGGGAAGATAAATCGCTTGGCTGCAACATGAGTGCTAAGTACCGAGGAACAACAAAATTTTTGGGGTTATCTATTAACCTCGACTTGCTTTTTCCACCAAGTACACGATACCCAGGTAATTTTGGTGAGTTGCCTCCCGCAGTCCAATCTCACATGTCAGGTTGCTGGAGTAATACCCATCGAAAGTCTGCTGGGTTACCTCTAGGGCTTCCCGTCGTGTCGCGCTAGCTGTCAATTGCGGCAACAAAAAGCCGCGATCGCCGGCAAAGCCACAACACCCTAAATCCAGCGGCACGCTGACATGTTCAGCACATTGCCGGGCAATGGCAACCATCTTCTCTTGCAAACCAAGTTTTTGGGCTGAACAATTGGGGTGTAATACGATGCGTTCTGCTAAAGGCTGGATGGTGAGGCGGGGTAAAATCGTATCGTGCAGAAATTCGAGGCTGTCCAAGAGGGTCATCTGGCGGTAGCGTTCGAGGGCAACGCTGTCTAAATCTGCGCCAGCGCTGCGCAAGGTATAGGCGCAGGAAGTGGCGTCAATGACAATCGGGTATCGCCCTGCTTCCGACCAGCGCCAGAATTTTTCAAGGGTGCGTTCAAGCATGGCATGATAAGCTTGACGATAGCCTTTGGAGCTGAACGGCATGCCACAGCATGCCCCCCGCACATCGTCCGGGATGAACAGTTCTATTCCGGCGCGCTCTGCAACGGTCAACACAACCTCTGCAATAGAAGGGATGCCCGCCGTATCCGGCTGCCCCAGATTACGATTGATGCACGAAGGAAAGTAGACGAAAGATAACCGTTCGGCTGGCGGAGAAACCTTGCCGTTTTGTTTCTGGACCTTTTTGATGGGTAATGATTTCGGAACTTTGGGGATGGAATCGTTCCATTTAGGCAAAGTCAGCCGACTGAGCCTTTCGATCAAGAGTAGCCACCTCCGCCAATCCTTGTTGGTCAGGCGGTCGGTGAAGTGACCAAGGCGCACTGCAAATCGCAAAAGGGCTTCAACCAAGGTAAACTGGCGTGCCACAATTAATGCGATTCGGTTGGCAAGGGGAGATATATTTTCTGCCCGCAACTGCTTCGTTAATTCGCCAGTGTTGATTCCCACTGGACAAGCCAAGCCACAAAGACCATCTACTGCGCAAGTATCATTTCCATAGTACTCGTATTCCGCTTTCAAGAGAGCAACTAAAGAGGGAGCATCTAAAGGAATCCCGGCAATTGGATGTTTTCCGTTATCCATATGCCCTTGGTGCGAGAGACGCTGAATAGCCCGTTGGATGACAATTCTCTGCCGTGGCGTGAGAGTCAGCTCCCGCGACGGGCAGCGCGATTCACAGTAACCACACTCGATACAGGGATCGATGCGCTCGTCAGTTAAGGGCGAAACTTTTATTGCCGTCAGGTGCGCTTGAGGGTTGTCATTGATGATGATGTTGGGATTCAGCAAGTTATCGGGGTCGAAGAGGGCTTTGATGTCGCGCATCAAGGCACGACCATTTTCTCCCCATTCATCGGCGAGGAAAGGTGCCATGCTGCGCCCTGTTCCATGCTCACCTTTCAATGCCCCATCGTACTTCTCACAAACCAGCTTGACCACTTCCTGATTGAAACGGTCAAACCGCTCGATCTCTTGCAGGGTATCAAAGGGCGGCTGCGAGATGGTATAGTGCAAATTACCGTCTTTAGCATGACCAAAGATAATCGAATCCTCATAGCCATAGGCGCGGAATAGGGCTTGCAGATCAACCACCGCCTCACCCAATCGTTCGACGGGGAAGACGACATCTTCCAGCAAGAGGGTCGTGCCGGGCGGACGCATTGCGCCGACGGTAGCAAACATGCCTTTGCGCGCCTTCCAAAGGATAGCTTGTTGAACGGGATCGGTGGTGAAATCGGCAGGATGAAGCAATTTCATTTCTGCCAGTGTTTTGGCAGCCGCTTGTTGATAACCCTCCATTGCGGCGGCATCAGCAGCCTGAAATTCAACCAGAATGGCGGCGGCGCTTTCGGGCAAACTGCGAATGACCTCAGGAACGCCGGGCAGATTCTCGACCGAGCGGAGGGCGGCGCGATCCATGATCTCCACAGCTCTTGCTCCAGCTTTCCGCAACGGGAAAACCGCCTCAGCGGCTGCCTGAATGTTGCCAAAGTACAACTGGGCAGTATATTTGTAAGGATAATCAGGGACTGTGCGTAAAACGGCCTCAGCAATGAAAGCTAGTGTCCCTTCGGAACCGATCAACAAATGGCTCAAGATGTCCAGCGGTTTTTCGAAGTCTAAAAAGGTATTTAACGCGTAGCCGTTGGTATTTTTCATAGTGTACTTTTTGCGAACACGTTCGGCAAGAGCAACATCTGCCAGCAGACGCTGGCGGAGTTCCAGCAATCCCTGAGCGAGATGTGGTTGCTCGTGTTCGAAGACCTCGGCGGCGTTAGGCGCTCCACTATCGAGACTAAATCCATTGGGTAATAAGAATGTAATCGAATGGAGAGTTCGATAGGAGTTTTCTTCGGTTCCGCAGCACATGCCGCTGGAGTTGTTTGACAGAATGCCCCCCAACATGCAGGCGTCAATCGAGGCGGGGTCGGGCCCGATCTTGCGGCGATAGGGTTTTAGGACATTGTTCAGATATGTCCCCACAATGCCCGGCTGAGCGCGGATGTAAGCTCCTTGTTCTTGGACCTGGTAGCTTCCCCAATGTTTCGAGATGTCAACCAAGAGGCCGTCCGTAACTGCTTGGCCGCACAGGCTTGTGCCGGCTGCGCGGAAGGTGAGGGGGATGCGGTGGTGCTGGCTGAAGCGAAACAATTCGCGTACTTCGCTGACTGAATTGGGCTGCACCACGGCGCGAGGGACTAGGTAAAAATAACTGGCGTCATTGGCATAAGCCAGCCGTTCAATCGGACGCGTTAACACGCGCTCAGCAGGGATAATTTTGGCTAACTCCTCGGCAAGTTGCATGGTGAAATCCTTTGCAGAAACTAATGAGCGCCTTCTCACAATGGGGGATCAGAGGGATTGCCTTGAGGAGGAATAGCAAAATCCTGCTCTCCGATACTGATTCTCAAGGCAATCCCTAGGAATGCCGAAGCGGCATTAAGGAAAAACCTCTGGGAGAATTAACCGCTAGCCTACGTTCCCAATACCTCTAAAAACAGGGCGAGCCATTTGGGATGTGCTGGCCAGGCTGGAGCAGTAACCAAATTGCCGTCGCGGATGGCGTCGTCAACGCGAATGTCAGCATATTCACCACCCGCAGCGGTGACATCGGGACCTACAGCGGGATAGGCCGACACCTTGCGGCCTTTAACCACACCGGCCGCTGTGAGCACTTGGGCGCCATGGCAGATAGCCGCTACGGGTTTGTTCGCCTCAAAGAAATGCCGCGTGATCTCTAAGACGCGGGGGGTGAGACGGATATATTCTGGAGCGCGACCGCCCGATATGACCAAAGCATCGTAATCTTCGGCTTTGATGTTGTCAAAGGTGGCATTTAGAGTGAAATTATGGCCGGGTTTTTCGCTGTAGGTTTGATCACCTTCGAAATCGTGCACGGCTGTGCGCACTTTCTCACCGGCTTTTTTGCCAGGACACACAGCGTGAACAGTATGACCGACCATTTGCAGGGCTTGGAATGGCACCATAACTTCATAATCTTCGACAAAATCGCCAACCAATTGTAAGATTTTCTTGGGCATGGGTAATTCCTTTCTCTAGTAAATGGGTGGAAAAACTAGAAGAGGGATAGGAACAGGGACAAAATAGGTAAATATACTTTATCGGCTCACCTCCTTGGTATAGGATTAACGGTGTGTGTGGAAATGTGAAAGAAGCGATGCAGGATCTTATTTTATTATACTCAAAACCGCTCTGCTTGGCGGAGTTGAGATGAGGAGGTCGTGACTAAAATCTATGTGGAGAATCGACAAAGGGAGTCAGCTATATATATAGAGAGCTATAATTTGATTGTGAGACGTTTATCACCCCTCTCCCGTTATTTCGCGATCTTCCGCCTACTTGTCAGCACCGGGGTTGTTTTAATCGCGACCTTTATTCTCTTTCCCTTAAGGCATGTTGTTGGAATTGAAATTATTGCCCTGCTTTATTTGTTTCCGATTGGGATCATTTCAACTCTGTGGGGGATGAGGGCATCGCTCTTATCTGCTGTGTTGGCGTTCTTCACGCTAAATTTCACCTTTATTCCGCCCTACTATAGCCTGTCCGTACACCATGCCCAGGACTTGGTGATCCTATTGGTCTTTCTGGTGGTATCCCTTTTCATCAGTCAATTGGTGGGACGATTACGCCAGAGCCTACAAGTGGCAAAAGCGCGTGAAATGGAGGCAATTAGCCTTTTCGATTATATGGTTACCCTCACCGCTTTACAGGATGAAAAAGTGATTTTAGATGCGCTGGTCCGCCAGGTGCAAGGTGTGGTTCATGCTAAACGAGTAGTTGCTACCTTGCAACGAAAACAGGAGGACAATACAGGACCTAACATACTCTCCAGCGAATTTTGTTTCGAAAGTGATGTTTCGACGGTAAAAGAAGAACCTGACATTTGCTTGCCTCTGCTCGCAAGCCAACCCTCATGGGGAGAAATCTGTATTTGGAGGGCGGGCAAACCATTGTCGCAGGCTGAGAAGCGTTATCTGCAAATTTTTATCTCTCAAACCAGCCTTGCCCTAGAAAGATTGCGTCTAAGCCATGCGGAAGTCCAAAGCCGCGTTCTCGCTGAGAGCGATCGCCTGAAGACTTTGTTGCTTTCCTCTGTTTCGCATGAATTACGCACGCCTTTGGCGGCTATTAAAGCGGCCATTTCCAGCTTGAACCGTGCGACGGTTGAATTGAATGAGGCAAGCCGCCGAGAATTATTGGCGATGATCGAAGAAGAAACAGACCATCTGAATCTCTTGGTCGGAAATTTGCTTAATATGTCTCGGTTGGAAGCAGGAGCATTGATACTTGAGCGATCCTGGAGTGCCCTTGAGGAGATTGTGCGCAGCGCTCTGGAGAGAACCACGATTTACTCGGCGGAGCATCAGGTTATCTCTCGTCTTCCTCCTGATCTGCCTGAGCTGTATGTAGACTATCTATTAATGGAGCAGGTATTTATCAATTTGATCAACAACAGTCTAAAGCACTCGCCTGCGGGGAGTACGGTGGAAATCGTTGTCTTTCCCCACGAGGCGGATTATGTTAGGGTCGAGGTTCGCAATCAAAGTCCTGCCATTCCCCTCGAATATTTGGAGCGCATTTTTGATAAGTTCTTTCGCTTGGAGCAACCCGGGCGAGTGCGCGGGATAGGACTGGGGCTGGCGATCTGCAAAGGAATCATTGAAGCTCATGGAGGAAAAATTTGGGCAGAGAATCGATCGCAGGGGATCGCCTTTGTGTTCACCCTGCCTCTACCAAACGATCACAAAGCGGCTGAGGTTGTCCGACTGAAGGAAGGTGAAACTTGACCCCCGATGTCCATATTCTGGTTATTGATGATGAGCCCCAAATCCGCCGCGCTTTACGCACTATCTTAGGAGCGCATCTGTTCCGAGTCAGCCTCGCCAGCAATGGCGAGGAGGGTCTGGCAATGGCGGCCAGCCTCCAACCTGACTTGGTTATCCTTGACCTCGGCTTGCCAGATATAGACGGCATCGAGGTCTGCCAGAGGCTGCGCGAATGGAGTCAGGTGCCAATTATCGTCCTGTCTGTGAGGGATTCAGAGCGTGATAAAGTGATTGCATTAGATCGCGGTGCAGATGACTATTTAACCAAACCTTTTGGCATAGAAGAACTGTTGGCGCGCATTCGCGTGGCTCTTCGTCATGCTACGCAAACGCCGCGCGAGAAAACCACAGTCTTACGCAGTGGCGAGATTGTCATTGACCTGGTTAATCACCGCGTCACTCGCGGCAAAGAAGAGGTCAAATTGACGGCTACCGAATTTAAGCTGTTGGCGTATCTTGCTCGCAATGCTGGCAAAGTCTTGAGCCATCGCATGATCCTTTCCAATGTATGGGATCCAGCCGATATTGACCGTTTAGAATATCTACGAGTCTATATCCGCCAGTTGAGAAAGAAGCTCGAAGAAGACCCCGACAACCCCAAAATTATTGTCAATGAGCCTGGCATCGGCTATCGCTTTTACGCCGATTGATTTTTTTATTCTTTTTTTATTCCTTTTCTTTCCCTTTTTATTTGTTCTTAACTCTTTCCCGATATAGTATCTGTGCAAATCGATTTTATCTCTTTCAGTTCGGAAAGAAGGGAATATGCTTCACACCATTGCAAAGCCAGACTTAATTTTTTATGTCGAAAAAAGCTTTTATGTCGAGGGGGACCAGAAATGGACTTTATGGCATAATCAAACCAGAGAAGTGCAACAGCACTTTATCGACCAAGCTGCGCAGCTCCTTGCAGCGATTCAAGAGAATCGGGCAACTGTTGAATTTTCGTTGCCAGAAAAGGTGATTTTGTGCGATCCCTTGACCAATTGCTACCGCGAGGAGCGTATTCCCTCACGCTATCACCACCAATCGCTCAGTCGAAATTTATTTCAACGCAATAGATCCACTCTGACCAATGTGTTACAGCGTTTGAGCGATCTCCAAAACTCCTCTCATCTTTATCTCTCCCTCTCTGCTAATATCCTGCGCTATTGGATTGCCCGCTTGTGGTTCAATCAATTGCCCCAAGGCGAATCATTACCGGTAAATAAGCGGGACAGCTCAGACCCTGCAGAGCAAAAAGGCAACTGCCGCCAGGAACGTTTGTTCCCGCAGTGGATTTTGTTTGATGAAGCGGGACAACCGCTCTTTTCTCAGCCGGAAGAGGCCAAAAGTCGAATCTGCTCAATGGAAGAGACTTTACAGAGCCTGCTGTCGACGATGGCAATCGACCCGAGCATTGTCGAAGAAGAGGCTTTCCTTGCCTGCTATACTTCACTCATTACCCAGTGGATTGAGCAAGGTAGAGCCTATTGCGTCTATTTGACCAAAACGATCGCCTCGGTTATCCGCCGGCGAGAAAGTGAATCTACCCTAAACCGCGGCTTGAGCATTCGTTTGCCTTATTTCGATGATCAACTGCTCGAAATCAAGTATCTTGAAATCGAAGTCGTTCCAGGGGGTCGGATTACTTTCGAGGAGTTTTTCCTCACTCAAGCTGTTCAACAGACAAAAAAACGGATTACTGCGGATATCAAACTCAGTCCAACAACCCGTCAGCACATTCTTGCAGAGTTAACTTGCTTGGAGAGTTACTTCTCGGATTGCGCTCCCTACTTGCCTTTGGGGGTCATGTCTCCTTATTTTTACTGGGCGAGCGTGGCATCACCGAAACCCGACTCAGAAACTGCTTCAGAAACCTAACAACCCCAATTTTTACAGAGAGAGATAGGCCATTATGTTATTTTCGATTGCTTTGTTGCTTCTTTTTGTGTTCGTATCCCTGAAGGGTGCGCCAAAAGAACGTGAGGAAGATGCTCATGTTCATGGTGCTGGTCAGATCGGCATCATTGCCGCGCTGGCGCTTTTTGGTGTTGATTACTTCACTTCATTCTACTATGCCACTGGCGAAATGATGCATGCATTGCACCCTTATGGCTTACAAAAATGGGGCTATATCGCTACAGCCATCATTGCCGTTGCCAACATTGTCTTTGGCTTACTGTATATGTATTCCTTGGGGATATTCAACGAGGGCGGCGGCTCTTATACCGCTTCGATGCGTTATCTAGGCCCCGGCGTAAGTTTAGTCGTAGCAGTGGTCCTGATTCAGGACTATATCTTCACAATCGTCGTCTCGACCTTGTCAGGTGCGGATCAATTACTCTCAATCTTGAATCTGTACAAGGTCAATTGGTTCTGGCACTTTCTTATCGGGGCTGTGTTAGCCAGTGTTACTTACTATTTAACGATTCGAGGGCGTGGTGAATCAGCAAGGGTCGTCTTCACCTTGTTGGGAGTATTCTTCTTCCTCACGTTAACTATGTTGATTGGTTTGTTAATAGCTCACTCGAAAGGCGTTCCCCCAGTACCCTACCAGGAGGAAGTGCAACAAATCTCTTTGGGACAGGCACTCTATCATCTGCTGACGGCTTCAATGAAGGGGTTGGTCGCCTTAACAGGTTTGGAAGCTATGTCAAACGGCATACAGTTTGTTAAAAATGAGGATTTTGCTTTCGTCAGGTGGGGTAAGCGTCGCTACCCTCGTCTACAGAAACTTTGGGATTTTTACAGTGGTAAGGCAGGGATCGGCCGTTTAGTCCAAACATCCTTCTTGTTCTATGGTGGTCTTACTACCTTGATGCTTTGTACCTTTGCCATTCGCTTTAACGTGTTTGATGGCACGCTAGGGCGAACTTTGGTGGGCAATCTTGCTTATATCGGGTTTGGACAGATGCCTGGGGGGGTTCTGCTCTTTTGGTTTTACCAAATTTTGGCTGTGGCATTGCTCGCTGCCGCGTCGATGACCGCTTTTCAAGACTTGCAAGCTACTGCTTGGCGAGATGTGGCAATTGGCGAGATTCCTGAGTATGTGGTCTATCGAAACGCACAAGGGACGTTTACTCGTTCCGTGACGGCGGGGTTTATTGTGGCCGTGTTCATCCAACTGTTGGTGCGAGGGCATACCTCCGCAGCTGTGCCGTATTATGGGATAGGCGTATTTATGCCCATTATGGCGATGGGTCTTTCAGTGCGGCGCCACATTCTTAGGAACTATAGCGGCAATATGCGCGTTTTGGGAGGTTTGGGGGCGACCTTAGCAGCGATCTTGGCGGGCATTGTGTTCGTTGGACAAATCGTTGGTAAATGGCAAGAAGGAGGTTGGGTGGTTTTAATTTCCTTTGGGGTGTTAATTTTGATCGCCCATGCGCTGCTGATTTCACCAATAGGGTACCGTTCTCCCCAGCAGATTTATCGAATCGTCCGACAAAAAGCAAAGGTGCAAGGGGCGATGGGGTCTATTGTGGAATGGCAGTCATTGAAAATGCAGGAATACCGCTATGAGATTCTAGTGGGCATAACGAGGCTGGCCGAGTTGTTCGGCATCCGCCGCCCTGTTCGTTACGAGCCACCACCCCCGGCGGGAGGTTACACCGATGCTCTTCACGATGAAGAAGCGGGTATCGATGTCCTGCAACCTTATCTGCATGAGTCAGCATGATTTGTCATTTCTTTTGCGTAAAGACATTGCCAGCGTTAGAGAACACTCGATTAATTTTGAGAGAGTCTTGATTCGTCATAGTCTATTTTTAGCCTCGCCCCCTCTTTCGCAGGGGGCGAGGCTTGTGCCTAATACTTTTCCTAAGTTGTTACCACTTGCTCCACGTGGTCATAAGCCCACAACTGCGGCCAGCGGCGCACCACCCAAGCCACCGCCAGCAGGCAACCGATGCCACCGCTGACAATCGCAAACGGTGCGCCAAAGAACTGGGCGACGACCCCAGCTTCCACTTCTCCTAATTGCGGCCCGCCGAGAAAGAAAATTTGATTCACGCTGACCATACGACCGCGCAAATAGTCGGGAGTTAGCAATTGCCGAATCGTATTGCGCACGATGGTGCTAACCGCATCGGCAGCTCCCACCAAAATTAATGCCACCATAGCAAGCCAAAAAACTCGCGCTAGCCCGAAAAGAATGGTTGCCAACCCAAAGAAGATCACCGATAGCAAAAACAGCGGCCCTTGGCGACGTACTTCGCCCATTTGAGAGACAACCAAGCCGGCCAAGACTGCCCCGATCGCTTGCGCCGAAGAGAGCCAGCCGTATTCAATTTCTCCCACGCCGAGAACATCTCTGGCAACAATGGGCATCAGGGTATTGGCGGAGGAAAAGAACGTGGCGAAGAAATCCAGCAACATGGAGGCAAAGATCAAGGGTTGGCTAAGAATAAATAACCATCCTTCTCGAATAGCTTTCCAATCCCATAGCGAACGCCGCGTGTCGAGGCGTTGCTGGGGCACCGCTCCCATACGCCAGATTGCCAATAATACCGCTCCATACGAAATGGCATTGATCAGATAAGGATAAGCTTGTCCCCAAACGGCAATTGTCCACCCCCCCAGAGCAGGACCTACAATTGCCCCAACCTGAAAGGCGATTGAACTCAGGCTAAACGCATTGGGCAAATCCTTTGCCGGCACCAAGTTGGGCACTAGCGACTGGCGCGCAGGAATGTCAAAAGCAGCCGCAGTAGCTTGGAGAGCTGTCAGGGCGTAAATTTGCCACAGGGTGATCGAGTTTTGCCACGTCAGCCATGCCAGAGCGCCGGCGACAAAGGTCAAGACGCACTGAGCTAAGAAAAAGATTTTGCGCCGATTATAGCGATCCGCTGCGACTCCACCGATAAGAGAGAAGAAGATCACGGGCAGGATACGCACCAAGCCGATTCCTCCTAAGGCAATCGGATGAGGGGTCAGCGTGCGCACATGCCAGAAGAGCGCCCATAGTTGCATGTTCGCCCCGGCGGTGGAGATGATCAGGGCTAGCCAAAGATAGCGGAAGCGCGGGTAGCGCAGTGCAGGAGGAATATGGAGGCGGTTCAACACATCACCTTCCCGCCATCGACATTGATAGCTTGCCCATTGATATAGGCGGCCGCCGGGCTACACAGGAAAAGCACAAGACCAACCACATCTTCGGGCTTGCCCAAACGACGCTGTGGGATGGAGGATAACCAGCTCTCCATCATCGTTTCATCTTGGCGCAATGCTGCGGTCATTTCGGTTTCGATAACCCCCGGACAGACAGCGTTAACGCGGATCTGGTAGGGGGCAAGTTCGAGAGCGGCGGCGCGGGTTAGGCCGATCAAGCCCATTTTACTGGCGACGTAAGCGGAGCGATTGCGCAAGCCAAATGCCCGTCCGGCAATGGAGGCAATATTGACCATACAACCGCCTCCTTGATGACGCATCGCCCTGCCGCAGGCTTGGGTTAAGTAGAACGCGCCGCTTAAGTTTACATCGAGGGTGCGTTGCCAATCCCATTCATCCAGGTCAAGGAGGGGTGCATGGGGTTCGACGCCAGCGTTGTTGATCAGGATGTCAATTTGCCCCCAATCGTTCAAGACTTGCTCGACCATACTGAAGCAAGGTATGCGTTTTGCCACATCAAAGATGTAGGCCTGGGCGCGCCCACCGCGGGATTGAATTTCTGCTACGGCAGGAGTGAGGTTGACCGGGGTGATGTCATTGGCGGCGACGATGGCTCCTTCTCGAGCGAAGGCAAGCGCAATGGCTTTGCCGATTCCCCGCCCTGCGCCGGTTATAAGGACGACTTGGTTTTGAAAAAGTTTCGCCATCGCAAATCCTATAAATGAAATCCTTGCCACACTTGGGTGACAAGATTGAAGAACAAAGTTATATATATCACAAAAAGCAAAATCGGTGAAAAGCAAGCGGGGAGATCAGCGTACAGCCTACAGGTTTCACGGATCCCCCGCGTGAAGAATACCCAAAGCACAACCTCGGCATCTTGTGCTCTACGGAACACAGCGAGGCACTTGGTCTCGATTGGTTTGTGCGTTGAGGGGCAAACCGAAATAAGGGGAGGGATCGTACGTGTTTTCGATTTCAAGCTCGTTGAGAAACTTGCCGTTGCGGTCTTTGACGATCGAGAAATGCAAGTGGACTCCGACCGGGTTATTTGGATCGCCCGAAAAGTTACCCTGATA
>OGCI01002418.1_pt1 | contig 12487 bp, 10 predicted proteins | sample 1570021 | NCBI WGS metagenome assembly OGCI01 (sample SAMN06264664, study PRJEB24512) | hot springs metagenome | isolation source: Hot spring water | place: South Africa: Tshipise | collected 2015-06-21
ACCCGGCGCAGCCTGACCCGCCAGCCCCAGCCGGTGCAGCAGGTGATGATCGGCTACAGCGACTCCAACAAGGACGGCGGCCTGATGGCCAGCCTGTGGGGCCTCTACCGCGCCCAGGAGGCCCTGACCCGCGTGGCGGATGCCCAAGGGGTGCGCCTGCGCTTCTTCCACGGGCGCGGGGGCACCATCAGCCGGGGCGCGGGCCCCACCCACCGCTTCATCAAGGCTATTCCCCCCAGGGCCCTGCGCGGCGACCTGCGCCTGACCGAGCAGGGCGAGGTCATCGGACAGAAGTACGCCAACCCCACCAGCGCGACCTTCCACCTCGAGCTGCTGGTGGCCGGGACGGCCCGAGCCACGCTGCTGGAGTCGGCCCCGGTGAAAGCCACCCCCGCGCCTCAGGGTCTGCCTGAAGCAATGGACAACCTGGCCCGCTGGAGCCGCCAGCACTACGCTGCGTTGCTGGGCGCGGAGGGCTTCCTCGACTTCTTCCTGGGCGCGACCCCCATCGATGCCATCGAGGAAAACCGCATCGGCTCGCGCCCACCGCGCCGTACCGGGCGGCGCTCCATCGCCGATCTGCGGGCCATTCCCTGGGTGTTTAGCTGGGGCCAGTCGCGCTTCTTCCTGTCCGGCTGGTACGGGGTGGGGTATGCCCTCGAGCAGCTAAAGCAGCAATCTCCCCAGGGCTTTGCCGCCCTGAAGGAACACCTCTATACCTGGGCGCCGCTGCACTATGTCCTGAGCAACGCTGCGACCAGCGTCGCGCTGACCGATCCCCTGGTGATGCGCGACTACGCTGGCCTGGTTGAAGATAATGCCCTGCGCGAACGTTTCATGGAGCCCATCGAGGCCGAGCTGCACCGCACCCGCGCCCTGCTCGAGCAGCTCTACGGCGGCCCCCTCTCGGAGCGCCGCCCCAATATTCATAGCCTGATCGAGTTGCGGCGGGAACCGCTGCGTCGGCTGCACGCCCAGCAGCAGGGGCTGCTCCTGCGCTGGCGGGCTGCTCGGCGCGATGGCGACGAAAAGAGCGCAGGGCAGCTTCTGCCCCAGCTGCTCTTGACGGTCAATGCTATTGCCAACGGCCTGGGGGCCACCGGCTGAGTGGGTTGAAGAAGGGTCACAACGGACACCGGGGAGGTAGGGGATGAAAGCCAAAGAGATCATGGTCAAACCCGTCGTCAGCGTGCTGCCCAGGACACCATTGCTCGAGGTGGCCCAGAAGATGCTCGAGCACCGCATCGGCTCGATGCCGGTGGTGGACGATGCAGGCCGCCTGCTGGGTATCATCACCCAGGGCGACTTCTGCCGCAACCCAGGCCGGATGGTGCCCTTTTCCCTGTTCGAGAGCGCCAATGTACTGGGCAACTGGCTCTACCCCGACCAGGTCGAGAAGGTCTTCAAGGCGGCCCGCAACCTGCGGGCGCAGGACATCATGCGCAGTCCTGTGGTTACGGTCTCGCCCGAGGCCTCGCTGGGGCGGGTGTTGGCCCTGATGCTCAAACACGACATCAACCGCATCCCGGTCGTGCGGCAGGGTAAGTTGGTGGGCATTATCTCCCGCTTCGATCTGCTCAAGTGGATGCAACAGGAACGCGCCTGATGAACCGAAAGCAGAGAACTGCAACAAACATCTGGCATTGGACAGCCCTGGGTTTGGGGCCGTTGCTGTGCGCAGGGGTCGCTCTGAGCCCGCCACCCGCAGGGCTGAGCCTTGAGGCCTGGCGCCTGGTTGGGCTTGCGACCTGGATGGTGTTGTGGTGGACGGCTGAGGCAGTGCCGCTACCGGTCACGGCGCTGTTGCCCATCCCGATGATGCCCCTTCTGGGCATCGCGCCGGAGGCCCCTGTGGCCGCGCAGTTCGGTCATCCCCTGATCTTTTTGTTCCTGGGGGGCTTCCTGATTGGGCAGGGCCTGCAAAGGTGGGGCCTGCACCGAAGGATTGCCCTTGCGCTGGTGTTGCGCCTGGGGCATAGCCCTGCCGGGTTGCTGGGTGGGTTCATGCTGGCCACAGCTTTTCTTTCGATGTGGATTTCCAACACCGCTACCGCTGTGATGATGTTTTCGGTAGGGCTGGCTGTAATCAAGTCGCTGGGGGGTGTAGCGACCGAGGCCCAGACCCGGCGCTTTGGGGTTGCCCTGATGCTCGCCATCGCCTACGCCTCTTCGATAGGAGGGGTGGGCACCCTCATCGGCACGCCGCCCAATGCGCTGCTGGCCGCCTATCTGCGCGAAACCCAGGGCTACACCCTGGACATGCAGGGCTGGTTCTGGATCGGACTACCCTTTGTGGGTCTGATGCTGCCGCTGGCCTGGTTCTGGCTCTCCCGACCCTTGCAAGCCATGCCCTGGGGCGATCTTTTGGGCAGCGTCCGCCAGGAGTACCGGACTCTGGGCCCTTTGCGCCGGGCCGAAGGCTACGTGCTTGGGGTCTTCGTGCTGGCTGTGCTGGGCTGGATACTGCGTCCGCAGCTAGTGGCCTGGCTGGGCATCCCCTTGTCCGATTCGGCGGTAGCCCTTTCGGCAGCCCTGCTGATGTTTGTGATCCCGGCACCGGGCGGGAGCCGTCTGCTGGACTGGGAGAGCGCCTTGAAGCTGCCCTGGGGGGTGTTGCTCCTCTTCGGGGGTGGACTGGCTCTGGCCTCGGCCTTCGAGGCGACGGGCTTGTCGGCCTGGATTGGGAGTACTCTGGCGGGTCTGGGTAGCCTGCCGCCGTGGATGCTGGTTCTGTGCGTGGCCTTGGTGGTCATCTTCCTAACCGAACTCACCTCCAACACCGCCGTGGCGGCTACCTTTTTGCCGGTGATGGGCGCGTTGGCCGAAGGGCTGGAACTGGACGTCCGGCTGCTGGCCATCCCGGTTGCAGTGGCGGCCTCGGCGGCGTTCATGCTGCCGGTAGCTACCCCACCCAACGCCATCGTGTTTGCCTATGAGGGGCTGCGCATCCCGCATATGGTGCGGGCTGGTTTTGGGTTGAACCTGGTTACGGTGCTGATTATCGTGCTGATCCTGCTGACCTTTGGACGATGGGGGTTGGGGATTAGCCTGTAAGCGAAAGGAGGCTTATGCTCAGCAAAGCGCAAATTAGCTACCTCAAAGGGACTGTCGCGCCGCACCCGGCTCCGCTGCTCTCCTTGTATCTCGATGTGAACCCGGCCAACCCTGATAACAGCGGCAAGGCCTATGTGCTGCGGGCCAAGGAAGCCCTGGAGCGTTTGGAGGTTCCGTCAGCCCTTGCCAGGAAGGTACTCGAGCGACTTCAGCACTACATCCCCCAGGGCCGCACCCGTGCCCTTTTTGTGGCTGAGGACTTGTTTGAAGACTACCACCTGCAGGTCGAACTGCCCCTGCTCGAGCCCCTTGCCGGGGTGGAAGCCCACTGGGGCGCGCCCTACCTGGCCCCTTTGCTGTTCGCCCTCGATGAGTACCAGCGCTATGGCGTGGTCCACATGGATCAGGAGCGCCTGCGGCTGTTCGAGGTTTTCCTGGGCGAGATCGAAGAGGTGGCCGACGCTTTCCGGCCACTCGACCCCCACAACTGGCGCTACCTGGGCGAAGACCGCACCGGTACGCCCGGACGGAGTGCCTCACCGGCGACCAGCCATGTAGGGGTGGCTGCCCGGGGTGGTTCGGGCAAGGACAGGTACCAGCGACGGGTTGACGAGTGGAGCCAGCGCTTCTTCCGCGAGGCTGGCGCCATCCTGCAGCAGCAGGGGGCCGAACGGGGCCTCGAGCGGCTGATTTTGCTGGGCGCGCCCGAGGAGGCCCAAGAGAGCCTGCCCAGACCGGTGGCCGAAAAAGTGGTGGCCGTCCTGCCGCCCTTGCACACCTCCACCCCCAGTCCAGCAGAGATCCTCAAGATGGTATCGCCCACGATCGAACAGGTCGAGCGCAGCGAAGAAGATGCCTTGATCGAGGTGGTACGCGAGAAGGGGGTGGGGGGCCTCGAGCAGGTGCTGAGCCTGTTGCAAGAAGGGCGCTTGCAGTACGTGCTGGTGCCCTGGCATCTTCGGGACAAAGCCTGGCGCTGTGCGGATGGCTGGGTGGGCAGCAGCACCCGGGCCGCCCAGGTGCACTGCCCCGGTCAGCCGCTGGAGGAGCTCGAGCTGAAGCGGGTGCTGCCCGAACTGGTGGCCCGGTATGGTACCGAGCTCGAGTTCGTGCGGGGCAATGCCGAGCAGCGCTTGCAAAACGAACTGGGCGGTATAGCCGGTATGCCTCGCTGGTAATCCTCTGGTAATGCCTGGGCACTAGCCTCAAGACGAGGAGGGTCGCCATGACCCAGACCGTGGTTCCCAAGGCGGAGGTGGCCACAACCCAGCAAGGCAACGCCCTCGAGATGCGCGGCATCTTCAAGCGCTTTCCGCTGGTGCTGGCCAACCAGAACGTGGATTTTTCGGTGCGCTGGGGCGAGGTACACGCCCTGGTCGGCGAGAACGGTGCGGGCAAGTCCACCCTGATGAAAATTCTTTACGGCATCCAGCGCCCCGATGCGGGCGAGATCTGGATAGACGGTGTGAAGCAGGTTTTCCGCGACCCCCACGATGCAATTGCCCTGGGCATCGGGATGGTGCACCAGAACTTCACGCTGGTGGAGCCTTTTACGGTGGTGGAGAACGTGATTCTCGGCCACGAGCCTGCCTCGTTGCTGGGGCTGGATAGGGCCGAGGCCCGCCGCAGGGTAGAAGCCCTGATACGGCAGTTTGAGTTTCAGCTCGACCCCGACCGCCGGGTGGAGGATCTGCCGGTGGGGCTGCGGCAGAAAGTCGAGATTCTCAAAGCCCTGTATCGGCAGGCCCGGATTCTGATTCTCGACGAACCGACCGCTGTGCTGACCCCACAAGAGACCGAAGACCTGTTCCGCTTTTTGCGTGAATATGCGGCGGGGGGCAACGCGGCGGTTTTCATCTCGCACAAGCTGCTCGAGGTCATCCAGGTTTCCGACCGAATCTCGGTCATGCGCGATGGTCGCATGATTGGAACGATTCCCACCCCAGGGGCTACCCTGCCTCAGATTGCCCGCATGATGGTGGGGCGCGAGGTGGAATTGAGGGTCGAAAAAGGCCCGGCCAGCCCGGGCGAGGCGGTGCTCGAGGTATCCCACCTGACAGTGGCCCGCGCCAAGGAAAAGCCACAGGTGTTCGATGTGAGCTTCACGGTGCGGGCGGGGGAAATTGTGGGGATTGCCGGGGTGCAGGGCAATGGGCAGTCCGAGCTGGTCGAAGCCCTGACCGGGCTGACCCCCTATACCGGCGAGGTGCGCTACCTGGGCCGTTCGCTGGACCATGGCGGGGCACGCCGGGTGCGCCGGGCGGGGGTTTCGCACATCCCCGAAGACCGCAACCAGCGGGGGTTGGTCTTGGATTTTTCCTGCGCCGAGAACCTCTTTCTGGGCGACCAGAACGAACCACCCTACACCGGACCCATGGGGTTTCTAGACCAAACCGCAATTGAACACAACGCTCTGCAGCGCATCGAGGCGTTTGATATCCGGCCCCGCTCCACCACCCTCAGCGCCAACCGCTTCTCGGGGGGCAACGCCCAGAAAATCATCGTGGCCCGTGAGCTCTCCCGCAATCCCCGGCTCCTAATTGCTGCCCAGCCCACCCGCGGCATCGACATCGGAGCAACCGAGTTTGTGCACGAGCAAATTGTCAAAGCACGAGACCGGGGTGTGGGGGTTCTGCTGGTCAGCGCCGACCTGGGAGAGATTATGGCCCTCTCGGATCGTATCCTGGTCATGTACGAAGGGCAGATCGTGGGCGAGCTGACCGCCGAGGAGGCCACCGAAGAGAAACTGGGTCTGTTGATGGCCGGCGTAAAAGCCTGAAACCTCCGTCATAAGTTGCTCGTGATGAACGCATAATATCACCCAAGAGCCACGTCCAAAGCCATCATCACCACAAAACCCAGCATCAAAGCCAGGGTTGCCAGGTCGGCGTTGCCGCTCTGGAACATTTCCGGCACCACTTCCTCCACCACCACAAAAATCATGGCTCCAGCGGCAAAACTTAGCGCATAGGGCAGCAGGGGTTGGGCAATCAACACAAAAGCTGCCCCCAGTACCCCGGCTGGAATTTCGACGGTAGCCGATAGTTGGCCAAACCAGAAGCTCTGCAAGGGGGAAAGCCCCTCGCGTCGCAGCGGCATGGCCACTGCCAATCCCTCGGGAAAGTTTTGCAGCCCAATCCCGATGGCCAGGGCCACAGCACCGCCCAGGGTAGCCTCCGGGATACCGGCAGCCACCGCGCCAAAAGCGACCCCTACGGCCAGCCCTTCGGGGATGTTGTGCAGGGTGATGGCCAGTACCAGCAGGATGCTGCGGTGCCAGCTGGTTTTAGGACCCTCGGCGGCCGCGGTGGGCTCTTTGAGGTGCAGGTGGGGCAGGGTTTTGTCGGCGCTCCACACAAAGGCCCCGCCCAGCAAAAACCCTGTAGCAACCGGAATCCACTGCCCCTGGGTCATCTCCAGGGCCGGGGCCAGGAGCGACCAGTAACTGGCCGCCAGCATGACCCCACCGGCAAAACCCAGCAAGGCATCGAGCAGGCGGAGGTTGAGCGTTTGGGTCACAAAAACCGTGGCCGCCCCCAGAGCGGTAATGCCCCAGGTGAACCCGGTGGCGAGCAGGGCTTGCTGGATGGGGGATAGGGCTTGCAGCCAGCTCCACATACCGAATCCTCAGCGCCGGGTGCCTACTACATACACCGCACCCCAGGCTTGGTAGCGGCTCTCGAGCACATCCTGCCGGGTCTCCCCCTGCAACAACCGAACCGTCCGATAGACCCGTACCAGCGCCCCCTCGGCGGCGAAGTCAATCTGGCGGCGGTATCCGGCCGGCAGGCTGGCATCGTAAACGTAGCGGGTGGGCCGGGCTGGGGTGCGCCAGAGGATGACCGGCCCCCGCCAGGTGACCTCACGGTCCTTGGTGCCAAACAAGCGGAAGATCAGGTTTTCGCCCTGAATGGAGGTCTGGATGAGCAAGTGGCCGGGGGTATCGTTTTTGAACCGCAAGTCTTTGGGTGGGGCAGTAGTGGCGTCCAGGCCGGTGGGTTTGTAGTAGCCCACCTGGTAGCTGTGGGGGTGGCGCTCCACAATGGGCAGACCGGCAAAATAGGCTGCCCGAAAGAGCGTCGTGCAGACCTGGCAGACCCCGCCCCCCACATCCCACACCGTCTGGTCGCCGCGGATGACCCAGGCTTTTTGATAGCCGGTAGCAGGTGTCACCGGCCCCAGGGTGCGGTTGAAGGAGAACACAGCTCCAGGGGGAATTTGAACCCCCTCAAACCTGGAGGTGGCCAGATAGATGTTGTGGATCCGGCTGGGCAACGAACCGGCAAAGCTGGTGCGCCCTTCGCCCACCAGCTCCACGATGCCGCGCTGCCACAGGTCGTGGACGCTGGGCTTGGGCTGTTCGAACTGCACGGGCAGCACAAACTCGCGCTTGCCCGCCTCGAGGGCAGCGCGGTAGGCCTTGCGAACCGCCTCGGCATCGAAGCGATAACCCAGCTTCTGCACTGCAATCCAACCCTTCTGGGCATCCAGGACAAACCGGGCCGGGCGAGGCGGGCGGCTGAGTTTTTGGATGATTTGATCCAACTGCCCTTCATCCCGGACAGGGAAGCGCTGGGTTCCGACATAGCTCACCACCCGGCCTTTTTCCAGCACCTGCTCGTGAACCACCAGCACCGCCTCAGGCCCCGCCCAGGCCAGCGGGAGCAAGAGCAAGCAAAGGAAAACGGCCCAGCTTCGCATGATTCCCTCCAGTCGGTCTGGGTCACCCCAGGGCGTTCCTCGATGCTCAAGATAGGTTCCGACGATTACCAAGGCATTACGCCAGGCTGGCCGGTAATTGCCTGGTAATGTTGTCCGGCTAGCTTGGGAACTGGAGGGGGTGTTATGGCAAAAGTAGTGCTCGAGCACATCACCAAGCGCTTTGGCAAGGTGGTCGCGGTGAGGGATTTCAGCCTGACCATCGGCGATAGGGAATTCATCGTGCTGGTAGGGCCCTCGGGCTGCGGCAAGACCACCGTGCTGCGCATGATTGCGGGCCTCGAGACCCCCACCGAGGGGCACATTTACATTGGCGACAAACTGGTCAACGATGTGCCCCCCAAAGACCGCGACATCGCCATGGTCTTCCAGAACTACGCCCTCTACCCCCACATGAGCGTCTACCACAATATGGCCTTCGGCCTCGAGCTGCGCCGCACCTCGAGGGCCGAGACCCAGAAGCGCGTCGAGGAGGCCGCCAGGATTCTGCAAATTGGGCATCTGCTGGACCGCAAGCCCCGCGAGCTTTCGGGTGGGCAGCGACAACGGGTGGCACTGGGCCGGGCCATCGTGCGCAAGCCTCGGGTTTTCCTGATGGATGAGCCGCTTTCCAACCTGGATGCCAAGCTGCGGGTGGAGATGCGGGCCTCGCTGGCCGAACTGCATCAGGCGCTGGGGGTCACCACCATCTATGTGACCCACGACCAGATCGAGGCCATGACCATGGGGCACCGCATTGTGGTGATGCGCGGCGGTGCCATCGAGCAGGTAGACACCCCCCTCGATCTCTACAACAAGCCGGTCAGCAAGTTTGTGGGCGAGTTTATCGGTTCGCCCGCCATGAACTTCCTCAAAGGTACCGTGCAGCAGGGCCATGTGGTGAGCCCCCACATGGATATCACCCTGCGCAGCGAGCTTCTGACCGCACTTCGCAGCTACGAGGGCCAGGAGGTCTGGGTGGGGGTTCGTCCGGAGAACCTCGAGCTGGCCCGGCCCGACTCGAGGGAAAACCTCATTCGTACCACCGTCAAGCTGGTCGAACCTATCGGGGCCGAGACCATCATCATCGGTACCGCTGGGGAAGCCGGAATCACCGCCCGGGTCGAGGCCGAGGAGACTGCAGCGGTGGGTGAGGCCATTCTCTTGAGGGCACGGCCCGACAAGGTGCATGTCTTTGATCTGCACACCGAGCACAACGTGCTGTACATCGGCCAGCCGGTGGCTGCGTAGCCGGCTGTGGCGGGGTTTATTTGTGCCGCTCGGGCTTCGATTGAGGTGGCAAAGCATCAAACCGTATTCGGTAGGTTCGTCACCTTGCGATGGCGAACGAACCCGACCGAAGTTGCGACAGGCCGCGCTGCTGGGGGCCAGGTAATGTTTTGGTAACAGACCTGTCCTATGCTCGATTCTGGAGACGCTATGGTAGCCCAGGTGCCCTATTGGGAGCATTTCTACCACCAGGCCGATGTGGGGGTGCGGGGGGTGGGGGCTACCCTGGCCCAGGCCTTCGAACAGGCCGCTCTGGCCCTGACCGCGGTCATCACTGACCCTGCCAGGGTTCGGGCCAGCCACCAGGTCGAGCTCGAGTGCGAGGCGCCGAGGGCTTCTTTGTTGCTGGTGGACTGGCTCAACCGGCTGATCTTTGAGATGTCCACCCGCAAGATGCTCTTCAGCCGCTTCGAGGTGCACCTGGCCCCCCCCGACCTGGGCGGGGCGCTCCACCTGCACGCCCTGGCCTGGGGTGAGCCGGTGGAGGTAGCGCGCCACCAACCGGCCGTGGAGGTCAAGGGGGCTACCTACAGCGAGCTGCAAGTTACCCAGAACCCCCAGGGCCTCTGGGTGGCCCAGTGCGTGGTGGATGTGTGAGGGGGGTTTATGGACACAACCCGTTTGGAGCAGAAATCGGCCTATGAATGGTGGCTGATGCCCACCCCCCCCATGCGGGTGCCCGGTGTTCTTTATGCCAGCGAGGCGCTGCTGCGGGAGATGGACGACAAGGTGCTCGAGCAGGTGGCCAACGTAGCCAGCCTGCCGGGCATTGTGCAGGCCTCCTACGCCATGCCGGACGCCCACTGGGGCTATGGCTTCCCCATCGGTGGGGTGGCGGCTTTTAGCGAGTCCGAAGGAGTGGTCTCGGCGGGCGGGGTGGGCTTCGACATCTCTTGTGGGGTGCGCACCCTGCGCACCGGGTTGACCGTGGCGGAGATCGAGCCGGTGAAGGAGGCGCTGGCCCAGGGGCTGTTCCGCCACGTGCCCGCAGGGGTGGGTAGCACGGGCCGGATTCACCTCGAGCCCGACGAGCTCGATGCCATGCTGCTGGGTGGGGCTGAGTGGGCGGTACGGCAGGGCTACGGTCTGCGCGAAGACCTGGAATACATCGAGGAGAACGGACGCATGGAGGGTGCCCAGCCCGAGATGGTCTCGGCCCAGGCCAAACGGCGGCAGCAGGACGAGATGGGCACCCTGGGTTCGGGCAACCACTACCTCGAGGTGCAGCGGGTGGCCGAGATCTTCGACCCGGCCGTGGCCAAGGCCTTCGGTATCGCTGTGGACGATGTGGTGGTGAGCATCCACTCCGGTTCGCGGGGCCTAGGACACCAGGTAGCCACCGACTACGCCCGGCGCATGGTAGAGGCCGCCAGCCGGTACGGCCTTTGCCTGCCCGACCTCGAGCTGGCCTGCGCCCCCATCCGCTCGGAGGAGGGCAAGGCCTATCTGGGGGCCATGCGGGCGGCCATCAACTGCGCCCTGGCCAACCGCCAGATCCTGACCCATCTGGCCCGTGAGGCCTTCGCGTACCTGCTGCCCAAATCCGATTTGCGCCTGATTTACGACGTTTCACACAACACCGCCAAGCTCGAGGAGCACCGAGTCGAAGGCCTGCCCCAGCGGCTTTATGTCCACCGCAAGGGGGCCACCCGCGCCCTGGGCCCTGGCCACCCGGCCCTGCCCAAGGCTTACCAGGCGGTGGGGCAGCCGGTGCTGATTGGCGGCACCATGGGCACTGCTTCCTACATCCTGGTGGGTACCGCCGAGAGTGAGGTGCGCTCCTTTAGCTCTTCCTGCCATGGGGCTGGGCGGGCCCTCTCGCGCCACCAGGCCCTCAAGCAGTGGCGTGGGCGGGAGGTGGTCAAGGAACTGGCCCAGCGTGGCATCATCGTGCGCAGCCCCTCGCCCCGTGGGGTGGCCGAGGAAGCCCCCGGGGCCTACAAGGACGTTTCTGCGGTGGTGGAGGCGGCTCACCTGGCCGGGCTTTCGCGCAAGGTGGCCCGGCTCGAGCCGCTGATCTGCATCAAGGGTTGAGGAGGCGCTATGAACCAGCAACCCCTTCGTTTCCTGATTGCCACCGACGGCAGCCTTTGCAGCGAGAAGGCGGTGCGGGTAGGCCTCGAGCTGGCCGCAGCCCTGAGGGCCAAGGTGGACCTTTTGAATGTGCTCGAGCCCGGCGAGGAACCCGCCGGCCCTGGCCTGCGTACCCGCCTGACCATGCTACGCGATATCGACCGGCACCACGGCAAGCTGGCCCTCGAGCACGGTACTGAACTGGCCCAGAAACTCGGGGTCGAGTATAAGTCCTTACAGCCCACGGGCCTTCCCGAGCAGGTGATTGTGCAGAAGGCCGCCGACTTCGATCTGGTGGTTCTGGGAACCCATGGGCGCAGCGGCTGGAGGCGCTGGGTAATGGGCTCGGTGGCCGAAGCGGTTCTGTCGCGCAGCCCCAAGCCGGTGCTGGTAGTGCACGAGTCCTTTACGCCGTCTGCGGTGAAGGGCCAGGTGGCCCCGTACAAGCAACTTCTGATTGCGACCGATGGTAGCAAGTGTAGCCAGCAGGCCACCCGCTTCGGTTTGCAACTGGCCCAGGTGCTGGGGGCCGAAGTCACCTTTTTGTCGGTGGTGAGTAGCCTGACCCGCCCTCAGGGGGCAGGTCTCCCGCTGTCGCAGGCCCTGAGCCTGATGGAGGAAGATGCCCAAACCCAGGCCGAGGCCATGCTAGAGCAAGTGCAAACCCAGGCCCAGCGAGCCGGGGTGTCCGCACGGGCCAAGCTGGTGAAGGGCCGGCCTGTCGAAACCATTGTCAAACAAGCCCTGCTGCACGACCTGCTGGTGATGGGTACCCACGGGCGCACCGGGCTGGACAAGCTGATGATGGGCTCAGTTGCCGAGGGGGTGGTGCGTCGCAGCCAGATTCCGGTCTTGGTGGTGCCGTGTCCTGAGGTACCCTGAAGGTAGAACGCGCAACTGAAACAATGGGCTGAAGGGCGACAGTCCCCGACTAGACCTAAGTTTGCTTGGTCGGGAATGAATAGCCCCACGCTGCCGAAGACGGCTGTCTAAAGCTGGCATTGGTCTGACCTACCGGTACACCGGTAACGTGTATCCCCATAGATACACAAACCCTTGGGAACCAGGGGGCGGGGAGGGGCCAACCAACTCCAATGAACCGCGAAACCCCGGTCATCCCGCGATAGCGGTTGGTCGTAGGTAGTTTACTAGGCTTACCTGGAGACCGGCGGTATCGCTTGTGGCTTCGCAATCAGCTTTGGTGCCGAACCGGCCGAAACTGGTGCATGGGGGGCTTACAAAGGGGCGGTTCGAGGTCGGGTTTACCGGACTGTCGTCGGCAGGATGCCTAGTTAAGTTGCTTCAAAAGCTGCTCGAGCTGGGCCCGGTTCACCGGCCCCATGTGACGGGCCAGAATTTGCCCGTCTGAACC
>OGCI01002419.1_pt1 | contig 12472 bp, 11 predicted proteins | sample 1570021 | NCBI WGS metagenome assembly OGCI01 (sample SAMN06264664, study PRJEB24512) | hot springs metagenome | isolation source: Hot spring water | place: South Africa: Tshipise | collected 2015-06-21
CGGGGGAGAGGGGGGACAGAGAGGGGTTTTGCGGGGCGGCGGCGAAGCCGCCGCCCCGCAAAACCCCATCTTTTCTCCCCCCTCCCCGTGCGGCTGTAGATTCTCTCATGATGTCAAGTTTCGGGGCTGGCGGCCGAAGGCCCCCCGCCCCGAAACCCCCGTAAGGGCCGGACGATCCGTCCGCCCTCAACGGGGAGGGGGGCAGGGGGGTGGGGCCCGATCTCTTTCGGCTCACCAGGGGACTTCTTTCGGCCGGAAGCCGAATTGGGTTATACCATTTATACTTTTAACGCATAGTTTGTCATTATAATTTAGAATCTGCCATTTTCAATCTATTCAGCCAGGGGGAACTCCCCCGACTCCTCTTCTGTGCTGCGGGAGAGACCTCACCCTCACCCCGTCGCCTTCGGCGACACCTCTCTCCCTCTCTCATTGGGAGAGGGAGAGGGGTTGGGGGAGAGGGTGAGGTTCCCCCCTCAACCCAACAGGCTGAACAGTTGCTTCTCCGGATGGGCCACCTCTACGATACGGCGAATGACCTCAGCCAGCACATCTTTCAGAGATTTGTCAGACGCCGGGCATATCTCCCTTTCCACAAGAGCAGGTTGAAGGCGCATCCCTGGAACAACTTGATTATACCCGTCTTGCTATTAGAGGGCAAATGCCCGCCCTGTGGGGCTTGCGCAGTAATTCGCCCTGTGTGGGAAAGGGGTGGGGTGTGGGGTTGTGGGGGCGGCGAAGCCGCCCCCACAACCCCACTTTCCCCCCTTTCACGGGCGCGTCACTCCCTCAAAACGATTTGCTGCACAAGCCCGTATGGAGTGAATCCTTCAGGGAAGGAAGCGTCTACAAGAGGGGGAGCGCGGATGTTGCGATGTGGTGAGGACACCGCGCAAACCGTTCTCTACGCGGAGCGGGCTACTGCGTCGCAAAATGGCCGATAAAAATCGCATCAGCCGCCATATGGACGCGGCGGCTGATGCCAGTCGTTACAAAGATGTTGATGGATGCTCCGGTGCCCCGTCTCCGTGCCGCGCGGCGGCATCGGAATGGATATCCCTTTAGTGGGCGCCGGCCGCCCGACGACACACAAGACCCTATTTTTTGCCCTCTATGATGCTATCCAGAATGATCTCGGCCGCGATCCGGGCCCCGATCCCCGGCAACAGGCTGCACTTCTCAAAGCCCTTTGCCGCCGCGAAGGCTGCCATGTTCTCCGGACTGGCTGCGGGGTTCATGTAGCGGTCAAATATCACTTTCTCCTGTAATTCCGGACACAGAACCGATCCGACCGTTTCCTGGAAACGGGGCATAAACTTCCGGGCCGCCTGAACCGCCGCCCTGACCGCTTCGTAGTTCATCACGTCTATGCTGCCAAAATAGAGGCCCAGGGCGATCAGACTCCCGGTCACGCCTCCGCACATCCAGCCGGTCCCGCCGAACCCGGGGAACGGGGAGAGGGCCTGGATGATTTCCAGGTTGCCCAGACCGAACTCCTCCAGCAGTGCCAGCGCCGTCCCTTTGGCACAGTTGCGGGCGAAGAAATTGTACTCTTCAGCCCGCCGCTGGACACGGTCCAGGATTTGCTCCCGGTTTGCCAGGGCCTCTTCCGGAGTCAAAGTCTTCCTGGGAATCCCCTCCGCGGCCATCTTTCGGTACCGGGCCTCAATCGCTGCCCAATCCCATTCTCTTTCTGCCAATTCCTGTACTCTGGCTTTCAGGGCATCGTAGTCTACCATTGTAACCTCCTTCGGAGTATAGAGTATGGAGTAAGGAGTAGGGAGTAGGGGGAGATGAAGTTATCCACCACCGATTGGCTGGAAAATGCTCACCGGGGCATTGTTCTGCAATCCGGCATCGGCGGGCAATACCCGGCCTCCCACGATGACGATGGCCCGCTCCGGGAGCCCCAGATGGGCCAGCAGGTCCCGTACCGTTGCCTCCTCGGGGAGGTTCACCTCTATCCCCCGGGAAGGCTGGTAGCCAGGGAACGTCTGCCCCAGCGTCCCGTAGAGTTTGACAACGACTCTCATTCGGGATGCCCTATCGGGATTGGTGCGGCGGAGCCGCCGCACCAATCCCGCCGACTAAAAGTCAAAGACGCTGTCCAGTTCCTCGTCGCGGATGACGAAGACCGTGTTGTGCGGGGGGAGGGGCTCCTCGTAGAAGAAACGGGGCAGCCGATCGTCCTCCTTCGTGAACCCAACCCTCCGGTTGAATTCCCGCTCCGCCTTCAGCACCCGCAGGCCCAGGCCGAAGGGAAATTCGTCCGGTCCCAGCGTCTGGCCCAGTTTGGCACCGATCAACTTGCTGACCGCCTCAAATGCCTCAGGATTCAGGAGAGCGACGCTCGCCATAAAGCACAACCCCAGCGTGTCGTAGGCGGCGATGGCGATCTGCAGGAACCGGGAGGTCTCCACCTGCCCCTCCGGCTTCAACGGGTCCAGCATCCCGGTCAGATATGCCCCGACGACGTTCCCCGCCGTGTGGTCGGCGCCCATCGGCGAGGTGGCAAAGGTCACACCCAGGCCCAGTAGGGCGCGCGGGTCGTAGGCCGCGATGGTCTGCCCCTTCACCGCGGGGACCCGCGGGTTGTTGAAGTGCTTGCCCACCGCGACACCCCCGCCGCCGAGGATGCGGCCGAATTCCGTGCCCTTGCCGATTTCTTCCATCATCTCTATGGCCGCGGCGGCGTCGCCGAAGTTCCGGTAGCCGGAGTCCATCGCCACGGCGATCGCAACCCCCGCGCTCATCGTGTCAACCCCAATGTCGTCGCACAGATTGTCCAGCCGGGCGATGACGTCCAGGTCTGTGATGCCGGTCATGCCGCCCATCGCCCAGATGGTCTCGTATTCCAGGGCACTGGTGACGTACTTGCCGTCTTTGTCCACATAGACATTGGAGCAGAAGATGATGCACTGGTCGCAACCCCGATGGGTCGGATTGCCACCCCGCTCCTTGATGATTTCGGCCATCCGCTCGCCGCAGATGTTCTCCCAGCCGTCCAGCACGCCCTTGCGCGCGTTGTAACTGGGGAAGCCGCCCATGGAGTTCACCGGCGCCACCAGCGCCGCGGTGCCCAGGTTGGGCATCACCTCAGCGTTCATGGGGTCTGACTTGATCATCTGGACCAGGTTCTTCACCGCCTCCCGGAAAGCCTCCGGATCAGCGACGGGGTTACCGTCCTTGCCGCGCCGGTCCACGAGGATCGCTTTGAGCCCTTTGGCCCCCATTACAGCGCCCATCCCGCCGCGTCCGGCGGCGCGGCAGGGGCGATCGTCCACATCGGACGCCTGGACGGAGGCAATGGGCATTTTGTACTCGCCGGCCGGCCCGATGCACACCACGGCGTAATCCTTCCCGTAGGTCGCCAGGAGTTTCTCCACCAGCGGGTACGTCCGCATTCCTTTGTACTCTTGGGCCGGGATGAGGCTGGCGTTCCCGTTTCCGTCAATCTTGAGCAGATAGAGTTCTCCCTCCGGCGCCTGCCCCTCCACGATGATGGCCTGAATGCCCAGCCGGCCCATCGCCACCGCGATCATTCCGCCCACGTTGCTCTCTTTGATCCCTCCGGTCAGCGGACTCTTGGCCCCGATGGACAGTCGGCTGGTATTGGGCATCGTCGTGCCGCTCAACAGGCCGGCCGCGAAGATCAGTTTATTCTCCGGCCCCAGGGGGTCGCACCGGGGCGGCACTTCCGTATTAATGATGACGGACGACAATCCCCGGCCGCCGAGCCCCGCATACTCCGGGGGCACGTCTTCCGTGTGGATGGTTTTGTCAGTCATATTGACCCGGATGAGTTTCATGGCCCTCTCCTCAACGATTTGGGTTGTCCGACGTTACATCCGCAGGACGGGTTTGACCACACGTCCTGCTTCCATATCCTTCACCGCCCGGCCGATCTCCTCAAACGGGTAGAACTGGATCAGCCGGTCAAAGGGGAAGCGCCCCTGGCGATAGAGTTCCACCAGTTGAGGGATGAACAGGTCGGGGATGGCGTCGCCGCCGAGGATACCCCGCACCGTCCGTCCGTTCATCAGCAGGTCCATATCCAGGGCGACCTCCGTGCCCGGCGGCACAACCCCGATCAGACCGCATACCCCCAGGCGGGGCAGGGAGTCCACGGCCTGCCGCAATACTTTGGGGTTGCCCACGCACTCCAGGGTGAAGTTGGCGCCACCGCCGGTGATCTCCCGAATTGCCTCCACAGGGTTCACCTCGGCGGCGTTGACGGTGTGCGTCGCGCCCAGTTCGCGGGCCAGTTCCAGGCGCTCCGGGTTGATGTCCACGGCGATGATGGTCGTACAGCCGCATACCCGGGCGGCGAGGATGGCACTCATCCCCACGGTGCCAGCGCCGAACACGGCGATGGAATCGCCGGGTCGGGCCTGCAGCGCGTGGATGACCGCTCCGGCGCCGGTCATCACGCCGCAGCCCATCGGGGCCAGGACCTCCAGCGGCACATCGCCCGGCACCTTGACCACGTTCCGCTCGTTCGCCAGCGCGAAGGTGGCGAAAGAGGACTGGTTGAAGAACGAGCCGTGGATGGCCTGATCGCCCTTATGGAGGGTGATGCTGCCATCGGGGCGGGCGCCGTGGAAGTTGTACAGGAAGAAGTTCAGGCAGTAGAGGACTTTACCGATTTTGCATGGCGGGCAGTGCTCGCAGTAGTCCCAGGTCATGATCACGTGGTCACCGGGTTTGACTTTGGTCACCCGTGCTCCGACCTTCTCCACAATGCCAGCCCCTTCGTGCCCGAAGATGCTGGGCGGTGCGGGGATCGGTAAATGCCCGTACAGCGCGCCCAGGTCGGTATGGCAGATGCCCGAGGCGACCACGCGGACCAGCACCTCGTCGTCCCTCGGCTCGCTCAATTCCACTTCTTCAATCTTGAACTCTCCTCCCGTTTCAAATACGACGGCTGCTTTGATTTTCATAGGGTCCCTCCTTGATCAATTGTGGCACTGAGATCGGGCAAATCTGCTTTATGGTACAATTGTCATTACTCAACGCCGGTGGCGCCAGATTCCGAAAGGTACGGACCCGTCGGGAGCAGGAAAAGACTGCCTTTGGCTACAACCCCAGATAGGCCCTTCGCACGTGGTCGTTCTCCAGCAGTTCGGTACACGCTCCCTCTAAGCAGATTCGGCCGTTTTCCAGCACATACGCCCGGTCTGCAATTTCCAGCGCGCGCCGGACATTCTGCTCTACCAGCAGGACGGTGATCCCCTGGTCACGAAGGTGGCGAATGATGCGAAAGATTTCGGCCACCACCAGGGGCGCCAGACCATACGATGGTTCATCAAACATACACAAGCGGGGTCTGGACATCAGACATCGCCCAATCGCCAGCATCTGGCGTTCCCCACCGCTGAGCGTTCGGGCCAACTGTTTTTCCCTCTCCTTGAGCAAGGGGAAAAGTTGATAAACCTGTTTCAGGGTTGCTTCTTTGTCCCGCCAGACGCGGTAGGGGTATGCTCCCATCTCCAGGTTTTCGCGAACCGTCATCTCGGGAAATACCCTTCCCCCTTCGGGCACCTGAGAAATGCCCAGTTCCACAATGGCGTGGGGGGGCAACCCCCGGATCATCTTACCGAGGAACGTTATCTGACCGGACACCGGGCGCAACAGGCCGGAGATGGTGTTCAGCAATGTGGTCTTGCCCGCCCCATTTGATCCGACCAGGGCGACGATTTCTCCTTCGTTCACTTGAAGGGACACATCCCACAATGCCTGAACTTTCCCGTAGCAAGTGCACAGATCGCGGATTTCCAGCATTCGCCTATTCTCCTAAATATACCTCTATGACCGTCTTGCTGGTGGCAACCTCCTGAGGCGTCCCTTCAGCAATCTTCACCCCATGATGCAGCACGATAATCCGGTCGCAGATGCTCATAATGGCTTTCATAACGTGCTCAATCATGAAAATCGTAATCCCCTGGTCACGAATTCGCGCCACCAATTCCATAGCCTGACCGACTTCTGTGGGGTTCAATCCCGCCATCAGTTCGTCCAGCAGCAACAATTGGGGCCTGGTTGCCAGGGCCCGGGCCAGTTCCAGCCGCTTCTGGTTGACCAGGGTCAGGTCCTTTGCCGGGGTGGACCGTACTGCAGAGAGCCCTACGAACTCCAGCAAGGCGGTAGCCTCTTCTGCGGCATGGGCTACGGAAACACCGTCGGGTTTCCCAAACAACGCCCCCAATAAGACGTTCTCAAAAACCGGCATGTTGGGAAACACTTTCACGGACTGGAACGTCCTTGCCAGCCCCATCTTACAGATTCGGTGCGGCTTCAGACCCGTGATCTCCCGGCCCTGGAATCGGATCACCCCCGCGCTGGGGGTCAGGGCGCCCGATATCAGATTAAATAGCGTGGTTTTCCCGGCCCCGTTAGGGCCGATCAACCCCACTATTTCCCCCTGTTCTACGTGGAAATCCACGCGGGAGACCGCAGCCAGTCCACCAAAATATTTGGTTACGCCTTCACCTTCCAGTATGGGCATGCCGTCGCTCCGAGATTCGTTTCTGCAAGATTTGCGCCAGCCCAACCAGCCCGTTGGGCAGATACACCACGGCGATGATCAGGACAATGCCGAAAAGGAGCATATAGTAGTAGGGGAAGCGGGTGATCAACGTTTCTTCCAGGTAGGCGAAGACCACCGCTCCCAGGATGGGGCCACCGAATCGCCCGATGCCGCCGAAAATGGCCATCAGTACTGGCATAAAGGAAAACAGGGGGTTGAAAGCGATATAGGGGTCCACATAGGTCCAGCGGGTCGCCATAATCGCTCCCGCCATCCCGATGAAGATCGCGCTGATAGCGAAAGTGACCGTCTTTAACAGATTGACGTTCACCCCGATATGCGCGGCGGCCTCTTCGCACTCGCCGATGCTCTGCAGGGCCATTCCAAAACGGGAACGCCGGATCAGGTAGGCCGTCAGAAGCAGGGTCGCCAGGATGATGAACATCACGTAATAGATCGTGGTGTTATCCACGACGACGACGAATCGCCCGCGCGTGCCCGTGAACTCAACCTCATACCACAGCAAAAAATACTTGATGAGCTCCACCAGTCCGAAGGTGAACATTGCGAAGTAGATGCCCTTCAGCCGCAGGGTCAAAGCGCCAACGAAGAGCGCCACCAGGAAACTGGCCAGGCCAGCGACCAGGATGACTGCGGGCAAGGGCGATGTGCGCCCCAGGACGGCAGAGGTATATATTCCAAGCCCGAAGAACGCTGCTGGCGCCAGCGAGATGTAGCCGGTTGGGCCGGAGAAAATCGCCCAACTCCCCGTGAGGACGACGTACATCGCGATACTGGTCAACAATATGACCAGATATCGGGACGCATAGAGTGGCAGTGTGGCGAACAGTGCCAGCGCTATGAGCAATAGCGCGGGCGTCCACATTTTTCGCAGGTCTAATCTGGCGATGTCCATTTTTCTACTTCCCCATAAGGCCTGTCGGCTTGATCAACAGCAGAAGGACGAAGATGGCATAATAAGCCACCAGCGCCAGGCCCGGCTCAATTTGGGTGACGATGCTGCCGATGAGGCCCAGCAGAAAGCCACCGATGAAACTGCCGGGGATGCTCCCCAATCCCCCCAGGACCACCACGATGATGGCGATAATGGTATACTCCCGACCCATCACCGCGTGAACCGGGTAGCACATACTGATCAACATGCCAGCGACACTGGCCAGTCCCGCGCCCAAACCAAAACAGAGGGCCAGGACACTGTTGATGTTAACCCCCATCAGCCCGGCGGCGGCCGGGTCCTGAGCGGCAGCCCGGATTGCCTTGCCTGTACGGGTGAGGCTGATGAAAAGGTAGAAGGTCATCCCGATGACAATTGCTACTCCCAAGGTTACCAGGCGATTGGCGCCGAACAGCGCTCCCCCCAGATTGACGGGAATGGAGAGGTAAGAGTATCCCCTGATTTCGGGCCCCCAGGCCAGCAGAGCAATATTTTGGATAACAAACATCAGGCCGAAAGAGGCCAGCATAGAGCTGCTTTCAAAAACCGCGGGCGAGGGGGAGGAAATCAGCAGGCGTTTGTAGAGAGTCCGGTGGATGAAAAATCCGATAACGAATGCCGCGGGGCCGCACATGGCAAGGGCCAGGAAGGGGTTAACGCCCAGCGCAGTGAACAGCGTCCAGGTGGTCAAAGCCCCTAACATAATGAACTCGCCGTGGGAGAAGTTCAGGATGCGGGCCACGCCGTACTGCAGGCTGAGTCCCATAGCGATCAGGGCATAGAGGCCGCCCAGCAGCAGACCAGGGATCACGATTTCCAGTATCCGTACGGTTGTCACAGTGCCTCCGGTCAGGGCAGGATGAACCGTTTAAGGGGCTATCAGGAATTCAGAGGATTGTTCCGGTACAGCAGGCTTTCCAACAATACCCCCGGTTAAATGAAAAATGGCGGATTCCACATCAAAGAGGGCCTGTACACTGAATGTATTCGGTGAACACGTTCAGTATACATCAGTTCAGCGAATTTGTCAATCTATGTCTGAAGAGATGTGAGCGGTGGCAAAGCCACCGCTCACATCCTGCCTGTTCTTGCCTCTTGGGAGGGTATCTGACCCGTTACGACGAAGGGATGACCAAATGTATACAGGCTGCCTAACAGCACTCTACAACTCCCTGGACAAAGAGCGGCGATGATCGTGCCATTAGACAGCCTGCCCAGTTACTCACCTCGTGGTGAGTGGTCGCCTGCTACCCTTTGGGCCACGCCGGCTTGGGGTAGAGCATCTCAGCGGTCGCCCACTTCTCCGGGCCGATGACCTCGTACTCCCCCTTGATCCACTGGCCGATCTCTCCGGTGTGGCAGTCTTTGGAGAGCAAGCCGTTCTCAAACCAGGTTTCGCCCAGAACGGTCTGGAAGCGCTCTGTGGCGATAATCTCCCGAATCTTATCCTGATCCAGGGTGCCTGCCTTCTCAATCGCCTGCTTCCAGATTTCCAGGCCGGCCCAGTAGAGCGGGTGCCCCCATGGATCCTGAATTTCTCTCGGCTTGCCCGCATAGAGTTTCTCGGCCAGTTGGCGCGCTCTGTCCGATTGCTTCGGGCTGAAGGACGTAAAGCCGATTACGCCCTCCGTCGCAGGGCCAAAGGCAGTATAGTAGAACCCGAAGTTGACCCCCGGACCGCCGATCCAGGCTTTAGGATTGAAGTCCAGTTCCATAGACATTGCCGTCGCCGGCATAATCTGGTCGGGATAAGCGAAGCAACAGAAAACATCGGCCCCGGATGCCTTCGCCTCCCGGATCACTGGCGAAATATCCTTGATGTCCGGCGGGACGCTCTTCACGCCGACGATATCAATGCCTTTAGCCGGGAATTCAATGCCCGCCACGCCGGAGTACTCAATGCCGTGGAGGTCGGCGATATAGGTGATGTAGGCCGTCTTCGCACCCCGTTTGGAAAGCAGGTCGGCCAGGACGGGGATTTGATACCAGTCGGAGAAGCTGAGGGTCACGAAGACGTAGGGGAGGCTGGGGAGCAAATCCCTGATGGTTGTGGCGCCGCCTTCGGCAGTGATCAGGACGTATCCGTATTTGTTGGCGATGGGAGCCTGAGCGAAGACGAAGGACGTGCCGCAGGCGGGCCACAGGAAGTCCACTTTGTCTTCCACGATCAGTTTCTCGGTTAGGCGGGTCATCGTGCCCACGTCGCTGGTGTCGTCGTAGATCTTGAGTTCTATGGGCAGTTTCTTGCCGTACTCCGCCACATAGACCCCGCCTTCGGCGTTCACCTCGGCGATGAAGGTCTCGTAGACCGGCCGGAACGCCGAATCCCCGACTATCGCTTGTGAACCCGAGAGAGGCCGCGACATGCCGACGACGATCTTGTCCTTGGCTGGCTTGCTCTTGATCAACGGGCCGCAGCGCGTCGCCGCCAACCCGGCGCCCGCTATCGTTGCGTAGCGAAGGAATTCGCGACGCGTCAGACCTTTGGTGCTCATGATGATCCTCCTTTCCTGCTCGCTGGGCTATGGTACTTGGTCATTATTCAGTTGTATGCGACTTTTCACCGGATCGTCAGGGAGCATCGGTTGAGTTCTATATCATCACCTCCTTGTATTACTCAGTATGGAAAATGGCTGATACTTTTCTTCTCTATGGGGAAAGAAAATCGGGAGGGGGCGGGCGGCGAAACTGCCCGCCCAATCCCGTCTTATCCCCCCTTTATGACGCTACAGGACAGACCCCGGCCCGATGAGAGGGCCGGAAGCAGGGAAGATCAGCGCTTGCCACGGTTTATGGGCCTGACAAGCTCCCGGGGGAGCTCGTCAGGCCGCCTTCTTTAATGGTATACGCCGTATTCCTTAGCGGTATCCACCATCGCCCTGACGTTCTCCGGCTTCGCTTCGTCAAAGAACGCCCCATTGGCGACGATGAGCCCACCGTCCTTGCCCGCCACATCTATCAGTCTCTTGACGTACTCCCTCACATCCTCCGGGGTGCCCAGGTTCAGCAGAGAGGAGGGGACGTTGCCGAGGAGGCAGGCGTTCTGACCGATGGTTTTCTTGGCATCGGCCATATCGGTCAGGTCAATCATCCAAAGGGTTTTGCCCCGCGGCAGGTCTTTGACCACTTCCAGGCGGGAACTGTAGCCTCCCTCGGCAGCGGGGAGCGGTACGCATCCGCCCTCAATCAGGCCCAGGATGACTTCCCGCAGGGTGGGCCAGTAGAATTTCTTGAACTGCTCGTCGGAGAGGAAGCCATCAGCACCTTTATGGAGCGGGATGAAGATCAGCGGTTTCCCGGTTGCCTGTGCCGCACCCACCCCCATCTTGATCATCAGCGGCGTGATCCCTTCCATCGCCTTAAGGAGTTTCTCGGGCCGCCGGTAGATATCCACCATGATCCCTTTGGTGCCTCGCAGGGTGTCGCCGATGACGTCAAAGGGGGCCTTGGTGAATCCACCCAGGAGGTTCGGATATCCCAGGGAGGCCAGTTCCATATCCGTGCCGCCCATCATCATTGCCCATTTCAGGGCCTCATCCCCAGCCTCAAAGAGGGCCTGGAAGGTAGCGCGCACCGGGGGCAATGCGAAGGGGATAAAACTAAAGGCTAAACCGTACATCTCCAGGATGCCGGGGAAGAAGGGGAGCATCTGGAAGCCGTTCAGGGCACCGAATACCCGCGGCAGGTAGACATTGATAAAGTAGCCCGTGGGGTCCTGGATTAAAGCATCGTACTCCTCCGGCTTCATATACTCGCCCTCATTGCACTGATAGGCGTGCTCCGGAGCAACCCCATGGCCGGGCCAGGAGTACAATTTATAGTCCAGAATCTCAAAGAATCTCCCCGGCCCTGGCGCTGCCGCGCCCCACTGGACATCCGGGTCAAAATCCAGGATGAACTTCTTGAAGGCCGCCACGCACTTTTCGGTATCGTACATGGCCTCGTAGACGGTCATCCCGGCATATTTCCAGGGGAACATGCTGGGGAAGATCGTGACAGGCACCCGATCCGGCAACGTTTCCATTTCAATGGCCGCTTTGATTCTGAGGACACTCTCCTTGTATTTCTTCTCCGCCTCAGGGCTCTGGAATTGAAGGGGATTCCCCTGGGGGTCTTTCGGAGAGAGAACCCCCTGCCAAAGCGCTTCTCGCTTTTCGTCGGGTGATACCTGCTGGGTCATTTTCCTTACCTCCATTGGTTGGTTAAGGGGTTTCCGTTATGCGCCAATCCATTTCTTGGTCAGGGATACGCCAGCCACGGCGTCTTTTCCATAAGCATCCGCGCCCACATACTGGCTGACATGCTCGTTCACCTGACCGCCGCCGATCATGATTTTGACCTGATCGCGCAGGCCCGCTGCCCGGATGGCGTCCACAGTCTCCTTCATGGAATCAAAAGCCAGGGTCAGGAACCCGCTCAGGCCGACCACCTGGGGCTGGAAATCCCGAATGGCCTCCACAAATTTTTCCGGGGGGATGTCCACGCCCAGGTCCAGCACCTCAAAGCCGTTCGCATCCAGCATAAAGACAACGATGTTCTTACCGATGTCGTGGATGTCGCCTTTGACAGTGCCGATGAGCACCTTGCCAAGCCGCCGCACCTCGGGGGATTCGGCCAACTTGGGCTTGAGGATTTCGGCGATCTGGGTCATCATCTCGCCGGCCAGCATTAACTCGGGCAGGAAGTAGACGCCCTTCTCGTATCGCTGGCCGATGATGTCCATTGCCTCCCTGGCCGTGTCCAGGATCGCCGCGGGCTTCACGCCCTGTTCCAGCATCTCTTTGACCAGCTGGATGGCTTCCTCTTCCCTCATATCGGCGATAGCGCTGATCAGTTCTTTGGACATTGTGCCCTCCTGTTACATCAAGTTATAAGGTGTGTGTTGATTCTCATAAAGTCGTATTACCCGGTCTTTAACAAAGTCTCACAAAGTCGTATCCCATCCCTTGCCCGGGTGGGAGTCCGAGGGTTCGTTCCGAGGTTTTCTTTGT
>OGCI01002420.1_pt1 | contig 12467 bp, 11 predicted proteins | sample 1570021 | NCBI WGS metagenome assembly OGCI01 (sample SAMN06264664, study PRJEB24512) | hot springs metagenome | isolation source: Hot spring water | place: South Africa: Tshipise | collected 2015-06-21
ATATCGAACTGGAAATTCGATTTAAAAATCTTTCTAAACATACTATACGAGGAGGAGAGATGATGTCGAATTGGATGGAACGAAGAAGAAAAGCAGTGGCGCGGGCGCCGTACAATGTAACGGAGATTTTTATTAAAGAAGCGAAAGGGGCGATCATTCGCGATATAAATGATCGCGAATACATCGATTTTGCAGGAGGGATCGGGGTACAAAACGTTGGACATTGCCATCCGAAAGTTGTTGCTGCTATTCAGCAACAGGCAGCCGCATATATTCATCCTTGTTTCCATGTTACACCGTATGAATCGTATGTGCTATTGGCGGAAAAGTTAAATGAGTTAACACCGGGAGATTTTCCGAAAAAAGCGATCTTTTTAAATAGCGGGGCTGAAGCGGTCGAGAACGCTGTGAAAATTGCTAGAAAGTATACGGGACGTCCTGCCGTCGTATCATTTACAGGTGGATACCATGGGCGAACGTTATTAACGATGTCTTTAACGAGCAAAGTCATGCCATATAAAAAAGGGTTCGGTCCGTTTGCCCCAGAAGTGTATAAATTCCCATATCCGTATTACTACCGCGCTAACGGGCAAACAGCAGATGAAGTTGATGATCAGCTTATTCAAGCACTTCAACAGTTTTTCATAGCAGAAGTGGCGCCTGATCATGTGGCGGCGATCATCATTGAACCTGTACAAGGAGAAGGTGGGTTTGTCGTTCCATCGGCAAAATTTATGCAGGCTATTCGTCGCATTTGTGATGAACATGGCATCGTGATGATTGCTGATGAAATTCAGACGGGTTTTGCTCGAACAGGTCGAATGTTTGCGATGGAGCACTTTAGTGTAGCGCCTGATTTAATGACGTTGTCAAAATCAATGGGAGCCGGTGTACCAATTAGCGCCGTCGTTGGTCGAAGTGAAATGATGGATGCTCCAGAAGTCGGTCAGCTTGGTGGTACGTTTTCTGGCAGTCCGCTTGCATGCGCCGCTGCATTAGCTGTTTTAGATGTGATTGAAGAAGAGCAGTTAATCGCGCGTGCGCGCCATCTTGGTGAAAAGATGATGTCGCTTCTAACAGAAATGAAGCAACAATTTGACATCATCGGCGATGTGCGTGGACTTGGGGCAATGTGCGCGATTGAACTGGTGACAGACCGCGAGAACAAAACACCAGCAAAAGAACAAACAGCATATATCGTTTCGCATGCATGGAAGCGCGGTGCGATTTTTTTGAGCGCCGGATTGTATAGCAACGTCGTTCGTTTCTTACCACCGTTAGTGATGACGGACGAACAGCTCGAGCGCGGATTTTCAATTTTACGCGAGCTGTTAGCAGAAGTACAACAAAAGGTGGTGAAATGATGCGAAAAGTAAAAAACTACATTGATGGTCAGTGGGTCGAAGGAAGAAATGAAGTGATTGAGCGCTATAATCCAGCAGATCAGAAAGAGCTTGTTGCGGTCGTTGCGGGTTCATCTGTTCACGATGTAGACGAAGCGGTACGTGCTGCAGTGAAAGCAAAGAAAAAGTGGGCGCAAACTTCGGCACCGGAGCGTGGCGGTTATTTACAAAAAGCGGCTTATTTATTTGAGCAATATGCAGATGAATTGGCGACATTAGCTACAAAAGAAATGGGAAAACGATTTGCTGAAACGAAAGGAGAAGTGTATCGGAGCGCGGCCATTTTGCGATATTATGCTGGCGAAGGACTGAGAAAAATAGGTGAAGTATTGCCATCGTTTGATGCCAAAAACTTATTTTTTACAAAACGTGTTCCTGTCGGTGTTGTTGCTGTGATCGCACCATGGAACTTTCCGCTAGCAATTCCAATATGGAAAATTGCTCCTGCTCTCGTGTACGGTAATACAGTCGTATTTAAGCCAGCATTGGAAGCAAGTGCGACAGGTGCGCGCATCGTTGAATTGTTTGTAGAAGCCGGGTTACCTTCGGGGGTTTTAAACTTCGTTGTCGGTCGCGGTAGCACAATTGGTGATGCGATCGTTGAGCATGAAGGAGTAGATGCCATAACGTTTACAGGTTCAAACGCGATTGGTAGTGAGATTGCAAAAAAAGCGGCAGCCCGTGGCGCGAAATATCAGCTCGAACTCGGGGGGAAAAATCCGGCCATCGTCTTAAAAGATGCCAATGTCGACTTTGCTGCTCGACTTGTAGTAGAAGGGGCGATGAAACAAACGGGGCAACGTTGTACCGCAACGAGTCGGGTATTTGTCGAAAAAGAGATCATCGATGTATTTCGAGAACGTGTAGTTAAACATGTAGGTCGCATTCGAGTGGGCAACGGGATGGATGAACAAGTGACAATGGGACCGGTTGTATCAAAGGGGCAGTTTGAGACAGTTCAGCGTTACATTCGTATTGGAAAACAAGAAGGGCGACTTCTTGTTGGAGGGGGCGCCAGCGATGCCGTAGGCTGGTACATTGAGCCAACCGTATTCGACGCTGTATCACATCGAGCGACGATTGCGAGGGAAGAAATATTTGGTCCTGTGCTATCAATAGTTGAAGCATCATCCATTGATGAAGCGATTGAAATGGCCAACGACAGTATTTATGGTTTAAGTGCTTCATTATTTACAAACGACTTATCAAAAGCGCTTTACTTTATTGAACGTATCGAAGCAGGAATGGTGCAAGTAAATGGTGAGACAGGAGGGGCAGAGCCGCAAGCGCCGTTCGGTGGGATGAAGCAATCAAGTTCAGGCACGCGCGAACAAGGGCAAGCGGCCATCGAGTTTTTTACAGCGTACCAAACGATTTCTATTCGTCCGCATCCAAACATGTGAAAGGGGGATATAGAATGGATCAACAGTTTTACAAAGTATTAACGAAATTAGATGTGTTGTTGTTAGCATTTGGGGCGATGATCGGTTGGGGATGGGTTGTGCTCTCTGGTACATGGATTACGAGTGCTGGCGCGCTCGGAGCCATCATTGCTTTTTTGATTGGAGGTATACTTGTTATCTTTGTTGGTTTAACGTATGCCGAGTTGTCATCGGCGATGCCTAAGGTGGGTGGTGAGCATTATTTCGTTTTGCGTGCCCTCGGACCAAAGGCGTCATTTATCGCCGCTTGGGCCATCGCCCTCGGCTATTTATCCGTTGTAGCGTTTGAGGCGGTTGCGCTCCCAACAGTCATTGAGTATTTATTTCCGAATTTTAAATTTGGTTATCTATGGACGATTGCAGGTTGGGATGTGAACGTCTCATGGGTGATGGTTGGTATGCTCGGTTCCATCATCATTACGTTTATTAACTACCGTGGAGTCAAAAGTGCAGCCTTTTTGCAAGTCGTATTGACGTTTGTCATTTTTCTCGTCGGTATGGCGCTTTTAGGAGGTTCGTTTGTAAACGGGGATATAGAAAATTTACAACCGTTATTTAAAGATGGCGCGGCCGGTTTACTTGCTGTGTTAGTGATGACACCGTTTATGTTCGTCGGTTTTGATGTCATTCCTCAGACGGCAGAGGAAATGAAAATTCCACAACGTTCCATTGGAAAAATTCTCATTGTCTCTGTAGCTTTAGCTGTTTTGTTTTATGTTGCTGTCATTTTTGCTGTGTCATATATTTTACCAGATAATATACTTACAAATTCGTCGCTTCCGACAGCCGATGCGATGGCTGCTGCATTAGGCAGTTCATTCTTTTCAAAAGTGCTTATTATTGGAGGATTAGCTGGCATTCTAACAAGTTGGAATGCGTTTATTATCGGAGGTAGCCGCGTACTTTATGCGATGGCAAAAGAAGAATTCCTGCCACAATGGTTTGCCCGCATTCATCCTGTATACAAAACACCATCAAACGCCGTCTTATTTATTGGAACGCTCGCCACATTTGCTCCTCTACTTGGCAGACCAATGCTCGTTTGGCTTGTAGATGCAGGAGGATTTTCTATTATCATCGCTTATTTCCTTGTTGCTCTATCATTTATTGCATTGCGCAAAAAAGAACCGAATATGCCACGACCGTTTCAAGTCGGTCAATCATCAATCGTTGGTTGGATCGCCCTTATGTTGTCGATCGGATTTATCGTTTTATATATGCCAGGTATGCCATCCCAGCTTGTCTGGCCGTATGAGTGGCTCATATTTATTGGTTGGTGGGTGATTGGAGCATTGTTTATTGGACGAATAAAGACGAAAACATTTGAACAGACAGAAAATACGCATCAAATGTAGGGGGAGAGATATACTCCTCTTTTTTTTCGCTAGAGCATAAAATGATTTCATTTGTGTATACATGATACAAAAAGAAAGGAGGGCTTGTAGTGAATGCAGCTGAGGCGGTCGTTCAATGTTTAAAAAGTGAGGACATTTCCCACGTCTTTTGTGTACCAGGGGAAAGTTATTTACCGATCCTTGATGCCCTTTTTTCTGAACAGACGATTCAACTCATTTCCGCTCGACATGAAGGTGGAGCGGCGTTTATGGCTGAAGGATATGCAAAAGCAAGCGGGAAAGTCGGCGTTGTTATGGCGACAAGGGGAGTTGGGGCTGCGAACGCAGCAATCGGTATTCATACCGCTAAGCAAGATTCAACCCCGATGGTTGTATTGTTGGGACAAGTTGCACGGACATTTCGAGGACGTGAAGGGTTTCAAGAAATAGATGTTGAAGCATTTTTTCGTCCGCTAGCCAAATGGGCCGTAGAAGTTCATGATGCAAAAAGATTACCTGAATTACTCACGCGGGCGTTTCGAATCGCCCAAACAGGAAGACCCGGACCGGTTGTTGTCTCGCTCCCGGAAGACCTTCTACATGAGCAAATTGATGATGTCACGTTTTCAAAAACGATTGTTCCAAAACCAGCACCGAACGAAGCGGATATTCAGCGCATTGAGCAGTTGTTGCAGTCAGCGAAGCGGCCAATTGTCATTGCCGGGGGGGGGAATGATATGGTCAGAAGCGAGAGAAGTTCTTCGTTTATTTGTGGAAAAATGGTCGCTGCCTGTCATGTCGTCTTTTCGTCGGCACGATGTATTTCCAAATGACCATCCGCTTTATGTTGGTCATCTCGGCTTAGGGACGCCACGAAATATAATTGAGACAGTTGAGCAGGCTGATGTTGTTTTAGCCATCGGCACGCGCTTGTCAGAAGTGACAACACAAGATTATAAGTTATTATCAACGCAAAAACTTATTCATATCGATATCGATTATGATGTCATCGGTGTCACGTATTCCCCACATATTGGCGTTGTTTCCGATGCGAAGGAAGCGTTAAAACGGTTGCTCACCATTCAACTTCAACCAACATGGACAGCGTGGGTACAAGAACGGAGGGGAACATACGAGCGAGTTTCATCACTTCCGTCCATAAAACGGAATGTAAACGAAGAAATTATCCACAACCTTCAACATCTTCTTCCATCCGAAGCGATCATTACAAATGATGCCGGCAATTTCGCAAGTTGGCTCCACTCATTTTTTCAATTTTGTGAACATACATATATTGGGCCAACGTCGGGAGCGATGGGATACGGTTTACCGGCAGCCATTGGGGCAAAATTGGCAAAACCGCATCGTCCTGTCGTTTCGCTAAGTGGGGATGGGGGATTTATGATGACAATACAAGAGCTAGAAACGGCAGTTCGATACAACATCCCTGTTATTAGTCTTGTATTTAACAACAAGATGTATGGGACGATTCGCATGTATCAAGAACTTCGTTACCCTAATCGTGTCATTGGAACAGAGTTAGGGGATATATCATTTGCAAGCTTGGCGCGTAGTTTCGGGGCTGATGGCATACGTGTAGAGACAGAAAAACAATTTTCAGCTGCGCTCACAAAAGCGCTCCAAAACAATAAACCAACGGTCATCGAAATCGTGACAGATCCATGCGTCTTATCCCCATTTTTAACTGTTGAACAGGCGAGAGGAGGAAAAAAATGAAAGTATTAAACTATATGGATGGACGATGGATACCATCGACAAGTGGGCAATTTGTTTCAATTATAAACCCAGCTACGGGTGAAAGCATCGGGGAAGTAACATTATCAAATGAACAAGATGTCAAACAGGCGGTGTCGGCGGCAAAGCGTGCGCAAAAAACATGGGCGCTTGTGCCGGCCCCAAAACGAGCAGAAGTACTTTATAAAGTCGGCATGTTGCTACAAGAAAGGAAAGAACAACTTGCCCGCCTATTAACAATGGAGATGGGGAAAGTAATAGAAGAAGCAAGAGGTGAAGTGCAAGAAGGAATCGATATGGCGTTTTATATGGCAGGAGAAGGAAGACGACTATTCGGGGATACGACGCCATCAGAGCTTCCAAATAAGTTTGCGATGAGCGTTCGCGCGCCAATTGGCGTTGTCGGTTTAATTACGCCTTGGAATTTTCCGATAGCTATTGCCACATGGAAGTCGTTCCCTGCGATCATTGCTGGCAATGCAGTTGTTTGGAAACCAGCTTTGGAAACACCGATCATGGCACAACAACTCGCGCAAATATTCGAGGAGGCTGGCTTACCAAACGGTGTGTTTAATGTTGTGCATGGACGTGGTTCTGTCGTTGGTGAAGCGCTTGTTGAACATCGTGATGTCAAAGTCATTTCATTTACCGGATCAAACGAAGTTGGACGACGAATTGCTGAAACGTGTGGACGACATTTGAAAAAAGTGTCGCTTGAAATGGGTGGAAAAAATGCCATTATCGTCATGGATGATGCAAATATAACTCTCGCTGTTGAGGCGATTATATGGAGCGCTTTCGGTACATCAGGTCAGCGTTGTACTGCATGCAGCCGTGTCATCGTGCACGACCGTGTGAAAAAACAAGTAGAAGAACGATTGCTTTCGGCTATGAAAACATTAACGGTTGGCAACGGATTAGAGGAAGGGGTGAAGGTAGGGCCAGTCATTAATCGGGATGCATTGCAAAAAATTGATCATTACGTGCAAATCGGAAAAAACGAAGGAGCAACGTTGCTTGCAGGTGGGCATGTGATGCAAGGAGAACAATATAAAAATGGATTTTATTATGCACCAACATTGTTTACAAACGTCACACCGACAATGACCATCGCACGGGAAGAAATTTTCGGTCCTGTTACATCGATTATATCTGTTCGTAGTTTAGAAGAAGCAATTGAAGTGAATAACAGCGTTGATTATGGACTTTCGAGCGCGATTTTTACTCGTGATATTCATCGGGCGTTTACAGCGATGCGCGATTTCGATACAGGAATCGTATACGTCAATGCAGGAACGACCGGAGCAGAAATTCATTTGCCGTTCGGTGGAACGAAGGGGACGGGAAATGGGCATCGTGATTCAGGGGTAGCGGCACTTGATGTTTTTACGGAGTGGAAAAGTATTTATGTCGACTATAGCGGGAAATTACAACGGGCACAAATTGATGTATGAGGAGGATGAACGATGAATGTCATTGTTCTTGGGGCAGGTTTAATGGGAAAAGAAGCTGTGCGCGATTTAATTGAACAGCAAAACGTATCATCAGTGACATTGGCTGATGTAAATGAAGAAAAAGCGAAAGACGTTCAACGTTCGTTAGCATCAGAAAAAGTAAAAGTGAAGCGGGTGAATGCAACTTATGATGAAGAACTACGGGATGCCATCCAAGGACATGATGTAGCCATCAACGCACTTTTTTACACATTTAACGAAAAAGTAGCGAAAGCGGCGATCGAAACAGGTGTGCACGCAGTCGATTTAGGTGGACATATTGGTCATATGACAGATCGTGTACTTGCTTTACATGAACAAGCGAAACGAGCTCGTGTTACAATAATTCCAGATTTAGGTGTTGCCCCAGGGATGATTAACATTTTAACAGGATATGGGGCAGGTCAGCTTGATCGCGTTCATACCATTAAATTATATGTTGGCGGTATTCCGCTTCGTCCAGAGCCGCCGCTTGGGTACAATCATGTTTTTTCGCTTGAAGGTTTGTTGGATCATTACACGGATCCTTCCTTCATCATTCGGGATGGACAAAAACGGCAAGTGCCATCTTTGTCAGAAGTTGAAACAATTTATTTCGATCGTTTCGGTCCGCTTGAAGCGTTTCATACATCAGGGGGAACATCTACGCTGCCACAGTCTTATCCACATGTAAAATGTCTAGAATATAAAACGATTCGCTATCCCGGTCATGCAGAAAAATTTCGGTTGCTCGTCGATTTGCAATTGACGCGTCGTGATTATGAAGTAGAAGTAGACGGGAAAACGGTTTGTCCACGCGATGTATTGTTAAAAGTACTGACTCCGCTTTTAGATTTAAAAGAAAAAGAAGATGTCGTTTTGCTGCGTGTCATTGTGGCGGGAGAAAAAGATGGAAAAGAGAGAACATATGAATATGAAATGGTGACGCATAAAGATCGACAAAGACATGTTACAGCGATGGCACGTTCTACTGCCTATACGGTTTCCGTTGTTGCACAAATGATTGGTGATGGCACGATTCAAAAACGTGGTGCATACCCTCCTGAACAAATCGTCCCTGGGGATCGCTACATCGAGGAAATGATTCGGCGTGGCGTCGTCATTCACGCAACTGTACGGTGAAATTGTGAACAAAAACGTAAATTTTCAGACAGTTGTTACGAGCGATGTATTAATTATGCTAGAATATTTATACATTCAATCGATTTGGAGGTGAATATATGCTACATATTGTAGCCTGTATTAAACAAGTGCCAGATACGAAAATTATTAAAATGAATCCAAAAACGAACACGATGGATCGTGCCAGCGCCCCAGCGATTTTAAATCCGTATGACGCGCATGCAGTGGAAGAAGCTGTTCGTTTAAAAAAGAAATACGGTGGAACAGTCTCCGTGTTAACGATGGGCCCTCCTCCAGCAGTAAAAGCGATTAAGAAATGTATTGAGCTTGGGGCAGATGAAGGGTATATGATTTCAGACCGAGCATTTGCCGGAGCTGATACGCTCGCAACAAGCTATGCGCTGACGAAAGCGCTTGAAAAAATCGCGAAACAGCGTCCGATTGATCTTATCATTTGTGGAAAAATGACAATTGACGGAGATACAGGACAAGTTGGACCAGGGATCGCTCGCCGTTTAAACATTCCTCCTCTTACTGGCGTCAACAAGGTCGTTGAAATCAATAAAGAAAAAGGGTATGCGATCGTTCATCGAAAATTAGAAGATGGCTATGAAGTCGTCAAATCACAATTGCCTTGTTTGTTCACTGTAGAAAAAGACATCAACGACATCTCCTTTGCACCTTTGCCAAACATGATTAAAGCCGCACGATATCAACCAACGATTTGGACCGCAGACGACTTAGAAGATGTTGACCGCAAACAACTAGGATTAAAAGGATCTCCAACGATTGTATCAAAAGTATGGGCGCCACCAAAACCAGAAGGCGGAAAAATATTAACGGGAACAAAAGAAGAACAAGTGCAAGAACTTTTATCTATTGTACTTGGAAAAAAAGAGTTGTTTTCATAGGGAGGGGTAAATGTGAATTTCGATGATTATCGGGGGATATGGATATACATTGAAGTGAAAGACGGAAACATTGCTCCTGTGTCTTTAGAATTGTTAGGGGCGGGACGTGCGCTTGCAGATAAGCGAAAAACGGAGCTTGCAGGTGTTTTGATTGGTCATCAAGTGAAGTCGCTTGCACCGACATTGTTCCAATATGGTGCGGATGTTGTATACGTATATGACGATGCTATTTTCGAGCATTATCGAACCGAGCCATATATGCGCGCATTGTTAGATTGTTGCCATAAACATAAGCCCGAAGTGATTTTATACGGGGCAACGCCATCCGGGAAAGATTTAGCTAGCGCCATCGCCACCGATTTACCGACAGGCTTAACAGCTGATACGACGATACTCGATATTGAAGAAGACACAGGACTATTATTAGCCAGTCGTCCGGCATTTGGCGGGAATATTATGGCGACGATTTTATGTAAAAAATATCGTCCACAAATGGCGACGGTGCGCCCAAAAGTAATGAAAGCGCTACCACCAGATTCATCGCGAACAGGTCGCATCGTCGAAGAACATATTGAATTGCGCGAAGAAGAAATGCGTACGAAAGTATTAGAGATTGTAAGAGAAACAACAAAAAAAGTGCGCATTGACGAAGCGGATATCGTCGTCGCTGGCGGAAAAGGCATGGGAAGCAAAGAAGGGTTTCAACTCATCCATCAGCTAGCCGAAGTGCTCGGTGGTGCAGTTGGGGCAAGCCGTGATGTCGTCGAGGCAGGGTGGATTGATCATCATCACCAAGTGGGACAAACAGGCGTAACAGTCACACCGAAAATTTATTTTGCGATCGGTATTTCCGGTGCGATTCAGCATGTCGTTGGCATGCAAAACTCGGAATTAATTATTGCGATCAATAAAGACCCAAACGCACCGATTTTTCAATCATGCCATTATGGCATTGTCGGCGATGCGTTTGAAATTGTCCCGCTTCTCATTGAGAGATTAAAAGAAGAAATTTCAAAATTAAAGGCTGACCGTATGAAGGAGGAAATTCGCCATGCCTGAAAAATTTGATTGTATCGTCGTTGGCGCAGGTCCGGCCGGAACGGCGTGTGCCTATGAACTAGCAAAAGCGGGGGTGAACGTGCTACTTCTAGAGCGCGGTGAATATCCAGGGGCGAAAAATGTCATGGGCGGTGTATTGTACCGCAAAATGATGGAAGATATTATTCCAGCGTTCTATAAAGAAGCGCCGCTCGAACGTCCAATCGTTGAGCAGCGGTTTATGATGATGGATAAAGAGTCGGCTGTCACGTTTAGCTACAAAGGGTTAGAATGGGGGCGTGAGCCGTACAACAACTTTACCGTATTGCGCGCGAAATTTGACCAATGGTTTGCGGAAAAAGCAGTTGAACAAGGGGCGCTTCTCGTATGTGAAACGGTAGCGGTCGAATGTATTGTCGAAAACGGCCGCGTAGTTGGTGTCCGTACGGATCGTCCAGATGGCGACATTTATGCCGATGTCGTCGTGTTGGCTGACGGTGTTAACTCGCTACTTGCAAAACAGCTCGGCTTCCACCGTGAATGGCGGCCAGACGAAGTCGCTTTAGCGACGATGGAAATTGTAAAGCTTGATAAAAACATCATTGAAGATCGCTTTAACCTTGAAGCGAACCAAGGCTGTACGATCGAAATTTTTGGCGATGCGACAAAAGGAATTTTAGGAACAGGCTTTTTATATACAAATAAAGACACACTTAGCATCGGTGTTGGCACGTTATTATCCGGGTTAGTTAAGCATAAAATCAAGCCGTATGAGCTACTTGAGTATGTGAAAAATCATCCGATGATTCGTCCATACATTCAAGGGAGTGAACCGGTGGAATATTTAGCCCATTTAATTCCAGAAGGCGGCTATCATTCCATTCCAAAAGTGGCCGGTCATGGAGTGCTTGTCGTCGGTGATGCCGCCCAGCTTGTCAATGCGATTCATCGCGAAGGTTCCAATATGGCGATGACTTCTGGTCGGTTAGCGGCGGAAACAATCATTATGGCAAAAGAGCAAAACGACTTTTCGGAAAGCATGCTTGATCAATACCGAATGAAGCTCATGGAAAGTTTTATCGGTCAAGATTTGAAAAAATATAAGGATGCGACGCATCATTTTGAGTCATTTCCGCAATATTTTGATCAATACATTCCAATGCTCAACCGTGCAGCAAGCCAAATGTTTACGGTGGACGGGGCATCGAAATGGGAAAAACAGAAAAAAATTTGGCGTGATCTCGGCTCAACGAAACAAAAGTTTAAGCTGGCACGCGATATGATGAAAGCATGGAAGGTGATGAAATGATGAAGGCGCAAACGATTGAAGAAAAGCAATATTTAGTTCGTTTTAACGCGGATACGAAATCGCATCTTCACGTGCTAGATGACAACATCTGTTTGACGAAATGCCCGGATAAAATTTGTACCATTTTTTGTCCAGCCGCCGTTTACAAATGGGAAGATATTCGCATGCACGTTGGCTATGAAGGCTGTCATGAGTGCGGCAGCTGTCGTATTGGCTGTCCGCACGAAAACATTCGCTGGGAATATCCACGCGGTGGGCATGGCATCGTCTTCCGTCTCGGGTGAGTGCCATGTTTCATATCGGAAACTGTGTTGTCTATACCCTTGATGGAACGAGAGGAATTGTGTTAGAAGTGGCGGATGATCGTTGTCACGTCTTATGGGAAGACTACTTCGTCAGCTGGGAAAAAAAAGAACTACTGAAAGCCGATGAAGAGCTAACAAAAAAACAAACGATTCGTACTTCTTCTAACGTCAGCCACCCTTTATTGTAGGGGTGGTTTTTTGTTTCTTTTTATGAAATTTATTCTAAAAAAGGGATTGACATATAATTTCTTTTTTTTTATGATTATTTTACGAACTACACAAGTTGCCATTTTGCTTTACATCCTGTCGATCACTTGCCGTGTTGTATTTATAGTCGGCTTGTATAGAGAGAACA
>OGCI01002423.1_pt1 | contig 12451 bp, 9 predicted proteins | sample 1570021 | NCBI WGS metagenome assembly OGCI01 (sample SAMN06264664, study PRJEB24512) | hot springs metagenome | isolation source: Hot spring water | place: South Africa: Tshipise | collected 2015-06-21
AACGACGTGGTTTTACTTACCGCACATCGGATGGAATCTATTTCGATACCTCGAAATTAGAAAATTATGGATACTTAGCTCGCTTAGATGTGGAAGGACTTCAAGCAGGTGCGAGGGTAGAGATAGGGGAAAAACTATCTCCCACGGATTTTGCATTGTGGAAATTCAGCCCGAAAGACCAGAAGAGACAGATGGAATGGGATAGCCCCTGGGGAGTTGGTTTTCCGGGATGGCATATCGAATGTTCGGCAATGAGTGTCCGTTATTTGGGGGAATTTTTTGATATTCACTGTGGCGGTGAAGATCATATCAACGTACATCATACCAATGAGATTGCTCAAACAGAAGCTTGCTATGGAACGAGATTGGCAAATTTTTGGCTGCATGGCCATTTTTTGCAACTGGATGCCGAAAAAATGTCGAAGTCGGCTGGTGAATTTCTGAGACTGCAGTCCTTGATTGATCGCGGTTATGATCCCATCGCTTATCGTTTTTTCTGCATGAGCGCTCATTATCGGGCAAAACTAAATTTTAATTGGGAGAGTTTAGATGGCGCCGCCTACAGCCTAGAACGTTTGAGGAACATGGTGTATGAGTGGGGAAAAGCAGGTGAGCCAGATCCGAAATGGATAGAACGTTTTCGAAATGAAGTGAATGATGACTTAAATCTGCCTCGGGCGGTTGCTGTAACTTGGGAGTTGACCAAATCTGACCTACCTGCTGCAACCAAGAAGGCAACCATTTTGGTATATGATCAAGTTCTGGGATTGGGCTTAGCAGAGTGGAAACCAAAGGAGGAAATAATTCCACAAGAAGTTATGGAATTAGTAGAAAAACGGCAAGATGCTCGTCGGATGCGCAATTGGGCTGAAGCGGATGCCTTGCGCAGTCAGGTGAACGAGATGGGCTTTGAGATCGAAGATACCCCTCAAGGTCCTAAAGTTCGGCGACAGAAGGGATAAAAATCAATGAAACTGGCGATTAGTGGGAAAGGCGGTGTTGGAAAAACAACCCTTGCTGCTTTGTTGGCGCAAGCCTATGCGGATAAGGGTATTGATGTGCTTGCTGTAGATGCCGACCCCTCGCCTTGTTTGGCGGGGGCTCTTGGCTTTCCACCGGAGTTACGAGCAAAGTTACGTCCGATTAGTGAAATGGACGAATTGATAGAAGAGCGGACGGGGGCAAAACCCGGCACCATTGGGGGATTTTTTACCCTAAACCCGCGTGTGGATGATATTCCTGAGCGGTTTAGCGTGCTCCATCGGGGGGTTAGGTTGTTGGAAATGGGCTCCGTTGATATTGGCGGTTCGGGGTGTATTTGTCCCGAAAGCGCTATGCTCAAGACTCTCTTCACTCATCTCCTGTTCCGTAAAGATGAGATGTTGATCTTAGATATGTATGCTGGAGTCGAGCATTTAGGAAGGGCAACCGTTGACTTTGTCGATGCTATGTTGATTGTCGTGGAACCAACTCGGCGAAGTCTCGGTACAGCATCTCAGATTAAGAAACTAGCCAATGATATAGGATTAAATCGTTTATGGCTTGTTGGGAACAAAGTTCGTAATGATGATGAAGTGACATTCTTGATGGAAAATACTCCCGGTTTGCCTGTTTTAGGTGTCATGTACGCAGATTTGGCAGTCCAAGAAGCTGACCGATTGGGCGTTGCTGTTTATGATTACGTGCCACAGCTTCGACAGGTAGCCCATGAGATGAGAGATAAACTCTTCAAAATTGCACAAAAAAATTAACGGCTAGAATTATTGGTAAACAAGGAGCTTGAAGATGACAACGTTCATTGCATTGGCGGGAAAAGGAGGGGTAGGAAAAACAACGATTGCCGGTTTAATCATCAAATACTTAATTCAAAACCGATTAACACCGGTTTTAGCCATTGACGCTGACCCGAGCAGCAACTTGAATATTGTATTAGGAGTAGAGTTGGATTGGACAGTGGGGGATATCCGCGAAGATATGTTGGAGCAGGTAAAGGAGTCGCTTGCTACTGGTGGGGCAGCGATGGGATCCTTGCCGGGTGGGATCACAAAGCGCGATTATCTAGACTACCAAATCCGCTCAGCCATCGTGGAGGGAAGCGATTTTGACCTAATAGCCATGGGACGTTCTGAGGGTCCCGGTTGCTATTGCGCTGTCAATCATAACCTGAGGTCTGTTATTGATGCCATTAGCAAGAATTACCGATACGTGGTTATTGACAATGAGGCTGGGATGGAGCACCTAAGCAGGCGGACGACACGGGATGTGGATCACTTGATCATTGTCTCGGATCCCAGCATTCGAGGTTTGATTGCTGCTCAACGGATTGCTGGTTTTCGTCATGAGTTAGATATCCGTATCCATCATGCCTATCTTGTGCTTAATCGAGTGCAGGGAGAGATTCCTCCAGATTTGCAAGATTTTATCGCTAAGATGGATATTCCCCTCATCGGGGTTTTTAAACAAGACGATACTCTGGCAGAATATGATGCGATTGGTAAACCCCTTATTGAGCTCAGTGAAGATTCTCCATATTATAAGGAGCTAATCCGTATGATGGCAAATTTGGACAGCCACCAATAGTTTTAGATGATCTTACTGATTGGTGGCTGTCGTTAATTGCCAAAGCTATGCGTAATAGTGAAGGTTTTGTGCAGCAATAAAAGACAAGCCGTTTTCTGTTAGAGCGTGAGCAGTGCGGTTTGTGGCTTCGAATTTGTCGATAAAATTGATTAGGAGATGATCCCAATCTCCTGAAGTGATCACTTCGTTTTTGTCGCGAAAATAATCCAAAATATCGGAAGGATGACCGCGGGTCATTTCAATTTCAGGATCGCCCCCTTCATGTTTGGCACTGATATTTTTGACCTTGCGGGCTAGTTCGATTAGTTCATTACGGCGGTTATAGGGTTGGCGAACGATACTTTTCCATGTCTCGGTGATATGGTGTTCAAAACGCACCCAATCTTCTAGACCTAACGATTTCCGCACCTGCGCAGTTAGTTCGATGGTTTGATTATTTACTGAGTTACTCCAATTAAATCCTACTAGTGGGGTGCTTCCATCTGAACGGGAGAAGAGCTTAGCCCCGATCAGCGTCCACAGGGCGGCATAGGGATTGTCGTTGCCAACGAAGACAGAAATTTTGAACTCGATATCGATACCGATACGGTGCAAAAGGTAACCTAATAAGATAGTGCCTGAATTTAGATTTAATACTTGACGAATTCCGTAATGGGTGTAGTAATACAAAAATTCATCAACCCATTTCAGGGCATATTCATTTGGCTGTCCGACACCGCCAAAATAACCGGTGATTGTTTCCGGACCTCCGAGGTGGATGTTTGAGCCATCTGTGCCTTTTGTGTCTAATGACTCGACATAACTGGCTCCGATGATTTGCATGGCTGCAGCCATAGCGACTAAATCGCCATCCTCTTCTTGTTCTTTCATCTTGCGCACTCGAATAAACCGTCCTGGCATCAAAGATTGCTCTTCAATTGCCTTCTTCGCAATCGTGATTACCCATGGGAAATATTGAGTGGCGCTGATTTCTAGGGTGACGGCAAAATCATCCGCAAAGGACATTTGATCCGCTTTATCTCCTAAAACTTTGCATCGGTAATCTTTAATGCTGATAAATGCCCTTTGATCCCTCTTTTCTTCGAGCCATTTTAGATCTTCGAGATACTGGGGACATTTTTGCCGCACAAGGTCGAGAAGATTTGTCAAAGCCGCAGCCTCTTTTGCTTTTTGGTTTATTTCCTCTGGAGAACCATATTTATTTACTACCTCCAAAAATTGATTGATGATCTCAATCCTTGGATCCAGTAAAACAGCGTTGATTTCTTCTAGTTTGTTTGGTCCAATACTTAATTTTTGACGGATATCTTCTCTCATTCGCAGCTCCCTTTGAGTTGAAATCTTTTCTGTTTACGAAATGGATGGAAATCTACATTGCAAAAAAGGTGAGGGAAAAGCATGTTTCAGGTGGTTCTTGTTTTATACATAACCTCCTTTTCAAGAAAGTTTCTTTGCCTTCAATCGAAAAATAATCCTTAAATGTATTGTAACGTTATTTGGATGTTGTGCAATTAGATTTCCTTATGAGTAAACAAGCATACATAAGGAAAGAATCCTTGTCATGGAGTGCTCGATGATTGTACAAAAGGGAATGTGACGGATAGATGGGGGCTTTGAGTGCAAGAAAACCTACGAGGATAAGTTAGATTTGTTAATCCAAACTCCAATGAGAATGACAACGACGGTCAGTACACCTAAGCCTATGATGATATTGATCGTGTTTGAATTCGGAGGTGTGTAGACGATCGTTGGTGTAACGGTTGCCTGAATGTAAGGGAACATGGTGCACCTATTACGGTGAGGGTTTATTCTTTGACCAATATATGGGTGATAATATTGGAACCACTTCCACCAATATTCTGTGTCATACCAATTTTTGCATCCGCCACCTGATTTTCCCCGGCATCGCCACGGAGTTGCAAAACAGCTTCAACGATTTGATAAACTCCCGTGGCACCAACCGGATGGCCTCGGGCTTTCAAACCGCCCATTGTTGTGATCGGTAGTTTCCCATTTAGGGCGATTTTGCCCTCCAGTGCCAGACGAGGTCCTTGGCCACGTTCCGCAAATCCACAAGCTTCTAATGATAAGGCAGACATGATGGAGAAGGCATCATGTAGCTCAAAAAAGCTAATGTCCGCTGGTTTGACCTGAGCCTGAGCATAAGCTTTTTTGGAAGAAATCTCGGCTGCTTTAAGCCAGAGTGGATCATTGCGGTCATGAATAGCAATACTATCCGTTGCTGCGGCTGATGCGGCAATTTTGATGATCGGTTTGCCGTTTTTCCTGAGTGTCTCTTTGGGAACAACCACTACGGCTGCGGCTCCATCACCCGTTGGAGAAGCATCCAGCAAGTTGATAGGGTAGGCAATCATTTTCGCCTTTGCATAGTCTTGCTCTGTAATTCTTTCTCGGAGGCGAGCATAGGAGTTGGTAATGGCATTTTGGTGGGCATTGATTGAGAAGGCGGCGAAATCGGCATGTTGCCAGCCGTATTCATACATGTAGCGCTGCATAATTAGGGCATTCAGTGCCACAAAACTAACTCCATGAGCGGCCTCATAGTCTGCATCGGCAGCAGTAGCAAGTGCTGCGGTGATTTCATTGCCTTTTGCCTCGGTCATTTTCTCTACTCCAACGGCTACTGCCGAGTCGATGTACCCAGAAGCTACGGCAATTACCGCTTGGCGAACGGCTGCCGCCCCTGAGCTACAGGCAGCCTCGATCTTTACCGCCTCGGTATAGCGTAATCCTGCCCAATCGGCGACAAGGGTGCCGAGATTTTCTTGTTGGCTGATGAGACCTGAGAGCATGTTCCCGACATACAGCGCGTCGACATCCTCACGTTGTGCATCTTGCAGGGCTAAAATAACTGCTTCTGCTGCAAGTTCGCGGATAGATTTATCCCAATGTTCATCAACAGGGGTTTGACCGATCCCAATCACTGCTACTTCACGCATTTGTTCCCTCAAATCACAACGATGTTTTCTCCTATTTCCTCTAAATTGTACCTTTTTGAACTATCAATAGCTATCAAGTCGAGTATTTGAGAGGGGTAGACGTTGATAGCTTGGGAGGAAGCTTCGCTTGTTAAGCTGCTATTTAAGAGTTATTGGTTTACAAAGTAACTCTTACAAGCTTGGTCGAGCAATTCGGGGGTCATTGTCGGAGGAATACCTTCATAATCGCAAATTGCTTTTATGGTGCGTAATAAATCGCGCGGATGGACAGACTGCATCACGCGATTGGTTTGCAAATACCATTTATTGAGCAAATACAAAAATGCGTCTTTGTTGAAGGGTATGTTTTGATTCTTACATTCATGGACAAATATTTGAGCGAACATCTTTTCATCAGGAGATGATAATTCGACTTTAATCTGAATACGGCGCAGAAAAGCATCATCCATTAATTCATAAGGGTCTAAGTTTGTGCTGAAAACCAGAAGAAGCTTAAATGGCACAACAATCGTCTGACCGCTGATGAGGCGTAAAAAATCTACTTGATTTTCGAGGGGAACAATCCAACGGTTGAGCAAGTCTCCAGGTCTTACTTGTTGCCGGCCAAAGTCGTCAATCAGAAACATTCCCCCATTTGCCTTGAGTTGAAGGGGAGCTTCGTAGATTTTTGCGACCGGATCGTAGCGCAAGTCTAGGGCTTCCATTTTTAGCTCGCCGCCCACCATAACGGTAGGGCGATAGAATAATGCCCAGCGCCCATCCACCCTTCCAAATTCATGGGTTCTTTTTATTTCAGCTTTCACTTGGCGATGGATAAGGCGATCGTGTATCTGTATGATGTGTCCGCCGGCGGTAATGGCATAGGGTATCCAGATTGGTTCTGTGCCCGAGATTAGGACAGAGATTGCCTGAGCAACCGTTGTCTTACCATTGCCGGGAGGCCCGTAAAGGAAGAGCGATGTTCCTGAATTAATTGCCGGTCCGATCCGCCGATGGAAATCGTCAGGCAGGATCAAGCCTTTCAAAGCATCTTTTACCTGAGCAGCGTTAACCCGGCGACGTTGCTGGGTTTGCAGTTCGATGCCTTGGTTATAGGCGGGAATAGAAACTGGCACAGGGCCAATATATTGACTGCGCTCAAAAGCCCCTCGTGCCCGCTCTTCACCAGCCTCCGTTAGCGTATAGACATAGCCAAGGCGTCCCAAATCGCCAATAGCCTTGGCAACCTCGACGAGGTGTTCTTTTTGCATCCAAGCTAAGATCTCATCGATGATCCGATTAGAGATTTTGAGCACTTCAACAAAGCGTGCGAGGGCAACATTGCCCTCGTTAAATAAGAGGCGAAAGATAATGTCGAGGACAATACTTTGAGGGATTTTCAGATCCTCAATTTGATTTGGTTCGGCAAGAAGCTCTTTTAGGGAGAGTTGATTTTCACTCATCGGTTTGTTGGTTTAGAAAGTCGGTGGAGAGGATCAAAGATTTTTGACAAACACGCGGTGATTTTTATAAGGTTTGCCCCCCAGATTTTCAAGGTCACGGCGCATTTGCACAGCCGTTTCAGCTACTTGAGTTAAGTCAGCATGTTTAAAGTGGTAGTTGCGCACTGTTTTTTCCATCTCAGAATAAAGAAGGGCATTTCCTCCTCGGCCATGAAATTCGGGAAGTATGCCGGCGCCGTTGAGAGCGATCCATTCAGTGCGACGTAACTCCAGCAAGATGTCGATAATTGAAATCGGATTGATTTTTCCTTTCGCCCTCTGCATTGCGGCTGAGATATCGGGAAAACCGAACAGGAATCCTACCGCTTCGTCGTTATGAGTGATGACCTTAATTAACTTTGGGTCAGCGTACGGAATGATATTATCCAAAACAAATTGAATTTCCGGTTCGGTGAGAGGGTAATACTCCCAATTGTTGACGAAGGCGTTGTTGTAGGCTTTGCCGATTTTTTTTGCCCACTGGCGAAGTTGAGCACGGGTCTCAAAGGACAGTACCCGAAGCGTCCCGCGTTCCTGTACGCGTTGGGCGATGTGATGAACTCGCTCGGGTAAGCGGAACGTTTCAGCAGACAAGTAGCATGATACAAAGTCAACCTCTTTGGTAAACCCCAGGGCTTCTAAGAGGTCTTTGTAATACGGATGGTTATAATTCATCATCATCATCATTTGCCGGTGTTCAAATCCCTCGACTAAGATACCGTAACCATCCAAAGGCCCCATACCCTTCGGTCCAATAATTCGATTCAGATTGCGTACTTTTGCCCATTCGAAGGTACGGTGGAAGAGAGCTTGGGCAACTTCGAGTTCATTTATCGAATCAAAAAAATAAAATTGAGCATCTTTCTTCTGGTGGTATTCATTAAAGTGACGGTTTTCAAGCACTGCGATTCTTCCAACATCCTCACCGTCTTGACGAGCAAGGAAAAAATCTGCAGTAGAATGCTGATAAAAGGGATGCTTATTTTTGTTTAGGTATAACTTAGAATCATCTAGAAAAGGGGGAACCCATTGGGGGGTATTCTGATATAGGCGAAACGGGAAGGTTATGAACCGTTGCACATCTCTCGGGTTTGAAGGATTTACTTGGTCTATCTGAATCATCATTATTCCTTAGGATGCGGGGTTGAACACTTTTATTTTACCTTATCATAAGGAATGGCAAGCAACTTGGAAGCAGGTTAATTTACTCTTTGAAGATAAAGGAAAGGGGTAAATCCTTCCCGTGTGGAATGGATTCCTATGCAATTATTGCTGGAGCAGATCACTCATTTGGTCTAACACCTGTACTTCCTCCTGAGATAGACGCCAGCCCAATGCACCAGCATTCTCGTTAGCTTGTTTGGCATTTTTTGCCCCGGGAATCGGGATGGCGTCCTTGCAAATTACCCAATTGAGCGCTACCTGAGCGGGAGTTTTCCCGCCATGTGCTTCTCCAATTTCTTTTAGCTTTTCATGCAGAGGGGGTAACTTGCGCAGAAAATTCTTTGAGTAAAGAAAACGACGTGCCCCGGTGGGAGGATTATTCTCGGAATATTTCCCTGTTAATAATCCTTGACCAATCGGGCTATAAGCGATAATGCGGATATTGCGTTCTTTACAGATTTGAACAACACCGTTCTTCTCGATTTTACGGTTAATCAGACTATAAGGAACTTGGTTTGAGGCAAGCGGAATATTTCGTTTTGAGAGCGTATCATGGGCGCGTTGAAGTTGGTCGGCGTTATAGTTTGATACCCCTACGGCTTGTACTAAGCCTTCCTCATAAGCATCGGCAAGACAATTGACCCATTTTTCGATTGGCAGCGGAGGAAATGGCCAATGAATTTGGTAGAGATGAACTTGTTTGATATTCAAACGTTTGAAACTATTTAACAGTGCTTTACGAAAATCCACCGCTCGCCACCGCCACGGATAGGGGAAAAATTTTGTTGCAATTACAATTTGACACCCATATTCTTGCACAAGAGAGGCGACAATTTTTTCGGAAAGGCCATTGCCATAAACTTCAGCAGTGTCTAAAAAGTTTATCCCTTGCGAAATGGTTGTGACAAAGGCTTCGCGGATATCACTGATGTTGTAATCGGTTCCATAACCCCAAAAGCGCCGGTCACCCCATGCCCATGTTCCTATGCCCAGCGAAGAGATTTGTTCTGAGATTGTACCAAGTTGCGTAAAGTCGTTCATTGAAATCTCCCTTATAAAAAATGTACGTGTGATTGATGCCTATTTCAAGGTTCAGTTGCCTAGGGGATAAGGCTTTTCAAAGCGCTTTCGACAGTTGGATGTTGATATTCAAAGCCTAAGGATAGCAGCTTTTTAGGAATTTGTTTTTGAGAAGCGAGTAATAAGTCGGCTTTCTCTCCAAATAAAATGCGAAATGCAATTTCAGGAGTGGGGAAGAAGGATGGCCGGCCCATATGCTTTCCGATTGCTTGGCTGAGTTGACGGCTGGTAATTGGTTGGGGAGAACAAAGGTTAAAAACCCCGTGCGCATCTGGCTGTTCGATTAGGAAGATTATTGCTCGTACTAAATCGTTTATATGTATCCAAGAAACCCATTGTTTGCCTGATCCAAGAGGGCCGCCTAAGAAAAAACGGAATGGGAGCAAGATAAATGGTAGCGAGCCACCTTCCAAGGACATTACAACCCCGGCTATGCGGATGATCACCCGACGAATCCCCAATTGGTCTATCTCCGCCGTCGCATTTTCCCATTCAATACATAGCTTGGCTAGGAAATCTTCTCCAGGAGGTGCACTCTCATCCATATCGCGATCGGGATGACTGCCGTAATATCCAACTGCAGAAGCTTGTATGAACACTTGGGGTTTTGTAGAAGAACCTTTGATCGCCTCTACCAGCGCTTTGCTAGAGGCAAGACGACTTTGGCGAAGCATTTGTTTGCGAGCTGGTGTCCATCGTCTTGTTGCAACCTCGAGAATGTTCTTTCCGCCGATATTTTCGCCCGCCAAGTTGATGACTGCTTGGCATTCTTGAATAGTTGAGACCCATTCGCCTACGTTTTCACCATCCCAATAGAGGTAATCTGGATTTCTGTTTAAGTTTACAAATTCCTTTGTTCTTTCACTGGCACGACGAGAGAGAATGATCACTTGATGACCCTTCTGCACTAGTTCTCTGGATAGAGCAGAACCGATGAAACCACTACCGCCCGCAATAAGAATGTTCATAATGACCTCCATACAGTTTGAGTGATTGAATTTTAATAAATGCGACAGAATATGTCAAGTTATTATATATAAATTGTCAAAGATTCATAACGAATATGTAAGCTATTCCTAACAGATCTGTAGAGATGATTTATCTGGGATGCATGTTAAACTCATTGGAAAGTAGAGCTAATAGTTCTTGTGAAGGCATAAAGAATGCGGTGGAGAAATCCAATCGTACGATATATTCTAATGGGGGTGGCTATTGGCATTGTCGCCTCAATTCTGTCTACAATGATCCTCATCTTTGAGGAAGGTTGGGATTTATCTTTGTCTAGTTTTATCCAAGCTCAACGAACGCAAAAAATTCTTTGGTTTATAGATTTGCTTCCCTTTGCATTGGGAGGTTTGTTTGCACTACTGGGAAGCGTTAGTTACCGTCTCGAAAAATCTGCACAAGAACTTGAAAGGTCAATTGAAGAGCGGACGAGAGACTTAAACGAGATCAACCGGCAATTGGAGCTGGAAAATAAAGAAAGGTTACGGGCGGAGGAAGTCATATCTCGGGCGAAAAAGGAATGGGAAGTGACGTTTGATGCCGTCAGGGATATGATTTTGTTGGTTGACCAGAGCGGAAAAATTGTCCGGTGTAATCGGGCTTTAATTCAGAAATACAACAAGACCTTTCAAGAAGTGATCGGAAGCAATGTCAATTCTCTATTCTATGGAGATGTTGGAGTCAACGAGGGTGCATTTGATTATATTGAGGATTTTTGTCAATTTCCGACCATAGAGGGGTGGTATGAGGTCTCTGACTATCCCATTGAACTAGCTTCTGCTGGAAATGGATGGGTATACATCGTTAGAGATATTACCGATCGGCGCAATGCCGAAATCGAGCTTCTTAGCCAGAAACAATACTTTGAGGCAGTCGTCTATAACAGTCCCGTGGCAATTGTAATTTTAGATCGAGAAGGGAAAATCCTTTCCTGCAACCCGGCTTTTGAGACATTGTTTGAATACGGACAAAAAGAGGTGATTGGGGAAGCGTTGGATTCCCTGATCGCGCCCTCGGGACGAGAGAGTGAGGCACGAGAGTTGACCCAGATCGCCTTAGATCTCTCGGTGCATACGATTGATAAGAGGCAAAAGCGGGATGGGACTTTAATTGATGTGGAAATCCTAGGGGTGCCAATTATCGTTAGGGGAGAGAGAATTGGAATTCTAGGGATGTACCATGATGTTACGGAGCTGTTACAGGCAAAGAATAAAGCAGAAGAAGCTGATCGAGCAAAAAGCGAGTTTTTAGCGAATATGTCGCACGAAATTCGCACGCCGATGAACGGTATTATGGGGATGCTGGAGCTGTTGTTGGACACGCCCTTATCGGCCGAACAACAAGACTATGTTAAAACGGCGCTTGAGTCTGCTGAGTCTTTATTAGCTCTCTTGAATGATATTTTGGATTTTTCAAAGATCGAAGCCCGTAAGCTCGAAATTGAAAAAATCGATTTTGATTTGAGGGCTATTGTCGAGTCGGTCTCTCGGACGATGGCACAGAGGGCGGCTGAGAAGACCCTGGAAACTATCTGCATCATCCCCAGCGATATCCCCAATGATTTGGTTGGAGATCCAACGCGTCTCAGACAAATCTTGATTAACCTCATTGGAAATGCAATCAAGTTCACTGAGGTTGGTGAAATTGTTGTAAGGGTTGAAAAAACATTCGAAACTGAAGATGGGGTGAGATTAAAGTTTTATGTGAAAGATACTGGTATCGGAATACCCTATGAGCGTCAGGAGGCTATCTTTAGCCGCTTCACTCAAGTAGACGGTTCAACAACCCGAAAATATGGGGGAACAGGTCTTGGGTTGACAATATGCAAACAATTGGTCGAAATGATGGGCGGGGAAATCGGCGTTCAGAGTGAACCAGGAGTTGGAAGCGAGTTTTGGTTCTGGCTTGAATTCCAAAAGCAGCACCGCAGAGAAAAATGGATTAAGGCAGCAAGCGAAGAGTTGCGGAATACCTATATCCTAGTGGTTGATGATAACCTGACCAATCGAACCTATCTTGCGCGCACCTTAGAGGGATTTGGTTGTAATGTCCACACTGTAAGTAACGGTCAGGAATGTATTGATGAATTACAGCGGGCAGTCAAAGCCAATAGACCTTACCAGATAGCCTTAATCGATATGCAGATGCCCTTACTCGATGGGGAGTCCACGATTCGAGCTA
>OGCI01002425.1_pt1 | contig 12441 bp, 11 predicted proteins | sample 1570021 | NCBI WGS metagenome assembly OGCI01 (sample SAMN06264664, study PRJEB24512) | hot springs metagenome | isolation source: Hot spring water | place: South Africa: Tshipise | collected 2015-06-21
TTTTGATTAAAATTGTCAGTATTCGACATCAGTTAGCACACGGATCAGACTGACAATTTTTTTCTTCTAATACAATTTCAATTTGTTAAAATTAATTTTCAAAGAGATACAAACTCGATTTAGGTGGTTTTTAATTTATTAAATACTTTTTGCATAAGAAGATAAATATTCTGTACAAATAGCATAACACATCTTCTTTAATTTGACATTGTTTTCTCTCTGTGCTAAACTCATTAACTCTTTAATCCCTTTTTCACTGTTTATTTTATATAGTGCCAAGCCAATCAGTATTTTATTTTCGAAGCATTCTTCAACTCTTAATTGCTTTATAAGTTCATTCTTTGATTCAATTATTCTGTAGTAACCTTCTAAATAGATAGAATTTTTTCTAATCTGCTTATTTTCGGATTTTATGCATTTAATGAGATTCTGATATGTATATTTATTATTGGTTAGTTCGGAAAGTTTTTTATTCTGTCCAAAACTTGTAGTAGCAATGCTCAGAACTGATGTTATTGAATTTTTCATTTTACTTTTCTCTTTTCAGACAAATTGTTTTACTGGTCGAATAATAACTGATTACTTAAGGCAGTTCAATAACAAATCATCGAGAGGTATTAAAATTCTTTGTTTGGTCAGATAATGTGATGTGTTTTATAAATTTCGATTTGTTTTTCTCAATGGTGAATCATAATTGAAAGAAGAATTAGAAATTAGAGGCGGGAAATTGGAAATGGTAGGGTGGAAGTTGATGATTGGTCAACAGTCATTCGTCATTTGAATCTTTTGTGGTAATCTGTGTTATCTATGGTTTGACCTGAAATAAGAATATTGCAAATAGAAAATGCAAGTTATTTATGTAATGAGCTTAAAAAGAAATTCTCTCAAAGCTAAATTTATTCTCACATTAGTCATTTCGAAGTTTGACAATTCATACTATTTAAGATAACTTCTTTCTTGCGATGTCAATCCCGTAGTCGATTCACTCATCGGTACAGTCAGGATTTCCCGAATTTCATTCTGGACGACCTCCTGCGTTACAGGTAATGTGGTTTAGAAAACAAAAACCCTGTAAGCGATATTCTTACAGGGCTTTGTTCTGCGGGGCCGACGAGACTCGAACTCGCGACCTCCTGCGTGACAGGCAGGCGTTCTAACCAACTGAACTACGACCCCAAAAAGTTATTTTTTATAGAACTCGCAACCTTCCACACTTGTCGGGACAGGCGTTCTAACCTCCGTTAGCTAACGGATGAACTACGACCCCGACATTTTAATTTTTGCGTGGCAAATATAAAATTCAATTTCAGAAAATACAAACTAATCACCAAAAGAGATTCCTACTCTTCGTGCTGTTATAACCGATTGATGATCAGGTCTAACCAATTTTTGCTTACTTATAGCATCTTCAATCCAAACACTTTTTATCTCCGAGCCTTTTAATGCTACCATCCTTCCGAATTTTTTCTGTGCAACTAAATCAATAGCAAATGCACCAAATTTTGTTGATAAAATTCTATCGAACGGAGTAGGACTTCCGCCTCTTTGTAAATGTCCGAGAACAGTTACTCTGGTTTCTCTGTTCATCCCTTCTTCTATTTTTTCTGCTACAACTTTTCCTATTCCACCTAATTGCACTGGATCGGTTCTTTTTATATCTGTTCCTTTGGTAACTAATTCGCCACCCAATGGTTTAGCTCCTTCAGCTACACAAACTAAACTGAATCTTTTTCCTTTCAATTCTCTTTCTCTGATTTTAGCAAATACTTTTTCCCAAGAAAAAGGAATTTCAGGAATTAATATTAAATCAGCACCACCAGCAATCCCTCCGTTTAAAGCAATCCAACCAGCGTATCGTCCCATTACTTCAGCAACTAAAACTCTATGGTGAGATGCTGCAGTTGTATGAAGTCTATCTAATGCTTCAGCAACTACATAAACTGCGGAATCGTGTCCGAATGTCAGGTCCGTTGCTTCCAAGTCGTTATCAATTGTCTTGGGTACGCCAACTACATTCATTCCCATCGCCATAAGCTTTCTAGAAATGTGCATAGTTCCATCGCCACCGATTGCAATTAAAGCATCCAAGCCCCAATCATTGTAATTGTTTAGTGCTTCTTTTGATTTATCGACAATTTCTATCTTACCATCTTTTTCTACTGGCCAATGGAAAGGGTCACCCTTATTTGACGAACCTAAAATCGTTCCGCCTTGAGCTAATATCCCACTTACATCTTTATTTGTAAGTTCTTTAGCTTTACCTTCTACTAAACCTTCAAAGCCATCAAGAATGCCGAAAACTGTCAAACCGTAATCTTCTGCAGGTTTTGTTACTCCTCTGATTACTGCATTAAGACCGGGACAATCACCGCCACCTGTTAATATTCCAATTCTTCGTATATTTTTTTTATTAACCATTTTACCTTAATTATTTATTTCTTTAAAATTTTTAAAATGCAATTTAATTAATTCGCTTAATAATTTGTTTCCTTTTTTAGTTTGGATTTCTTGAGCGCATTTTGTAACAGAATTTGAAGCCCCAAGTGGAATTTTAAGTCCAATTTCTTTACTTTTTTTATCGAACCATTTAAGTAATCTTGCTCTTGCAATAATTGATGCAGCAGCGACACCATTAAATCTCTCTGCCTTTTCTTCAAACAATATTTTTTTATTTGTAGGAATTTTATCTTCAAATGAGATTTCAGAGACGAACTTATCAATTATCACATTTCCAAAATCGAATCTCTTTAGCAAATTGTTTATAGCTTTTGAATGTGCCCAAATCAAAATGTCATTTAAATTCTGAATTTTATCATAAAGCTGATTGTATTTACTCGGATGTATTTCAATAACTTCAAATCGGTCGGTATAATTATTTTTTAATTTATCGTAAATTTTCAAAATCTCTTCGTCATTTATCTCTTTGCTGTCTTTGATATTCAACTTGATAAAATCTTCTTTCATAAAATCGCTGAAAGCGAAAGCACAAACAACCAAAGGTCCGAAAAAATCTCCTTTCCCACTTTCGTCTGAACCTATGTATTCATATGGCTCAATAATATCCTCTTCTTCAAAATAAAAAGTACCATTCAAGATGGATTCAATCTGATTATATATTCTACTTTTTCTATTACCTTGAATAAGTGTTTTAATCCCTTTGTTTCCGAAATAAACAAGAATCTTTGCTTTTGATTTTTGTTGGAATACATCGAATTCAAAATTGTATTTTTTTAAGTTAATATCACTAACAGAATAGTTTAATTTTTTAAGATTTTCTCGTAAATTTTCAGCAGTAATCTTTGCTTTTTGTTGGAATATATTTTGAACTGTCATTCAAATTTTCAAATTTTAACGGGACTAAAATGAATAAAAAAATTATCATTTCAATAATTAGAACATCAGCTTTAGTTTTTATCTGTTTAATTTTCTCTCATAAAATCTATGCTCAGGATTTAAGTTCTCATATTGAAAATTCAGTTTCTAATCTCAAAGAAAAATTAATTCTTAATGATGAGCAGGTTAATACAATCACAGAAATATTGAATAAATTATTTCAAATGAAATATTATGGAACTGATTCTTCGAAGATAATTTCTGATACTAATAATAGAATCGAAGCATACTTAGATAAAAAACAAAGAATCAAATTTGACATCATTAAATCAGACTGGTGGAAAAAATTATTAGATTATAATCCAAACAATTCTCCTCAGGATTCAATACTAATTCGTGAAAATTAGTGCAATTAGTGGCTGAGAATTTTATGGATAGAGTCTGTAAATCTTCCAATTCTTGCCATACTTCTTATACACGATTCTGTCATGCAACCTATTCTCTCTACCTTGCCAGAATTCAAAATAATCGGGAACAAGTTTAAGTCCACCCCAATTATCAGGCAGAGGGGGATGATCTCCATATTTAATTTTTAACTTGTTAATTTTATTCAATAAAAATTTTCTATCCAATAGAATTTTACTTTGTTCAGAAGCTAAAGCTCCGTATCTGCTCTCCAAAGGACGCGAGTTAAAATATAATTCAGATTCTTTTCTCGGAACCTTTTTGACTTTGCCTTCTATTCTAATTTGTCTTTCGAAATCCATCCAATAAAAAAGTAATACAGCATTTTTATTAACAGCAAGCTCTCTACCTTTTCTGCTTTCATAATTTGTAAAAAATGTAAAACCTTCTTCATCAAATTGCTTTAGCAAAACAACTCGAGATGAGGGTTTGTTTTTCGATGATGTTGAAAGAACCATCGCATTTGGTTCTAAAATATCTGATTTAAGAATTTGATTAAACCATTTAGAAAATAATTCAAAAGGATTTTCAGGAAGAGTTTTCTCATTCAGCTTGAACTTCCTGTAATCCACCCGAAGATTATGGATATTCTTATTCATTTGTATTAGAGTTTTTAATATTCTTATATTTTCAAATAAAATCCGATTATTTATTTCAAAAGTATTAAATCAATATTAAATAATCATCAAAATATTATTAACAAAAGACATTATGAAAAAATCTAAATTGACAAAAAAGCAAATTGAAGAACTTGAAAAGTTTGGTACAAATACTTGGTTCATTGAATATCTTCAAGGTAAATACGAAGAAAAACCCGAAGAAGTTCCAGAGCAATGGAAAAATTTTTTCAATAAAATTGAAAGCGGAAAAACTTCTCCAAATGAAAAAGATAAATCCAACGGTTCTGAAGTAACAAATAAATCCATTTCTACTTCGATAAAAGAATCTGAAACCTCAGATACAATTGAGTCTGAGGAAGAGAAGAGAATAATTGCTGGTAGTGCTCAGAGAATTTTAGATAATATGACATCGAGCCTTTCAATTCCTGTTGCAACTTCACAACGTTCAATACCTGTTAAGTTACTCGAAGAAAATAGAACTATAATCAATCAACATTTGCAGAAGAGAGGAGAAGGTAAAATTTCTTTCACTCACATTATCTCTTGGGCGATTCTTAAAGCAATACAGACTTTCCCTGTAATGAATAATTCTTTTCAGATAATTGATGGAAAGCCAAATCTCGTCATTAGAAAAGATGTAAATCTTGGAATTGCAGTTGATATTGAACGAAAAGATGGCTCTCGTTCTTTATTAGTTCCAAATATTAAAAAAGCTAACAGACTAAATTTTCTTCAGTTCTGGAAAAAATACGACGACTTGATAGAGCGATCGAGAAAAGGTACAATTGATCCATCCGAATTTCAGGGCACAACAGTATCAATTACTAATCCGGGAACAATTGGAACAGTCGTATCAATTCCGCGACTTATGGTTGGACAAGGTGCAATTATCGCTGTGGGAGCAATTCAGTATAATGCAGAATATCAGGCAATGTCAAGTTCTGTCATATCCTCACTCGGAATTAGTAAAGTGATGAACATTACCAGCACATATGATCATAGAATTATTCAGGGTGCTGAATCCGGAATGTTCCTCAAAGAAATAAGTGATTTACTGCTTGGCAAGAAAAATTTTTACGAAGAGGTTTTTCAAGCACTTGAGATTCCAATTCAGCCATTAAAATGGGAAACTGATTTCCAGCCAGCAGGATTCGGTCAAACTTCAAATACTGATGCAATAGTTCGTCAGGCAAAAGTTTTACAGTTTATCAATTTCTATCGAGTGAGAGGTCACTTAATTGCTGACATTGATCCACTCGGTTCAAAAACAACTTATCATCCTGAACTTGATCCATCAACATTCAATTTCACTGTTTGGGATTTGGACAGAGAATTTATTACGGGAGGTTTTGCTGGTTTGAAGACAGCAACTCTTCGCGATATAATTAGTATTTTACAAAAGACCTACTGTGATAAAATTGGTGTAGAGTTTATGCATATCCAGCATCCTGCAGAAAAAATCTGGCTTCAGGAAAAAATGGAATCAAACAGAAATACTCCTAACTACGATAAAAAAATAAAAATTGAAATTTTGAAGAATCTCATTTATGCAGAAACATTTGAAAATTTTGTTCATACTAAATTTATTGGACACAAGCGTTTTTCTCTTGAAGGAAATGAATCGCTTATTCCTGTACTGAATTATCTTCTTAATAAGGCAGCAGAAAATAATATTTCAGAAGCAGTAATAGGAATGGCTCACAGGGGTAGATTAAATGTTCTTGTTAATGTAATAGGCAAACCATTCGAATCAATTTTCTCTGAATTCGAAGATATTCAGGATTTGGATTCAATTCAGGGATCAGGTGATGTAAAATATCATTTAGGTGCTTCGGGAAAACATATTACTTCTGATGGAAGAAGTATCCAAATTACTCTTTCATCAAATCCAAGTCATCTCGAATGGGTGAATCCTGTTGTGGAAGGAATAGTCAGAGCAAAGCAAACCAGATTAGGCGACTTAAAAAGTCATCAGAAAGTTATACCGATTTTGATTCATGGTGATGCAGCTTTTGCCGGACAGGGTATAGTTGCTGAAACTCTGAATCTTTCTCAACTATCCGGTTATCGAACTGGTGGAACTGTTCACATTATAGTGAATAATCAGATTGGATTTACAACCACTCCTGAATCATCACGCTCATCAACTTATGCAACAGATGTTGCAAAAATGATTCAAGCTCCTATTTTTCACGTTAATGGTGATGACCCTGAAGCAGCTCTTTGGGTTACACAAATTTCTTTGGAGTATCGCAACATTTTCAAAAAAGATGTAGTAATAGATTTACTCGGATATCGTCGTCACGGACACAATGAAGGTGATGAACCTGGTTTTACTCAACCATTGCTTTATGAAAAAATTAAACATAAAAAATCAGTAAAGAATATTTATCTTGAAAAACTTGTAAAAGAAGGAACACTTTCAAAAGAAGAAGCAGATAAAATTCAGGTTAGTTACGAGAACAAACTTTCAAAAGCATTAGATACAATTAAACGAAAAAGTTCAAGTTTCTCTGGTGATTTACCACTTGCAGTACCAGTTAAAGAAATTAAAACTCACAAGAAAATTGAGAATACATTTATTTCAGAGTCAGTTTTAGAAAAGGTAATCAACGGAATAACTCGCTTACCTTCTGATTTTAATGGTCATCCGAAACTCCAGAAATTTTTGGAAAAGAGAAAACAATTACTTGATAATTCAGAAAAAGCAGATTGGGCTTTGGCGGAATCAATCGCTTTTGGAAGTCTGCTTCTTGAAGGAACTCCAATCAGACTAAGCGGGCAGGATAGCGTTCGTGGTACATTCAGTCAAAGACATTTAGCATTTACTGATGTCAAAAATGGTAATGAATATCTGCCTTTAAATCATTTGGATGAGAGTCAAGCAAAAATCGAAGCATTGGATAGCTCACTTTCTGAAGCTGCAGTATTAGGATTTGAATATGGTTACAGTGTTGCTGATCCATTAGCATTGGTTATTTGGGAAGCTCAGTTTGGTGATTTTGCAAATGGTGCTCAGGTTATGATTGACAATTTTATTGTTGCTTCATTTGAAAAGTGGAATCTGCCAAACTCTTTAGTGATGCTTCTTCCTCACGGATTTGAAGGACAAGGTCCTGAGCATTCAAGTGCAAGAATAGAAAGATTTTTAATTTTGAGCGCAGAAGAGAATATGTATGTAACAAATCCAAGCACACCGGCTCAATATTTTCATTTGCTTCGAAGGCATATCAGACATAAAATAAATAAACCATTAGTTGTTTTTACACCTAAGAGTCTGTTGCGTCATCCAGATGCAAAATCATCGAAAGAAGAATTTTTATCCGGAAAATTCGTTGAAGTGATTGATGATTTGAATGTTGATGATAAATCTAAAATCAAAAAAGTTATGTTGTGTAGCGGGAAAGTATTTTATGAGCTTCAGAAATTCAAAGAACAGAATAAATTTAATGATACAGCAATTGTGAGATTAGAACAGTATTATCCATTCAATGATTATCAAGTTAAAAATGTTTTACATTCTTATTCGAACGCTAAAAAAGTCGTTTGGGTGCAAGAGGAACCAAGAAATATGGGTGCTTGGAATTTCTTATGGCATCGACTCTCAGAATTATTATTACCAAGTCAGAAATTATTCTGTTCGAGCAGGCCAGAAAGTGCAAGCCCGGCAGTAGGCTCACAAAAAATTTCTAATCAGCAACAGAAGTATTTAATCATAAATGCTTTTGATATTTAATTTGATTATGGAAGTGATTCAATGTTAATTAATTTTGTAATGAATAATAATAAAAATGCGGCAGTAATTCAGTGGTAGAATGTCAGCTTCCCAAGCTGGACGTCGCGGGTTCAAATCCCGTCTGCCGCTCAAATTTTATTTATAATGATTAGCGACAATTTATCAAACGCTATCAAACTTCTGAATGAAGGTAATTTAATAGCGATTCCAACAGAAACAGTTTACGGTTTAGCTGCAAATGCTTTCGATCCAGTAGCTGTATCAAAAATTTTTGAAGTTAAAAACCGACCAAAGTTTGATCCCTTAATTGTTCATTCATATTCAATAGAAAAAATTAAAGAGTTTGTTATTTCATTTCCGGAGAAATCATTGCTTTTGGCTGAAACATTTTGGCCAGGTCCTTTAACTCTCATCCTCAAAAAGAAAAATATCATACCTGATATTGTTACTTCAGGACTTGACTCGGTAGCAGTGAGAATTCCAAATCATCCATTAACCTTAAAGCTGCTTTCAATGTTAGATTTTCCTCTTGCTGCTCCAAGTGCAAATCCATTCGGTTATGTTAGTCCAACAGAACCAAAACACGTTCAAGCACAATTAGGAGATAAAATTCCTTTTATATTAAACGGTGGTAAATGTAAAGTTGGTATTGAATCTACAATAGTTGGATTTGAAGGAGAGAAAGCAATTATCTATCGTCTTGGTGGATTGAGTGTTGAAGATATTAAAGAAGTTATTGGAAAGGTAAAAATTAATTTGCATTCAAGTTCAAATCCATTAGCACCCGGTCAATTAGACAAACATTATTCACCAAATAAAACTATCGTACTGGATTTGGAAGTAATAAAATCTTTCGAAAAATCTGATGTCGGTGCTATCGTTTTTAGTGATTTAATTGAGAATATACCGATAGAGAATCAACTTGTTCTTTCTAAAAACAGAGACTATTCAGAAGCAGCACGGAATTTATTTTCAATTTTACGTGAAACAGAAAATTTAGCGGTCAAGATAATTTACGCTGAATTATTACCTGAAGAGGGTTTAGGGAGACCTATAAATGATAGATTAAGAAGGGCAAGTGTAAAATCAAAACTATCTCATGATAAATGATTTTGTTTCTCGATCAAAGTTTGTAAATAAAAGAATATAATAGCATATTTGTCACACAAATTTTTATTTTCTTAAACGCATAGTTGATATGTTAGCCAACGGAGGTTCAGAGCATCGTTGGTGGTTTTTTAATTGTTGATAGTTCTTTTTGATTAATGGGCGCTTAGCTCATCCGTTAGCTAACGGAGGTTCAAAACATCTTTGATAGTTCTTTATAATATAATGGGCGCTTAGCTCAGCTGGTTCAGAGCATCTGCCTTACAAGCAGAGGGTCATTGGTTCGAATCCATTAGCGCCCACTCTCTCATTTCTCTTCATTTACTTTTTTCTTATTCAATCATTCATAATCTTTATTGATTCTTCTTTTGAATTCAGCCAAATTTTCAATAAGTTTGCCAACAAAAATTTTTGATAAATATTATGTTAGAACAATACATTCCTGTCTTTATAGTTATAATTACAGCACTGATTTTCGCTGTTGTCACAGTTTTTTCTTCTGAAATTTTTGGGCCTAAAAGACCTAGTACAGATAAGCTTTCAACATACGAAAGTGGAATGAATCCAATTGGTTCGACTAATGAGAGGATTTCCGTTAAATACTACCTCGTTGCAATGTTTTTTATAATTTTTGACCTTGAAGTTATTTTTATTTATCCGTGGGCAGTACAATTCAAAAAATTATTCGGTGAAATTGGAATTTCAGTTTTCGTCTCGATGTTTATATTTTTAGTTGTTCTTGAGCTTGGTTATTTATACGCCTACAAAAAAGGAGGATTCAAATGGGATTAGAGGCTAAATTAAAAACCGATGGTTTTATCGTTACTCAATTGGATGCAATAATTGCTTGGTCGAGGAAAAATTCAGTATGGCCAATGCCGATGGGTATTTCTTGTTGTGCGATTGAAATGATGGCAGTTGGTGATCCTAAATATGATATTGCTCGATTTGGTTCTGAAGTAATGCGATTTACTCCAAGACAATGTGATTTAATGATTGTTGCCGGAACAGTTACTTATAAAATGTCTCACGTTGTAAGAAAAATTTATGACCAAATGCCAGATCCAAAGTGGGTAATTGCAATGGGTGCTTGTACTTCAACTGGCGGAATGTATCGTTCATATTCTGTTGTTCAGGGAATTGATCAGTTTTTACCAGTTGATGTTTATGTTGCAGGATGTCCTCCAAGACCTGATAATCTCCTTAATGCTTTAATTACAATTCAGGAAAAAATCGGAAATACTAGAGCAAGAGATTTTCAGGATATTAAAATTCCAGATTTGAAAGTAATACAACCAAATTGATTATGAATATAAAAGAACTAATCAAAAACAAGTTGACAAATAATTTTCCTAATTATCAGATTGAATTTTCTGAATACTTGGATGAATTTTGCATAAAAGTCAATAAAGAGAATATTCTTGAAATATGTTCATTCCTGAAAAATGATGAAGATTTAAAGTTTATTCTTTCAGAGGATATAACTGCAGTTGATTGGGCAACGAGGAAAAATCGTTTTACTGTGGTTTATCACATTTATTCATTAAAAAATAATTTCAGATTAAAAATAAAATCGGATGTTGATGAATCTGATTGTTCAATTGATTCAGTAACATCAGTTTGGGGTGCTGCTAATTGGCAAGAGCGTGAGTGCTATGATATGTATGGAATTATTTTTAATCATCACCCCGATTTAAGAAGAATGTATATGCCGGAAGAGTTTGAGTATTATCCTTTAAGAAAAGATTTTCCGCTAATGGGAATACCTGGTTCATTACCTTTACCAAAAAAATAAGTATTATGGAAAAACTAAGAAAAGAAGACGTTAATCCTAAAATTGTTGAAGCTTTACTAAGAGATACTGACATAACCATTGATGATGCTCTTGATAATGAAATGATTCTAAATATGGGACCTCAGCATCCTGCTACTCACGGTGTATTGAGAGTTCTATTGCGACTTGATGGCGAAACTGTTATGAATGCAGTTCCCGAATTGGGTTATTTACATCGTGGTTATGAAAAGATGGCTGAAAATATGAGTTATTATGAATACATTCCTCATACAGATAGATTAGATTACATCTCGCCAATGGCAAATAATGTTGCGTGGGTAATGGCTGTTGAAAAATTAGCTGGTATCGAAGTGCCGGTTCGTGCTCAATATATAAGAATGATGGTTGCTGAACTTGCTAGAATTGCATCACATTTAGTTGCCATCGGAGCGTTTGCAATGGATGTAGGTGCTTTGACAGTTTTTTTATGGACTTTGCGTGAAAGAGAAAAAATTCTTGATATATGGGATATTCTTTGCGGGGCAAGATTTACTAATAGCTACACTAGAATTGGTGGAGTTGCTAACGATGCACAACCAGACGCATTAGCAAAAGTAAAATGGTTTATTGATCAGTTTGATGATAATCTTACAGAATGTGAAAAACTATTAAATTCAAATAGAATATTTATTGAGCGTCTTGAAAATATTGGAATTCTTCCGGCTGAAGTTGCTTTAGATCTTGGTGTTACCGGTCCTAGTTTAAGAGCCTCAGGGGTTGAATTTGATTTGAGAAGAGCAACACCTTATTTGCAATATGATAAAATTGATTTTAATGTTATTACTTATACTGAGGGAGATAGTCTTGCAAGATATTTCGTTCGTGTTGATGAGATGAGAGAAAGTGCTAAAATTGTTCGTCAAGTTTTGGATAAAATGCCTGCTGGTGAAATAATGGCTAATATGCCTAAAAAAGTTCTACCCAAGAAGACAGAAATTTATACTCGAATGGAAGAACTAATACACGATTTTATGATTGTCAATTTTGGAATAAATCCTCCTGTTGGAGAAATTTATCATGCTATTGAAGGTTCAAAAGGAGAGTTGGGTTTCTATCTCGTTAGTAAAGGTGAAGGACATCCCTGGAAGTGTAAAATTAGATCACCTTCATTTAATAATTTACAAGCACTGCCTTACTTAGTCAAAGGTCATATGCTCTCTGATGTAGTTGCCATTATTGGAAGTATTGATCCGATAATGGGGGAGGCGGATAAGTGAGTTTAGGTTCAAGTTCAAGTTCAGGTTCAAGTTCAAGGAGTGGGTTTGATGGTGGTAGGAAGGGAAGTTTTAGTCATGAAAAATTGAATGTTTATAATCGATCTCTTGATTTCATTGAGTTTATAGAAA
>OGCI01002428.1_pt1 | contig 12414 bp, 13 predicted proteins | sample 1570021 | NCBI WGS metagenome assembly OGCI01 (sample SAMN06264664, study PRJEB24512) | hot springs metagenome | isolation source: Hot spring water | place: South Africa: Tshipise | collected 2015-06-21
CAGAATATGCAAATGCCGAGCAAATCAGTAATATTATCAGACAGAGGCTATAAGGATTTTGGGATGATGTATCAATGGAAAAAGGACGATATAATATTTGTTATGATGTTAAAGAAATCAATAAAATATGAGCAGGTAAAAGAACTACCGCTAAGTGAAGAAAAAGAAGGACACATAATTAAAAGATGAAATCATAAGCCTAACAGAAGAACAAACTAAACAACTGTACCTGGAGAACTTAATACCGGTAGCAATTTATGATGAAAAAGAAAACAGAGTAATAGAAGTAATAACTAACAATTTTACTTGGACAGCATCAACAGTTGCAGAGTTGTATAAGCAGCGCTGGATGATAGAAATATTCTTTAAGGAACTAAAACAGCACTTAAAAATCAAATCATTTATTGGAAGCAATGAAAATGCAATGTGGATACAGATTTGGGCAGCATCGATAAGTTTACTATTGTTGATATATTTGAAAGAAATAGCAAAGTATGGGTGGAGTTTGTCAAATCTAATAGCCTTTTTAAGGATGAATCTGTTTGTGAAGATTGACTTAAAAGTCTGGTTAGACAATCCTTTGAAGCCACCTGAAGATTTATGCTTGGATAAACGACAAATATTATGAATTGATTAGAGGGATTGATTCCTTAAAAATTATAAATCTGTCCAATATAGAATAATATGTGGGCTTCTTTCCTGTTTTAATTTGTTTTGGACAGCAGTGATTAAAAAATTTTTTACTAGTTCTTTTCATAGTTTATTAAATCTTTGGTTATGTAAATACGGTATCTGCTGGGAGGAATTAACAACTGTGTATAACGAGTTATTTACAGGATGAGTCTGCCCATTAAAGTTGTAATTTCCATTAGATAAAGACCGCTTCTGACCAGAGTTATAGTGAGGATAATTCGTTAATCTGGCTGGTGAAGTATATTTACTTAAGCCCGCTTGCGCTGTAGGAAGTGAGCTTAATTGTTTTTTCTGCAAGGTGTTATCATAAAGATATTCCGGTTCAGTCTTGTTGATTTTGGAGTAAATCAAACCAGCTATAAAAAAGACTGCTAGGACAGTTAATAATCCCAGAGAGAAAACAATTATTATAGATTCTATACTCATATTATTCCTTTATTTTTAGTTATTCCGTTTATTATTCTCTGAGCAGCTCCAAAAAAAGTTAGATACTGCCGTCAATCAAAAAATGATGTTTTCCAAAAGTTCTACGGTTTAAAAGAAAGTATTATCAAATTATTACTCCTCCTAGTTTATTACCATTAAACGCACTATTACCGGTCGTGCTGAACACTACTGATTGGTTAGGTAAAAAAAATTGTATTGAGTTCTTTTTAATATTTAAAGCCTCATAATTCTTACATATTTTCAAAAACCAAGAGAATACATTTAAAATTTTATCCTTGATGATCTCCTTTGTTTTTTAGAGAACCTCACACTTCCTATTATTCTTCTTAACCACTTCTTATCGATTAAGCACGCTAATAGTGAGAGGTATAAGCTCAATTTTTATTTATTTAATTCTATTTTTTTCTATTATTTTTTGTCTCCGTGAGTTTCATTAACGCATAAGATGACAATAGATAAGCCAGAAGAATGGACTTGTTTTTAGAAAGAATTTTAATAATCACGTTTTTTAATCTGTCTTTAAATGGTACATTCTTTCAAAATGATACGTTATGCAGTTCAGAAATGGCTAAGTAAAAAATGAGAAGCAGTTAAAAAGAGAAATAGATATTAAATACTAAAAGATCGTATTGTCTTTACCGATAATTATTTGTAAGTTTATGTAGATTAAATCTAAATAATTTGGATAACACAGATGAAAAAAGCCAGTGAATTAAATTTTGGTGAAAAAGGAACAATAAAAGACATAATTACTTTAAATCCTTCATATAAAAGAATAATTGAAATTGGATTTACACCCGGTCAGGAAATAGAGCTAGTTAATACTTCAATCTTCAATGATCCGTTAACTTTCTCATTAAGAGGGACGTTGATAGCTATCAGAAAAAATCAAGCTGATTGTATAATTATCAATTGAGCCGATGTCAAAAACTCCTTTAATAAATCTTGTCGGACCCCCAAATTCCGGAAAGACAACCTTATTTAATATATTCAGCGGAAAACATTTCAAAACGGTAAACTATCCGGGTTCCACGGTCGAATATTCATCAAGTGATTTTCTTGATAAATTCAATATAAATGCGAAAATACTTGACTCACCCGGACTGATTTCACTAAATGCAAACTCTCCCGATGAAGAAGTAGCAATTGAATCGTTGTTTAATCAACCTAATAACGGAATTCCAGATTTAATTCTTGTTACAGCTGATGCAAGTCAGATAACACGACATTTACTACTTACAAAGCAGTTGATTGAAGCAGGGTTTAAAGTCATTCTGGTGCTTACAATGATTGATATCCTGAACAGAAAAAATCTTAAAGTTAATACTTCCCTTCTTTCTGAAATTTTAGGGATTGATGTAGTTGCTGTCAATGGCAGAACAGAAGAAGGAATTGATGAGTTAACAGTTAAAATAAAAGAGAATCTAAGTAAAGGGAAAAATATTCCTGATCACAATATTTTATCTACTTTTAAGGATAAAGATTATCTAATTAATACTTTTGAAAAGATAGAAAGCATATCAAGTAAAGTTATTGAGTCGGTTACTCCTGATATTGAAAATGCGAACAAACAGTTAAATATTCAAAACCCAATTTTAAGAGAATCTACTCAAAAACCAGATGCTTTGACTTTAAAAATAGATAAGTATCTTCTACATAAATACTTTGGTTTTATTTTCTTCTTGTTGATGATGGGAGCAATTTTCACTTCAATTTTCTGGTTGGCTGCTCCTCTGATGGATTTAGTTGATACTTTATTTTCTTCACTGGCTAATTATGCAGCTGAGTCGCTTGGAAATAATTGGTTTTCTCACCTCATCTCTGATGGAATTATAAGCGGAACAGGAGCAGTGCTGATTTTCCTTCCACAAATTTTAATTTTGTTCTTGATTTTAGGATTACTTGAAGACACAGGTTATCTTGCTCGTGGAGCAACTTTAATTGATAAACCTTTATCCATGATTGGATTGAATGGAAAATCTTTTGTTCCAATGCTTTCAGGATTTGCCTGTGCAATTCCGGCAATTTTATCTACAAGAACAATTCCAAACAGAAGAGAAAGATTTTTAACAATTTTTATAATCCCATTAATGAGCTGCAGTGCGAGGTTACCAGTCTATGTTCTAATCATCGCATATTTAACTCCACCCGACAAACCTTGGCTGGCTGGATTTTTCCTTTCATTTGTCTATCTTATAAGTATCATTTTATCAGTCGTAGTTGCTTTTGTAATTAATAAATTTAACAAGAGTTTAATAAAGACGCAGGATGATTCATCTTTCATTCTTGAATTACCGACTTACAAGTTGCCTAAGCTTAAAGTCGTTTTAAGAAACTCTTATGAAAATTCGAAAGAGTATATTCTCCGTGCAGGGCCAATAATATTAGTATTGTCATTGTTAATTTGGTTTTTAACATATATGCCAAATCATTCACCTGAATTTGATAAAACCGGAATGACAGAAGAAGAAATAATCTTGTTAGAAAAATCTGAAAGAATATCAAACTCATACGCAGCTAAAATTGGAATCTTTATTGAGCCGATTATGAATCCACTTGGTATGGATTGGAGAGTAGGTGTTTCATTGATTGCCGCATTCGCAGCTCGAGAGGTTTTTGTGAGTTCGATGGCTTTGATATTCAAAGTAACTGACGATGAAAATATTCAAAACTCACTATTGACAGCAATGAGAGATGCAAAAATTGAATCAAACGGTGAGCCACTTTTCACAACTGCAACTTCTATCGGATTGATCTTTTTCTTCATATTTGCTTTGCAATGTATCTCCACTATTGCAGTCTCGAGGAAAGAAACAGGCAGTTGGAGAATTCCGATTTTACAATTGACAATCTTTACGTCAACAGCTTATTTATTTACTTTCCTGATAGTCAATGTACTTAGAATGATAGGAATAAACTAAATCATTTGTTTCTAACGGATAAAAAATGAAGAACGAAAAAGCTGAAGAGATTTTTAGAAATTTTTTGAAGGAAGAAAAAAACCGAATCACCCCTGAAAGATTTGAAGTTATGGAATATGCACTCGGATATGATGGACACTTCGGTGCGGATGAACTTTTCATTAAGATGAAAAATTCAAAATCGAGAGTTTCAAGGGCTACTGTGTACAATACATTGGAACTACTCGTTCAATGTAATTTGTTATCGAAGCGTAACTTTGGCGATAATATAAGCCGATATGAAAGCAACTTTAAGCGTCAGCAACACGATCACCTTATATGTGTTGAATGCGGAAAGATAATTGAGTTTACAGACGCAAGATTAACTGGTATTCCGGAGAGCATTTGCAAAGATTTGAATTTTGATTTAGATAGTTATTCATTTAACATTTTTGCCCGATGCAGAAATAAAAAAGCTTGTAAAAAGTACAGAAATGAAAAAAATTAAATATCCTTTAAGCTGGTCGAAAAATAATTTTTCAATTAAAATTTTTTGTTCAATCCCTAACATTGCAACTGGGATTTTATTGAAAGCAGGTGATAATCTATCAGTAATTGATCCCGGTGATGGAATATTAAGAGATTTGACTAATGAATTAAGTGTTGAACAGATTAAATCCATTTCGAATGTATTTATAACTCACGGACATCATGATCACGTCGGTGGTTTGTGGTCATTATTTACATACTTGCGTGTGATGAATAAGAAATCATATCTTAAAATTTATTATCCGAAAGGTTGTTCTGAAATTGAACACATTTACAAAGCATTTTTGAAGGTGTACCAAAGTTCTTTATCATATAAAATAATTTTGACTTGCATTGATAAACAGAAAACTATTCGTGCTAAAAATATGTCTGTAAAACCTTTTTCTGTTATTCATAAAGAAGTTATCAATGGCAAAAAAAGACAAGTACCTTCATTGGGATACAATTTTTTCTTTGATAAAATGAATATATGTTACGGCGGAGATACTGCTTATTGTGAAGCATTAGTTAAAAATGCTTACAATGCAGACTTAGCGATAATTGAAGCTGGACACGGTGAAGATGAATCAGATGATATGCATATGTCAATAAAAGAAGCAACCTCAATTGGAAAGACAGCAATAGAATATTTTTTAGTACACGTACCAGAATAATTCAGGAGAAAAAATGAAAGTCACTTTAATTATTATGATTCTTTTGTCTTGCAATTTTATTTCTGCACAAGAGAAATATCTTATGGAAGGTGAAAAGAGATTAAAGAATATAAAAATGCTCACCACAGAAGGTGAAAATGCAGAAGCATACTTCTCTTTCGATGGTAAAAAAATAATATATCAATCAACCTCAGGTGATTTGCAGTGTGATCAGATTTTTACTATGAACTTTGATGGAAGTGATAAAAAATTAGTATCAACCGGAAAAGGAAGAACGACTTGCGCTTATTACTATCCCGATGGAGATAAAATACTTTATGCTTCAACACATCATTTTAATGAAGATTGCCCTCCTCCACCTGACAGAAGTAAAGGTTATGTTTGGAAACTTTATGATGAGTTCGACATTTTTATGGCAAATGCTGATGGTTCGAATTTAGTTCAGCTTACAAATTCTGGCAAGTATGATGCTGAAGCAACAATTTCACCAAGAGGAGATAAGATTGTTTTTACCTCGCTGCGTGATGGGGATCCTGAACTTTATCTTATGAATCTCGACGGAAGTGAGCAGACAAGATTAACATTTGAAAAAGGATATGATGGCGGTGCATTCTTTTCTGCTGATGGAAGTAAAATTGTATTCAGAGCAAGTCGTCCTAAAACTGAAAAAGAGTTGGAAGATTATAATGAGTTGGTTAACGATGGTTTAGTAAGACCAACTAATCTTGAAATTTTTGTTATGGACACCGATGGAAAGAATATGCAACAAATAACTGATTTGAAAGCTGCAAGTTTCGCTCCATTTTTTCATCCTGATGGAAAAAGAATAATATTCTCTTCAAATTACGGAAGCAAAGACAGAAGAGAGTTTAATCTTTTTATGATAAATATTGATGGTACCGGTCTCGAGCAGATTACTTTCAATCCGACATTTGATGGATTCCCGATGTTTTCACCTGATGGTAAGTATCTGATTTTTGGATCGAATCGTTTCAATCTGAATCCAAATGATACAAATATTTTTATTGCTGAATGGATTGATGATATAAATTAGAAGAAAGGTAAAAAAATGAAATCACTAATCCGAAATTCAATATTGAAATTAAAAGTATTTTTCTTTGCGTTACTATTTTCTTCGTTCAACTTTACATTTTGTCAGTCAGTAGATTCGCCTGAGATTACAAAAGATGAAATTTATGAGCATATCAAATTCCTTGCTTCTGATGAACTTGAAGGCAGAATGACCGGCTCAGAAAAAATTAAAGTTGCTGCTGACTATATCAAAAAAGAATTTGAAAAAGCTGGTCTTGAACCTGCTTTCAAAGGAAGTTACTTTCAGGAATTTCCGTTTATTTCAAAGTTGGAACTTGGCAATAATTCACTTAAAATTTCCGGAAACATAAATTATGAATTAAAGCTTAACGAAGATTTTACTCCTATTTCATTTTCTGATAATGTTTCCTTTTCGGCTGACTTAGTCTTTGCAGGATTTGGTATCTCGTCTTCAGAATTAAATTACGATGATTATGCTAATCTTGATGTAAAAGATAAAGTTGTAATTGTTTTCAGAAACAATCCCGAGATGAACGATCCGAATTCAAAGTTTAATCGTATTTCATCTTTCAGAATTAAAACAACAGTTGCGAGAGATAAAGGTGCAAAAGGAATTATTTTCATAAACACTTCTGACAAAAAAGATGATGATAATTTAGTCAATCTCAGATATGATGGAGCTGGAAAAGTAAAAGATATTGCTGCTGTTCATATTAAAAGAAGTGTGATTGAAAAGATTTTACAGAATGCTGGTCACAATCTTGAAGAATTAGAAAAGAAAATAACAGAAACTAAGAAACCTAACTCTTTTTCCATAGATGGAGTTAAAATAACTTTACAAACTGAAGTGAATGAGATTGAATCAAAGTGTATAAATGTTGGTGGACTTTTGCGAGGTAACGATCCGAATCTTTCGAATGAATATTTAGTTATCGGAGCTCACTTTGATCATCTTGGTTGGGGCGGAAGCAATTCATTATATCAAGGTGAACCTCAAATTCACAACGGAGCAGATGATAATGCTTCAGGGACAGCAGGTTTACTAGAGTTATCAGAAAAATTATCTTCGATAAAAAATAATCTGAAACGAAGTGTTTTATTCTTTGCTTTCTCAGGTGAAGAGATTGGGTTGCTTGGTTCAAATTATCTTGTGAACAACTTCCCTGTTCCAATTGAAAATGTTGTATCAATGTTCAATATGGATATGATTGGGAGATTGAAAGAAAATAGTCTGATTGTTTATGGTACAGGAACTTCATCAAACTGGAAAAATATTTTAAGTGAAAAGAATAAGTACCAACTCAATCTGACATTTAATGATGAAGGATTTGGACCGAGTGATCATTCATCATTCTACGGAAAGAAAATTCCGGTCTTGTTTTTCTTCACAGGTACTCACTCGGACTACCACAGACCAAGCGATGATTTTGATAAAATAAATTCTGAAGGTCAGGAAAGAATTCTAAAATTTATTACTGATGTTTCTGATGTTGTAATAAACAATGACACAAGACCAGATTACATTTCAGTTGAAAGAAAAGACACTGGACGAATAACTGCTTCACGAGTTTGGATTGGTACTATTCCAGATTTCGCAGGTGAAGTTGCTGGCTACAAATTATCTGGAGTTACGGAAGGAAGCCCTGCCGCAATTGCAGGACTGAAAGGTGGAGACATCATTATCAAGTTCGGTGAAAGTAAAATTTCAAATCTGTACGATTTTACTTATGCAATGAGTAATTATAAACCAGGTGATAAAGTAAAAGTTGTTGTGAAGCGTGGTGAAGAAGAAAAAGAGTTTGAGCTGGAGCTGAAGGCAAGGTAGGTTTGGAAAGTGAGAGATTGTGAGTTTGAGGTTGTGTGTTGGAAGTTGTTGATTGAGAATGGTACTTGTCGTTGTAAACACTTTGTTTTGAGGTTGTCTCTGAAGTGTTATTTATCGTCACGCTTAGCTTGTTCACCTCGATTCACCAATTAAGTTTAGATAAGATGAAGCGTGATTTTATTTGAAAGTGTCAGTCTTCGACAGGATCAGACTGACCTCTAACGAATTTTCAAACAGCCTCGAATAAAATTAAAAAATCTAGAGGATGAATGACTAAAGTTTTATTTGTTTGTATGGGAAATATCTGCCGCTCCCCTGCTGCGGAAAGTGTCTTGAAAAAGATTCTTGAGGATAAAAATTTATCGCGCGAATTCTACGTTGATTCTGCAGGAATTATTGACTATCATTCCGGCGAGCAACCTGATCCAAGAATGATTGAAGTATTAGAAAAAAGAGGATATGTTACTAATCACTCTGCTCGTCAAGTTAATCTAAAAGACTTCGAAATTTTTGATTACATTCTCGCTGCGGATTATTATGTTTTCAGGCAACTGAACAAGTATTCGATTGATGAAGAAAAAAAGAAAAAAATATTTCAGATGTCAAGATTCTTAAATAATCATAACGAAAAAGAAATTCCTGACCCCTACTACGGTTCTGAAGAAGATTTTGAATATTGTTTGGATTTAATTGAAGATGCTGTAAATGGCTTCTACAATGAAGTTTTAAAGCCGGATGAAAAACCAGATTTATCAAATAATTGAGAGCGAACTAAAAACAAAAGTTGATTATGTTCGCTCCATTGGTGGCGGCTGCATAAATGATGCTGAAATCATTTCCGACGAAAAAGGCAATTCATACTTCCTTAAAAAAAATCTTTACTCCCCTTCTGATATGTTTTTCAAAGAAGCCAATGGTTTGAATGAATTAAGAAAAGCAAATGTTATCAGAGTACCCGCACCAATTTTGGTTAATGAAAAATTTCTTTTAATGGAATACATCAGATCGTCATCGAAGTCCAAAAATTTTGATGAGAATTTCGGAAGAGCATTTGCACATTTGCATAAATTTACTACAAATCATTTCGGATTTTATGAAGATAATTACATCGGCTCTACTCCACAGAAAAATATTTCCAACGATGAAGAAAAGAATGATTGGACAAAGTTTTACTGGAACAACAGGATAATGTTTCAGTTCAGATTGTTAGAAAAAGCCGGATATGCCGATGATAGAATGAGAAAGCTCATTAGAAATATTGAAGACCACATTGATGAAATATTAGCTGGCTCAGAAAATATCCCCTCTCTTTTGCACGGTGATCTGTGGTCGGGCAATTACATTATAGATGATAATGGTGAAGCTTGTCTGATAGACCCTGCAGTTTATTATGGTAATCGTGAAGCTGATTTGGCTATGACAAAATTATTCGGCGGATTCTCTTCAACTTTTTATAAGTCGTATCAGGAAGAATTTCCCCTGCCTGTTGGATATGAGTATCGTGAAAATATTTATAAACTCTATCACGTTATGAATCATCTGAATCTGTTCGGTGGAGGTTATTATAGCCAGACGATTTCTTTGTTGAGTTTTTATCAAAGGTGAATTAAGGCAATAGCACGCTGATGACACTGATTAGACTGATTTGCGCTGATAATTGACAATTTCATAAAACTAAATTTTATTTCTATGATAGCTTTTATAATATTATTGTTTCTCAATTTAACTCCTAAATTTCAAGAAGAAATAATCATAGACAGCAAAATGACTTTCGAAGAGTCTATTTCTGGAATAAATTTTCCTATGCAAATTCTTAATCAATTAGAATTAGTGGATGTTAAATACTACTCTTTTGATGGGAAGTTGCATCAAGGTCAGGTTTTAATCAATAAAAAAGTAAAAAAAGATATCCTTGAATTATTTGAGATCATAAAAGAAATAAAATTCCCAATTGCTAAAGCGATTCCAATCAGCCGATACGATTGGGATGATGAAAAGTCAATGAAAGATAATAACACAAGTGCTTTTAATTATCGTGAAGTTAAAGGAACAAGTATAAAATCATATCATTCTTATGGATTAGCAATTGACATAAATCCTTTACAAAATCCACACATAAAAAGAGGGAGAATTTTTCCGGAAAATGCAAATTATAATCCAGTAGCAGCGGGAACATTAACAAAAGAAAGTGTTATTGTTAAGGAGTTTATTAAACGTGGATGGTCGTGGGGTGGTAATTGGAAAAGTTCAAAAGATTATCAGCATTTTGAAAAAAGATTAAAATGAAAAGTCTTATAAACTATTTTACCAGATTTTTTATTATTTCCAGCCTGATATTATTCAGTTCTTGTGAGCGGGAACTTTTCGATAAAGAACTCATTTTACCTCCGATTACAGGTCTGTATACTGAAATCTCAGGCAATATAAATGGAAAATTAATCCGGCAAAACTCTCCTTATTTTGTTACTAAAGATCTGGTTGTTGAAACGAATGACACACTTATTATTGAGCCGGGTGTTATTCTATACTTTAATGAAAGAGCAAAATTTGTAATAAAAGGTTTTCTCAAAGCAGAAGGAACAAGAAATCAGAGAATATATTTTTCAGCATATAAAAGTGAATGGAATGGTATTCTGTTTAGTAGTTCGAATTATAACTCCATAGTTAAATTCTGTATAATTGAAAAAATAAATCCGCTTGATGAAAATGGTTTGTCAGGTGGGATAAGTTTTATCAACTCAAGTTGCACATTTCAAAACAATTATTTCAGAAATAGTCAGATAACAAAAGGCTCACTCATTTCTTTACTGAATAGTTTTATAACAATGAACAATAATATTTTTATGAATAATTCATTCAGTAATAATCTGATTCATTCTGATAATAACAGATTAAGACTGAATAATAATGTATTTTTTAATAACAAATCAATTAGCAACAGTGCATTAGTTTCGATTAAAAAATCAATTTTCAATGAAGTGCAGAATAACATTTTTTACAGAAATATTTTTAGTGAAGAGATTAAGGTAACAGAAAGTGATTCTACTAAAGTTTTGATTGATTATAATTTTTTTGGTAGCACAACCAATGATCCACAATTCTGGAATTTTGAAACATTCAGATTGTACTATTTATCTCCTTGTAAAGATGCCGGAAATCCTTCGCCTGAATTTAACGATATTGATGGTTCAAGAAATGACCAGGGAGCTTACGGTGGACCAGGTGGAAACTGGTGAGAGAGGGAAATGTTGAATGTTAAATGGTTAGGTAATGTTAAACGAAAAGTGCAGATTTTATATTTCAATGATATTTATTGATTTTGTCATAATATAGACTTATATTTTGGTCGAAATAAAGACAATATAAGGATACTATAATGAAGGATATATTAGTAGCAAAAGATATAATTCCAGTAGGTCAATTCAAATCAGAATTAGCTAAATATCTAAAGGAAATAAATAATAAAAGAAGTTCTCTGATCATTACTCAAAACGGTAAACCCGCTGGAGTTTTAATCTCGCCAGAAGAATTTGATAGTTTACGACAGACCAAACTCTTTATCGATTCAATATCTCGCGGATTATCAGATTCCGAAAAGGGAGATGTATTTTCTTCTTCTCAACTTAGGAATGAATTACAGAGAAGAAGGACTACAAAAGAAAAATGAAACTTCTCTGGACTAAAGAAGCTCTGCTTCGACTTGAAGAAATTGAAGATTACATATCAAGAGATAATCCTGTTGCTGGAATTAAATTTGTCGAAAAGTTGATTGCTGTTACAGAGAAAATAGTGAATCATCCAGAGAAAGGAAGAATTGTCCCTGAATTGTCTCTAAATAGTATTCGTGAGTTGATATATAAAAATTATCGAATTGTTTATCTGATTAAGAAACACTCTATAGACATTCTCACCGTGTTTGAAGGTCATCAACTATTAAAGAAGGAAGAAATTTTAAAGGTAAAAAATGAATAGAGAATTTAATTTCAGATCAAAGATAAATTTCTTTTCAGCTTTATGTTAAATAAACGAAGTCGTTATAATTATCGAGTAACCTGTTAGAAGAGAATAAAAATGGAATAATGTGTACAGAGAGACAGAAGCAAAGAGCAAGTTATTAAGTCGTAGAATTATCTTTAAAGTTTTTCTTGACTTAATAATACTACTGATTTATGTTTGAGTAGTAAAATTTGAGGAAGTAGTACTTGTTTGAAATAAACAAAAAACTTTCCCTAACAAATGGCAATTCACGAAGTCCACAAGCCAAACCAAAACTGCTCGATCAAGTTCGGATTAC
>OGCI01002430.1_pt1 | contig 12404 bp, 12 predicted proteins | sample 1570021 | NCBI WGS metagenome assembly OGCI01 (sample SAMN06264664, study PRJEB24512) | hot springs metagenome | isolation source: Hot spring water | place: South Africa: Tshipise | collected 2015-06-21
TACGAAGGGGATTGCTTCGTCGCTTCGCTCCTCGCAATGACACGGGGACGAGGGGGATTGCTTCGTCGCGGCGCTCCTCGCCATGACACGGGAAGCGAAGGAGATTGCTTCGTCGCGGCGCTCCTCGCAATGACAGGGAACGGCTCGGCGGAGGTTCCTCGCCCTCCAGATAGACGTGTCATTGCGAGCATGCCGCCAGGCAGGCGAAGCAATCCCCCACGGCTTACGGGATACGAAGGGGATTGCTTCGTCGCTGCGCTCCGCGCAATGACACGGAACGGCTCGGCGGGGGTTCCTCGCCTTCCAGAGGCTGGTGTCATTGCGAGCCTGTGCCAGCAGGTCAAACCGTCCCTTCATAGCCCTGCTCGAGTTGCCGTGCTCGCACGACTTCTGTGTCGCTTAGGGTTGTCCACTCTCCGCTGACGCCCAACCCCTGCACCAGTCCTTCCACCAGACAGGCAACGAGTCTGTCTTCGTCACTGCCCAGCAGAGGCGATGCAGGCGGCTCCGTCCATGGCTGAAGGCTGTCTCGCAGCACGTCGGGCAGTTTCTGAAACGGGATGCTGACCTGCTCCATCACGGCACCGGCACGCCGATACTGCGCCCCGCCCAGCAACTTGATACCGCTGGCGTCTGTGAGGTCGCCGGGAAGAGCGTGGTCGAAACAGTTTGCGTGAGAACCCCGCAGAGTGCGTACATTCGCGTGCCCGACAGGTTGGGTGCCGATGCCCAGCAAACGGAAACCCTGCGCCAGCGCCTGCACGATGCGCCGATGCACCTCGATAACCGTGCGCGCCGGTGCAAAACAGGAAAGCGGAGCGGCGATGCAGACCGTCAGATCATGACCGTGCAACACCGCTTTACCACCAGTGAGCCGCCGGACAACGGATATCCCTCGCTGGCGGCAGAGTGGAAGGTTCAGCGCCTTTTCCGTATTCTGGAAACGCCCTACCGAGACGGCGGGCTTCAGCCAGCGGTAGAACCGTACGGTAGGAGGCTGTTCACCAGAGAGTACCGCTTCCAGAATCGCCTCGTCCACCGCCATGTTCCACGCGGCGTCGCCCCCCTCGTCACGTATCAGTCGCCAGGTTCGCTCCATCGCGCGAGCGTCAGGCTCGCCAGCAGACGCACAGTTCCTTAGCAGCCTTCGCCTCGTCCAGCCGGCGCACGGGGGTGTGGTGTGGTGCCTCATGGAGCAGGTCGGGATGCTCCCGCGCCTCTTCGGCGATGCGATGTAGAGCATCCACAAAGGCATCCAGCGTTTCCACACTTTCCGTTTCGGTTGGCTCGATCATCAGCGCTTCAGGCACAATCAGCGGGAAGTACATCGTGGGCGGATGGAAGCCGTAATCGATGAGCCGCTTGGCGATATCCAGCGCGCGCACCCCGTACTCCGTTTTGTAGCGCTGGGCGGTCAGCACGCATTCATGCATACACAGCCGGTCGTACGCCGCGGGCAGGATCTCCTGCAGCTTCACGCGCACATAGTTCGCATTGAGCACGGCATGTTCGGCTACCGCAAGCAGCCCCTCCGGACCCAGCGCGCGAATGTAGGCGTACGCCCGCACCGCATTGAGGAAGTTGCCGGTAAAGGAATGGATGCGCCCGATGCTGAGGGGGCGATCATATTCCAGCGCGAAACTGCCGTCGGGACGGCGTGCAACGACGGGCACCGGCAAGTACGGCTCGAGAAACGCCTTCACGGCAATAGCGCCTGCTCCGGGTCCGCCGCCGCCGTGTGGAGTGGAGAAGGTCTTGTGCAGGTTGAAGTGCACCGCATCGAAGCCCATATCACCCGGACGAGCGATGCCCAGCAGGGCGTTCATGTTGGCGCCATCGCAGTACACCAGCCCACCCGCTGCGTGCACCACCTCGCACACCTCCAGCACCTGTGTCTCGAACAGCCCCAGCGTGTTCGGATTGGTTAGCATCAGCCCGACGGTATCGGGTCCCACCGCTTCCTTCAGCGCCTGCAGGTCAATACAGCCCCGTCTGTCGGAGGGGAGGGTGCGCACCGAAAACCCGCATGACGCCGCCGAAGCCGGGTTCGTGCCATGCGCCGAGTCGGGCACCAGAACGACCCTGCGCTGTGTCGCCTCGCCCCGGCTGGCGTGGTAAGCTTTGAACATCATCAGGCTCAGCAGTTCGCCGTGCGCCCCTGCGGCAGGCTGAAGCGTCACCGCGTCCATACCGGCGATTTCGCCCAGATATTGCTGGAGTTCCCACATCAGCTGCAAAGCGCCCTGTACGGTTTGCTCCGGTTGCAATGGATGCAGTTGCGCGAAGCCAGCCAGCCCTGCCACCTTCTCATGCACACGCGGATTGTACTTCATGGTGCACGACCCCAGCGGATAGAATCCCACCTCGATGCCGTAGTTCCGCTGTGAGAGGCGCACGTAGTGACGCATCACGTCCAGCTCGCTCACCTCGGGCAAAGGCAGGTCGCTTCGGAGGTTCTCCGCTCCCAGGAGGTCCTCTACGGGGCGCTCAGGCACATCGCACTCGGGCAGGTTCGCCCCACACCTTCCGGGCGATGACATCTCGTATATCAAAGGTTCCATTACTCTGCTCCGCCGTTCTACGCTTCCTGCCACTATGATAGCACACCGCAGGCGACGCGGGCAAGCCAGCTTGCCTTCCTGTCGTCTTTCGGCTATGATATAGGTCAGTGAAGCCTTATGGATGAGGACGCCGTTGAGAATACGAGGAGACTGGATAGGTCGTTTGCTGGGGGTTGCGGTGTTCTTGCTGGGGGTTGGTGTGCTGTGGATTGTCTTCCGCGAAGCCCATCAAATGTTCAGCGCTCCCCTTCCGACCGCCGACAATTCCCTGCCGAAACTGGGGCAAATCGGCATCGACATCCTCAAAAAGCTGGGCTTGCTGGTGGTCATGACCCTCGCGGGTTCGTTGATTGCCAATAAAGGGGTGCAGATGTACTTCGTCGCGCTGGGCGTCGCTCCTACCAGGACGCTGGAGAAGATGGCAGCCCAATCGACACCGAGCGCTGGTTCTGAACCGGACAAGTAGCCTGCTTTTCAGCACGCGGGGCAGGCGTCTGCCTGCCCCGAAACGTTCAGCACCGACTACTCGTCGCCGATGGCGCCGAAGTTCTGCACCAGGATTCCGAAGTCGAACAGCGTCACCTCGCCATCGCCATCGAGGTCAGCCTCGGGGTTCCAGTTGGTATCCTCTGGCAGCGAGCCGAAAGCCGCCACCAGCTCTCCGAAATCAAACAGCGTTATCTCGTTATCCCCATCGACATCGCCGTTGAGCAGTGCCACGTTCACCCCGGTCACATCGGCGTTCACCACGTTCACCTCACGTACCACCACCTGCAGCCAGTGGCTGGCTTTGAAGGCGATGTCGTAGATTCCTGGCTCGACATCGGGGATGGTATAGTTACCGTTGGCGTCCAGATAGACCCTTCGCTCGATCACTCCAGCCTCGACCGAACGCAGTGTGACGATGATGGGCACCTGAGTGATATCACCGCCAAAGTCCAGCAGCTGGACATTGCCGAGGATGTTGAAGCGCGTCAGTGCCAGCACGGTCAGTTCCAGCCGCGGCGGGCGGGCTGGGGGCGTCCTCTCCCGGTAGTGGTTGTGTCCCGCGTACGTAGCGGCGACGCCATCTTCCGCAGGCGTGACCACCAGGCGGATGCGTCCTCTTGAATTGAGTCGCTCCACGAGATACTGCCTTGCCGAAGCGGGCACCGTCAGCGTATAGACAAACTCTGTGTCGAGGGTAGTCTTCGTGTAGGTTCCACTACCAAGCAGATGCAGAGGCTGCAACTGGTTGCCGACACCATCTGGCAGGGCACTCGCGTTCCAGCGCAACGGGGACGTCGTCGGTTCGATATCGACGGCAGTTGCCTCACTGAGCCAGACTCGGACGGTTCCGTTCGCGCTGAAACTGGCAGGGGCGTCGTACAACTTCAGGGTAATGCCCTGCACATCCGCGACTGCTGCCGACAGCCCGAAGTCGGCGGCGCTGAAGTCCACAACACCGAAACTGGCGAAGGAGCCAAACTGGTTGCCTTCGATATTGAAGAACACCTTGCCGAACAGCCCTCCGCGCGGACCGCCGGGCTGGACGGTGGCATTGTTCACCGCATTAGCTCCCACCGTCACGAACTGCGCCCAAGCACCCGCGATAGCCACGACAAAGAGAACGAGTACGAGCACAACTCGTAGACGCACGACAGGCTTCCTCCTTTCATGAAGAAATCGCTCTTATTTTATCAGATTGGTGCAATTTAACCAAGACTCGCAAATGTAAACGTTACATTAAAAACGCAGCAAATCTCTGATAGAATCGACCGCAAAGAGGTCTTTGTGGTAATGCGGAAGTGGTTGGGGTACACTTTATCTGGCAGTGAAAGGGGTACATCCGCACTCGTGCTATGGGAGAGGCTTGGCGGCACAGCGCTTTCCCAACAGACGATGGCAACTGCAGGGGCGGTTACTGCGTCTTACACTAACGAAGGAGGGCGGTACATCCATGCCTGTGGAGCAGCAAGAGGCATTCGAGACCATCCGCGTACAGCTGAACTTCCCGCTGGAGCGTGTGAAGGAGCCTATCGTCTATCGGCTGGTGAAGGACTTCGACCTCATCCCGAACATCCGCCGGGCGAACATCGACCCGCATATCGGGGGGTTCGTCTTTCTGGAACTGACCGGCTCGTCTGCGCAACTGCACCGCGCGATTGAGTTCCTGAAGGAACAGGGAATCACCGTGAGCACCATCGGCGTGAACGGCGCAGAAGAGTGGGTGGTGGGATGAGCACTGAGTCCGCAGCGTACCTGTTGCCAGTCGAAGAGGACGAGGCGGTTGCCTCCGTTGGCGAAAACGTTGTGAAGCATATCTTCACCTTTGCCTCGACGGAGGAGCCGTTCATTCTCGAAAACAGGCAAGCACTGTCTGGCGTCGACGTGGCTTACGAGGTATACGGCGAGCTGAACGCAACCCGCGACAACGCCATTCTGGTTCTGCACGGGCTGACGGGCAGCTCGCACGCGGCAGGCAAGTACGCGCCATACAACCGGACGGTAGGCTACTGGGACGGCTTGGTCGGTCCCGGCAAGGTGTTCGATACAGAAAAATACTGCGTCATCGCGCCCAACGCGCTGGGCAGCTGCCGTGGAAGCACCGGTCCGGCGTCCATCGACCCGCGCACCGGCAAGCCCTACGGTCTGCGCTTTCCCATCGTGACCATTCGCGACATGGTGCGTGTGCAGCGCATCTTGCTGGACCATCTGGGCGTGCGCCGGCTCAAGCTGGTAACCGGCGGCTCGATGGGCGGGATGCAGGCGCTGGAATGGGCGGTGATGTATCCTGATTTCATGGACTCGGTGGCGCCCATCGCCTGCAGTGCGCGCCTGTCGGCACAGGCGATCGCGTTCAACGAGGTGGGCAGACGCGCGATCATGCTTGACCCCAACTGGCGCAAGGGCGAGTATTACGAAGACGGTTGCAGTCCGCGGCAGGGGCTGGCGCTCGCACGCATGATCGGCACCATCACCTACCTTTCGGACGAGATCATGCAGCAGGTATTTGGGCGCAAACCCGCCAGTGAGGAGAGTGCGCTGGAACATGACCTGCACGCCCGCTTCGACGTGGAGCGATACCTGCACGAGGAGGGCGAGAAGCTGCTGAAGCGCGATTTCGACGCCAACAGCTACCTATACCTCAGCAAGTCGATGGACCTGCACGACGTCAGCCGCGGCTATGGCAGCCTCGAGGAGGCGCTCAGCCGAATACAGGCACGGGTACTGCTCATCTCGATACGCTCTGATATCCTGTTCCCGCCCTACGTGATGCGCGACATTCATGAGACTCTGAAACGTTTGGGCAAGCGCTCGGAGTATTTCGAGATGGATTCGGCTTACGGGCATGATGCGTTTCTGGTGGAATACCGGAAGATGATACCGCCGCTCCGCCATCTTATGCAGCAACTGGAGGAAGAGTGCCGATGACACCTGTTATTGACGTACAGGACGTACACAAAACGTATATCCTCGGCAAGACGCACGTACATGCCCTGCGTGGGGTGTCCCTGCAGGTGTTCCCGGGCGAGTTCGTGGCAATTATGGGTCCGTCAGGCTCAGGCAAGTCCACGTTCATGAACATCGTTGGCTGTCTCGATCGCCCAACCAGCGGGTCGTATCGGCTGGACGGAATCGAGGTCGGCAAACTGAACGATAATCAGCTGGCGGAGATTCGCAACCGCAAGATCGGTTTCGTCTTCCAGCAGTTCAACCTCCTGCCACGCACCACCGCTCTGCGCAACGTGGAGCTGCCCCTGCTTTACAACGGGCGGTTCCGCGACCGCCACGAACGAGCCAAGCGTGCTCTGGCGGCGGTGGGGCTGTCACATCGCATCAATTCGCGCCCAAGCGAGCTGTCAGGCGGCGAGCAGCAGCGCGTCGCGATTGCACGTGCGCTTGTCAACGACCCGGCGGTGATCCTTGCAGACGAGCCAACGGGTAACCTCGACTCCCGCCGCGGCGAAGAGATTATGGCAATCTTCCAGAAGCTGAACGAAGACGGAAAGGTTATCGTGCTGGTGACGCACGAGTGGGATATTGCCCGCCATGCCAAGCGCATCGTGCGCTTCCGCGACGGCAAGATCGTCGGTGACGAGAAGGTCACGGAACGTTTGATAGCCGAGGAGCTGCTGAAGACCATTCCCGTCGTGGACGAAGATGAGGAGGAAGAGGCGGTGACCGCGTAATGGGGCTTGGTTCCTGAACGACGACGAAAGGCACGAGAGCCGAAGAGCTGTCCGTCCAGAGGGAGAACGTTCACCGGAGGCAATGCGCGTCTGGAAGCGGGCAGAGACCTATTACGGGCGAGAGGAGGTGCGCCCATTGGAGAGAATTGCGATATTCATTGACGGTCCCAACCTCACTTACACCATGCAGCAGCTGGGGTGGGACATCGATTTCGGGAAACTGTTGCGTTACTTCTCGCGAGGGGGCAGGCTCCTGCGAGCGTTCTATTACGCATCGCGCCGTGAAGGTGAGTTCGACCCGATGCTAAGCTTCCTCGATTACCTCGACTACAACGGTTACACGGTGGTTACGAAACCGCAGAAACGATATTTCAACTACGCCACCGGACAGTACGAAATCAAAGGCAACATGGATATCGAGCTCGCCATCGACATGCTCTTGCTGGCAGACCACATCGACCGGGCGGTACTGTTCAGCGGCGATGGCGACTTCCGCAGGCTGGTGGAAGCAGTGCAGATGAAGGGTGTGCGCGTGGTGGTCGTCAGCACCATTCGCACACTCTCTCCCATGATTGCCGACGAACTGCGCCGGCAGGCAGATGAGTTCGTGGACCTCGCGGACGAGGAAGTGAAGCGCGAAATCATCCGGGGCGCAGGTGAGGTATGACCTCTGCGAGGCGCTGGCGGAGTCTGGTGCGAGGAGCGCTGATCATCCTCGTAGCAGGAGCGCTATTGCTCTATGTGCCCCTGCCCCTGCTACCCGCCAGCGTGCTTGGTTATCGGCAAGCGCTGGTGGTGTTCGGCGTCGTCGTAGCGCTAGGCAAGCTTCTCTACGATACCTTCTTCTACGACCACTACTGGCCCTGAGATTGAGGGTGTTGAAAACGGACGAAACCTATCCTTCCACTCCCTTCCCGACGCCGGAAGGGGGTCTGCACCCCTCCCCGCATCGGGAAGAGGTTGGGATAGGGGTATGAAAGGGCTTATGAGAGTGTTTCTGCGGACAACGCTGGCACCTGCGAGGAGTTTTGAAACGCCCCCCTGAGATTTGACTTTGGGGCAACAGGTGTGCTATAAATTAGGCAGCTGCCGTGTCCACGGTGGCTTTTCTCGATACAGAGTGACTTCCCCGCTGTAGCGACACCGGAGCAAAAGGATGGACATGAATATGGCGAAGAGGATGCTTTTTACCTCGGAAAGTGTGACCGAGGCACATCCTGACAAACTGGCAGACCAGGTCAGCGACGCGATTCTGGACGAATGCCTCAAGCAGGACCGGGAAGCAGACCTGCCCATCGAGGAGTTCTCCCGGGTAGCCATCGAAACCCTGCTCACGCGCGGATTGGCGGTAGTGGCAGGTGAACTGACCACCCACGGCTACGTGGAAATCCCCGATGTGGTGCGCAAGACCATCAACGACGTCGGTTACACCCACACCGACTACGGTTTCGACGGCGAAACCACCGGCGTGATGGTGGCGATCCAGAAGCAATCTCCCGACATTGCGCAGGGGGTAAACACCGGCGGCGCGGGCGATCAGGGCATGATGTTTGGCTACGCCTGTACCGAGACCGAGCAGTTGATGCCCCTGCCTATCACCATCGCACATCACCTGACCCGGCGTCTGGCAGAGGTGCGCAAAGCGCATCCCGACCTCGGACTGCGACCGGACGGCAAATCACAGGTCACCATCGAATATGTCGACGGTAAGCCATACCGAATCGACACGGTGCTGGTGTCCGCCCAGCACGAGCCGAGTCTCAGCCAGCAGGAAGTGATGCAGATTGTGCGGCAACACGTGCTCGAGCCGGTGCTGGCACACTACGAGCCGTTCAACAAGGGCGACTTTCGCTTCCTGTGCAACCCCACGGGGCGCTTTGAAATAGGTGGACCGCAGGCAGATACAGGCGTCACCGGGCGCAAGATTATGGTGGACACCTATGGCGGTATGGCACGCCACGGGGGCGGCGCATTCTCCGGCAAGGACCCTACCAAGGTGGACCGCTCGGCAACCTACATGATGCGCTATGTGGCGAAGAACATCGTGGCGGCAGGACTGGCGGAGCGCTGCGAACTGCAAATCGCTTACGCTATCGGGCGAGCGGAGCCGGTGTCGCTCACCATCGAGTGCTTTGGCACGAACGCCATTCCGGAAGAGCAAATCCTGAAGCGCGTGATGGATGTGTTCGACTTCCGTCCGCGCTCCATTATCCGCGACCTCGGTCTGCTCTCCGAGAACGTCTGCTACCTGTGCACGGCGAAGAACGGGCACTTCGGCAATCCGGAGTTCCAATGGGAGAAGACCGATAAAGCGCACCTGTTAAAGTGAAAGCGGTGTATGGACGACGTGGAGCGGGTTATCGAGGAGTTTCTGGAAGGAAAGCCGCGAGCCGCCACCCTGCGAGAACTGCGGCAGGCTCTGGAGGCGAAGCTCCGCCGATTGGAGGATGACCCCTCCGCGTCGCCCGAGCAACTGGAGCAGTTGCGCGAGCAGGCGCGCGTGTTGTACGAGGAGGAGTTGATCACGCAGTTCGTCGAGGATTCGATCCGTTTCACGCTGTCTGCCGATGCCCTTCAGCAACAGATCGGTGAAGATTAGAAGGGGAAGATTGTGAGAGCGATGTACGCGCTGAACTTTTATCCCGATATTTACGAGAACCTGTTGCGCAGTCACCGCAAGACGGTCACCATCCGGCTTGGCGACAAGACGGATAAATACCGCGCAGGACAGGTTGTGTGGGTGACGGTGGGCAACCGGTTTGCTCGTCGTCACAAACTGTTCACCGCCATCATCGACCGCGTGGAGGTGAAACCGCTGGCGGAGCTGACCCCGCGCGACATCAGCCGCGAGAACCCCGAGTTCCGCACCGCGGAAGATGTGCGCGACCTGCTGGAACGCATCTACGACCGTCCCCTCGCCATGGAGGAGATCGTGACGGTTATCTACTTCTCGCCGGTCGACGAGTAAGGGTGTTTGAAGACTCCTCGCAAGTCTTGGTGTTATGAACACAATGCTCAGGCAAGCGCTTTCAGACCCCTCTCCCTGCCTCTCCCCGACACGGGGAGAGGTGCAGGCTCCCCTCCCCTTCCCACCGACTTGAGAAGGGGAGGTTGTTTGCTTTTCTATTGCCAGGTCTGCACCACCAGCGCCCTGCCCTGCTCCACCATCACCCCTTCTCCCAGCGTGATGTGCGTGCCGCCATCGGGCAAGGTGGTGGCAACTGCCTGCACTGAAGCACCAGCCAGCCGAACCTCCGCGCCTGTTGCATCGAAGCCGAGTTGCAGTTCCTTCACCCTCAACGAGCCGCGCCACACTTCCGCCTCCGCGCGGCGGTAAGCCGGTGTGAGATGTTGCCTCACCACACCCCAGCCCGAGTCCACGCTGAAGAAGCAGGAGAATTGGTCGGGGTAGACACGCGGTGCGAAACGCAACAGCCCATGCGGCGCCGAGTAGAAGAAATCGGCAAGCGCGAGCAACAGCGCATAAGACGACATCGCACGGGCGTAGTGGTTTCCACATTCAAACTCGTTCCACGGGTTGCGCCGGGTGCCGTCGTAGCGGTCGCGCACGCCCTTCACAATTGCCAGTGCCTCCTCCATGAAACCCTCGTAGATCAGGTGGCTTGCTACCTGATACTCGATACCCGTCCATACCTCATCCGAGTATGGGAACGGGAACATGGGTCTGCCTCCATGGGGCCAGCTGGCAAGCAGCAGACCTGCCTCGTCGTTCAGGGCGTAGATGCGTTGCGGGTTCGCGTGTTCGGAAAGATCGCCCTTCCAGTTGTAGCGGAACACTGATTGCAGCGCACGACGTACGTTCTCTGGGTCAAACAGGTCGCCCAGCCTTAGCATTCGGGCATACCACTGCCCGATCATTTGGTCAGAAAGGCACCCCTTGCCCAGCTGGTACTTCGGCGCGTCCGCCCTCTGCACGTCCGCCGACATCTCCGCTGAAGCGATACGCACCTCCTGTATGTAGTACTCTCCGTTGAAGAGGTGTTCGTCCATCCAGCGCCGACCGCTTTCGTACACGCTCCGATACTCCTGTGCTTTCGCGGTATCGCCCAGCGCTTGCGCCATCTCCTCTGCCGCCCGCAGAGCGCCCAGATAGAACGACCCCATCATGGTATTGGGTCCGTGGAACTCGATATCGTAGGTGTTGTGCTGAACGCCCTCCATCACTCCGTCCTTATCCCTGTCCCACTCCTTCCAGGCGTATTCCAGCGCGTTCTGGACGCTGGGGAAGAGCCGTCTCAACCACTCCGTATCGCCGCACAGGAGCCACTCGCGGTAGGTCTTCATGATGCCGCCCATCTGTCCGTCGGCGGCTGCGTGGAATCTGGCATCGGGAACGGTACCCAGCGGCAGTGGCATGCGGAAGGTCATATGTCCGTCGCGATGCAGGTTGATGGCGTAGTCTTTTTCGCGGATGGAGCGTTCCAGCGATGGGAACAGATACGGCAGCGCCTGGGCGTAGTTCCACACATGGGTACAGGTGCCCTCGCAGCAGCCGTGCGCCGGATTACACCCTTCCCAGCCATAGAAAGTGCCGTCCTGCAGACGCAGGCAGGTGGTGCTCTTCAGGATGGAGATTTGCGAGCTGACCGCGTCCAGCACCGGTTCGGGCAGTGTCGACGACCACAGCGCCTGCGCGAAGGCGCGGGTATCACCTTCCAGACGCTCGATGTTTATCGCCACATACTCCGCTACAGCAACGGCGTCCTCGTGCAGTTTCGCGTAGTAGTTCTTCCAGACCGGCTTGGGCTGGGCGGGCGACCAGTACATCTCGAAGTTTGGAATATGCCACATCAGCCACACCGGCAGGCACACCTGCTGTCCCGCTTTGACCACGGCGCGCAGGGCGATGGAACCGATGTCCGTACCCTCCTCACGATAGGCAGGTTCGGTGTTCTCGTCCAGTCTACCCGCGCTGGCAAGCTGCCAGAAGCGATCCAGCGTGTCGAACCATCCCGCGCGGAGCCAGTGCGTCTGAACCCGCACATCGTCATGCGTGGTTACCAGAGCCAGCGTGCCGTAGCGCGGCGACTCAGGAGGATGTTTTCGGGTGGACATCTTCAATCCGCGCACCTTGCCGCTATCATACGCCTCGATCACGCCCCCTCCGGTCTCGGGATAGCCCAGCTTGTTCTCCATATTGGCGAACAGCACCGCCTCCACGTCGTCGTCGGTGGAATTGAAAAGGCTGAAGTGGAAGATGGCGATGGGCAGTCCCGAGTCGTCAGGGTTGAGGGGGATGAAGGGGTTGTAAGCCTCCAGAGTGACGCGCAGCGGCATGCGCGGGTCTTCCAGATACAGCCGTGCGAAGGGAAACGCCCCCTCGAACACGGCATGACGGAAGTGCGGCAAGCCTCCTCCGGTGGTTCGCCACTGCATTCCTGAGCCGTCGCCGGTGTAGTTGCCGCCGCCGACGGGTCCCTGCACCACCCGTGTCACCGCGTTGCCACCGGCAGGGCGAGCATACAGGGTGAAGAAGGTGTATTCGAAGCTCACGCCCTTGCTCGGGCGATTGAAGATTTCGAAGTCGCGCAGCTGTCCCCAACCGCCGAGGGAGATACTACCTGTGCCGATACCGCCAATGGGGAAGGCGATCTGATCCAGCTGCCGTCCGGTGTACTGTTTGGGTTTCCCCCTGGCGAACAGCTCCTCC
>OGCI01002431.1_pt1 | contig 12400 bp, 11 predicted proteins | sample 1570021 | NCBI WGS metagenome assembly OGCI01 (sample SAMN06264664, study PRJEB24512) | hot springs metagenome | isolation source: Hot spring water | place: South Africa: Tshipise | collected 2015-06-21
GCTCCTTCTCCTTCCGGTGTGCCTTCCGGCGTACCCTCAGGCGTACCTTCTACGGCTCCTTCTCCTTCCGGTGTGCCTTCCGGCGTACCTTCTGGCGTACCTTCTACCACTCCTTCTGGGCCACCTTCCGGTGTGCCTTCCGGCGTCCCCTCAACGGTGCCTTCCCCTTCGACCGCTCCTTCAACCGCCCCTTCTCCCTCTATCGTGCCTTCTTCGATTCCCTCGCCTTCTGATATCCCCTCCTCTATTCCTTCACCTTCTGTTATCCCTTCCCCTTCAGGCAAGGTAAGACAATCTGTCGGAATTTCCCATGAATTTCGGTCATCAACCGGGTCTAAATAGTTTGGAATACCGTCGTTATCTGAGTCCCATGGAAAGGGGTCATATTCATCAATGATAAGGTCGCAATCGTCATCTAAGTCTTCGGGGTCCATCCAGCCATCTTCATCCAGATCATCATAAGGCCGCATATACGGGGTAATGCCAATATCTGTTGTAAAAATGTATGCCCCGTTGGAAATATTTATTTCTACGAAATAAGCCTTCCATCCCGAAGCGGGAGGAGTTACCTGAGCACGATAAGTTTTTGATCCCGGGGTTATTTCGCTTAATGTAGTAGAAGTCCATGCAGGGCCCGAACCATCATAATATCGAAAATCGCGGGCGGAAGGATTTTCAGCCTGCCATAATTTTACAGAGGTTGGGGTAATACCTACCTGTACCTGGATACTCCCATCCGCAAGGAAGGACCATGAATATGTGGGGCGGGGTTGATTTGAAGCAACAGCGTTAAAGTAGGTTATAAGTGGAAGAATATTATTTATATTTTCTGTTATATTTCCTAAACCATGACCTGAATTGGGGACATACCTCAGTCTCTTATCTCCGGGTAGTTCACTGTAGTAAAAACGGGAGGAATCCGGAAGGAAGAATTCGTCACCACTTGCATTAATAACAAATTTGGGTATGGTATAGTTTGCAATATATGAGTATGGGTCTACAATCTGCCGTAAAGCAAGTCCCCCGGGGGTATCCATTCGTTGAAAGATATTAAGGGCATTATAATCATTAAGGGTCGGGGCAAAAAAGCCATAGCACTTATAATGATGGTCCATTTGCACATCCATTTTTAATACATCAATAACTATCGGAACAACTGCTATAACTCGTGAATCTACCGCTCCTGTAAGCCATGTGGTCCAGCCCCGTTTGGAGGCTCCAGTTACTACAAATCCCGTGATATTTTTTGCGTGATTTGTCTGAACCACCCCCTGAATGGTATCCATAGCTCTGACCGCACTTTTGACCATTGGCAATAACACAGGCCAGTAAGGGTCGGGATTCCCTGCATTATAGGTTTGCAGATATTTATCAAAACTATACGCAATAATAGCATCCTCTCTCCTATTAAAACTTTCGCCCGCAAATCGTAGGGGCTGATTAGGAACCTGTTCTAATAATGCTACCGGAGCACCCGTAAGCAAAGCGATATACTGAGCATAATCTCGCAGATTCGTTGCTGAAGAACCATTATCCCCTCCTGATATAATTAACAATCCTCGTGTTTTTGTGATATTATTAGGGACAATCAAGGTTAGCCAGTGCTTCCATAAAGTACGGTTTACTTCCGAGGAACTTCGCCATGTTTGAGAGGTTAAATCAATGACATAATAGGTATGTGTAAGAGAGGATTCTGTAATTGTAATAGTATAAGTATAAGAAGGGTCCGGCATGTTCACATAGTCTTGCAGGGGACCTGCATACAGAAAAAGAGGAATAAAAATAAAAAAAGAGAACAAACAGATTATGTGAAATAAATACTTCATAACTTTTCCCTTCTAAAAAAAAATTAATTAACAAGTATACTAATTAGATTATATCAAAATTATATTCTATTTCTAAAAATTTTTGACCGTACACTCTTTTCTAAATTATGTTTGATATTTTATTCTTGTATTTGATATAATTACCTTCGTTTTTCAATATAAATAAAATTAATAAATAACACAGGAGCCTCTCGCCTCTATTTTGGGTGCTCATTGAAAAATGAGTTCAAGTGGGCTCCAAGGTTTAACCCAAAACAAAAAGGATTTTATTATGCCAGTTGTTACTCCTCGTGAATTGCTCGAAGTAGGAGCACATTTCGGTCATCAAACCCGCCGTTGGAATCCCAAAATGGCCCGGTTCATTTATGGTGAAAAGAACGGCATTTACATTATCGATCTGAAGCACTCTCTCAAACAGTTATACAAGGCGTATGCATTGGTCTCCGAGACCGTTGCAAAAGGTGGAACCGTTTTGTTTGTCGGCACAAAACGGCAAGCCCAGGAAGCCATCCGGCGGGAAGCGGAACGCTGTGGTATGTATTATGTTAATAGTAGATGGCTGGGTGGAACATTAACAAATTTCCGCACGATCCGAAGCAGTATCGCCGAATTGCTTCGACTCAAGGACCTGGAAGAATCCGGTAAAATTGACCAATACGGGAAAAAAGAAGGGATCCAATTAAGAAAGCGTATTGCAAAGTTGGAGAAAAGTCTATGCGGTATTGTAAACATGATAGAACTTCCGGACATTGTTTTCGTCGTGGACACCAATCATGAAGAGATTGCTGTGCGTGAAGCGTCACGACTAAAAATCCCATGCATAGGAGTCGTAGATACCAATGTGGACCCGGATGCGGTATCCCTACCTATACCCGGAAACGATGACGCTATCCGCGCTGTATCTCTTTACTGCAGGGTTATTTCAGACGCCGTATTAGAAGGAAAAAACATTCAGGTGAAGGGTCCCGAAACTCAAAAAAAGGTAAAACCGATTTCCCGAAAGATTAAACTCGTTACTGACGAAGAAGTAAAACCGATCGAAACCATTTCTGAAGAAGATATGGAAGAAAAAGAAACCGACGAAGAAACAATAACCTCAGATGAATCCGAAGTTATGGGACAAGAAACTTCCTCCATTATAGAAGAAAACTAAAAAAAGACAGGAGAAAAATAAATGAGTATTAGTGCAAGTGATGTAAAAAAGTTAAGGGAACAAACCAATGCTCCTATGATGGATTGCAAAAAAGCCTTAACAGAATGTGGTGGAGACATGGAGAAGGCGGTAAAATGGCTACGCGAACGTGGAATTATGAAAGCGGCTTCACGGGCACATCGTGTCGCTGCAGAAGGGTGCGTCGCCTCTTATGTACACATGGGCGGGAAAATTGGTGTGCTTGTAGAAGTGAATTCGGAAACTGATTTCGTAGCCCGTGGGAGTGATTTTCAAACATTTGTAAAGGATATATGCTTGCAAATATGTTCCTCGGCTCCAAAATGGATAACAAAGGAAGATATCCCTCCAGAGGCCTTAGAAGAAGAAAAACAACTATATGTAAAACAGGCTCTGGAAACAGGAAAACCTCAAAATGTCTGCGAAAAAATTGCAGAAGGCAAGTTAAACAAATGGTTTGAAGAAGTCTGTTTGTTAGAACAAGTTTCTGTAAAGCCGGAACATGATGGAAAGAAAATAAAAGACTTACTGGGTGAATTAACGGCCAAATGTGGCGAAAAAATAGAAATTCGCAGGTTTGTTCGTTGGGTCCTTGGAGAAGGAATTGAAAAGAAACAGACAAACTTTGCAGAAGAAGTCGCTGCGGAGTTAGCAAAATCGGCCAATAAAGAGGCATAAGAGTGAACACGCCTATTTACAGACGGATATTATTAAAACTGAGTGGAAATGCATTATCCTCTGATGGGGAAAACATAGGTTCAAAAGCCTTAAACCATCTATGCGATGAAATTGTCTCCGCCTATCAGACCGGTGTTCAGATAGGTTTAGTTGTTGGGGGTGGAAACATTCTCCGTGGAAACCAATGGTCAAAGGCTTCCGGTGTAGACCGTGCTACCGCAGATTATATGGGCATGCTTGCCACTGTGATTAATGCACTTGCCCTCCAATCCTCGCTGGAAAAACGCAATATTGAAACGCGTGTACTTAGTGCGATAGAAATGAGACCCGTTGCAGAACCTTATATCCGACGCCGGGCCCTAAGACATCTGGAAAAGGGACGTATCGTCATCTTTGCCGCAGGGACAGGAAACCCTTTCTTAACAACAGATACAACCGCTGCACTTCGCGCCAGTGAAATTGATGCGGAAATACTAATGAAGGCAACCCGTGTTGACGGTGTCTATTCCACGGACCCGGAAAAGGACCCTTCCGCGATACGATATGAACATCTCGACTACCAACAGGTCCTTACACAAGACCTGAAAGTAATGGATGGGGCGGCTATATCTATTTGCCGTGAAAAACATATCCCTATTCTGGTATTCTCTTTCTTAGAAAAAAATTGCATAGTTAATGCGGTTTGTGGAAAGTCTATTGGAACCATTGTTAAGGGAGATTAGCCTATGTCACACCCACTGATTAAAGAAGCCGAACAAAAAATGGATAAAAGCGTAGAAAATTTACAGCAGGAACTTTCCGGTTTTCGAACAGGAAGAGCCACGCCCAATCTGCTGGATGTTGTTCATGTGGATGCTTATGGTAGTAAAATGAAAATCAACCAATTAGGGAATGTAACCGTTCCGGATTCACATCTCATTGTTATTGACCTCTGGGATAAATCGCTTATCGCTACTGTTGAAAAGGCGATTATGGCTTCTCCGCTGGGCGTAAATCCATCAAACGATGGTAGACTTATCCGAATTCCTATTCCCCCTCTGAGCGAAGAACGCCGTAAAGAACTTACGAAAGTGGCCAATAAAATGGCTGAAGAAGCCCGCGTGGCTGTTCGGAACATTCGTCGTCATATATTAGAAACCTTAAAAAAAGAACAGAAAGACGGAAAAATAACCGAAGACGACCTGCATCGCCTTTCCGATGAAGTGCAAAAACTTACGGACAAACATATCGAAAAAATAGACCAGGTGCTAAAAGCCAAAGAAAAAGACATAATGGAAGGCTAAACTTTTGTTCTTCCTTTGAAAATTTTGTCATTGTTATCTGAATCTTCAAATTAGGTTTCAATTCATGCGAAAACTTCCTGCAGACTTAGACCCAAGAGTAGACATCGAAAATCTTCCTAAACATATCGCTGTCATCATGGATGGAAATGGTCGCTGGGCAAAACTCCACGGGAAAAAGACAACAGAAGGACATGAAGCAGGAGCCGAAGGAGTTCGTGAAGTATTAAAAGGATGTAGAGAATTAGAAATCCCCTGCCTTTCTTTATATGCCTTCTCAACAGAAAATTGGTCCCGTCCTAAAGAGGAGATCGATTCCCTATTCCAGCTGATGAGCAAATATATCCGTAAAGAAATTGACGAAATAAAAAAACATGGCATCCGTGTCCTGTTTATGGGCGAGTGGAGAGCGCTACCTCCCACGGCTGTACAGGACCTCGAATATTGTCTTGCTCAAACAAAAGACAACAAAGATATGACCGTAGTCGTCGGGTTAAATTATGGAGGGAGGCAAGAAATATTACACTGTACAAAACTTATAGCGGAAAAGGTACAAAGGGGGGATATGAAAATAGAAGAAATCACTGAAGACCTTTTTAATCAACATTTATATGTCCCTGAATTTCCCAATGTTGACCTTCTCATTCGCACCAGTGGAGAACAACGCGTTAGCAATTTTATGCTATGGCAATTATCCTACGCTGAGATGGTTTTCCTACCCGTGCTTTGGCCTGATTTTCGAAGAAAACACCTCTGGGAAGCCATCGTTCATTATCAGAAAAAAGAGAGAAGATTCGGTACCCGTTTGGATAAAACAAAATCAAACTTACTTCCCCAAAATTCTTGAATACAGAAGAGAGGAAAGCAGATCGTGCTTCAACGAATTATTACAGGTATTGTTTTAGTAATCTTGACGGCAACCCTAATCTGGGTGCCCGGTCTGCATCTTCTCTTCGGCATTTTTATTGCCTGCTTAACCACTGTTGCGGTATGGGAGTTCTTTCACATCGTTGAACCTGCAAACAGAAACATCCTAAGCATAACAACCCTTGGACTTGTCCCGGTTGCTGTGCTAACAGGCCTCTTACAACGCCTTGCCTCAATACATCTATTTTTAATCCTATCGTTTGGACTTCTGTCACTGATATATATATTCAATAAAACAACCTCCATTAGTAAGTTTGCCCATGCCTTTCTCGGCTTGTTCTACTTTGGCTGGGTCCCCTCCCATCTTCTCATTCTTCATAAAAACCCTCAGGGTCCCGGATTAATAACCTTATTTATTACCGCAGTGGCTTTATGTGATTCGGGAGCCTACTGCGTAGGAAAACTACTCGGGAAACACGCACTCGCCCCCGAGATTAGTCCTAACAAAACATGGGAAGGCAGTATCGGGGGTATTTTGTTCAGTTTTATTGGAACATTCATCTTATGGACACTACATAAAACAGTTTTTACACAGTTCTTACCCGCACAAAGTATCTCTTTCTATCTGAAATGGGGTATAATACTTGCCATACTGAGCCAATTCGGTGATTTATTAGAATCACGATGGAAACGGGAAGCAGGTATCAAAGACTCTGGAACTCTTTTCCCGGGACATGGTGGAGTCCTTGACCGTTGTGATGGAATGTTATTTGCCTTCCCGTTCTTCTTTTATCTTATAGAATATTCATGAGTCACATTAATTGTTAGAGGATTATAAATTCTTTATGTATGAACTGGAATTACAAACCATAGATAATTTGAAACAACGACTTGCAGAACTCCGCACCTGCTTGAATATAGAAGGGATTATAGACCGAATTGCGAAGTTGGAACAAAGTATGGAATCGCCCGATTTCTGGAACGACCCGGAACAGGCCCAAAAAATTTTACAGGAGATTAAGAATTTAAAAACAGCGATTGAAGCACCTGAGGCACTCCAAAAAGAATTGGAAGAAGCAGAAACATTTATTCGTATGGCCGAGGAAGAAACGGATATATCCCTCCAAACAGAAATTCAACAGTTAAAAGAAAAACTAGAAAAAGAAGTTCATCAATTAGAAATTAAAAGTTTATTCATCGACCCACGAGATACCAAACCGGCCATCGTTAGTTTTCATCCCGGCGCCGGTGGAACAGAATCCTGTGATTGGGCTCAGATGCTCTATCGAATGATTACACGATACAGCGAAGAAAAAGGGTTCCATGTTGAATTGCTTGATTATCAACCGGGTGAAGAGGCCGGAATAAAAAGTGCCACTTTACGGATAACAGGACTTTATGCTTATGGCTTATTAAAATCGGAAAGTGGGGTTCACCGACTGGTGCGTATATCCCCGTTTGATGCAAACAAGCGAAGACATACTTCCTTCACCGCCATTGAAGTCCTTTCTGAAGTAGATGATGATATAAAAATAGATATTCGCGAAGAAGAGATTAAAATGGATACCTTCCGTTCGAGTGGCGCCGGTGGACAAAAAGTAAACAAAACCAGTTCCGCCGTCCGGCTAACACACTTACCCACAGGCTTCGTTGTCACTTGCCAGATCGAACGCTCTCAGCATCGAAACCGTGTAACCGCACTGCAAATGCTAAAAGCAAAATTATACGACATCGAAATGAAAAAGAAAGAAGCAGAACTCTTTGCTCAAAGGGAAGGACAAACTGAAGTGGCCTGGGGTAACCAAATCCGTAGTTATATCCTTCAGCCCTACCAACTGGTAAAGGACCATCGCACAGGCGCTGAAACCAGTAATGTGGATAGGGTCCTGGATGGAGATTTAGATTTATTTGTAGAAGCATATCTAAAATGGAATTTAGAAAAGAAAGGTGCAGAAATCTAACTATGGAAGAACCCTTCAAAGAACACTCCACTTTACAAGAACTGCGAGAAAATCGCATTCGTAAAATGAACCACTTCCGGGAACGCGGAGACAACCCTTATAAATACACATTTCAACGAAGCGCAAAAATTGCAGAGATCCGAAAACAATTTGAGAACATCGAACAGGAACATGTAGAACAGACGCAGGAAGGGATTCCTGCTACACTGGCAGGTCGCATTACCGCACGAAGAGAACAAGGGAAAAGCACCTTTATGGACCTTCGTGATGAAAGTGGACGAATACAACTGTTCTTCGGAGAAAATCAGGTCGGTGCCGATAAATATGAAACCCTGAAAGATTTTGATTTGGGCGATTTTATTGGCGTTGTGGGTTCTGTTCGTAGAACAAAACGAGGTGAGATCACCCTATTCGTAAAAGAATTCCAAATCCTGACAAAATCCTTGCGTTCCCTGCCTGAAAAATTCCACGGCTTAACCGATGTTGAAACACGCTACCGCCAACGGTATCTCGACCTTGTCGCCAATCCTGAGGTGATGGATGGCTTCCGGAAGCGTACACAGATGATCGATGAAATTCGTTCTTATTTAAAAGAACGCGGTTTTTTAGAGGTTGAAACTCCCATGCTACACCCCATTCCCGGCGGAGCCACTGCACGACCCTTTATCACACATCACAACGCCTACGACACCGACCTCTACCTCCGCATCGCACCCGAACTCTACCTGAAACGTCTCATTGTGGGCGGTTTTGAACGAGTATTCGAGATCAATCGCTGCTTTCGTAACGAAGGAGTTGATACAAAACACAATCCCGAATTTACCATCATGGAACTTTATGAAGCCTACCAGGACTACTTAGGACTGATGGAAGAAACCGAAGACCTCTTCTACACCGTTATGACCAGAATTATCGGCTCCGAAGAAAGTTTCACCTACCAGGAACAACAAATTTCCCTCACACGCCCCTGGAAGCGAATCCCCTTACACGAGGCCATTCGCCAATTTGCAGGGATAGACCTTGAAACCACCCGGGACCGGGACGAAGCCAAAAGATTAGCCGAACAAGTTGGTGTGGAAATCCGTCCAGAAATGGGATACGGAAAAATTGTGGATGAAGTTATGTCCACCAAAGTAAAACCACACCTTATACATCCAACCTTCCTGTATGACTATCCTATTGAAATATCCCCACTGGCTAAAAAGAAACGGGACAATCCCGCATTGACAGAACGATACCAACTATTCATTGGAGGACTGGAAGTATGTAACGCCTTTTCCGAACTAAATGACCCCTTAGACCAGAAAGAACGATTTATGGAACAGATGCGTCTGCGTGAAGCCGGTGATGACGAAGCCCAGTATCTTGATGAAGATTTTCTCACCGCTTTAGAAGTGGGCATGCCCCCTACAGCGGGATTAGGCATCGGCATTGACCGCCTTGCTATGCTTTGCACAAACTCATCATCCATTCGTGATGTAATCTTGTTCCCATTACTTAGAAAACTCTAAACAAGATATAGGAGTTCCCCCTTGAAATTCGAAACCTTTGTAGCCCTGCGATATTTAAGGAGCAAGCGGAGAAACCGCTTTATCAGCGTTATTTCGATTATCTCTATCGCAGGGGTTAGCGTCGGGGTTATCACTCTCATCGTTGTGATGAGTGTCATGACCGGTTTCGATATAGCCCTGAGGGAAACAATCATTGGAAACCGTTCACATTTAAGTATTTATGATACCTCCGGCAAAATTTATGATTACGAAAAAGTAATCAAAAAAATTGAATCCCTATGCCCTGAAATTCTTGCCAGTGGTCCCGTAATACAGGTAGAGGCTCTGTTCAAAAACGAAGAGAACACAACAGGTGGGCTTATTTTAGGTGTAGACCCCGAACGAGAAAGCCAAGTTACAGACCTTGCCAAGAATCTCACAGAGGAAGGCGGTCGACTTTTCGGAAAAGGAAAACTCCCCGGCGAAAAGGAGATTGTTTTGGGCTACCGTTTAGCCAACAGAATTGGGGCCCGATTAGGCTCCCAATTGCAAATCGTAACAGCCCGCCCCAATATACGCCCCTTTTTAGGAAAACAATTAGGGTCCCAACTCTGGCTTACTGTGAGTGGCATATCCCACGCCCGAATGTCCGAGTTTGACGAAGTCTATGCTTTTGTCGACCTACCTACCGCCTATATGCTCACAGGGGAAAAAGGCGTCGATGCCATCCATGTAAAATTGACAAATCCATTTCTTGGCGATGTCGTAGCTCGGCGTATTCGTGAAAACCTGAATTATCACACAAAAACATGGTATGAAGACCAACAAGCATTCTTTGACGCCTTGCGTCAGGAAAAATTAGCCATGTTCATCATACTCACCTTCATCATCCTCGTCGCCGCCTTCAACATTACCAGCACCTTGATTATGATTGTCATGGAAAAACGAAGAGACATCGGCATTCTCCGAACCTTAGGAACCAGCACAAACTCCATCCTACTTACCTTCATACTACAAGGCCTATTCATCGGCGTTATCGGCACCATAATCGGTTTATGTGTAGGCATTATCCTTGCATACAATATAAATCCAATTGCACAGTTCATAGCCCGATTACTCGGTTGGGACCTATTCAACAGCACCATTTACTATTTCGAAGGAATCCCGGTGGCTATCATTCCCTTTGATATTATGTGTATCGCTATCTCTGCAGTCCTTTTAACTTTTCTTTCAACCTTATATCCTGCATATAGTGCAGCACGAGTAAACCCAGTGGATGCAATACGATATGAATAACATCATCATCTGCGAAAATATTCATAAAAAATTCTACGACGGTTCCCGAGTCCTCCATATCCTCCGCGGTGTCCATCTCGAAGTCCCCGAAGGTAAAATCCTCGCCATCAGCGGCCCCTCCGGCGTCGGAAAAAGCACCTTGCTCCACATCATGGGAACCCTCGATACTCCTACCGATGGAAAAATCATCATCAACGGAAAAGAAACCAAAAAACTTTCCCGTAACGAAATCAACCAACTCCGAAACAAAGATATCGGCTTCGTTTTCCAATTCTACCACCTCCTCCCCGAATTCTCCGCACTCGAAAATGTCATGATGCCCGCACTCTGCAAAGGAAAAACAAAAAAAGAATGCCTCCAACACGCCGAAGAATTACTAATCAAAGTAGGACTCAAAGAACGAATGACACACAAACCCGGCGAACTCAGCGGAGGCGAACAACAACGCGTCGCAATCGCCCGTGCTCTATTCAATTCACCACGAGTAGTCCTTACAGATGAACCTACCGGAAACTTAGACGAGGAAACCAGCGCCGGCGTTATTGATTTGTTATGGAAATTATACGAGGAGGATAATATTACCATCGTTATCGTAACACACGACGAAACTCTCGCAAAGAAAGCACATCTATGGATTTACCTCCACGAAGGACAGGCCTACTTCCGAAAATAAACATAAGCAGTACCCAAAAGGAGTAAAAAAAATGAAAACCACCATAGAATGCTTGGAATGTTTCATAAAACAAGCATATCGTTCCGCAATATTAGCCACAAACAACCCAGAAATCCAAAAACAAATCATCGTCAAAGTCGGCGACGAACTAAAAAAAATGGATTTATCCCTTTCGCCGGCGGAACTCTCCCTTATCATTTATCAAATAACCCATGAACTATCCGGAAATCCCGACCCCTACGCCGAACAGAAAAAAATCCAAAACCAAATCGCACTTAACTTCGAAAACGACCTAAAAAAAATCATACTACAAAGCCCATTCCCCCTACTAACCGCACTACAACTCTCCGCCGCTGGAAACATAATCGACTTAGGAATACTAAAACCCGACGAAATAGATATCCCCTCCGCAATCCAACACGCCCTGACAATCAACTTCACAGGAAACCACTTCCACCAATTCAAAAACGACCTACAACACGCCAAAAAACTACTCTTCTTCCTCGACAACGCCGGTGAAATCGTCTTCGATAAAATCTTAATCGAAGAATTACAAAAATATACCCATGTCACCGCTATCGCCAAAGGGGCACCCATCATAAACGACGCCTGCATGGAAGATGTCTACGCTGTAAAACTACACGAAGTCTGCGATGTCATCCCAATGAAAAAAAACTGGATCGGGGCACCATGGCGACTATTAGAACCCGAACTTCGCACAAAAATGGACAACGCCGATATTATTATCGGTAAAGGACAGGGACATTACGAAACCTTAGACGACTACCCCGGAAATGTTTACCTACTCCTAAAAGCCAAATGCCCCGTAGTTGCAAAACACATAGGCATAAAACAAGGCGAAATCACCTTCATCTCCACAAAACTAAAAAACATAAAACACCTGCAACCCAAACAACAAAAACCATGTCTAAAAAAATAAAAAAAAATTTTTTAAAATTTTAAAAACCACTTGACATTTAAATAATTTTTTGCTATACTTAAATTGTCTATACAAATATTCATATTCATAAAGACATACAACATAAAAAGAGCCTCAAAATAACCAAGCGAGGCGACAAATGAGTTGAAGACGCGCTAAACGGAGATAATCCGGGTAGCAGAAGGCTCTTTGACAATTGAATATGGCTTATGTTTTCT
>OGCI01002432.1_pt1 | contig 12400 bp, 7 predicted proteins | sample 1570021 | NCBI WGS metagenome assembly OGCI01 (sample SAMN06264664, study PRJEB24512) | hot springs metagenome | isolation source: Hot spring water | place: South Africa: Tshipise | collected 2015-06-21
TTTTCAGAAATGGGCTGGGTAATTTCCCCGCCAAAAATCACCTTTGCTCCTGAAAGACGGACGCAGGCTCTTGAATCCGCATTTCCTTGCACAATGAGAATGCCATCCTGAGCCCCATAAGCAAAGGATTTTCCTACACTGCCATCGATTCTTAATCCATCATGGTTCAATCCTTTCATGATTGCTACCCGTCCTCCGCTTGCCCCTTTTGCAACGCCATCCTGTGCTCCACCTTCTATAAGCACATCCATTTTTTCTGTGTTCCATGCCGCGAAGCCATTGCCAGCCAGAGCAGAGGGACCAAAGCGGAGATGGATCATATCCATTTGTTCTGCAACTTCAGGATGACGCATGATCTCACCGGCAAGCCGGGAACCCAGAGCCCGGTCAATTGCAGACACGGTATCCTGATAGGTGACTTCCCGTTCCTGATCAGCAATCGTTTTCATGATGAGATCCGTCAATATGGTGGTCAGGCTGTTTCGAGGACGAATCAGTAAGACCCCCACCCCGGGTTGAGAGGCGCTTTTGTTTTGAACAGGCAGTGGTTCAAACAGGGATGACAGATCAATTTTGTCATGAAGATGTCCCTGCTCAAGCAGGTCCGCTCTGCCTACCAGGTCCTGCAAACGCGTGGTGCCTAAACGGGCAGCGATAGAACGGATTTCTTCTCCAATTCCCCTAAACAGGCGGACAACCCGTTCATAATCCTCTTCAAAATGAAGAGGGACGAAATGTTTAAGCCCTTTTTCTTGTGCCTCTTCCTTTGTCTGGATTTGGGTGGCAATACCTACATGACAGGTGCCTAAATTACATTGTCGACATATCGTGCATCCAAGGGCAACCATTGCCATGGTGGCAAATCCAACCCGATTTGCTCCTAAAAGAATCATCTTAACAGCATCTGCGCCGGTTTTCATTCCGCCATTTGCCCACAATTCCACTTTGTGACGGATCCCTGCAGCAAGAAGGGCGCGGTGTGCCTGGATGATTCCTATTTCTGTGGGTAAGCCCACGTATTGCAGGGAATGTTTACGGGCAGCCCCAGTACCACCATCATATCCTGAGATGTTGATAATATCTGCACCAGCCTTGGCAATTCCAACGGCGATAACCCCGATTCCGGGAACAACAGGCACTTTAACAGAAATTTTTGCCTGTGGATTCACCATTTTCAGTTCTTCAATCAATTGCGCGAGATCTTCTATAGAATATAAATCGTGATTATTTGAAGGCGAAAGAAGGGTGACGTAAGGCGGCGTTCGTCTTGCACGGGCAACTTTTGGGGTAACTTTGTAACCGGGTAACATTCCGCCTTCGCCGGGTTTTGCTCCCTGCCCAATTTTAATTTCCAGTACAGAAGCAGAATTCAAAAATTCTGCATTCACACCAAATCTTCCGCTTGCCACCTGCTGACCACGGTTATGACGGTACTTACCCAAAATTTCTGGAAGTTCTCCGCCCTCGCCGTTTATACAGATGATATTTAAGATGGATGCTGCATGGATATAAGACTTAAAAGAATTTTCTCCCTGAGACCCGTAAGACATTGCATCAATGACAATAGGCAAGTCATAGCCATTAATGGAAATATCCACTTGATCCGTGGTTATCTCCTCTTTTCCAGAAGAGCGAAAATTAATTAGATGCCGAAGCGCTACTGGAGAGTCTGAACAGATGGTCTGATAGACCTTCTGGATTTCGGAATATGGGGTTTCACCTTTGGCAAATTGATGAGCAACTTTCCAGAATTTTGGAAACACGCGGGTCTGATAGGGTATTCGGGGTTCGGGGATTTCCTTTCTCAGTTCTGCACCTCTTTGTTTTGAATCTGCATGCAGAAATTCCCAGGTAACCCCTGCTGTTTCATTCCCAAAATAATTGGGTACTCCAAACACCGCTGCAACACTAGGCGCCAATCCAATTGTGCTGAAGACCCTGCCATATCCTCTCAATTCATGACATCCCATGGTGGAGGTTACTTTTTCCAGACCGCTGGTTAAGTTTTCAACCAGTCGTTTCAATACGGTTTGAGTATGCTCGGCTGATTGTGGCTTTGCGAGTGCTATCGCAGATGCAATCATTGCATACGGGTTGACTGCATCGGCGCCTAAACCGCAAAGCAATGCTACATCATGAAGCGTGCGGATGGCTGCACTGCGTACAACCAGCCCCGTCCTTCTTCTCAAGTTTTCCTGAGGTAAAGAAGGTGCGTTCCGGAGAGCGTTATCCAGATGACTGGTTGCCAGGTGTGGATCCAGCCAGTTTAATCCCTTTAAGAGCGCTTCTTCATCATCAAGAATCAGACATTGGACCCCATTCTGGACATGGGCAACTGCTTGCCCGGCAAGACGCTCCAAGGCTTCTTGAACTGTTTCCTCAGGATAAACACCCAGAACCAGCCATCCTAATTTGCCTTGAAATGCAGATGCCAGTTCTTCAATGGTCAATGTGCTAAACTGGTGGGCAATGGCTCTGGATATTGATTCACCCACACAGGTATGCCCACCCGTGAGAATGGGGGTTTCCAGAACAATAACGGTGTCTTCAGGGTTGGGAGTTTTCCCGATGGGTGCACAGGCGCCTATCAGTGTACTGGTAGAAAACGCTTCAACCTCCCGAGCGTGATCGATGGCAGGGTTTGTAACCACAGCAACGGACTCTTTGAAATAATCAGCAAGGTTTACACGGACCTTACTCAATGGGGCAAGAGGGCCATCATAACCCAGGGAACTCACCAGGTCATCTTTGTTTTCACTGATCAGTGATGATACTTCATTGAAATGATCCTTCAACCATCCATTCACTGCAAAGACCAGAGAGTCGAGTTCCATTTTCCATCGGTTTTCTAAAGAGGTTCCTTCAGGGTGAAAAAGATGGGCGGGTTGGCTGTCAAAAGAAACTCCCCGATTTTTTTGAAGGACTGGAAGAATGCCAGGATGGGATATAGCAATCTCTTCTCTTACTAATGGGTATGGCTGTCCCCATCCAGCCCAATATTGACGTGCCAGTTGAGGCACCTCCCGTTGAAACATTTGAATCATGACATGCTGGCGAATCTGTCCATGGTTCAGCAGAATTAATGGATCTCCCCGGCGAATGCGTATCGCTATTTTCTCTCCGGGTGAGAGGGCTCTGGCATCTGTAACCCAGTTTTCCAGAGGAATGGCTCCTCTTTCTGAACTGAAAATATACTCTTTCTCCGTCTCTACGAACCAGAGTGGACGTAATCCCAGGGCATCTACACTTGCCACGACAGTATCCCCATACCGGGCAATAATCCCTGCAGGACCCTGGGCATAGGGACCAAAGGATTGCCTGATGCGTTGATACGTGGCGCGAAGGTCGGGAGGGAATTGCTCCACTTCATATGGAATGGGCGGGAAAACCATTTCCATTGCTTCTATGAGGTCGAGCCCATATTCCACACAGAGCGTATGGAGGAGGCGGTCTAAATCCTGTGAGTCTGAGCCATCGTTGGGGAGAATTGTGCCAATTTGCCGGGCTTCAATCCGCAATCGTTGAATCGTATTAATTTCCCCATTGTGCCCCAGAATGGCAAAGGGTTGTGCTCTTTCAAAAGTGGATATGGTGTTTGTGGAATAGCGGGCATGACACAGCACAATAGAGGTATCGTAATTGTGATCCTGGAGGTCTGGATAATAATGGGTAAGGGCTTCAACGGAGCCTCTCATCTTATAAACTACAGTGTGTGCGCTGAGCGAAGCAAAGTGTAGAGGTAATTGCTGTTCTAAAGCCAGTTGAACACGAAAAAGCCTTTGATCCAGATCAGGGATATTATCATGTCCAGCCAGTTGCCAGAACTGGGGAGGATTCTGGCGTGCATGTTGCCCGAGCATCTCTTTCCTTGTGCGCCCCTCCTGGATCAAGAGTAAGTTGAGCCCTTGCTCGTTGAATTGCTCAAGGATACTTTCCTTAATCGACTCCATATTTAAGTGGGGAGGAATAAACAAATGTCCAACCCAGAAACCTGGATGGGTAGCCAGATATGAAGGCATTCCTGCCTGGCTTAACTTTTTTGCCCACAATCGCCGTGGAATATCGGTTTGTACACCTGCCCCATCCCCCTCTCCGTTGACGAACCCTGTCCGGTGCCCCATACTGATCAGTGCGCCTAATGCACGCTTAAGAGTGCCAAAGGTACTCTGTCCGTGTTTTCTGGCGCTCATGTAAATGGCACAGGCATCGTGTTCTTCACCGTCCTCAAATGGATTGGGAATATCTGTGCGAATGTTTTTCATGGCTATCATCTCCTTTGGCATCTTCCGAATGCATTATTGTGTCCGGAAATGGATAAAAAAATAAGGCTCACCTACCGGTGAGCCTGTTTTGGAAATAGAGAAGATCACTTCACCGGTAGGGTAAGAGGAAAATCTTGATAGCGCGGAAATGGTGTTTTTTCATATGTATACAAGGGTAGTGTTAATTAGCGCGATTATACAATACTGAGGCCGTTTGTGAAGTCCCGAAGCGGGTAATTTATTGGCTATTTTCAATCCTATTTGTGACCCATTGACAGTTGCAGCAAGGAAAAAAGGAGCCGCAGGTAAACACGTTATAATGGATTTAATGAAGTTCATCGAAAAGAGCCTGGGATTTCGTTTATTGATACTGGGTATTCTCCTGATCCTTTTAAACCCTTTTCCTGTGGATGGGAGGGATTGGGAAGATTCTTCAATCGCCAGGAAGGCTCAGTATGAACACCTTTATCAGGTTCAAACTGAGGCGCTCGGGAGAATCTTCAACCGCCATCCCTGGCGTCAGGATTTAAACGAATCTCTGGGGATCCGGGCGTTCTTACAGAAAAATTATGAGGAAGCGCTGGCTTACCTCATGCCTCCTTATCATTCCGGACTCTTGTCAGATCATGGGAAGTACACTCTGGTGTTGATCTTGCTGGAACAGGGAAGGGTGGTTGATGCCAGCCAAATTTTAATGCAATTAAATCCTGTAACCGCATGTCAGGTTTATTCAACCAATCCTGTTTTGAAAAAAATTCCACTTGAGGAGAGAGTGAATATCTTAAGAATTTTGGTGGAGAGATGTCCGGGAAATCCAGATTTTCTTTACCAGTGGGGGTTGTATCAAATTGTGGATAACTATGAAGAAGGCATCAGTTATATCAGGAATGCCGCTCAAATTCATCCGGGGTATCATTCGGCGGTTAATCTAATAGAGCAAGCCCAGGCATTAAGTCTATTGGAGAGGGCTCCTGCTTATCGTCTTACATTGTTTGGAAGGTCATACCTGAATCTGGGGGAGTATGAACTGGCGCAACGGGTACTGGAAAAAGCAGTACACCTCCAGCCTGATTATTCGGAAGCCTGGGCTTTTCTGGGAGAAGCCAAATTACAAATGGGAGATGGATCCGGAAAAGACGACCTGGAAAAAGCCATTGCACAAAATCCTCAATCTGTGATGTCCAGAGTGCTCTTCAGTCTGTACCTTTCGAGAATGGGTGAACTGGACCTGGCAATAGACGAAATGAGAAAGGTGATTGAGATTGAGCCTCACCAGTCTATCTGGTATCTTGAAATGGGAAGGCTGACTGCCCAAAAAGGGAATTTGTTTGATGCATACACCTTTTATGAAAGAGCATCCCAACTGGATCCTGATAATCCGTTGGTGTGGAAGGCTTTAGCCAAATTTTGTGTAACCTATCACTTTGATTTATCTGGGAGAGGTTTATATTCTGCAAGAATGGCTTTGAAGTTAGCCCCGAAGGATGCAGAGTCTTATAAAGTGATGGGGGACGTACTGTATAATCTTGGGGATTTAGCCACTGCAGAACGTTTTTGGGCTGTTTCCTTGAAGTTGAATCCCTCTTATGCTGAAGCATATTTAGCGCTTGGCCAGTTATATCTGCAAGAAAACCGCCTCAAAGAATCCCGGCAAATGTTGAAAAATGCTGAATCTTTCGCGTCACAGGATGAAATCAGGTCCTTGGCCGTAAAATTGCTGGAGCGTTATTTCTCCGAGTCAGTATTTACAGGAAATACCCCATGAAGACTTTTCATCTTTCTCTTCTTCTGGTGTTTGTTCTGGTAATTTATTCCGGATGTTCTCAAATAGATGAAAAAAAGAGCACTGAGAATGTTCTGTTTCGGGATGATTTTACAGAACCCGGCAATGATTGGGGACTCATTAACAGTGAGGAGGGAGTGATTGAATACGCTCAAGGCGGATTGAGATTTTTTGTCAGGAAACAAAACACAGACCTCTGGACGATAACCGGAAGGAATTTCCCCAATGTGGATATCCATGTACAGGCCACACGTCGCAACGCAATCGTGAACAATTTATTCGGCGTAATTTGTCGATACCAGAACAGCCATCATTTTTATATGCTTGTAGTCAGCAGTGATGGTTATTTCGGCGCTTTGAAGAAAAATGGGGAATCCTATAGTTTAATCGGACAAGAGCAGTTAAAATACAGCGATGAGTTGAAGAATACCGGAGATACGGTTCAACTCCGGGCAGTGTGTAAAGGAAATCAGTTATCCATGTTCGTCAATGACAGGAAACTGCTGGATGTACAGGACGATGAGTTTACAGATGGCGCAGTTGGTCTGATGGTTGGCGCCTTATCAGAGCCAGGTGTGGATATCTTATTTGATTTTTTTGAGGTGAGAGACCCTTAGAGACATGAAGGTGTATCTGGATTCAATTGGTTGCCGTTTGAATCAAAGCGAAATCGAAAAATTTGCCCTTCAATTTCGTGCTGCCGGGCATACAATTGTTGCCTCTCCCGCAGAAGCAGATTTAGTGGTGGTCAATACCTGTGCTGTGACGGCTGAAGCAGCATCTGATTCTCGGCAAAAGATTCGTCAGGCGGCTCGGCTTACGCCGGGAGGAATTACCGTCACGGGATGCTGGGCAACGCTGGATCGGGCAGGGGCTATGGCTTTGCCCGGAGTGGATCGGGTTGTGCTCAATGATGAAAAAGACACCCTTGTTTCGACCGTGCTGGGTATTCCTTCAGAAAGTTTCGATTTGGAGCCTTTGGCGCGTCAACCTTTACCCGGATTACATACACGCACCCGCGCCTTTATTAAAGTTCAGGATGGATGTGACAACCACTGTACTTTTTGTGTGACTCGCCTGGCAAGGGGGAAAGGGAGAAGCCGGGGCGTTTCAGAAATTCTATCAGATATCCGCGTGGCTCAAGCCGGCGGTGCTAAAGAAGTGGTTCTGACAGGCGTACATTTAGGTTCCTGGGGGCAGGACTTTACTCCCAAAAATCATTTGCGAGACTTGATACAGGCTATTTTACAGGAAAGTGATGTGCCCCGTTTACGACTATCCTCTCTGGAGCCGTGGGATTTGGATGAAACCTTTTTTTCTCTTTGGAAAAATCCCCGGCTATGTCGACATTTACATCTGCCTCTTCAGTCTGGGTGTTCTGCCACTTTAAAACGGATGGCAAGAAAGACCACCCCTCAACAATTTGAGGCTTTGGTAAAACAGGCGCGCGAATTGATCCCGGATGTTGCCATTACGACCGATATCATTGTAGGGTTTCCTGGAGAGACTGAAGAGGAATTTCAGGAAAGTCTTGACTTTGTTGAGCGGATGCAATTTGCCGGGGGGCATGTGTTTACGTATTCTGATCGCGCAGGCACAGCGGCAACCCGGCTTCCCAATCCTGTTCCTTCAGAAGTTCGAAAACGTCGCAATGCGCTCATGCGGGAAGTCATACGTCTTTCCAGCCAAAGATATCTGGAACGTTTTTTAGGCTCTGAGGTGATTGTGCTGTGGGAGTCTACAGATTCCTTGAGCCCATCTGGATGGAACATCCATGGGCTTACAGATCATTACGTCAAGGTCGTATCTCAGGCTAAGGAAAGGATTTGGAATCAATTTAGCCGGGTCAAATTATTAGAGGTGGATAACGATCGAATCAAGGGTGAAATTCTGGAAATTTTCCCAGATTAAACACCTTCTCTTCCGAATTTCCAAGTATAATGTTGCCGCTTAGACTTTTTCAAGGAGGCACATCATGGCGCGCGTTACCGATCTCAAATGGTGGCAGAAGGTTGTTTTTTATCAAATTTACCCTCGTAGTTTTGCTGATGGAAACGGGGATGGCATTGGTGATTTTTATGGTGTCATTGAAAAACTGGATTACCTGAAAGCATTAGGGGTTGGGGGTTTGTGGATTTCTCCTCACTTCCCGTCTCCCCTTTTTGATTGCGGGTATGATGTGGCAGATTATTGTGATGTGGCACCAGAATATGGGGATTTAAATCTGTTCGCTCGATTCCTGGAGGAAGCCCATCGTCGGGACATTCGAGTCATTCTGGATCTGGTGTTAAATCATACCTCTGACCAGCACCCCTGGTTCATCGAGGCTCGGTCCAGCCGGGATAATCCTAGACGGAATTGGTACATCTGGAAAGATGGGAAAAACGGTGGGCCTCCAAACAACTGGTATTCCACTTTTGGCGGTTCTGCCTGGGAGTGGGATGAGAACACCGGACAGTATTACTATCATTTCTTCTTCAAACAGCAACCTGATTTAAACTGGCGTAATCCAGAAGTCAAACAAGCGATGTGGGATTCCGTCCGCTTCTGGCTGAAAATGGGGGTGGATGGTTTCCGTCTTGACGCTGTAGGGACTATTTTTGAGGTTGAGGATTTACGCAATCAGGATTCTGGAATTACTCAGGAAGAGTTATTTTTAATGGGATATCGGGCAAAGACCCCTCAGGAACAGCGTAAAGTGGGGAAGTTCTGGGAAAAGATGTATCGCTATCAGGTTGACCTCCCCGAAGTCCATGATCTCATGAAGGAACTGCGTCAGGTGGTAGATGAATTCCCTGATAAAGTTCTGGTAGGGGAAACAGATGATATCCGTTTCTATGGGAATGGGAATGATGAACTTCACCTGAATTTCAACTTCCCATTGATGCGGACGCGATTTATCACTCCAACCTGGGTAAGAAAAAATCAGCGCGAACGCCTGGGACAATTGCCTTCAATGGCATGGCCCTGCAATACACTGGGAAATCATGATAGCCCGCGGATGTACAGTCGGTATGGAGATGGGATACATAATGATGCTATAGCGCGAGTAAATCTGGCATTAATCCTGACCTTAAAGGGAACCCCATTTCTTTACAATGGCGAAGAAATCGGGATGAGTGATTATCTGTTCACCGATGAATCGCGTTTTCGTGATTTACTTGCGCTGTTTTTCTTGAAACTGGCTCGTGAACACCCCGACCTTATTGCACCTGAAGAAGCGCCTTTGATTGCTGCCCAGCGCGGAAGAGATAAGTGCCGCACACCTTTCCAGTGGGCAAACAAGCCGAACGGTGGTTTTTCTCCCGAAGGTGTGGAGACATGGCTCCCTGTCAATCCGAATTACGCTGAGGGCGTGAATGCTGAAGATCAGGAACGTGATTCCGGTTCTCTGCTTCACTTTTATCGTGAGATGATTCGAATACGCCAAGAGAACCCCTCCCTCATTGCGGGTGACTATCAGGAATTAGGAAAAGATAAGGATTGTCTGGCATTTTTCCGGCAATCCGATGAGCAAACCTGTCTGGTTGTACTTAACATGTCCAATCGCAAACGCCGATTGAAGGCTTTTGTGAATGAGAACAGGTTGCAAACCTTGTTCTGTTCTCGTCCGCGAAAAGACCAGAAATGGGAATTTGAACCTTACGAGGTTTGGATTGCGCAGGTGAATTAAAATTAACAAGCAAAAGCCCTCGCAGATTTTTTTACTGCGAGGGCTTTCCTCTTAGAACCCCAGATCTTCGATCATTTTTCTCAGAACCGAGGCGGATTTTCTTAAGCCAATAACTTCCTCATCACTTAATTCGAGGTAAATTATTTTTTCTACTCCACCCCGGTCAATGACACAGGGTAAACTCAGGTATACATCGTTGATACCGTAATAGTTTTCAATGAGATTTGAAACGGAAAGAACCGTGCTTTGATCTCGGATGATGGCTTCAACAATGCGGAGTAACCCGGCGCCGATGGCGTAATACGTAGCCCCTTTGCGTTCGATGATGTGGTATGCAGCATCCCGTGTTTGGGTAAAGATTTCTTCCAGATCCCGGTCTATGCACCCCATATTGTTTCGGGAACAGAATATGGGTAATCTCATACCCGCAATATTTGCCAGAGACCAGACAGGAACTTCGCTGTCCCCGTGTTCGCCAATAATATATGCATGGACACTTCTGGGATCTACCTGGAAATATTCACTCAGCAAGTATCTGAATCTCGCTGTATCCAGAATGGTCCCCGAACCAATAATCTGGTTGTGAGGCAATCCAGAGAGTTTCCATGCCACGTAAGACAGAATATCTACCGGGTTTGTGGCGACAAGGATGATGCCATTAGGGTTATACCGGGTGATTTGCGGAATGATGTTTCGGAAGATGTCAGCATTTCGTCCTGCAAGATCCAGGCGCGTTTCACCGGGTCTTTGGGCACTTCCTGCAGTAACGACAGTGACCACTGAGCCTTGCAGGTCCGGGTAATCTCCAGCAAAAACACGTCCCGGACGGGCAAGAGGAACCGCATGATTAAGATCCATGGCTTCCCCCTCTGCCCTAGCCCGGTTGCTATCAATTAAGACAATTTCCGTTGCTAAGCCAGAAAGGAGTAATGCATAAGCAAAAGTGGCTCCAACGTTGCCCGTTCCAACTATTCCAACTTTGACGGGGCGATGGATTTCTTCAGGGGGCATAATTTAACGCATCTTTCTGGAAGATTTCTATTCGTTCTTCTCTTCCGGCTTTTTTTCTTCGGATTTTTCTTCAGAACTTTTCAGCCCTTCACGAAAAGCACGAATACCCGTGCCAAGTTCTCCGGCGATTTTCCCAATCCGTCCTACACCGAAGAGGAGGATGACAATCACCAGGATCAGGACCAGTTCAGGTACACCAAGTCGAATAGGCATAGCATGCTCCTTGATAGAGAATTCAATTGTGGTTGAATTATACCGCATCATTGTGAAAGAAGGATGAGAAAACTTTGACAAAGCCGGCAAGGCATGTTAAACTTTGACCGTTCAAGTGAACAGTGGGGTTTTGCCTGCGGAAATTATGGCAAAGCCCTATTAAAATGTCTGTTGGAATGAACCATGCGTTCGATTGAGTGGGATGAAACCAATAACATTGTTCGTATGATTGATCAGCGCTATTTGCCCCGGCGCTTTGAATGGGTATTATGTTCCACTTATCAAGAAGTGGCTAAAGCGATTCAGGATATGGTGATTCGAGGGGCTCCGGCAATCGGCGTTGCTGGAGCGATGGGAATGGCGCTGGCGGCAATAAATTGCCCTGATGACGACCCCAATCAGTTTCGTGCTTTTCTGAATACAGCCCATCAAACTTTACGTTCTTCTCGTCCAACGGCAGTTAATTTGTTTTGGGCGCTTGATAGAATACAAAGTGTCATTCAACGTCCCATTGATAATGTCGAAAAATTAAAAAAACTGATCCTCGCAGAGGCAATGCGAATTGCTGAAGAGGATGTGGTGATCAATCATCAAATATCAACCCATGGTGCCGAATTGATTCAGGATGGAGACGTTATTCTTCATCATTGCAATACAGGTGCACTGGCTACCGTGGATTGGGGTACTGCTCTTGGTTGCATTCGCAAGGCGCATCTTCAGGGGAAGAGAATTCATGTACTGGTTGATGAAACTCGCCCGAGGTTACAAGGTGCCAGGTTGACGGCATGGGAGTTGGAACAATATGGCATCCCCTATGAAATCATTGTGGATGGCGCTGCAGGTTATTTCCTGAGATCCGGGAAGGTGAAAAAAGTATTTTTTGGGGCAGATCGAATCGCTGCAAACGGGGATGTGGCAAATAAGATTGGCACATATATGCTTGCTCTATCGGCACATGAGAATGGGGTTCCGGTTTATTGTGCTGCTCCAACAAGTACCATTGATATGTCGATTCCAAATGGAGACGTTATCCCGATAGAAGAACGGTCTGCAGATGAAGTGCTGGATATTCAATATAAAGGGGAAGCGGTTGCTCCAATTGGGGCAAAAGCGAGGAATCCCGCTTTTGATATCACTCCTCATTCCCTGATCACTGCATTAATTACAGAAAAAGGCGTGATTTATCCGCCTTTTCAAGAGAGGTTGCTTCAATTTTTGAGCCATTAATGAGAGGTAAGCGTGAAAATCGTTGTCACTGGTTCAGTTGCATATGATTATTTGATGACTTTTCCCGGTTACTTTCGGGATCATATTTTGCCAGAGAGGCTCGAGTCCATCAGCCTTTCATTCCTCGTGGATTCGATGGTGAGGCAGCGGGGAGGCACTGCTCCAAATATAGCCTATACCCTGGCGTTACTTGGCGAAAAGCCCTCAGTTTTAGCCACAGTAGGAGAAGAT
>OGCI01002433.1_pt1 | contig 12399 bp, 12 predicted proteins | sample 1570021 | NCBI WGS metagenome assembly OGCI01 (sample SAMN06264664, study PRJEB24512) | hot springs metagenome | isolation source: Hot spring water | place: South Africa: Tshipise | collected 2015-06-21
GTTCCACAGCTAAGCGCGCTTCGGCGAGCTCCTCTTCTGAGAGGGGGTTCTGAAGCACCTCCAGCGCCTTGCGAAGCGCCACGCGCGCCCGGTCAGGGTCGATCTCGTCCGCCAGCTCGGCGCCGTCCGCTAGCACAATCGTGCGGTCGGGAAGCACCTCCGCAAAGCCTCCGAACACAGTGAACTTGCGCGAGACGCCATCGGCACGCCGATACTCGCCCACACCGTACTGAAGCTCCGCCACTAAAGGCACATGCCCTGCCATCACACCGAACGAGCCTTCGGCACCCGGCAGGCGCACCTGCACCACACGCTCCTCCAACACGGTGCGTTCGGGACTCACGATAGAGAGCAAGAACTCACGCATCACGACACTCCCGACAGTTGCTTCGCCTTCTCAAACACATCTTCAATCGCACCGCACATATAGAACGCCTGCTCGGGCAGGTCGTCCACCTCGCCGTCCACTATCATCTTGAAACTGCGCACGGTGTCCGCCACACGCACATAGCGTCCGGGGTTGCCCGTGAACTTCTCGGCGAGGAAGAACGGCTGAGACATGAAGCGCTCTATCTTGCGGGCGCGCGCCACGATGAGCTTGTCCTCGTCCGACAGCTCGTCGATGCCCAGAATGGCGATGATGTCCTGCAGGTCGCGGTAGCGCTGGAGGATTTGCTGAACACTGCGCGCCACCTGATAATGCTCTTCGCCACAGATAGCAGGGTCAAGGTTCTTGGAAGTGGACGCCAGCGGGTCAACGGCAGGATAGATGCCCTTCTCGGCGATTCGGCGCTCCAAATACACATAAGCGTCCAGGTGCGAGAAGGTCGTTGCAGGGGCGGGGTCGGTGGGGTCGTCGGCGGGCACATAGATGGCTTGCACGGAGGTAATCGAACCGCGCCGAGTGGAGGTGATGCGCTCTTGCAGGGCGCCCATCTCGGTAGCGAGCGTGGGCTGGTAGCCTACCGCCGAGGGCATGCGCCCCAGCAGAGCCGACACCTCCGCACCTGCCTGTACGAAGCGGAAGATGTTGTCGATGAACACCAGCACATCTTGCCCTTCCTCATCGCGGAAATACTCCGCCATCGTGAGGGCGGTCAGCCCCACACGCAGGCGCGCCCCAGGTGGCTCGTTCATCTGCCCGAACACCAGCACCGTCTGGCTAATAACGCCCGTTTCGTTCATCTCCAGATAGAGGTCGTTGCCCTCGCGCGTGCGCTCACCCACGCCTGCGAAGACCGACACCCCTTGGTGCTCGGTGGCGATGTTGCGAATCAGCTCCTGAATCAGCACCGTCTTGCCCAATCCTGCGCCGCCGAACAGCCCAATCTTACCGCCCTTGTTGAACGGACAGAGCAGGTCAATCACCTTCAGCCCGGTCTCCAGGATTTCGGTACGCACATTCTGCTCGTCCAGCGAGGGGGCGGGCTTGTGAATTGGTGCGTAGGTGTCGGTCTGCACCGGACCGCGCTCGTCGATGGGGGCGCCCAACAGGTTGAACAGGCGTCCCAGCGTGGCGCGTCCGACGGGCACGCTAATCGGGGCGCCAGTGTCCAGCGCATCCATCCCGCGTATCAGCCCATCGGTAGAAGATAGGGCGACCGTGCGCACGATGTCGTCGCCCAAGTGCTGAGCCACCTCACAGGTCAGATCGATACCCTTGCTCTCATCCTTGATTTTGATAGCGTTGTTGATGGCAGGCAGGTTTCCGTCGGAGAATCGGACATCCACGACGGGTCCCATCACCTGAACCACTTTGCCAATGTTCGCCATAGTTGCCTCCTTACGATGCGCCCACTTCTAAGCGCACAAAGCGTCGCACCTGAATGTCGCTTCCTTTCTCGGCGAGCATCGCGCCGATAGTCTTGGAGTCGTCGCGGTAGTAGGGCTGTTCCAGCAGGGCGACTTTCTGGATGAAGCCCTTTTGCACGCGCCCGCGGGCGATATTCTCCGCCGCACTCTCGGGCTTACCCTCGTTGATGGCGCGCTGTTTCTCTATCTCCAGTTCCTTCGCCAGCTCTTCGGCGGGGATTTCGTCCTTGCTGATGTAGTTGGGCGTGCTCCAAGCAATCTGGATAGCGACCTCGTGTGCCAGTTGCTGGAGGGTCTGCGTGTCTGCACTGCCCGTGAGCACCACCATCACACCGACGAGCTTGTTGTGGTGGATGTAGATGTCCACCACGCCGTTTTCGCCTTCGGGCACGCGCGCTACGGCGTAGTTCTGGAAGGCGATTCGCTCGCCCGTCTTACCGATTGCCACCTCGATGCGCTTCTCCACCGTGAGCGTGCTATCAGTTAGCGAGGGGCGCTGGAGAATCTCGTCCAGCTTGCCCTCTTCGCCTATTGCCATCACCTGTTGGAGCAGTTCGTCGGCGACGGCGAGGAACTCCTCGTTGCGGGCGACGAAGTCGGTCTCACAGCGCAGGTCGATCAGCACGCCAGTACGCCCATCTTCGGACGCCAGCCCAGCAATGACCCCTTGATTGACCTCTTTGCTGGCGCGCTTGCTGGCGATAATAGCGCCCTTCTCCCGCAGGATGAGGCGTGCCTTCTCCATATCGCCCTGAGCGTCTTCCAGAGCCTTCTTACAGTCCATAAAGCCTGCGCCGGTCTCATCGCGCAGTTCTTTGATCATTTGCGGTGTGATGCTCATCAGTAGTCCTCCTCTAAGTCTTCTAAGCGGTGGCGTTTCATCAGCTCCCACTCTTTGCCCATGATTTCCTCGTCGGTCGGCTGGCGTCCGGCGGTGGAGGCATCAATCTCTTCGCCGAACATCTTGCCGTACTCGGCGACCTGTTCGGGCGAGAGCGGTGCCTCTTCCTCAATCTCGGGCATCTCTTCGGGAGCGACGACTTCCGCGCCCTGCCACTCTAATTGCTTCTCTTCAATAATCGCGTCGGCAATCCGCCCAGCAATCAGGCGAATAGAGCGGATAGCGTCATCGTTGGCGGGGATGGGGTAGTCCACCTCGGTCGGGTCGCAGTTAGTGTCCACGATGGCGATGGTGGTAATCCCCAGTCGGTTCGCCTCAGCGACCGCCGTATGCTCCTCTTTGAGGTCCACAAGGAACAGGGCGGAAGGCAGACCGGGCATATCTTTGACACCTCCGAGGTTGCGCTCTAACTTTTCGTATTCCTTACGCAGGCGGGACGCCTCTTTCTTGGGGATACGGTCTAACTCCCCTTCTTGCATCATGCGCTCCAGCTCCTTGAGCCGTCGGACGCGCGATTGGATGGTTCGGAAGTTAGTCAGCGTACCACCCAGCCAACGGTGGGTGATGTAGTATTGCCGACTGCGCAGAGCCGCTTCCTTGATGGGGTCGCGGGCTTGCTTCTTGGTACCCACAAACAGCATATGTCCACCATTGTTGACGATGTCCTTGACGGCTTTCTGGGCGCGGTCGAACATCTCAACGGTCTTGTGTAGGTCAACGATATGGATACCACTTCGTGCGCCGTAGATGTAGGGTCTCATGTTCGGGTGCCACTTGCGCGTCGGATGACCGAAGTGGACTCCCGCTTCTAACAACTCACGCATATTCAGCGTTGCCACAGACAGTTACCTCCTTAGGGTTGATTGCCACCCGTGCCTTCACTCGCGCCTTCCACTGCCCGTTCGGGTCAGCACCCCAGCGCGTCCAGCACGGTACGGTTTGCGCTAAGAGTATACCCCACCCACAGGTATACTGCAGATATGACGATGCGGATGTTCTGGATTGGGCTTCTGTCGGGATTGTTGTTAGCCGTGCCCCAGCAAGCGACCCCGCCCCCACCGTCGGAGGTGGACCAGTTGCTCAAAGCGCTTGCCGACATCACTTGGTTCAACAATGTCCGCCCCCTAAAGCTCACCGCCCCCCAGATTGACACGCTGATTGAGACGCACAAGAAAGCGTATCAGAGGCTGGAAGCGCTCATCCAAGAGGAGGCGCGCGAGTTGCGCAATCGCAAAGACGAAATCCTGCGTGTGCGCGAGGACACCGCCCGCGGGAAGAGCCTGCCCAAAGAGTTTCAGGACACCATCAAGCGTCTGGAGAGCGAGGCGTCGCAAAAGCGTCGCCAACTGCGCGCCCAAGTGGTGAGCGAGGTCGCTACCGAACTCAAGCCCCGCTTCACCGATGAGCAGTTCAGCTACATGGTCAAGCGCAGTAAAGAGGTTTTGGAGTCGGCGCGGGTGGATGTGTCCCAACTGAAAGACGACCAGCTGTACGCCCTGTTTGTGGAGAGCGTGCTGTTAGACCCCTACGCGCCCGAACTGCTGAGGGAATGGAAATCCAAGAATCTGTCTCCGTAGATTTTGGAGTATACTTGAAGTGGGTGGCAAACGATGGAACACACAGCCTCAGTGATAACAGATCGACGGTGGGTGTATGTGGCGCTTCTGTTGCCTGGCTCGGTGTCGCTACTGCGCGGTCAAGTGATTCGCGCTCTGTTGTGGTTGGGCACGAGCCTTGCGCTGTGGACACTCCTGATTTGGAGTGGGTATTTAGATGGCTCTGCGTTCTATGCGTGCGTTTGGTGGGCGCTTCTGCTGATGGTGCATCTGCTCCACTGGCGCAACGCGGTGCAGGCGTTCGTGGCGCAGGGTCAACCGCTCAACGAGTGGCTCAACCAGCGCGCCAGCATGGCGCTCAGCGCTTTCACGCTGGGTCTGCTTGGGATGTTTATGGGGGCAGGTCTGCAGGTCAGTCTCGCTTGGGGTGTGCTCATGCACCTCGTCAACGCAACTCTGTTTTGGGGCTTCAACTGGACGCAGGTCATCCCCCAATTTGTGCTCGTGGGATTCTTTGGTGCGGTGGTCGGTGTGGTCGGCTTTCTTCTAATGCGCTGGGGCTGGAGCCAAGAGCGCCTTCATCTACAGCACCTGCGCGAGCGCGCCCTGATAGAGACCGCCAAAGCGAGCGGGGGCGTCGTGAGCGTCTCGGATGTCGCCCTTGCGACAGGCTTGAGCCTCGCCGAGTCGCGCGAGTTGCTGGAAGAGCTGAGCACGCAGAGGGTGATTGAGCGCGTCGCCAACAGTGGTGGGCAACTGCTCTACCGCGTGTTGGCATCGAGCGACTGAAAGCGTATCTGACGACGCTCATCGGACAGAGGGGTGAGGGTGACCTGCCACAGGTGGCTCGGCTCATAGGGCACGCCTGTCATCTGCAGGCGTTCTGCCCACTCTATCACGACGATACCGCCCCGCTCCAGCAGTTCGTCAAGTCCCAGCGTGTGCAGTTCGGACGCACTTTGCATTCGGTAGAGGTCTAAGTGATAGAGGGGTAGCCCGCGCAGAGCTTCGGGCTGTTGGATGCGGTACTCGTGAACCAGGGTGAAGGTGGGGCTGCGCACGGGTTCGGTGATACCGAGCGCGTGTGCCAACCCCCGTATGAGAGTGGTTTTGCCTGCGCCCAGTGTACCCACCAGCAGGATGAGCGTGTCGGGTGCAAGCCACGAGGCAATCTGTGCGCCGACGGCTTCGGTCTCTTCGGGGCTGTGGCTGAGCCACTCGCACGGCTCAGTCGGTCTCATCGTCGTAGCGCTCAAAGCGGATGAGGAGCATTTCGGGGTCAACGGGCAGTTGATGCTCTTGAATCAGTTGCAGGATGCGCGCATTCGTCTCACGCACAATCGTCTCCATCTCGCGGTTCATCTGGTCAATACGCTCCAGCAGGCGCAAGATGACCTCCACGCCTGCGAGGTTCACGCCGAGATGTTGGGTGAGATGTTGGATGCGCTTGAGCCGTGCGATGTCGGCTTCTGAGTAGAGCCGTTTGCTGTTGCCCACTCGGTGGGGTTGCACCAGCCCCAGTCGCTCGTAGAGGCGCAGGGTCTGCGGGTGCATTCCGCAGATTCGTGCGGCGACCCCAATCAGATAGACTGGCTCGTGCGAGCGGTCGCCCTCGCGCTTCATTAGGCTTTCACCTCCTGAGCTTGGCTTAGGGAGCGCAGTTGCTCCAGCAGTTGGCGTTCGCGGGGGCTAAGGTGCTTGGGCACGGTGATACGCGTGCGCACATACAGGTCGCCGAGGCGTTGACCTCCCAGTGGAAGCCCCTTGCCTGTCAGCCGGAAGCGGGTGCCACTCTGGGTGCCCGAAGGAACCTTCATCGTGACTTTGCCGTGGGGTGTGGGCACTTCCACCTCGCCCCCCAAGATGGCAGTAAGGTAGTTCACATCCACCTCCGTGTACAGGTCGTCGCCTTTGCGTTCGTAGCGGGGGTCGATGTGGATTTTCAGTTTCAGGTACAGGTCGCCCCGTCTGCCGTGTGCATCGGCGACGCCTTCCCCTGCAAGGCGCAGGCGTGTGCCGTCGGCAACGCCCGGCGGGATATTGACCGTCAGGGTGCGTGTGCGATTGACCGCACCTCGCCCGCGACACTTAGGGCAGGGCGACGCCACATAGCCTGTGCCGTTGCATTCGTCGCAGGGCATCTCCACCCCGAACATCGCAAATCGGCGTCGTCCGCTCCCGCCACACGCCGGGCAGGTGCGCCCCTTCTGGTTGGCGCGCCCCGTACCTCGGCAGTCGGGGCAGGGGTCAGGCAGGGTGAGCTGGATAGTGCGTTTGCCCCCGCGAATCGCCTCTTCCAGACTAATCTCCAGCACCTGCTCCACATCGCGGGACATTTGGCTCTGGAAACCGAAATCGGTATCAAACCCACCCCCACGCAACAGGTTCTCGATGAACTCGGAGAAGCTACCGAACCCTCCGAATGGGCTACCGCCTGGGAAGCCGGCATTCGGGTCAAAGTTGTCGCCATACTGCTCGCGCATCCGCTGGTAGGCTTGCCACTGCTCGCCGTAGCGGTCGTAGGCGGCGCGCTTCTCAGGGTCCGACAGCACTTGGTATGCCTCGTTGATTTCTTTGAACTTCTCTTCGGCGGTACGGTCGCCGGGGTTCACATCGGGGTGGTACTGGCGTGCGAGCTTGCGATACGCCGCCTTGATTTCTTTCTCGGTGGCGTCCCGTGAGACCCCAAGAATCGCATAGTAGTCTTTGTAATCTCGCACGGTCGTTCACCCCCTCGATTGCCTCTCCCGAGGGCAGAGCCGTCGAGAGAGGCGCAAGTGCTCGGTTTTACTTCTCCTCCCGATACTCGGCGTCAATCACATCATCGCCGTCGGTTCGTGAGGAGCTTGTGGAACCGTAATCCGACGCTGAGCCGTAGTCGCCTGCGGTACTCGTGCCCGTTGTGGCAGAAGCGCGCTGGTACAGTTGCTCGGTGATGCGATAGCTCACCGTCTCCAGCTCGCTGAGCAGGGACTTCATTCGGTCGTAGTCCTGGTTTTGGATGGCGGTTCGCAGGTCGCGCACGAGGCTCTCGGCGCGCTCACGGTCGGTGGGTACGATATTCTCGCCTTGCTCTTTCAGCAGGCGTTCGGTCTCTATGGCGAAGCGTTCGGCGCGGTTGAACTCTTCGGCGCGCTCGCGGGCTTGGCGGTCGCGTTCGGCGTTCGCCTCCGCCTCGCGCACCATCCGCTCCACCTCTTCACGGCTGAGGTTGGTCGAACCGCTGATGCGAATGCTTTGCTGGCGCCCCGTGCCGAGGTCTTTCGCCGAGACCTGCAGGATACCGTTGGCATCGATGTCGAACCCGACTTCGATTTGCGGGACGCCCGCTGGTGCAGGGGGGATGCCGTCCAGGTGGAACACGCCGAGCAGTTTGTTGTCGCGTGCCATCGGGCGCTCGCCTTGATAGACGCGCACCTCCACGCTGGTCTGCATATCGGCAGCGGTGGTGAAAATCTCCGATTTGCGCGTTGGAATCGTGGTGTTGCGCGGGATGAGCACGGTGAAGATACCGCCTTTGGTCTCAATCCCCAGCGAGAGCGGGGTGACATCCAACAGCACGATGTCCTTGATTTCGCCGGCGAGCACGCCCGCCTGAATGGCTGCGCCGACTGCTACCACCTCGTCGGGGTTGACGCCCTTGTGAGGCTCCTTGCCTGTGATTTGGCGCACCATCTCCTGCACTTTCGGGATGCGTGTGGAGCCACCCACCAGCACGACCTCATCCACCTGGCTCGGGTTCAGCCCTGCGTCTTCCAGCGCGCGGAACATCGGTCCCTTGACTCGCTCAAACAGGTCGGCACATAGGTCTTCAAACTTGGCGCGTGTGAGCGTCATATCCAGGTGCTTGGGACCGCTGGCGTCCGCCGTGATGAAGGGCAGGTTAATCGTGGTGGTGGTCACAGTGGAGAGCTCTATCTTGGCGCGCTCGGCGGCTTCTTTCAGGCGTTGAAGCGCCTGGCGGTCTTGGCGCAGGTCGATGCCGTGCTCGCGCTTGAACTCGTCAGCGAGGTAGTCCACGATGCGCTGGTCAAAGTCGTCGCCCCCAAGGTGGGTATCGCCTGCGGTGGACTTGACTTCAAACACGCCCTCACCCACCTCCAAGATGGACACATCAAAGGTTCCGCCCCCGAGGTCAAACACGAGGATGGTCTCGTTGGACTTTTTGTCCAAGCCGTAGGCGAGTGCGGCAGCGGTCGGCTCGTTGATGATGCGCAGAACTTTTAGCCCTGCGATTTCGCCTGCGTTCTTGGTGGCAGTGCGTTGAGCGTCGTTGAAGTAGGCGGGCACCGTGATTACTGCTGCGGTCACCGACTCACCCAGATAGGCTTCGGCGTCCGCCTTGAGCTTTTGAAGCACCATCGCCGAGATTTCCTCGGGGCGGAGTACCTTGTCTATAGCGGGGATTTTGACCGCTGCGTCGCCTTTGCTATCGGGCACGACTTGGTAAGGCACGCGTTTGCGCTCGTCCTCCACCTCGTCATAGCGTCGCCCCATAAACCGCTTGATAGAAAAAATCGTGTTTTCGGGGTTCACGACGGCTTGCCGTTTCGCAGGCGCCCCCACCAAGCGCTCACCCGTCTTGGTAAACCCAACCACGGAGGGGCACAAGCGTCCCCCTTCTGCCGTCGGAATCACGACTGGCTCGCCCGCTTCCAACACGGCTATCACCGAGTTCGTCGTCCCTAAGTCGATCCCAACAACCTTACCCATTGTATAATCCTCCATCGTTCAGATTTTTGCACTTCGTGTCGCTTCAGGGTAGAATACGCCCCCTGCAAGCTCCGAGTTCCCATTTTCTAAGTGTCTTTATAATACCTGACTTGAGTGGGATGTTGTCAAGTCATAGGGAGGGGTAGAGCTGACAAGGGTACACTTGTTGAGTTCAAGTTGGTAAAACGCCTGTCGTTTTTAGATGCAGGCGGTAGCACCCAACAGCGAGCTTCCGTTCAACCCGAAAAGCCCACCCTGTCACCCTGAGCGTCAGCGAAGGGTCTCGGAATTGGGCGGCACAGAGATTCTTCGCTCCGCTCAGAATGACAATCCCCCACCCTGTCACCCTGAGCGAAGCGAAGGGTCTCAGTCTTGAGTTTCGTAAAGATTCTTCGCTCCGCTCAGAATGACAACAGGGGGCGAGGAGGCTAACGAGTAGGTGCCAAAGCAGGGACAGGTTGGCATAATTTTGAACTCAAGTGATGTACCCTTATCAGAAGAGGGGCAGGGGGTGAGGGCAACAACTGATTTTTCAAACACCCTCACCAACTCTTGACATAGGGTTGATAGGTAGGGTATATTCTTTGAAGAGGGGAAATTGAGATGAAGAGCAACCGAAATCACGAGATGGAGAGATTTCATGGAGGAGGTATTTGCATATACTGTGGAAAACCGACTGGTCTAGCCAACAATCAGCACAGCGCATGCGCAGAAATGCACGATTGGGGACGGTCTCAGATTATTAGCTTAGCGACCTCTGTAGCACAAGGGAACTCGCAAGAAGTGTCCATTGAAAATCTCTATAATTCTATGAAAAAGATTGCCAATAACTTTTTCGTTTCCGAAGCAGAAATTCGCGAGTCCCTAATTATTGCTTGGGGACAAGCTGTAGACCATTTTATGTCTGATGGCTATCTAAGCCGTCAAGAAGAGGCTTACCTGCACTACTTTGCTAATTACTTTGGAATAAACCAAGAAGAACTAAAACTTCATAAATCTTATGAAAAGTTCATAAAGGGAATTGTTCTTCGTGAAGTCATGGAAGGCAGAATACCAAGGTATAGCGGTCCTTTAGGTGGATTACCCGTGAACCTGCAACGAGATGAGTCGCTTGTTTGGATATTTCGTGGCGTTGAGTATTATGAAAAAGTCACGAGAAGGAGACGAGTTGGCTCGTCGAGTAGCGTGAGTATTCGGGTCGCGCGGGGAGTGTATTTGCGCACGAGTTCTTTCGATTCAGAATCTGTGGAGTATACAGAAACCGTTTATGTTGACAAAGGGACTTTGTTATTTACCACAAAGCATATTTACTTCAGTGGAAAATCTAAAGCATTTCGTGTGCGCCTCAATAAGATAGCGTCGTTCACGCCCTACGAAGATGGGTTTGGTATACATAGGGATGCCCAGTCTGCAAAGCCACAGATTTTCGTTACAGGTGATGGGCAGTTTGCATATAAACTGGCATTAAGTATAGCAAGGTTTGCTGGCTGACAGTCTAACATCTCATCCAAACAAGCCAAGCGCGTAACACGCCCAAGCCACAAAGGGCACCTTAGGCAAGGATGCTCAAGCCACGAAAGAGGCTTTAAGAGTACTTAGGCAACGATGCCCAAGCCACGAGTGTCCTACTCCCGTTAGGTCATCCCTCACCTAGTCGCTCTCGACAGAGCATCAGCACATGTTCAAGGGTCTGTTCCTTCGTCCAACCGTCGTTTCGCACCACAATCGCGTCGTCCGCCTGCTTGAGGGGCGAGTCGGCGCGGGTGGTGTCTCGTCGGTCGCGCTCCAGAATGTCTGCCAGCACCGCCTCGTAGGGCTGGTCAATCCCTTGCTCTTGGAGTTGTTCCCAGCGCCGTCGGGCACGCTCTTCGGGCGAGGCGGTCAGAAAGATTTTTAATAGGGCATCCGGAAACACGACGGTGGTGGTATCACGCCCCTCGGCAACCAGCCCGTTCACTTGTTGGGCAATCGCCTTCTGCATTTGTACCATCGCGCGTCGTACCCTCGAATGAACAGAGATTCGGGAGGCGAGGTCGCTGATGAGGGGCGTTCGGATTGCCTGCGACACATCCTCGCCATCCAACAACACCTTCTGCTCGTCGCCCTCCCGAACGAACTCAATCTGGGTGGACTGCGCCAGCGCGCTCAGGGAAGGCTCGTCGTCAGGGTCTATCTGGTGGCGGTGTGCCTTCAGTGCCAGCGCACGGTACATCGCCCCAGTATCCAAATAGACGAATCCTAACGCCTGAGCGACCCGCTTGGCTAAAGTGCTTTTGCCTGAGCCAGCGGGACCGTCTATCGCAATCACTCTCATCCAATTTCGGCACGAAGGGTCTGGAGCTGGTCCGCAATCACTTCCAGCAAGAGTTCCAGTTCCTCTTCCAGTGGGCTGAGGTGGCTGGGGTGCAGGGCTTCCACATCCAAGCCTTCCAGATAGCGTCGGAACTTGCGCACCTCAATCGCCGGTCCGCGCACCTCTGGGACAGACGCCAGCACCTGCTCAGCAGGTTGCTCCAGAAGTTCATCGGCGCGTTCGGGGTCTTCACGCAGGGTGCGTACCAGCGCGGCGGTCTCGCCACTGGTCAGCTCTTCCTCGCGGATTTTCTCGGCGAGTCGGGTTTGAAGTTCGGGGTCGTCCAGTTCTAACAGGCTTCGGGCATGGCTTTCGGTGATGCTTCCTGCAGGAGGGCGTCCTTGCGTGGCGATTATCTGCTCGCCCACCTCCTCAGGCAGTTCCAGCAAGCCAAGCCAGATGCTGATGGTGCGGTCGCTCAGCCCGAGCATCTGCGCCAGTTCACGGTTGCTCAGCCGTCGGTTGTCCTTGAGTTGCTTGAGCGCGCGCGCTTTATCAATCGGGGCGAGGTCTTCGCGTTGAAGGTTCTCTATCAACTGCTCGGTCGTAACATTCTCAATATCCAGTTCTTTGATGATGCAGGGGATGGCTTGAAGTCCTGCGATTTGGGCGGCTCGCCAGCGCCGTTCGCCTGTCACAATCTGATAGGTCTCGCCGTCGGGCAGGATGCGTACCGTAATCGGGTTAATCAGTCCATAGCGGCGGATACTCTCTGCCAATCCCTGCAAGCTCTCCTCATCGTAGCCTTTGCGCGGTTGATCGGGGTCTTCAACAATCTGGTCGAGCGCAATAAGCTTGATCTCCATATCGTGCGCCTCCTTGCCCTCTACTATACCCGATGTTGTGGTTTAGCCGAACCGCCCGCGAATGTAGTCCTCGGTCTCTTTTTTGTCGGGATTAGTAAAAATCTTTTCGGTGGTGTTGTACTCGTGGAGCACGCCGTTGAGGAAGAAGCCTGTATAGTCCGACACGCGTGCCGCCTGTTGCATCCCGTGCGTCACAATCACAATCGTGTAGCTCTTCTTGAGTTCGGTGAGGAGCTCCTCGATGTAGTAAGTTGCCGT
>OGCI01002434.1_pt1 | contig 12394 bp, 8 predicted proteins | sample 1570021 | NCBI WGS metagenome assembly OGCI01 (sample SAMN06264664, study PRJEB24512) | hot springs metagenome | isolation source: Hot spring water | place: South Africa: Tshipise | collected 2015-06-21
TCCTTCAATGCCCCCTACGGGGCCTGCCCGGACTGCTCCGGCCTGGGCTACAACCAGGTTTTCGATGAGGAGCTGGTGGTCAACCCCGAGCTGTCGCTGGCGGAGGGGGCCATCATCCCCTGGAGCAAGGGCCGCGACAACGGCAAGGGCTACCTGTGGGATCGGCTGCGGGCGCTTTCAGAGTACCTCGGCTTCGAAATGAAGACCCCTTTCAGGCAGCTCGCGCCGGAGGCCCAGCGGGCGGTGCTGCATGGCCTGCCCCAGCCTTTCGAGGTGGTTTTCCGGCGCAACGGGCGCGAGACCATGCGCTTTATGGTGAGCTACGAGGGGGTGATCCCCTGGCTGGAGAACCGCTACCGCGAGACCGAGTCGGAGGGCTTGCGCGAGGCCCTGGAGGCCTACATGACCCTCAAGGCCTGCCCGGCCTGCGGGGGCACCCGCTACAAGCGCGAGGTGCTCTCGGTGCGGGTGGGGCAGTTCAACATCGCCGAGGTCTCCAACCTGCCGGTGCGCGAGGCCAAGCTGTTTTTTGAGGCCCTGGCCCATAACCAGGTGGTGGAGGTGGGGGCGCAGCTCAAAGCCTTTCGTATTTCCCTCGAGGGCCTGGCTGAACCTACCGAATACCGCAACCTGAGCGAGTTTCAGGTGCAGGTGGCAGCACCCATCTGGCGCGAGATCCACAGCCGCCTGGGCTTTTTGGAGGACGTGGGCCTGGACTACCTGACCCTCGACCGTGCGGCCAACACCCTTTCGGGCGGCGAGGCCCAGCGCATCCGGCTGGCCACCCAGGTAGGCTCGGGCCTGACCGGGGTGCTGTACGTGCTGGACGAGCCCTCGATTGGGTTGCACCCGCGCGATAACCAGCGTCTCCTGACCACCCTCAAAAAGCTGCGCGACCTGGGCAACACCTTGCTGGTGGTGGAGCACGACGAAGAGACCATGCGCGAGGCCGACTGGATTGTGGACATGGGGCCGGGGGCCGGGGTGCACGGGGGCGAGGTGGTGGCCCAGGGACGGCTGGGGGACATCCTGGCGCATCCAGATAGCCTGACCGGGGCTTACCTGCGCGGTAGCAAGCACATTGCAGTTCCCAAGGCCCGCCGAAAGGGCAACGGCAAGTGGCTGGTGGTCAAGGGGGCGCGCGAACACAACCTGAAAGGGGTTAACCTGAAAATTCCCCTGGGTAAGTTTGTGGCCATCACCGGGCCGTCGGGATCGGGCAAGTCTACGCTGGTGCACGACATCCTCTACGCGGCGCTGGCCCGGGACCTGATGCGGGCCAAAACCATACCCGGACGTTTCGAGGGCCTGGAAGGCCTCGAGCACCTCGACAAGGTCATCGAGATTGACCAGTCGCCCATCGGGCGCACCCCCCGCTCCAACCCGGCCACCTACACCGGCATCTTCGACGAAATCCGCGACCTCTTCTCCAAGACCCCCGAAGCCCGCAAGCGCGGCTACGAGGCCGGGCGTTTCAGCTTCAACGTCAAGGGGGGACGCTGTGAGGCCTGCGGTGGCGACGGCACCAAGAAGATCGAGATGCTCTTTTTGCCCGACCTGTACGTGCAGTGCGAGGTCTGCAAGGGCAAGCGCTACAACAAGGAGACCCTCGAGGTCAAACTGCGGGGCAAGAACATCGCCGATGTGCTGGACATGACCGTGGAAGAGGCCCTGGGCTTCTTCGAGAACATCCCCACCATTGCCCGCAAACTGCAACTGATGGTGGATGTGGGGCTGGGGTACATGAAGCTGGGCCAGCCTTCGCCCACCCTCTCGGGCGGCGAGGCCCAGCGCATCAAGCTCTCCACCGAGCTGGGCCGCCGCTCCACCGGACGCACCCTCTACATCCTGGATGAGCCCACCACCGGCCTGCACTTCGAGGATACCGCCAAGCTGTTGCACGTGCTGCACCGCCTGGTGGAAGGGGGCAACACGGTGGTGGTGATTGAGCACAACATGGATGTGGTCAAGACCGCCGACTGGGTGATTGACCTGGGGCCAGAGGGCGGGGCCAGGGGCGGCCAGATCGTGGCGGAAGGCACGCCCGAGGACGTGGCCCAGACCAGTAGCCCTACCGGGCACTTCCTGGCCCGCATTCCCGAGATCCGGCAGAAGGTGGGTGTGGCGGCGGATTAGACCAACGGCGTGCTCAGGCCGTAGGCTTCCAGCATGCGATACATGAGCTCGCGGGTTTCTTCGTCGTCGGCGTAGTTGACGCTATCGCTGGAAATCACCAGTACCGGCGAGAGGTCGTAGGCCCCAATCCAGGCTTCGTAGAGCCGGTTGAGCGAAGCCAGATATTCTTGGGGAATGCGCCGTTCGTAGTCGCGCCCGCGGCGGGCGATGTGGGCCTGTAGGGTCTCGACCGAGGCCCGCACATAAATCAGCAGGTCGGGTTTGCGCAACGCGGGTGCAATGCCGTCGTAGAGGGCCAGGTAGGTCTGCCAGTCCCGCTCCGAGAGGTGGCCCTCGAGCCACAGGTTTTGAGCGAAGATAAAGGCGTCCTCGAAGATGGTGCGGTCCTGCACCACGTGCTGGGCGGGGTTGATCTGCTCGAGGTGCTGCCTGAGCCGCTTGGCCAGGAAAAACACCTGCGACTGGAAAGCCCAGCGCCCCATGTCGGCGTAAAAGTCGGCCAGGTAGGGGTTCTCGTCCACTGCTTCGTACACCGGCAACAGCCCATAGCGCTGTGCCAGCAGCCCGGTAAGGGTGGATTTGCCGGAGCCAATGTTGCCTGCAATTGCGATATACATGGTCGTGGAGGGTCTGGGGTGCAGGATGGTCGGGTTGGTGGTCGTGGGCTATCTGCCGATTATTGCCTACGAGCGCTTCAAGTCGCTCACAGGTGCGGGGCTGGTTGGGCCTTGGAGCTTGCCCGAGAGGCCCAGCTTTTCCTGCACACGCTGCACCACCCAGTCCTGGTCGGCCTCGCGCTCGGCAAAGTTGAACTCCTGGGTGTCAAGTATCCACAGTGGGTGGGGGTAGGTGGCGAAATGGCGCTCGTAAAACTCGTTGAGGCGAGCCAGGTACTCCGGCTCTATCTGCTTCTCAAAGACCCGCCCCCTGCGGCGGATGCGCTCCAGAATAACCGGCAAGGGCGCACGTAGATAGATGGTCAGGTCGGGGGTGGGAATCTTGGGCGACAGACTGGAGTAGAGGTCGCTGTAAAGCTCCCATTCGGCCCCGGAGAGATTCATGGCCGCAAATATCGCATCCTTGTCAAAGATGTAGTCGGCCACCACCCCGCCAGCAAAAAGGCTGGGCTGCGAGAGGGGTAAGAGTTGCTTGTAGCGTGAAAGCAGGAAGAACACCTGTACTTTGAAGCTATAGCGAACCGGGTCCTGATAGAAAAGAGGCAAAAATGGGTTGTCTTCTACAACCTCGTGCAAACTTTCGGCCCCCAGCCGCTCGGCCAGAAGCCTGGCCAGGGTGGTCTTACCCACCCCAATTACTCCTTCAATCGCAATATACATCTGCTTAAGGCTAAAAGCTAAAGGCCCAAAGCGGAAGACTTGACATTTGGCTGCTAAAGGCTAAAGGGCTGAAAAACCCAGGGCTTTTTTAGCGCCGCGCAATCATGGTTACTGTAACGTCGAGCCGCCGCCCGTTGCGCCAGATGGTCAGATTGACCCGGTCGCCAGGGCGGTAGCGGGCAATGGTCTGGGTGACCTCGCTGGCGTTGCGCATGGCGCGCCCCCCCACGGCCAGGATAATGTCGCCCAGGCTGACCAGTTTGCCGCGCTGGTCGCGTTGGGCTGGGCGCAGACCAGCCCGCGCGGCTGGACCGCCGGGCTGCACTTTTTCAATCATGGCTCCGCGGGTAGAGAGCAGACCAACCCGCCCCAGCAGGATGGGGTCGAGCTCGCTCAGGTCGAGCAGGGTGGCGCCCAGGTTGCCGCGCTGGGGGACGCCAAAGCGCTCGAGGTCGCTCACGCTTTGCCGCACCAGGTCGCCCGGAATGGCAACCCCTACCCCGCCAACACCGCTCAGGTCGCCCAGGGTGGCGTTGGCTACCCCCACCACCCGGCCCTGTAAATCCAGCACCGGGCCACCCGAGTTGCCCTGCACAATGCGCGCGTCGGTGAAGAGCAAATCGCCTATTTCTGCGCCAACTTCGGGGTCGAGGTCATTTTTTTCTGCGGCAGTGGGGCCGATTCCAGCCAGAATGCCATACGTAGCCAGGTTGCGCTGCCCGAAAGGGCTGCCGATGACCACCAGACCCATGCCCACCGGCAAATTTTGCGAGCTGGCAAAGGAGAGCTGGGCTGGGGCCGTTACCCCCTGTACGGTCAGGATGGCAATGTCAATGCCTTTGTCCACCGCAAACACCTGGGCCGGAAAGGAGCGCCCATCAAATAATTCCACGCTGATATCGCGCAAATCCTGCACCACGTGGTAGTTGGTGATAATGCGGCTGGGGGCATAAAAAAACCCCGAGCCGTTGGTAGGGCCTTCGTTGCCGGTCTGCGGATCACGCAGGATGCCAAAAATTTTGACCACCGCAGGTAAAGCCCGGCGGACCACCTCCACCCGGGCCACCTCCTCGGGGGTGGTCAGGCGGGGGGCCTGGGCCAGGGCCTGTGAGAAAGCCAGCAGAATAAACACAAGAACCATGCGCATCGTCAACAAACCTTCCCCATTCTCATATGTCGGTGTTGAGTAATCAATAGCCATACCTGCGGGGCGCAACAGGGGTATTTATCGCGGGTGGCTGAGGTTTTTCGGCCTGAGCGCGACCGTTTTGGGTATTCAAGAAACCTTAATCTGCTGGCAGCTCACCAGAGATAAGCCCCGTGGGGAGGGTCTGCTCTAAAGCTATGGCAGCAGCTTGAGGCCCAGGCGGGGCGGCTCGGTAGGGTAGAGGTTATCTAAAGCCACCACCGCAATGCGGGCACCGCCGCGTTTGCCGGAAAGCTGGGAGGCCAGGCTTACGAACTCCTCGAGGGCAATTCCCCCCTGGGCCAGTTTTTCGGGAACCCAACCCGCCGCGGTAAGCCGATTTTCGACCACGCGGCTCAGGGCGTTGAACTTGCGGCGCATCTCGCCCGTGCTGGCCGGTAGTATCAGGGCGGTGGAGGCCAGTACCTCACCCTGAGGAAAGGCTTGCTCGCGGGCCCGGTACTCGATGACTACCCGGGCCCGCCCATCGGCGCCAACGCCCTGGATGCGGGCCAGAAATAGCCCTGGTTTGAGGTTTGCCAGGGCCGGATTTTCCAGTACTTCCACGCCGCGCAGGCCAATCAGCCGAACCCGGCTGTCGACCCGCCGGGTGATCTCGCTCAGGGCCACCTGTTCGTTGCCCGGCATTACCGGTTCTTCGGCCAGCAGATTCATACGAAGGCTTTTATCCAGACTGGCGGCTATCACCTGGTTGCGCTCACGCAGTTGTTGTAGCTCACGCCGGGCCTCCGCGAGCTTGCTCTTGAGCTCGAGGTTGTCGCGTTGAAGGGCCTCGAGCAGGCGGCTATCCTCGCTGGAGGGCGACGGGACAGGGGCACCCCCCAGAAGGGCCACATCGCCCTCGAGGTTGCGCTTTTCGGCCTCGAGCTGTTGCAGGCGGCTCTCGAGCTCACGGGTACGGGCCTGAAGGCGAGCCAGATTGGCTTTGGCTACGCGACTGGCGGCCTCGAACTCCCGCAGCCGCTGCTCGGCTTTAAGGGCCTGGGCCGAAAGCTCTTCACCGCTGGCCAGCAACTGCGCTTTTTCTCGCAGCAGCTTTTCTTTTTCTTGCAGCAGGCTCAGGCGAATTTGCCGGAGCTGCGCCAGGGCCTCGCGCTGGGTGGCGCTGGCGGCCTGGAGCTTTTCTACTTCCTGACGCAATTTCTCCCGCTCGACCAGGGCCTGCTCGAGGTCTTGGCGGGTTTGGCGCTGGAGCTCGACGTTCTGGGCGAGTTGCCGGGCCAGTAGGATGTTGTTTTTCTCGAACTCGTCGCGCTCTGTTTTGAGCTGCTCGTACTGGCTAAAGATGCTGGCCGCACGGCTCTCCAGCCGCTCTACCTCTGTGCGCAGCCGGTTGCGTTCCTGCCGCACCGCCTCGGCCTGCAAAATGGTCTCGCGGGCCTCCCGCACCACCAAGAAGAACGCCCCAAACGCCCCCAGGCCAATCAGCACCCCGGTGCCCACAGCGACCAGGGTTGCGGTGGCCCTGGGACGCAAGCCCAAAAAACGCCAGTGGCGCTTCCCCACCCGCTTGGCCACCAGGTCGCCCACATAGGCCACCAGGCCGGCCACAAGCACCAGAAGGAACAGGATGGCCCAGAAAGTCATAAGCGGGGAGAGGGGGAGAGGCGAGGAGGCCAGGAGGAGTTAAAATGTAAGCTACAGCGGCACTGCCGAACTTCCCTTTTGCTCCACACCCCCTACCTTTTCAAGGTTTATTCGTTTTTGCAGTGCCATCAAAGTTCGTACTCATCACCCAGGTAGTGCATCCGCACCCCTGCGTCGCGGGCAAACTCTTCTGGCGAGCCCTGAAAGGCCATCTGGCCGTCGTACATCAGGTAGATGCGGTCGGCGATGGCCAGGGTCTCGCGCACCGAGTGGTCGGTGATGAAGATACCCACCCCGCGCCGCTGGCGCAGCTCGGAGATGAGCTTCTGGATGTCGTGGACGTTCTTGGGATCTACTCCGGTAAAAGGCTCGTCCAGCAGGATGAAGTCGGGGTTGGTGCAAAGGGCGCGGGCAATTTCCAGCCGTCGCCGTTCGCCCCCCGAAAGGGTGTAGGCGTATTTGTCTTTGAGGTGAGCGATACCCAGCTCCTCGAGCAGCTCTAAAGCTCGCTGGGTTCGTTCGCTTTTGGAAAGGGGCTGAAACTCCAGCACCGCCAGTAGGTTTTCCATTGCGGTCATGCGACGGAAGGCCGAGGGCTCCTGGGGCAGGTAGCCCAGGCCCTGCCGAGCCCGCTTGTACATGGGCAGCCGGGAGATATCACGACCGCCCAGGCGAATTTGCCCAGCATTGGGCTCAATAAAGCCCACCAGCATGTAGAAGGTGGTGGTTTTTCCGGCCCCGTTGGGGCCAAATAGAGCCACAATCTCGCCGCGGGTGAGCTCGAGGTTCACCCCCCGCACCACTTCCCGTTTGCCGTAGCGCTTGACCAGCCCGACGGCCTCGAGGCGGGCGCTGGGAGCAGAGATGGAACCATGACTTTTTTGCAATGCCGCTTCCATTTACCCCTTTAGGGTAGCATCTTCCGCTAAGGCGGCTGTGAGAGGTATAACCAAATGCTCCCAGGCTTTCAGCTTTGGGCGCTGGGCCTTAAGCTATCGAATATGGTTGTTACGCGCATTGCACCCAGTCCTACCGGTGACCCCCACGTGGGGACGGCTTACCAGGCCCTGTTCAATTATGTTTTTGCCAAACAGCACGGGGGAAAATTCATTGTGCGCATCGAGGATACCGACCGCAACCGCTACAACCCCACCTCCGAGCGACGCATTCTGGAGATGCTGGACTGGCTGGGGCTTTCCCCCGACGAGTCGCCTGCCAAGGGCGGCCCCAACGGCCCTTATGTCCAGTCGCAGCGGTTGCACATCTACCGCGCACACGTGCAGATGCTGCTGGAGAAAGGAGCCGCCTACCGCGCCTTCGACACCCCGGAAGAGCTGGCGGCTGCCCGCGAGGCCGCGCAAAAAGCTGGTCATAAGGAGCAGGGTTACAACCGGCGCTACCGCGACTACCCGGTCGAGGAGGCCCTGCGCCGGGCGGCTGCGGGAGAGCCTCACGTGGTGCGCTTGAAGGTGCCCCTGGAGGGAAAGACCATCGTCCACGATCTGCTGCGTGGGCCTATCGAATTCGACAACGCCGCCCTGGATGACAAGGTCATCCTCAAGGCCGACGGCTACCCCACCTACCACCTGGCCGCCATGGTCGACGACCACCTGATGGGCGTAACCCATGTGATCCGGGCCGAGGAGTGGATTACCAGCACCCCCTTCCACATCCTGATTTTGCGGGCCTTTGGCTGGGAGGAGCCGGTCTGGTGCCACACCCCCCTGCTGCGCAACCCCGACAAGTCCAAGCTTTCCAAGCGCAAGATGGACACCAGCGTGGATAGCTACCGGGCCCAGGGATTCTTGCCCGAAGCCCTGCTCAACTACCTGGGCACCATGGCCTGGAGCATGCCCGATGGACGGGAAATTTTTAGTCTGCAGGACATGATTGAACACTTCAGGCTCGAGCGCATCAGCCTGGGGGGGCCGGTCTTCGACCTGAACAAGCTCAGATGGATGAACGGCAAGTACATCCGCGAGGTGCTGACCTTAGACGACCTGGCCGAACGGGTCAAGCCCTTCCTCGAGCGGGCCGGGCTTTCCTACCCCTCCGAAACCTACCTCCGGCAGGTAATCGAGGCCATGCGGGCCCGTTTCGAAACCCTGCAGGAGTTTGTGGACAGGTCCATGTACTTTTTCAGCGAGGCCTACCCCATGCAGGAAAAAGCCCTGGCCAAGCTGCGCGAGGGGGCTATTTTTCTACCCGCCCTGCTTGAGCAACTAAGCCAACTGCCGGATATGCTGCCCGAAAGCACCGAGCCCCTGCTCAAGTCCTTTGCCGAGGCCAGGGGCGTCAAGGCCGCCGCGGTCATGCAGCCACTGCGGGCCGCCCTCACCGGGAGCCTCGAGACCCCCGGTATGTTCGACATCCTGGCCTTGCTGGGCAAACAGCGCGTGCTCAGGCGGCTCGAGCGGGCTATAGAGCTTGTTAAGGCCTGATTGAAGCCCGGGCGCATCCTGCTAGCCAATCCGCCGTTGCAGACCCACGCTTTGCATAATGTTGGTGGCAATTTCTTCAATGGAGGCAGTGGTGGTGTCAAGGTAAGGAATCCCCATCCGCTTGAACAATAGCTCGGCCCGGCGCACCTCGTACTCGCACTGCTCCATAGAGGCATACTGGCTATTGGGCCTGCGCTGGGTGCGAATCTGGTGCAGGCGGGCTGGGGCGATGGTCAGGCCAAACACCTTTTCCTTGTAGGCCCTAACCGGCTCGGGCAGTGTATCGCGCTCGAAGTCGTTCTCGGCGAGGGGGTAGTTGGAGGCCCGCAGGCCGTATTGCAAACCCAAAAACAAGCAGGTGGGGGTTTTGCCTACCCGGCTGACCCCCATCAGGATTACGTCGGCCATCTGGTAGTGCCGGTCGCCGATTCCGTCGTCGGTTGCAAGCACAAAGTCCACTGCGTCAATACGGGTGAAGTAGCCATTATCGTTCACGCTGTGCAGCCGCCCTACCCGTCCTGTGGGGGGCTGGCCGAGTTCGCGCTCGAGCTCCCCCAGATAGGTGCTGAAAAGGTCGAAGTGCAGGGCAGGAGCAGCTTTGAGCTGGTCATATAGCGCCCGGTTGGCCAGGGTGGAAAACACAATAGGCCGTACCCGATCCCGCTGAAAAATTGCATTGATCTCGTATACAAGGTCGTAAACCTGTTCTTCGGTTTCTGTGAAGGGCCGCGTTACATAACGAAACGAGACCGACTCAAACTGGGCCAGCAAACTTCTGGCCACCGATTCTGCGGTCAGGCCGGTGTGGTCTGAGACGATGAAAACCGTTCGTTCCATGGCGTATGCTCGAAGCTCATTCATATAACAGTGTAGTTTATGTGTGTAATGTCTTCTACACCAAAATTTAGGCTATACCTACACCAAAACCAGCTACTCCATTTCACCATCTGCACACACTACCATCAACTGCGACGAGGTGCGCTTATGGCTTATATCCGCTGGTTCGAAACACTGGGCATGAAAGACCTGGATGTGGTAGGGGGTAAAAATGCCTCCATTGGAGAGATGATTGCCAACCTTTCCCAGGCGGGGGTGCGGGTGCCGGGGGGGTTTGCCACCACAGCGGAGGCTTTCCGTGAGTTTTTGCACCACAACCGCCTGACGGAACGCATCGCCAGCGCCTTGCAAAACCTAAACACCGATGATGTGGACGAGCTGGCCCGGGTAGGGGCCGAGATTCGTAGCTGGGTAGAGCATGCCGAGCTACCCAAAGCCCTAGAGGTAGCCATTGTGGATGCTTACATTCGCCTCGAGTCCGCCTCTAAAGGCGGGCTTTCTGTTGCGGTGCGCTCGAGTGCTACAGCCGAAGACCTGCCCGAGGCCAGCTTTGCCGGTCAGCAGGAGACTTTTTTGAATGTGCGGGGGGTGGAGAGCGTCCTGCAGCACATCAAGAAGGTCTTCGCCTCGCTCTACAACGACCGGGCCATCGCGTACCGTGTCCACCACGGCTTCGCCCACCAGGAGGTGGCCCTTTCGGCGGGCGTACAACGCATGGTGCGCAGCGACCTGGGGGCTTCCGGGGTGGCCTTTACCCTCGATACCGAGTCGGGCTTTCGCGATGTGATCTTTGTGACCTCGAGCTACGGTTTGGGAGAACTGCTCGTGCAGGGGGCAGTCAACCCCGACGAGTTTTATGTCTACAAAAAGGGACTGGCCGAGGGCCGCAACACCATTCTGCAGCGCACCCTGGGCAGCAAGCTGCAAAAGATGGTTTTTGCCGAGGAGGGGCGGGGGGTTCAGGCGGTTGCAACGTCTGAGCTCGAGCGCCGCAGCTTCTCGCTCTCCGACGCAGATGTGCTGGAGCTGGCCCGGCAGGCCCTCCTAATCGAGCAGCACTACGGCCGGCCCATGGACATTGAATGGGCCAAAGATGGCCTGGACGGTCAAATCTACATTTTGCAAGCCCGCCCCGAAACTGTGCAAAGCCGCACTGGGCGGGTGCTGGAGCGCTTCGCGATGCTGGAGCGGGCCCCGGTGTTGGTAACAGGACGTGCTGTGGGGCAGCGCATTGGCGTAGGCCCGGTGCGGATTATCAGCCACCCCCGCGAGATGAACCGGGTACAGCCTGGCGACGTGCTGGTAGCCGATATGACCGACCCGGACTGGGAACCGGTGATGAAAAAAGCCGCGGCCATCGTGACCAACCGGGGCGGGCGTACCTGCCATGCCGCCATCGTGGCCCGCGAGATGAACATTCCTGCGGTGGTGGGCAGCGGCAACGCCACCCAGGAGTTGCGCGATGGCGATGTGGTTACGGTTTCCTGCGCCGAAGGCGACACGGGCCGGGTGTATGCCGGTACCCCGCGCTATGAGGTCAAGCGCATCGAACTCGACAACATGCCGCCCATTCCTACCAAAATCATGATGAACGTGGCCTCGCCCGAGCGGGCCTTTAGCTTTGCCAACCTGCCCAATGCCGGGGTGGGCCTGGCGAGGCTCGAGTTCATCATCAACAACACCATCGGCATCCACCCCAAAGCCCTTCTGCAGTTTGAGCAACTGCCCGAAGATCTCAAAGCCGAGATTACCCGGCGCACCGCAGGCTACAAGAGTCCGGTGGACTTCTACCGCGAAAAGCTGGCCGAGGGCATCAGCATGATTGCCGCCGCTTTTGCCCCCCATCCGGTGATCGTGCGTATGTCAGACTTCAAGTCCAACGAGTACGCCCACCTGCTGGGCGGTAGCCGCTACGAGCCAAAGGAAGAAAACCCCATGATTGGCTTCCGGGGGGCCTCCCGCTACCGCAGCCCGGAGTTTGCCGAGGCTTTTGCCCTGGAGTGCCAGGCCATCCGGGAAGTGCGGGAAGAAAAAGGGCTGAAAAACGTCTGGGTCATGATACCTTTTGTGCGCACGGTAGGGGAGGCCAGGCAGGTCATCGAGATTCTGGAGAAAAACGGGCTCAAACGCGGTGAAGATGGGCTTCGCCTGATCATGATGTGCGAGGTGCCCTCCAATGCCATTCTGGCCGAGCGCTTCCTGGAACTGTTCGACGGCTTCTCCATAGGCTCCAACGACCTGACCCAGCTCACCCTGGCCCTGGATCGCGACTCGGGTCTGGTGGCTGACCTGTTTAGTGAACAGGACGATGCCGTGAAATTCCTGCTCGAGCGGGCCATCAGCACGGCCAAAAAGATGGGCAAGTACATCGGCATTTGCGGCCAGGGCCCCTCCGACCATCCCGAATTTGCCCTGTGGCTGGTGCAGCAGGGCATCGAGAGCATCTCGCTCAACCCCGATAGTGTGCTGGAAACCTGGCTTTACCTGGCCGAACAGCAAAACGCTCTGGTGGGGAAAGACTAGCCCCCCAAAGACACCTACTCCGGCTTGGCCTCGCGGGTCATCAGGCGCGACAGCTCCTGCATGGGGTCGGCCCCTTCGTAAATGACCCGGTACACCGCCTCGGTAATGGGCAGGTCGGCGCCTGTGGCCTGGTCCCAGGCATGCAGGGCTTTGACCGTGTAGATGCCTTCCACCACGCCCTTTTGGGCCTCCAGCCGGGCCAGGGTCTGGCCTTGGACAATTTGCTCGCCCGCGGTGCGGTTGCGCGAGTAAGGGCTGCTGGCCGTAGCGATCAGGTCGCCCAGGCCCGAAAGGCCAATAAAAGTGGCCTCCTGGGCGCCCTGGGC
>OGCI01002435.1_pt1 | contig 12393 bp, 9 predicted proteins | sample 1570021 | NCBI WGS metagenome assembly OGCI01 (sample SAMN06264664, study PRJEB24512) | hot springs metagenome | isolation source: Hot spring water | place: South Africa: Tshipise | collected 2015-06-21
TCTTTCGGTGATCGAAACGAGATGCGGCGACGTGTAGAGACCGGTCTTGATCCCGGCGGCGCGACAGATCGCCTCGAGCATGGCGGCGACGGAGCCTTTGCCGTTGGTACCGGCGATTTGAACGGACGGGAACTGGCGGTGCGGCTGGCCGAGCGCGCCGAGCAGTCGCGCGACGTTCTCCAAGCCGAGCTTCATGGCCAGCACTTCGTGGCCCAGCCCGTAAAGGTAGCGAACCGCTTCGGCGAAATCCATCGAATCGCGGTCAGCAAACGCTGAGAAGTTCTCGTGCATTGAGCGGACGCGCAAACGAAAGGCGCGCGCTTAGATCACGCTCGTTAGCAAAGAGCCAGGAGACGTCGCCCTTCAATCGGTCGCTTGAAGCACCGAAGCGCGCGTCTCCTCCGCTCTTCTCTCGACGCACTCCGGATTCATCATGAAATCGAGCATCTTGATGATGAACGAGCGCATCTCGCGACGATCGACCACCGCATCGACCATACCGTGTTCGAGCAGGAACTCGGCGCGCTGAAAATCCTTGGGCAGTTTCTGCCGGATCGTCTGTTCGATCACGCGCGGGCCAGCAAAGCCGATGAGCGCGCCCGGTTCGGCGATGATCACGTCGCCCAGCATGGCGAAACTCGCCGTCACGCCGCCCGTGGTCGGATCGGTCAAGACCGAGATGAAAGGCAGGCGTTCGTCATCCAGCCGCGCCAGCGCAGCGGAGATCTTCGCCATCTGCATGAGCGAGAGGATGCCCTCTTGCATGCGCGCGCCGCCCGAAGCGGCGATGGTGATCACGGCGGCGCGCTCGCGTATGGCTCGTTCGATCAAGCGCGTGACCTTCTCGCCGACGGCCGATCCCATCGAGCCGCCCAAGAAGTTGAAGTCCATCGCGCCCGTCAACACGAGATGCCCGCCGATGTGCCCGCGCGCGTTGATGATCGCTTCGGGCAAGCCGGAACTCTTTCGCGCCTGTTCGAGTCGTTCGCGGTATGGTTTCGTGTCGACGAAGTTGAGCGGATCGGTCGAGATCACCTCCGCATCCAGCTCTTCGTAGATGCCTTCGTCGTAGAGCATGGCGAGGCGCGTGCGCGCGTCGAGCCGGAAGTGATGCCCGCAGTGCGCGCAGACATGAAAAGAGTCTTCCAAGTCGCGGCGAAAGAGAGCCGCCTCGCACGTCGGGCATTTGACAAAAATGCCCTCGGTGCGCACGTGCCGCTCGTCCTGCGGGACGACTTCGATCTTGCGGCTCTTTTTACGGAACCAAGACATAAACAGTTCGCGCTAAGACAAGTCGTGCGAGCGCACAAAGCCTAGCACACTGCGCGAATCGTCCCCAAGCCTTGAAGCGGCGCGCGGGAACGGCGGTCTTGTTCAAGCCACCTCTTCGGAGAGCCTTGCGTCGCGTTCGTCGAAAACGAGCAAGGGCTTGCGCGACGGCTCGGCGGCTTCGCGCTCCACCGCTTCGACGAGCGCTTGGACGATGGTTCGCTCGACCTCTTCCCAACTGCCGCGCAGTGTACATCCGGCGGCGTTGCGATGGCCGCCGCCGCCGAACTGTTCGGCCACGCGCGCGACGTTGACGTCGCCTTTGGAACGAAGGCTGGCGCGATAGACGCCGGGCGCGCACTCTTTCAGAAAAGCCACCGCTTCGACGCACCCGACGCTCAATGGGTAGTTGACGAATCCATCGCCATCTTCATCGAAAGCTCCGGCGACCTCTTTCATCTCGAGCGTCTGGCGCATCCACGCGACGCGGCCCGAAGAATCGCGCCGCAACGTCGAGAGCACCTGCGTCAGGAGGTCCAGTTTGCTCCACGGATGACTGTTGAAGACGTTCTCGGCGACCTTGGCTGGTTTGACGCCGGCGCGCACCAACTCCGACGCGATCTTGAACGTCCGATCTGTGGTGTTCGAGTAGTGAAACGATCCCGTGTCGGTGACCAGCGCCGTGTAGATGCACTCGGCGATTTCGCGCGTGACGCGCACACCGATCGCTTTGCACAGGTTGTAGATCATCTCGCCGACCGCTGAGGCCGTCGAATCGATCCAGTTGATGGTGCCGAACAGCGCCGTGGTCGAATGGTGGTCGATGTTGACGACGAACTGTTTGTCCAAATCCTTCAAGCCGGGCCGCTCGATGTCCGAGCACTCGATGACGAAGACGGCATCGTAGTCGCGATCGACGGCGGGCGTGACGCGCACCTCCGCCGCGCCCGGCAAGCGGCTGTAAGCATGCGGCACCGGATCGCGCATGATCACTTCGACCTCTTTGCCGAGCGCGCGCAGCAGCCAGTAGAGGCCGAGCGAAGAACCCAGACTGTCGCCATCGGGACGAACGTGAGAGGTGATAGCAAAACGACGTTTCGATTCGATCAGTTCGATGACTTGACTCAACATGCTTTTACCGCGTGCGCTCGTCGCCTGCGGAGCGAGGAGCTTCTTCCTCCACGTCACTCGACTTCTGTTCGGCGCGTCGTTCGGTCTCGAGTTGATAGAGCAACACTCCGACGCGCTCGGCGCGTTCGCCTTCCGTGTCCCGCACGAAGTGAAGATGCGGCACACGGCGCAAGCTCAATTCCAGCGCGATCTGCTGCCGGATGCGCGGCGCCGCTTCGCGTAGCGCGGCGAGCGCCAAGCGCGCTTCGCGCTCCGTCCCGGCGATGGTCACATAAACGCTCGCATCGCGCAAATCACCCGACACGCGCACGTCGGTCACCGTCACCATCTCGACGCGCGGATCGTCCAATTCGTAACCGACGATCTGCACGATCTCTTCGCGCACCATCTCGGCGATCCTTTCGGGACGATGAACTCGCATAAGGAATAAAGGGCGAAAGTTCGCTCGCTTCCCAGCCAGACCGACAAGCAAACGACGCTTTCGCCTTCCTCCTTTCAGGTGAATCTACGCGCGACCGCGAAACGCGCAAGCTTCTCAGAGTTCGGTGGCGGCGACCTTTTCGACCGTGAAGACTTCGATCTGATCGCCGACCTTGATATCGTTGAAATTCTCCAGACCGATGCCGCACTCGAAGCCCTCGCGCACTTCGCCGACGTCCTCCTTGAAGCGACGCAAGCTCGCGATGTTGCCTTCCCAGACGACGATGCCATCGCGAACGAGGCGCGCGCGTGCGCTGCGGCGCACTACGCCCTCGATCACCATGCATCCGGCAACGTTGCCGACGCGCGGCACGCGGAAGACTTCGCGTATCTCGGCGCGACCGAGCACGCGCTCACGCTCGACCGCTTCGAGCATGCCGAGCATGGCGGCGCGAATCTCTTCTTCGACCTTGTAGATGATCGAATGCAAACGGATGTCCACGCCCTCTTGTTTGGCGAGTTCGGCAGCGCGCGCTTCGGGTCGCACGTTGAAGCCGATGATGACCACGGCCGTGTTCTTGGCCCCGGCCTGTGTGGCCGAAGCAAGCAGCACGTCCGATTCGGTGATCGCGCCGACGCCGCTGCGAATCACCTTGACCTTGATCTTGTCGGTGGAGAGCTTCTGCAACGTGCTCTTCAACACCTCGACCGAGCCTTGCACGTCGGCCTTGAGCACGATGAGCAGTTCTTTGACCTCTTGCTCGCTGAGCGCTTCGATGCCGCGCTTGACCGTCTGCGCGAGCGCACTCTGACGCGCAAGCATCTGCCGGTGCTGGGCGATCTGCTGCGCGCGCGCAATGTCGGTGACCACTTGGAACTGATCGCCCGCTTGCGGCACGCCCTGCAGTCCAAGCACCTCGACCGGCGTTGCCGGTCCAGCTTCTTGCACCGGCTCGCCACGATCGCTGTAAAGAGCGCGCACCTTGCCGTAAACCTGCCCGACGATGAACGGATCGCCGACGCGCAGCGTCCCTTGCTGAACCAACACGGTGGCCACCGGGCCGCGCCCGCGATCGAGTTTCGCTTCAAGCACGACGCCCGAAGCAAGCCGCGTCGGACTCGCGCGCAGGTTCAACAGGTCGGCCGTGAGCAGGATGGTTTCGAGCAGCACGTCCAGATTCTGCCGCTTCTTGGCCGAGACGAGCACCATCTCGGTATCGCCGCCCCATTCGACCGGCGTCAAGCCCTGCTGCGCCAGTTCCGTCTTGACACGCTCGGGATTGGCCTCGGGCTTGTCGATCTTGTTGATGGCGACGACGATCGGCACGCCCGCGGCGCGCGCGTGCTCGATCGCTTCGATCGTTTGCGGCATCACCCCATCATCGGCGGCAACGACAAGCACGACGATGTCGGTGACTTTGGCCCCGCGCGCGCGCATCATGGTGAAGGCTTCGTGGCCGGGCGTATCGAGAAAGACGACGCGCCGCATTTCGGACGGGTTGTCCGGGCTAGGCACATGGACGCTGTACGCACCGATGTGCTGCGTGATGCCGCCAGCTTCGTGCGCGGCGACGTCGGTGGCGCGAATCGCGTCGAGCAACGAGGTCTTGCCGTGATCGACGTGGCCCATCACGGTGATGACGGGCGCGCGCGGTACTTCGACGTCGTCGGCGCCGGTTTCGATCAGATCCTCGAATTCCTCTTCAGCGACCATCTCCTCAAATGGCACGAACGATACGTCGTAACCAAAACGACGCCCGAGTTCGATGGCCGCCTCGTTACTGATCGTCTGGTTGATGGTGGCAAGAACGCCGCGTTGCAGCAACAGCGCGACCACGTCCTTGGGCTTCAAGCCGATCTTTTCGGCGAAGTCCTTGACGGTCGCTCCCTCCACCAGACGAACCGGCTTGAGTTCGCCAGGCGTCGCGCTAACGGTGCTGATCAAACGTTCTTCGAGCGAGCGGGGTCGCGGCGGCGGCAGCACATCGCGTTCTGAAATCTTTTCTTTGCGCGCCGGACGCTTGCGCGTGCCGCGGCGGCGCGCGTCCGGCGGTGGGATGTAGGTCGTCTGCGGCGTGCGCGTCTCGCCGGCCTGCTCGCGCGCAGTGGTCGCCGAAGACCGCTCGGCTCGCGCTGCGCGCTCGGGGCGTGCCGGTTTGGGCTGTTCAAGCGAGCGCGGCAGGCCGCCAACGGGCGGAGCCAAACGAATGATCTTGGTCTGCGGCTGGCCGGCTTTGGGCCGCTCTTTCGGAGCCTCTTTCGGCATCGGCGGCGCCGGGCTTTCCGGCTGCGGCTGGCCCGCGGGTTCTTCCGCCACCACCGGCACGGCGCCGGCTTGCGGTCCGGGCTGCTCCTCTTCCACTGGCAGCTCGGCCGGCGGCGTAGGTTCGACGGCGGGTTGTTCGATCTCGGCCGGTCGCGGTTTGATCTTGACGATGCGGCGCGGCGGTGATTGCACCACCGCGCCACCGTTGGAAGGCGCGGCAGATTGCGGCGCGGCCTCTTTCGAAGCGGTCTCGGTGGTGGTCACGGGCGCTTCTGCCTGCTCGGCGGGACGCGCTTTTTTGACCACGCGCACCGCGCGCGGTGCCACCGTCTCCTGTTTCGGGAAGTACTTGTTGCGGATCCGCTCGGCGATCTCTTGTGGGATAGAGTTCGACGGAACGCTGGCGTCCAACCCTTCGCGCCGCACATCTTCGATGATGCGCTTTGAGTCGACGCGCAACTCTCTTGCCAAATCGTAAATCCTGACTTTGTTGGAAGCTGCCATGAACTCCTTCTCGACGCTTGAAATCACGCGAGCGTCGTGCGCTCGGAAAAACGGTTGACGACTCCGCTGGCCCTGCTCTCTAGCGCCTTCGGAGTCAGCTCTTCCGCTCCGAAGGCTCAGGGACAGCGACCAGAAAGATTACTCGGTGGCGCCGCGCGAAGAAACATCCTGCTCTTCCTCGTCCTCGGGTGCGAGGCTGTCGGCGCGTTCTTCTTTGACCTCCGCTGCTTGGCGTTCGGCCACAGCGGCCTCCGAAGAGGTGATGTCGGGCGTGGGCACGATCACGTCAGGGCGTAAGTCGCGCCCGGCGTCTAGTTCTTGCAACAGCAATTCATCAACGGTCATCGGATCGGCTTCGGTCAGCGCTACCGGATCGGCCGAATCCTCGGCCCGGATCTTCTCTTCGGCGATGAAGGGCGGGCGCGTCCTCACCGCTTCGTCATAACCTCGCGCCGTGGGATCCACGCTGTTCTCATCATCGCCCGACGACGTGGGATCGACGGCCGTCGCGTCGCTCGCCGAAGCGCTCTCCGCCGTTTGCTTCGCCGACTCTGCAGCTGCGCTTGCCTCTGCCGCGGCTTCTTGTTCGCGCGCGGCCACGACGTTGCGCGCCGCTTCGATCAACGCTTGCGCTTCGTCGAAGCTGATGTCGAGGTAGTCGGCGATTTCGTCGACCGAGGCGGCAGCCAACGCATCGAGATCCTTGATGCCGCGTTCGGCCAGCACGCTCGCCGTCGTCGGCGTGACGCCTTCGAGCGCCGTCAACGGCACTTCGGTGCCGGCAAGCATCATGGCGCCCATCTGGCGCGCGATCTCGCGTTTGATTTCGGCTTCGCTCTTGATGTCGATGTCCCATCCGACCAATTGCGCCGCGAGCCGCACGTTCTGCCCGCGCTTGCCGATGGCGAGGCTCAACTGATCCTCATCGACGATGACCTCGATCTTCTTCCGTTCGATGTCGGTGATGCGGACCTGATTGACCTTGGCTGGCGACAAGGCGTTGGCGGCGAAGATCGACGGCTCTTCGGACCACTCGATGATGTCGATCTTTTCGCCACGAAGTTCGCGAATGATCGCCTGCACGCGCGACCCCTTCATGCCGACGCACGCGCCGACGGGATCGACGTCCCGCTCGTTGGAAGCGACGGCGACCTTGGAGCGCTCGCCCGGCTCGCGCACGATCCCTTTGATGACCACCGTCTCGTCGTAGATCTCCGGCACCTCCATCTCGAACAGGCGGCGCAAGAGCACGGGCGACGTGCGCGACAACTCGACTTGCGGCCCCTTGGCCTCTTTGGGCGAATAGACTTTGTGGATCACGGCGCGGATGCGCTCACCCTGACTCCACTGCTCGCTTCGCACCTGCTGGCTGCGCGGCAAGATCGCCTCGACGTTGCCGAGATCGACGATGATGTCGCCGCGTTCGAACCGCTTGATGTAGCCGCTGACGAGTTCGCCCACGCGATCGACGTACTGCTCGTAGATGTTCTGCCGAACGGCATCGCGCACCTTCTGCAGCAGGACTTGCTTAGCTGTTTGCGCAGCGATGCGCCCGAGTTCTTCGGGCATGATCGGCACGTCAACGAGATCGCCGATGTTGATCTGCTCGTTTGGCACGAGGCGCCGCGCTTGTTCGAGGCTGATCTCGGTGTCGCGATGCGCGACGCGCTCGACGACGCGCTTGGTGACCGACAGCGGGATCTGCAGTTCGTCGCCCACTTCGACCTCGTCGCCGCCGAGTGCGCGTGCCTCCTCGAGCGAGATTTCGGTCGCCGGGCGCGTCACCTGCTCGACCACCTTTTTGGTCGAAAAGATCTCGATGCCCGTCTCCGGGTTCCACTCGACGTTGATGTCTTCGCCCGAGCGGAAATGTTTACGCGCGGCGGCGCGCACGGCGTCTTTGATCGCTTCGATCACCAGTTCGCGATCGATGCCGTGTTCTTTGCAAAGTGCATCTATGCTCTGCGCGATTGTGGCGCTCATGGTCTTCGTTTGTTCTTCGAGCACGCGCCAACGCGGCCGTGCTCATCCCCTCTCATTCGTCTGACTCTTCGCTCTCTTCCCGGCGCTCGCTCGCGGCGCGTTCGGCGGCGAGTTGCTCGGCGCGGCGAAACTCCTCTTCGAGATCTATCTCGAGATTGGCTCGGGCGATGGACACAAACGGGATCGAGACGCGCCCGCGCGTCCGGTCGTCCATGATGACCTCGTCGTTTTCAAACCCGAGAAGCTGCCCGCGGAAGTTCCGCTGACCTTGAATCGCTTCGTGCGTGCGCACGCGCGCCCGGTGGCCCGCAAAGCGGCGGTAGTCTTCGCGCTTGTACAACCCGCGTTCGAGTCCGGGCGACGAAACTTCGAGCACGTAGGACGACGGAATGAAATCCTCGACGTCGAGGATGGTTCCCACATGTTCGCTGACGACCGAACAGTCTTGGTGCGAAACGCCGCCCGGTTTGTCAATGTAGATGCGCACGATGCGCCGCCGCGTGCCCAGCACCTCGACGTGAACCAGTTCGAGGCCGTGATCCGTCGCCACATGCTCGGCGATCTTGCGGACGCGCTCCTCAATCGTGCCGTTGCCCATCGCTTGCCCCTGTCGCTTGTCGCGCAAAAGAAAAAGTGGGCGCGAACCCACCGGACGAAACGCCACGCTGCGAGCAAGCGGAAAATTATACGAGAAAGTGCGTGCGCAAGCAAGTTCATGCGCCCTTCGGCCAAGCCCACGAAAAAGCACCATCCAACTCGTTCGGGCCGCTGGGAGCAAGCTGCCGAAAGCGGGCGAGCGAACGGAACGAAAGCTGCTCCCGAAAGTCTTCGAAAAACCCCTTTCGCCTGAAACCTCTGCTCCGTGAGGAGCAGAGGTTTCTCGACTCCGATGGAAAGGCCGTCGCCATTTTGTGATCCTCGCACAAAGAAGTCTTCGCCAAGGTTTCTCGACTCCGATGGAAAGGCCGTCACCGTTTCGAGCAAACGGCGGCCCCCTCGCTTGACGGCCATCGTTCGCCTTTGCTATAAAACATAGCTCGCGTCTCGCGGACGCGTTTTCCGCAGTAGCTCAATGGTAGAGCATCCGGCTGTGAAGCGGCTCGGCGCGGTGCCGAAAGCCCATGTCGCAGCTTCCACAGGTGACTGTGGTTGAAAAACCGGGTGAATTCAGGGGAACCTAAACCGAAACGCTTCGGTTTCGGCATGGCAATCCTGAGCGAAGCCTGCTGAAGGGCCTTTGAAGTAGGCAGGAACGTGCAGAGACTAGGGGTTGAGGAGGCCCGCGACCAATAAGACCCCACACGAGCGCCCGGCAACTTCTCGCCAGAGGAGTTGATGAGATAGTCCGCCCCCGTGCGAAAGCATGGGAGAGAGCGTAACCGGAGGGTTGTAGGTTCGAATCCTACCTGCGGAGCCAAGATCTCGACAGCGGGCAGCTTCTGTGGAGGCTGCCCGCTGTCGCTTTTACAGGTGAGGCGTCGCGCCCCTCGAGCGTTTCGAAACGGGACTGCGGGCAAGGTCTTGCACAGCAAGCGCCGAGCGCTCCCTTCAAGCGTTCTGAAACGGGTACAACACCAGCCCACCGGTCCACGAGGCGGAGCCGATTCCCTCGAGCGTCCTGAAACGCCGGGTTTCTCAACGGTAGGAGCGGAGTTTTCCGATGCGAGAGTTGGTTTTGCCACGTGTTTACCCGATCACGGATCGCCGCCTCGCTGGTCTTTCCCACGCCGAACAGGTCGCACAGCTTGTCGCCGGCGGCGCGAAAATGATCCAGTTACGCGAAAAGCATTTGGAAGCAGGCCCGTTCTACGAACAAGCGCTCGCCGCCGTCGGCGTTGCGCGGGCGCATGGCGCGCTCGTCATTATCAACGACAGGGTCGATGTCGCGCTCGCCGTGCAAGCCGATGGCGTACATCTCGGCCAGACGGACCTGCCGCCAGAAGCAGCCCGCCGTCTACTCGGGCGCAGGGCGATCATCGGCTTTTCCACGCACAACGTCGAGCAGGCCATGGCTGCCGCGCGCCTGCCCATCGATTACTTGGCCATCGGCCCGATCTTTGCTACCGCCTCCAAAGAGAAGCCGGATCCGGTCGTCGGCCTCGAAGGCTTGAGGCGCGTCCGCGCTAGCCTCGAAGCGAGAGACCTTCCGCTGGTCGCTATCGGCGGCATCACCCACGCCAACGCGCGCTCCGTGATCGAAGCCGGAGCCGACGCCGTGGCCGTCATCAGTGCCGTCGTCGCGCCCGACGGGTCCATCGAAAGGCGCTTCAGGGATCTCCAACAAGCGCTCGCTTGAGCTTGCAAGCTGCCCGCTGGAACACAGGAAAAGGCCGAGGTCAACGGTGAACCGCAGAAGTGGCCGCTTCCGTCGCTTCGAACGCAACGACGATCAGCGTTCCCGCCAAATCTGAGGCTCCAACAGAGCAAAGGGTCGGCAGCTCGCCCACCGATCAGGGTCGTCCTCGCCGCGCGGGCCGGCAACTTACCTTCTTTTTCGCTAGTTGCAATCGTCCGCTGCGGTCGCTGCTCGTTCCGGTGTTTAAAAATTTTATCTTGCGTTTGTCATCGAGTTGCGCCACAATGTCTCTCGACGCTCGCGGGCGTCCTCCATTCACGCGCGGAGCCATCGTTATGAGCTTCTTCGACCCTTCGCCCATTATCGAGCGCATGCTGCTCGCCTCGGACAAGATCAGCGACCTCAACTTCTCCGTCGGTCAGCCGCCGCAGGTCGAGATCAACGGTCGGCTCGCCCCGGTGCAACCGCTCGGGTTGCAACGGTTGACACCTTACCAGACCGAGATCATCGCGATGACGCTGCTTCGTGGCCATCCGGATGCCGCCGAGAAGCTGGTGCGCACGGGCGCCGTCGATCTGAGTTTTTCGCTCCCGTCGCGCACGCGTTTTCGCGTTAACATCTTCCAGCAACGCGGCACCTACTCGATCGTGATGCGCGTCATCCCGACCGAGATCCCGACTTTGCGTTCTCTGGGGTTGCCGCCGCAGTTGGCCGAGATCGCCAACCTGCGCAACGGCATCGTCCTCGTCACGGGACCGACGGGATCGGGCAAATCTTCGACGCTGGCCGCCGTGATCGACCTGATCAACGAAACCAAGCACTACCACATCGTGACGATCGAGGATCCGATCGAGTTCTTGCACACGCACAAGAATTCGACCATCAATCAACGCGAAGTCGGCACCGATGCGGTCGATTTCCCTTCGGCGCTGCGCGCGGCCTTGCGGCAAGCGCCGAAGGTGATCCTGATCGGCGAGATGCGCGACCTCGAGACGACCGAGATCGCCCTCGAAGCGGCGGAGACTGGCCACTTGGTCCTTTCGACGCTTCACACCATCGACGCTTCCAAGACGATCGACCGCATCATCGGCCTCTATCCGAAGAACGAAGAGCCGGTGATCCGCACCCGATTGGCCCAAACGTTCCGCTACATTATCTCGCAACGATTGATCCCGCGCGCCGATGGCCGCGGGCGCGTTGCCGCCGTTGAAATCTTGAAGTCTACGCCGCGCACGCGCGAGTACATTCAAGAGGGCGAATCCGAAGGGAAATCGCTGCTCGATGCGATGCGCGACGGCCAGCTCGACGGCATGCAGGATTTCGACACGGTGATCAAAGGGATGATCGAAAGCGGCGTGATCACGCTCGAAGACGGGTTGGCTTTTGCAACTAACCAAAACAACTTGCTTTTGGCGCTCAAGGGTCTGTCGTCGGGCGAGGACTACCTGCGCACCCAAGGTGCACCCGCGTTGAGACCGGAGGGCGTCGCTTCCATGCTCGAAGTCATCGAGTAGCAGGACGCGCCCCGTTGCGGCTCACGCTGATACGAGGCCGCCATCGCTGGTTTCGCATCGAGAGGTGACAACGATGATCATCGTCTGCTCTCACTGTTCGGCTCGATTGCAACTGGATGAGACCAAAGTGCCATCGCGCTCGTTCACAGTGCGGTGCCCGAAATGTCAACAAGCGGTGCAGATTCAACCGCCAAGGTTCGAGCAGGACGAGCGCGAGCGGCGGGCGGAAGGTTCGGCACCGCGCGAAGCGCGTCCCATTCCGGCGCCGGCGTTCAACCTTGAGACTGCTCAGCCGGCGCCGCGCTCCGGCGCAAGCGAGCCGGCGAGCGAACTCGCGGGCGAGGAACTTTTGAACGCTTTGGCCCGGTTGCTTCGCGGCGAGCAATCCGGCGCTGTTGCGCACCGCCGCCGACGGCAGCGGCGTGTGCTCTTGTGCGTCGAACAGAGCGCGCGCGAGCCGCTTGCGCGCGCGTTGAGCGAGAACAACTACGAGGTCTACATCGCCGCCAACACGTCGCAAGCCATCGAGCGCATGCGCGAAGACCAGATGGACGTGCTCGTTTTGGATGCAGAGTTCGACGCCGCTGAACAAGGGGCCGCCTTCATCGCGCGCGAGATCAAGGCGCTTCGTCCGGCGGAACGCCGCCGCCTCTTCTTCGTGCAGATTTCGCCCACGTTGCGCACGGGCGATGCGCACGTTGCCTTTCTTCACAACATCAATCTAGCGGTCAACAGCGCCGACATTCGCGAGCTGCCCAGTCTGCTCGATTACACAATCCGCAGCTACAACGAACTTTACAAAGACTACTTCGCCGCCCTGCAGCTTGCGCCGCTGTGAGACGCCGCTGCGCCGCAAACACAACGATCGTTGGATTTCGCGGGGACCGCCCAGAGAAGGCGCGTGGCCTCCGCCTGTGGCGCATTGCCCGCAGCGCCCCTTCAAGAAGTCGATTGCGCCAGTTGGGCGACGTCCAGTTGATAGCGCTCCAACTTGAGGTAGAGGCCACGGC
>OGCI01002440.1_pt1 | contig 12371 bp, 11 predicted proteins | sample 1570021 | NCBI WGS metagenome assembly OGCI01 (sample SAMN06264664, study PRJEB24512) | hot springs metagenome | isolation source: Hot spring water | place: South Africa: Tshipise | collected 2015-06-21
CGGGCTGGCCGGGATGGCTTGCGCCTGACATAACCAGCGGTTGATTATATTAACAAACCTGACCGGTGTCAATCATACTTTGTTAAACTCCTGCCCTGTTTTATTTAATACCTAACAGTGTCCGGATAAACTGATCGCCGTGCAGTTCACCCAGCACTCCCGCCTTTACCGCCTCCTCGTCAAATCGCTCGACACTGTCTGGTGCCAGGTCCGGGTTGTAAATGGCGACCGGTACCGCACCATGAACATGATTACCCCGGGCAACCGGCGTGGGATGGTCAGGCAAAACCGCCACCGTCGCCCTAATCCCTTTTTCCTCCAGCCCTTTCATCACCCGGGCAACGAGCCGGGAATCAAAATACTCAATCGCCTTAATCTTCTGCTGAACATCCCGACTGTGTCCGGCCTCGTCCGGTGCCTCCAGGTGCAGGTAAACAAAGTCATGATCAGCGAGCGCCCCAAGGCAGGCGTCCGCCTTGCCCTCATAGTTGGTGTCAATCAAACCGGTCGCACCCGGCACATTGAGCACATCAAACCCCGCATAAACACCCAGCCCTTTTATCAGGTCAACCGCTGAAATCACCGCTCCGGTTAACCCGTAAAGTTCCTGAAATGTCGGCATCTGCGGTTTCTTTCCCGGTGACCAGAACCAGAGCGAGTTCGCCGGGTCTTTACCGAGCAATGTCCGGTGGAGGTTCACCGCATGCCCGGGCAGAACCTCCCAGGAACGAAGAGTCAGCTCCCGGAGCAGCTGGGCGGTTGCCTCTCCTTCGTTAGCCTTTGCCCGGGGCAGGAGGTTTGTCGCCTCCTCGCCCACATGGTCATGGGGTGGGAAGCACTCCACCAGCGCTGAACCATTTTTTACCACACAGAGATGCCGGTAGGTAAATCCAGGATAGAAGCGCACCAGTGGTGAAGAGAGCTGTTTGTTGACCTCCTCAATCAAAAGCCCGGCCTCCTCGGTACTGATATGACCGGCAGAGTGGTTCTTTATCCTGCCATCTTTAATACAGATCAGGTTACAGCGCAGGGCAACATCGTCCGGTGCCAGTTCCACACCCAGACTTGCCGCCTCAATCACACCCCGACCCTGATAATAGCGCCTGGGGTCATAACCGAGCACGGTGAGGTTGGCAACCTCAGAACCGGGTGGCATGTCCTCGGGCACGGTGATAAATGTCCCGCACCTGCCCAGCCGGGCGATGCGGTCAATTGTCGGTTTTTGCGCCACCTGCAGCGGTGTCCTGTTGCCCAGTTCTGGAACTGGGTAGTCCGCCATCCCATCACCAAGAAACACAATAAACTTACCCATCACCTACACCTGAAACCGCTGTTGAAGAAGAAAGTCCTTAAACCAGTTGTAGTCGGCTGGACCGGTGGTGTAATGCTCGGGCTTATTTTCCAGACCGGCAAGTGCGGGCGGTGGCTCCGGGTCAATACCCAGAAGGTTCTTAATCTCTTCTGGAAACTTTGCCGGGTGTGCGGTCTCAATCGCAATTGCCAGTTCCGGCTCCTTTTCCGCTGCGAACCGTTCCAGCGCTGCCCAGCCCACCGCGCCATGCGGCTCAAGAATTGTCCGGTGCCGCTGGTAGGCAGAGACAATCGTCTCCCTTGTCTCCTGGTCGGTGATACTTAATGAGAACATATCCCGCTGCATCGCCCCGAGGTCCGGCGCCTTTCTGATATTGCCCTGCTCATCCATTACACCGCCATAGAGCGCCACCAGCCGGGGCAGGTTTGAAGGATGTCCGACATTCATCGCATTGGAGATACACTTCCTTGATGGCACAATCTTTTCGTATCTGCCCGATGCCAGAAACCGGGGAAACTCGTCATTCTCATTGGTGGCGATCACAAACCGCGCTGCGGGTAGACCCATCCGCCAGGCAAGCATCCCGGCACACATATTGCCAAAGTTGCCCGAAGGCACCGCAAACACCGGACGAACACCCGGGTCGGCAAGCTGGGCACAGGCATAGAAGTAGTAAACCGACTGCGGCAGAAGCCGTCCGATATTAATGGAGTTTGCCGAGGAGAAACGGATATGCCTTAAATCAGGGTCAGCAAACGCCCGCTTGACCAGCGCCTGACAGTCGTCAAACTTGCCCTCAACCCCGATCGTGGTCACATTACCGCCCAGAGTGGTCATCTGCTGACGCTGGCGCACCGAGACCTCAGCAATCGGAAAAAGCACCACCATCCTTATCCCCTCCACATTGTGGAAGGCATGGGCAACCGCACTGCCGGTATCACCCGATGTGGCGGTAAGGATCACAAGTTCGCCGCCCTCCTCTTTGATAATATGGCGCAACAGGCGCGCCATCATCCGGGCAGCAAAGTCTTTGAACGAGGCGGTCGGACCACGGTCAAGCCGCATCAGATAGCGGCGGGCGTTCACCCGCTCCAGGGGCACCGGATAGTCATAACACTCATAACAAACCTTTAAAAGCTCGTCCGCAGTTAAAAGCCCGTGGGTCCAGACCCGCATCACCGCAAACGCCACCTCAGGATAGGACTTCCCCTTTAAACCCTCAATCTCGGGATTGCTCAACACCGGTATCCGCTCCGGCATGTAAAGCCCTTTATCCGCTGCCTGCCCGATTAAAAGTGCGGTGCGCAGGTCAACCGGTACTGACTCCAGATTGGTGGAGTAAAATCGCATACCCTATCTCCCTTCCAGCGCCTGTTTAAGGTCATTAATTATATCCTGCGGGTCTTCCGCACCCACCGAGAGCCGGATCAGGTCATTGGGGATACACGCCATCTGCCGGCACTCCTCACCCTGTAAAAGATGGGTGGAGATGGCAGGAATTGTTGCCACCGTCTTTACCCGTCCCAGGTCGGTTGCCCGATAAATCAGTTGCAACCGGTCAAACACCCTTCTTGCCGCCTCATGCCCACCTCTGGGGCGAAAAGCCAGGAGATGGGTGTAGCGATTGACCGGTCGCTGATAGCGCGGGTCAACCTCAGCATCAACCAGGAAAAAATAGTCTGATGCCACCTTGTGCCGGGGGTGGTCTCCCAGCCCGAGATAATTCACCTCCAGAACCGCCGGATGGCTCGCCAGAAACCGGGCAACAATCAACGCATTCTCACTCAAGCGGTCCACCCGGTGGCGCAGGTCGCGCAGGTCGTTTAAGGTCATTAAAGCCTGAAACGGATGAAGACAGCCACCCTGGTCGCGCTGGGGATAACGCTTGAGATAGAGCGCAAAGTCCGCCTTCATCTCGCCATTGGGGATGTTGCTCACGATCGGCTGGCGGGCAATCACCGCACCCGCCATCCCCATACCAGATGTGCTCATCACCTTGGTTGCAGAGTGAATCACAATATCGGCACCAAAGGTCAACGGACGCATAAGCGCCGGTGAAGCGATGGTTGAATCCACCACCATCGGTATACCGTGGCTGTGCGCCAGTTCAATCACCGGCTTTAGATCAAAGAACTGCAAACCCGGATTAGAAGGTGTCTCGGCATAGAGGAAACGGGTGTTTTTGTCTATTTTCTTCCGCCACTCATCAATATCTGCCGGCTCCAGCACCCAGCGCACCTCTATCCCCCGCTCCTGCATCTTCCGGACATTGAACTGCTGAAATGTCCCGCCATAAATCTGGCACTGGGAAACAAAATTGGGTCGTTCATTCCCGATCCGGACCAGAAGGGTGTCGGTAACATTCTCGATCGCCGCCATCCCGGAGGAGTAAACACAGCACCCGGCCCGGACATCCGAACCATAGGTTTCCAGGAGCGCCAGCGTGTCCTCCAGATAACCCAGTGTCGGGTTGTGGATCCGGGTATAGCACCAGGTAGGAATCTGATAACTGAGCGCTGCCTCCAGTTCATCCGCATCCCGATACGCCTGGGCCGAAGAGAGAAACAACGGCTCAATTATCGCGCCCTGATTCTTCTTTATCGCCTCATCAACCGTATAAAGCCCGTGCACCGCAATGGTGTCAAAACGCATACCCTTTGCCCGTTGCCACCGCCGTTCCCGCTCCAGAAGCACCTCTTTTGCCTCTTCAATATAGCGCTGGACACCACGGGCAGACGGTGATTCATTCATCATAAATCCTCCTGGCGGTTAAAACTTACCTTGCAAAAATAATAAAGCCGGGCAGCCGGTTGTCAATGCACTCCTTGACCGATAAAGAGAAACCTGCTATTATAATAATGTAATGCGCACCTGGCTCTGGCTCAAACTCCTGTTCATCTTCCCCGCCCTCCTTGCGGGATATACCAGACCAGAAACCCTGCCCGCACCGGTAATCCACCGCCACTCTCTGGAACTGCTCTTAAACAGCAGATACTCGGTTCATTCCGGATTTGAGTCCAACCTGCCTCTTCAGGTTTTAGCCAATGTCCTCTGGGCAATGACCCGGGCACCATTCTCTGGCGGGTCTCGGGAGTTTTATGTTGCCACGCCGGAAAATGTGTATCGCTATCATCCTGAGAGCCGCAGTCTGACCGTGCATCTTGCCGGTGACCATCGGTACAACTCCGGCTCTGCCTTTGAGGTCGGGATCGCCACACCCCGACAGGAAGATGCTGGTATGGCAATTCAGGCCGGTGTGCTTGCCGCTACCGCCTTTCGCACCGACAGCGGCGGCAATGTTGTTGCCTGCCCGATGAAATGGGCAACCGATTACGCCAACGCCAACTGGAATCCCGAACGCGAAATCAAGATGGTCATTGTCCTTGGTAATGCTCCGTCCCGTCCCCTGGACACAACCCTGGTCGCCATCTCCTCTGACTCCAGCCTGCCACCACCAATTACTAATGGCAATGATACCTTTGAGATTGCCTTGATGGAATACACCCAGGACTCGCTCTTCTCTCCGGTTGGGCTTAGCCTGGAAACCTACTCCCAGTTGCTCTGGGCAGGTTATGGTGCTACACCGCATATTACCACCAATAACCGCTACGGGCTAACCGTGCCCAGTGCGGTTGCCGGCTACTTTCTTACCCGCAGGATCTACCTTGTCCGGGAAGAAGGCGTGGATTTGTTTCACAATCGTCTACCTCCCGGGACAAACCTCGCCACCCGTGACCACCGCCTGGAGCGCCTCCTTACCGGCGACCGCCGACCAGAACTGCGTCAGGCATCAGCCCGCATCCCATCAACAGCCCCCGCCTACATCGTCGCCTGTGTCAATGACACCGCCTCCTACCGAACAATGCAGGAGGCGGGGTTTGTTGCCTTCAACCTCCTGCTGCAGGCGTACACCCTGGGTCTCTCCGGTTTTATCACCATCCCTCTCACCATTGCGGAAAGGAACGCCATCAAAAACGCCCTGATGCTTGCCAGTGATAACCACCCGGTGTTCGTATTCTCGGTGGGCACCACCGCAACCGGCATCAGGGAAAAAGAGCGGCGGGAGGGACTGGTAACCATTGTCCGTGCCCAGCCCGCAGTACGCCGTAGTTATCTACGGGTTGAATACCTCCTCCGCCAAACCGGAATGGTTGAGGCAGAGGTTTTTGACATGCTCGGTCGCCCGGTACGGACACTGCTGCGGGAGCGCCAGAGTGCCGGATACCATTCCGTCACCTGGGATGGCACAGACCAGCAAGGGCGCCCGGTGCGCCGGGGAACCTACCTGGTCACCATCAGCACCGGGGGCAGTATCACCCAGCATCGGGTGAACTGGGCAAAGTAGAATCACACCCAATCCTTGACAACTCCTAATAATATCCTTACAATATTGCTGTGAACTTCAGAAGAGAAAATTTGTCTTCAGGAGGATATTATGTCCGGACATTCTAAATGGGCAACCATCAAGCACAAAAAGAGTAAGGTCGATGCTGCCCGGGGAAGAGCCTTCTCCAAATTAATTCGGGAAATAACCACCGCAGCCCGCATCGGTGGTGGCGACATTGAAGCCAATCCCCGCCTGCGTACCGCGGTAGACGCGGCAAAGGCGATTAACATGCCGGCAGAAAATATTGAACGCGCGATAAAACGGGGCACCGGTGAACTACCGGGTGTAACTTATGAAGAGATTTTCTATGAGGGGTATGCGCCCGGTGGCGTGGCACTATTGGTGCGAGCTTTAACCGACAACAAAAACCGCACCACCGCTGAGGTCCGTCATGTATTTGATAAGTATGGTGGTTCCATGGGTAGCGCCGGTTGCGTTGCCTGGCAGTTCAAACCCAAGGGTGTAATTGTGATTGAGAAGAACCGCGCTGATGAGGACACGGTGCTGGCTGTGGCCCTGGAGGCGGGTGCTGATGATGTTCAAACCGACAGTTCCGGTTTCACTGTTATCACCCCGGTAGAAAACTTTGAGATGGTAAAGCGCCGGCTAAAAGAGACCGGGATAGAATGGCTGCAGGCTGAACTGACCCAGATCGCCACCAATACCGTGCCGGTTTCGGAGAACGATGCCCCGAAGGTCTTAAAATTGATTGAGATGCTGGAGGAACTGGAAGAGGTCCAGCAGGTTTATGCCAACTTTGACATCCCGGACGAAATCCTGGAGAAAATCGGCTCTGCCGGCTGATGGCTTCTGGTACCGGGATAACGGATTTCATCGTATTATCGGCATTGACCCTGGTTTAAGCGCCACCGGTTTTGGCATCATTGAACGAAACTCGGTACTGGACTTTGGTGTCATTCGCACCAACCGCGAAGCGACCACTGGTGAACGTCTGGTTTACCTGGCGCGAGAACTGGAAAAAGTATTAAAGAAATATTCTCCGGACTTTGGTGCGGTGGAAACCCTTTTTTTTAATGGCGGTGGCGCCCGCAGCGTAATCCTTTCTGCCCAATCCCGTGGCGCCCTGCTTTTAACTCTGGCAAAGCGCAACATACCGGTAATTGAACTTACTCCGGCAACAATAAAACTGGCGATAACCGGCTCCGGTCGCGCATCAAAAACCCAGTTAAATTATATGGTGCGCAAGGTGCTGAAGATTAACAGCAATATCCCTGAACATGCGGCTGACGCCCTGGCGGTCGCCTACTGTTTGAGAAACCGGTTAAAGATGTGATTACCCAGCTGCGCGGTAAAATCATCAATAAACAACCGACCCTGGTAGTTCTGGAAAGCGCGGGTATCGGGTTTGAGATCAATGTCCCGCTTTCCACCTCTCGCCATCTCCCGGACCCGCCCGAAGAGGTAACGCTGCTGGTGGTGATGAATATCGGTCGGAACGAGGTGCAACTTTACGGGTTTCGCACCCGGGAGGAAAAGGACACCTTCCTTTTAATTACCGGTGTTAAGGGTGTTGGGCCAAAGGCGGCACTCAACCTGCTCTCCCGATTCCAGCCCCAGGAAATCGTTGCTGCCATTGCCCAGGGTAAAACCGACCTTTTAAAATCCGCACCCGGTATTGGAGATAAAAAGGCGGAATCCATCGCCCGCCTCCTCCGCTCCCGTGTCCCCGCTCCTGCTACTGTACCTGAGCCATCAATCCTGCGCGACGCTATCGCTGCCCTGATATCTCTGGGTTTAACCCAGAAAGAGGCAAGGGAGCGCCTTGCCCGGCTGGTGATAAAACCGGATACGAGCCTGCAGGAGGTGTTGCTTTTTGCCCTGCGCACGCCCCCGGATTCTGGAGGTCAAAAACCCTAACCTGTTATGCCCCCTTTAGAAAGGCTCTCCTCTCCCCACCGGCTCAAAGGCGAAGAGTCGCTTGATGAAGGGCTCAGACCAAGAACTCTTGATGAGTTTATCGGTCAGAAACGGACAAAGGAAAACCTGCGCGTCTTTATCCAGGCAGCAAAGTTGCGTCAAGAACCGCTTGACCATGTCCTCCTCTCCGGACCACCCGGTCTGGGTAAAACCACCCTTGCCCATATCCTCGCCGCAGAATTAGAAAGCAACATCTACTGCTCATCTGGTCCGGTCCTGGAAAGACCCGCTGACCTGGCTGGAATCCTTACCCGGCTTTCCCGATGCGACATTCTTTTTATTGATGAAATTCACCGCACCAATAAGGCGGTGGAGGAGTTCCTTTATCCAGCGCTTGAGGACTACTGTATTGATGTCCTTCTTGATCGGGGACCAGGCGCCCGTTCCGAACGAATTGCACTGGAGTATTTTACCCTGGTCGGTGCCACCACCAGGACCGGACTTCTTACCGCGCCGCTGCGCTCCCGATTTGGTATCATACTGCGCCTGGATTATTACCCGGCTGAGGAGCTGTGCGAAATTGTGCAGCGCAGTGCGCGGATCCTGCGGATAGATATAGAAGATGCTGGTGCAAGGGAAATTGCCTGCCGGGCCCGCGGCACACCGAGAATCGCCAACCGACTCCTGCGCCGGGTCCGGGACTTTGCCCAGGTTCAGGGTAAAGATATAATTGATAAGGAAATCGTCCAGTTCGCCCTGGACCAGATGGAGGTTGACTCCCGGGGACTGGATGATATGGATAAAAAACTCCTCCTCACCATAATTGAGAAGTTCGGGGGTGGACCGGTGGGCATCAACTCCCTGGCAGTAGCGGTGCATGAAGACCCTGGAACGATTGAAGAGGTACATGAACCCTATCTTATCCAGCAGGGGTTTATCCAGCGCACCCCCAGGGGTCGGGTTGTCACCCCGATCGCATTTCACCACTTTGGCAAAAAACCACCCTATTCCCATCAACCCCGCCTGGATTTCAAACACCCCGATAACCCCTGACAATATCGGCAAACCTGGCACCCCGCCATCGCCACCATTAACAAATTTAAGCCAATTTTTTAACCATCAACCGCACATCAAATTGCCGGCGCTCTGATTAACCATTTGAAATAAAATAATTTATACAACACATCCCGCACCGCTTGACAGGAGCGAAAAAAATGGATAATTATAATCTATGAATCACTGGTCGGTTATCCCCCTGCTGGAGAAGGGTATCCCGAAAGGGCAGGGTGTGCTATTTTTTATTTTATTTCTTGTTTCCGGTTGTGTGGGACCCCATATTCAGACAACCCCTGTGCATCCGACAAAACAACCACCGCCTGCCTGGCTGTTTTCCGGAGTTTCTCCAGACCAGGAGGTAAAAACCGCCCGCTATCTGGGTAAATTTAAGGTAACCTATTACTGGGTTGTGGATGAAAAGGAATACCCCCTGAGTCGGGCGGTTCCATTGTACACCAGAGATGGAAAACTATTAGGCAGGTTCTCTTCTGCGTTTGTCCGGGACTTCAAAATTGAGTCCTGCGCCCGGCTGCGGGACGGCAGATGTATAAGCTATCTAAAACGCCAGGACCGGGTAGTTATGGTGGATAAGTTTCTTGGTCATGGTGGTTATACACTTGAAAGACTCAAATCAGTGGCGGTAGATACCGATGTAATCCCGCTTGGTTCAACAATTTATATTCCCCAAGCAGAAAATGTAACCGTTAACGGGAAAAGGTTAAACGGTCTTTTCTATGCCCATGATGTGGGCAGTGCAGTAAATGGCAGGCATATAGATATCTTTATCGGTGAAAAGGAAAATATGTCCGCCTTCGCCTTAGCGGGGCTGAAAAGCTCTTGTAGCGTCGATGTGTATATCCTGGAGTAGCGACTCCGGACTAAAAACACCCCGACCGTCCCGCCACTCTAAGATAATTCGGTTAATCACCTGCTGGCGCCACTCATAATAGATTTCGGACAGGGTAACTGTTTTCAACCCGCACCGGTCCAGCCAGGCTAAAAGCGCAGCAAGGTCATCAACTGACCACTCGGTAAAAACTGCCGGTTTTTCCACAACCCGGTGCAAAAGGATACTAGAAATTTTATGGTTACGGATGTGGTTTTTAACCGCCTCCAGCCCGGTCCCCTGGCGCAACTCAAAAACTGGTAACCGGTAGGGGTCAACCCATAGATTAACCGCACCCGGTCGCACCGCCCGACCGAGCCGATAGCCCGCCCGCTCAACAAAACGCCGCACCCGGGCATCCATCGCCCCATAGGGGTAAACAAATGTCAAAACCGGGATACCGAACAACGACTCCAGAATCAGCCGTGACCTGTAAACCTCCTGCCATAGACGCGCACTGTCCAGCCGGGTAAGCCAGGGATGAGAAAGGGAATGGCTGGCAATCTCAACATTACAGGAATCAACCATCTCCTTAATCTCTTCATAATTAATATAATATCCTCTGCCCCGCCGTAGATACCCGGCATTATCGTTAAAAAGTGAATTTACAATTATCGCCAGGGTTGCGGTCATATTATACTTTTTTAATAACGGATAAACTTTCTCATAAACCGAACGGTGCCCATCATCAATTGAGAGCACCACCCGGTGCCCGATAAGTTGTTCTGTTGCTTCATCGTGCTCTGGTACCGGCATCAATACCGGCTGCTCATCCAGTTCGCCGGTCAAAATGATAAAAAGAATAACAACACTCAACACCTTCTATTTTAGACCGCTGCGGTCAATTGACAAGTGCGGTGGATATGGCAAACTATTTTAAACAACAGTATGAAACTCGGTATCGCCCAGCTCAACCCGACAGTGGGTGACCTGAAGGGGAACTGCGACCTGCTGCGCCGGGCACTGGAACACCTGAGCGAAAGAAAACCAGAACTTGTGATATTCCCGGAACTTTTTCTCACCGGCTATCCTCCCCGTGACCTTTTGAATCAAACCTGGTTTATCCAGAAGTCCGAAGAGGCACTGAAAGAGGTCAAGGAAATTTCCCGGCATTACCCGGGCGCCATCCTTCTGGGCACAGTTACCCGCACCCGACAATCCGGTGGCAGGGGTCTTTATAACACCGCCATTTTAATCCAGAATGGCGAGGAGCTCTTCTCGCAGGCAAAAACCCTGCTCCCGTTTTACGACGTATTTGACGAGCAGCGCTACTTTGACCCGGCACCAGCGGTCAACATCTTCTCCTTTCAGGGACACAGACTTGCCATATCGGTCTGTGAAGACGCCTGGTCAGTCCTGCCGGAACTTACCGCCGCACACCCGCCCACATTAAGGAAACTCTATCCGGTAGACCCATTATCAGTTCTGGCGAGTCTGGGCGCTGACCTGTTCATCAACATCGCCGCCTCTCCTTTCTGGCTCGGAAAGCAAAACCTGCGCCTGGATATCGCCCGCACCCATGTCACCCGGCATCGGCTTCCCTTTGTCTTTGTTAACCTTGTTGGTGGTAACGACGAACTGGTATTTGATGGCGGTAGTTTTATCCTTGACCGGCATAACAATCTCATTACCCGGCTCCCCTGGTTTGAAGAAGAGATCAGATTTATTGACCTGAACCCAACCACCGCGACCCATCCAGAGTATCAGCCCCTTTCAGAACCGGAAGCGATCTACCATGCCCTGGTCTTAGGATTAAAAGACTATGTGAAAAAATGCGGATTCAAAAAGGTTGTTCTGGGACTTTCCGGTGGCATTGACTCGGCAGTTACCTGCTGTATTGCGGTTGCAGCGCTGGGCAGGGAAAATGTGCTTGGTGTCACCATGCCCTCGGAATTTTCCTCATCCGGCAGTGTAGATGACTCCTATCTCCTGGCACAGAACCTCGGTATTGAAATCTGGACCATACCCATCACCACGCTCCATCACGCCTATCTTGCCACCATGGAGAAATTCTTCGCCGGCACCCGACCCGATATCACCGAAGAAAACATCCAGGCACGCATCCGGGGCAACATCCTGATGGCGATATCCAATAAATTCGGGCACCTGGTGTTAACCACCGGTAATAAGAGCGAACTTGCGGTTGGCTACTGCACCCTTTACGGTGATATGAGCGGTGGGCTGGCGGTGCTGGCTGATGTGCCGAAAACCCGTGTTTATCAACTTGCCCACTACATCAATTGGGAAAAGCAAATCATCCCGGAAACCATAATCAACAAACCACCATCTGCCGAACTCCGACCCAACCAGCGCGACCAGGACACCCTGCCTCCTTATGAAACACTGGACCAGATCATAGCACTTTATGTGGACGAAGAACTCGGACCAAAAGAGATTATCCAGCAGGGTTTTGACCAAGAAACGGTAAAATGGACACTGAAGAAAATCGCAACCAATGAATACAAACGTCGCCAGGCACCACCAGGCATAAAAATCACCAGCCGGGCATTTGGCAGTGGACGGCGTTTTCCCATTGCTGCCCATTACGACTTTTAACAAAAAACCAGCCTTGCAGTTAACATACATCTGAAAATAATAACCAAAAATAACCGCATACCGTTTTATCTTAATAAAAGTAGATATACTCATTGCGGTTTTTATTTTTTAATTATTTGATATTACGAATGTTAAAGATAATTATCACCACATCCGAGGGGGTAACCCGGGGTTATCACCCGGATAGTTCCGGGGATGACCCCTGAAATGCTATTAATAACGGTATCACCAACTATCCGCTCCAAAATATAAACAAGAGCCTGCCCTGTATCTCTCATTATAAAACAGTGGTTCAC
>OGCI01002441.1_pt1 | contig 12370 bp, 12 predicted proteins | sample 1570021 | NCBI WGS metagenome assembly OGCI01 (sample SAMN06264664, study PRJEB24512) | hot springs metagenome | isolation source: Hot spring water | place: South Africa: Tshipise | collected 2015-06-21
CCAGCCGCAATTTCGGAGACCCGACCGAGTATCGTTACGGCTGGCCCGTCATCGCCGATGGCGCCGGCTACGTGCTGGTCAAAGTCCGGCTCGACTGGGACACGCTGTGGCGCGACTGGCCGCAGACCAACAGCGAGATGCGCCAGTTGCTGACCAGAAACCCCGGCGATCAGGCGCTCTTCGTGCTGGACCTGGACGACGGCAGGGTGCCGTACATCGCCAATGTGGGGCACGGCGGCTACGGCGACGGCGACTATATGCCGATGGGACCGCAGCCGGTCGTCAAGCGCCTGCCGAACGGCAAGGAGGTCGTCTACACCATCATCCGCGCCAGACACGCCCACGATGCGCGTTGGGACTCGCACTTTGGCGAGATGGTGCTCGACAGCGCGACGGTGAGCGGGTTGCAGGGAGGGGATGTGCGCTTCATCGCCTATGATTACCCGCCGGGGAGTGCGGCCCCTTATCTGCTCACCGATGAACAGCCGAATGTGACAGTGGCGGGCGACTACCTCTTTGGCGCGCACTGGGAAGCGGGGTTTGCGATGCGCATCCTCGACCGCTCCGCTGCGCGCGGCAGTTTCAACGCCAAAATCACGACGCAACGCCTGGCGACCGTTGCGACCTCGCAAGACGCCACGGCGTGCCCGTTCAGCGCATCGCACTACTGCCCTGGCGGGCTGGAAAACACCCGCTTCTACGACTTCGGCTTCTACATCTACTACAACCAGGGAGCGGTGTATGACCGGTACTGGCGCGAGTATGCCGCGTGGGTGGTGAGCAACGAGAATGTCTACTTCATCAGCGCCGACGGCGCGCTGGTGGCGCTGACGAGCGGCAATCCCCAGGGGACGGCGCTGGCCGTCCCGTCGGCGGCCCCTCCTCCGCCTCCCCCACCGGACCCCGTTCCGGCGGCGACCATCCTCCACACCGAGGCGCGCGCCTGGGCCGGGCACACCGTGACCGTCACCGGCGTCCTGCGCTATGTGTTCAATAACGGCAAACAGGTGCTGCTGGGCTTTGCGAACCCCCACCAGGGCGCGTTCAAAGTCATCATCCGGCAGGAGAATTGGGAACGCTTTGACGGGGCGCCGGAGAGGTCGTACCATCCAGGTCAGCCGGTGGCCGTCGTCGGCACGATCGCCTGGTATCAGGGCGACCCGGCCATCTATGCTGTTGCGCCGGAGCAGATTCACGTCCTGTCCCACAGAGGAGGCCGCAATGTGCGCTGATCGCCTCACACACCGAAGGACCCGACCGGTCTGGCCAACTGTGCTGCTCATCCTGCTGATTGCGGCACTTGCCGGAACTCCGGCGTTGGCCCGCCTGCCGCAGCAGCCGGACGACTCGTTCTCTGTCTACCTGCCGCTGGTGATGAAAGGCTGGTGCGCGCCGGAGACGCTGCCGCGCATCAACGCGCCCCGCTTCGTCGGTTCTATCCCTTTTGAGCAGACCGCCATCGCCTGGTTCGGGCGCGTCTCGCCGACCCAGAACTATGCCGATATCCGCGTGGGGACCAATGCGACGGAACTGTACGTCTACGTGGCCATCTTTGACCGTGCCCTGTGGTACGACGAAACCCCCACCCGGGATACGCTCACACAGTGGGATGCGGTCACTCTGCTGCTGGATACAGGCGACGGCGCCGCGCTCTCGTCCAGTTCCTGGCGCTTTGTGGCCCAACTCTACGGCGAGCCCAGCCCGGGGCGGCGCGCCGCCTATCGCGGGAGCGCCTCAGGCTGGCAGCCGACCGGCGTTGCGTTCGGCGCCGTGCCCGGCTGGCGCGGCAACGCCCTGAACAACGACGACGACAGTGACCGCGGCTGGGCGATGGGCTTCACCATCCCCTTCACCAGCCTGGGATTGACCGGCGCGCCTCCGGGGGGGACATCCTGGCGCATGGCCGTCATCCTCCACGACCGGGATTCACGGGCCGGCCCGCCGCTGGGCGATCAATCCTGGCCGCCTTCCGCTTCTCTGAACAGTCCGGGCTGCTGGGGCTTTCTGAACTTTGGCCTGCCGGCCTACCGTTCCAATGCCTCGCCCCGGGGTTCGCTGGTCATCCGGCGTCCCACGCAGGGCAGCCCGCTGGTGCCGGATGCCGACGTCGGAGGGACGATCGCCAACCAGTGCCCGGGCGACGAGCACCATATCTGGAACGAGTGGGGCAACCGCAACGACGGCCGTGCGCCCGATTTCAACATCCAGAATCAGTCGGATGTCGCCGACTGGCCCTGCTTTGCCAAGTACTATGTCACCTTTCCGCTGGATGGCATCCCGCGCGGCAAATCCATCATCTCGGCCACGCTGACGCTCTACCAGTTCGGCAATGCGGGCGGACCGGGCGAGGCGCAGCCGTCCTGGATTCAGGTGCTGATCGCCTCAGGAGACTGGCAGGAAACCAGCATCACCTGGAACAACGCCCCGCTGGCCTACGAGAATTTCGGCGGGCGTTGGGTGTACCCGCTCGCCGATCACCCGGGCTGGCCAGGGGTGCCGCGCACCTGGGACGTCTCTTACGCCGTGGCGCGGGCTTATGGGCGCGGCGAACCGCTGCGCCTGGTCCTCTACGAAGCGGATTCGGCCTACCACAGCGGCAAGTACTTTGTCTCCTCCGACACGGGCGACTGGAACACAGCGGGCCGCCCACGCCTGGAGGTGGTGTGGGGAGAGCCATGATCCGGATGGCGCTGATGCTCATCTTTGACGGCGTTGCGTGCGTCACACTCTGCCCGATGGCAAACCCATCCCATAATCCATCCGGAAAGCGGTGAAACGGGTCTTCTTCTTGCTGCTCCTGGGCCTGATCCTGGCTGCCCGTATGCCAATTCGCCCGTCTGCCGAAGCGGGGAATGGAGAGACAGCAGGGCATCGGCAACGATGCCGACCTTCACGCCACACTTTCTTGGGAGGCGGATTTACGCGGATGCTCGCGGATTCTTTTATAAGAGGTTCAAGCGCTCGCGCGAGGTGACCAACAGGGTGAGGCGCGGGGCAGCGCGCAGGATGTCCAGCACCAGCGCCGCGCCGCCCGCGGGCAGCAGTTGCTCAAAGTTATCCAGCACCAGCAACGCCTCGTACCGGCCGTCGCGCAATACCCGCAGCAACTGGCTACGGATCTCCTGCGCGCCGGCCAGGGGGATGTGGAGCGCGCGGGCGATGCCCAGCACCAGGTCGGCCTCGCTTTCGGCCTCGGTCAGCGCGACCCAGTAGACGCCGTCGGCGAACGCTTCCGCCTGCGCCAGCGCCGCCTGCAGGGCCAGCCGCGTTTTGCCGATGCCGCCCGGGGCCGGTCAGGGTGACCCGGCGCGTCTGCGGATCTTCCAGCCGCGCGTTCAGCAGGGCCAGTTCGGCTTCGCAGCCGATGAAGGGCGTCAGCGGCAGCGGCAGGTCGGGGGAAGGGTGCGGACGGCCTCCGGCGGCGCAGTCAACGGCGCGCCAGCGCGGATCTGCGCCTCCAGCGCGCGGGTCTCGGCCGTCGGCTCCAGGCCCAGTTTGGCAGCGAGGGTGGGTCGGCAGGCTTCCAACTGTTCCAGGGCAGCGGCGCGACGGCCCTCCAACGTCAGCAGGCGCGTCCGCTGCTGATGGGCGGCCTCCGCCAGGGCTCCAGCGCCAGCGACCGTGCTATTCGGGGCCTCGCATTGGGACCACTGCCGCGGCGCGCTCCCGCTGTTCGGCATCCAGTGTGATGAGCGTGGCGCCAAAGCGCCGCGCCACCGCCACATAGACGGCGTCGCTGCCGCGCAGGCGATGGCGGGCGGCGATCTCGGCGGCGGCATGCGCCAGGAGTTCGTCGAGGTTGACCAGCGTAAGCGAGGGCAATTGTTGAATCTCCCGCATCCAGTTCAATGCCATTTGCGTATTGTTCTGCTTACGCGCCAGCGACGCGACGACCTCCACCAGCATCAGGGTGGGCACCACAATCGGTGTATCTGTTTTGAAAAGCTCGGTGAGAAAGTTCCAACTCTGGTCGCTGCCGGTCTCGGAGGGGCTGAACGCATTGACAAAGACGCTGGCATCAATGGTGAGGGTTTCGCTCATCGGCGCATCTCCGAGAGGATTTCCACCGCGCTTTTCTCGCTCTGCCAGCCCTTCCCTAGTTCCTCGCGGATCGCCTCCAACCGCGCCCAGACCTCGTCCGGGTCGGGCGGCGGGGGCGCGGCGTCCACGGGCAGCAGGACGGCGACCGGCTCGCCGCGCTGGGTGATGATGTAGCGGGCGCGGCTTTCCTTGACCGCGCGCACCAGTTCCGAGGCGCGGGCCTTCAGTTCGCGGATGCCGATTTTCTCCATCAGTGCTCTCCCTTTGTGGTTACTTTTGTAACTACATTGTACCCCCATTCCGGCCTGGTGTCAACCGGGTGTTTGGGGTGCGTGGCGTGTGACGCAGCAAGAGAGAGGCGGGCTATCGGGTGTTGATTGAGCCGCACGGGGCGGCACAGGCGGCGGCGCGCTTGGTACTCGGCGCCCAGCGTGATCAGCGCCACGTCACCCCTGGTCCAGCGCCTCCAGCCGCGCCCAGACCTCGTCCGGGTCCGGCGGCGGGGGCGCGGCGTCCACGGGCGCATGCGCGTTGCCAGCAACATTGGGAGGCAACTCTGCCTTGCTCGTCGAACGGTCAGGCCGGGTTACTCTGTCCTTCCGGGCAAGAGAACGTGACGAGCGATGACCTCGCTCCTGGCTGCGTGCTAGTCGGCGTGGCCCCAATCTCCGATCCAGCGCACCCACGGCAGGTGAGCGCGGACGGCGTTGTACAACCGCCGGTCTCCGGTGACCAACTCGTCGCTCCGCGCCTCGGCCAGCGCCAGGTACGCGGCATCGTAGGCGGAGCGGTCGAGCCGGTGCGCCAGGGGCAACATCTGCTGCCAGGTCACCCATTCCAGTTCGATACCCAACCCCTCGAACGCTGCCAGGATAGACTCTCCGTCCTCGACGCTGATACGCCCCCGACGTATGGCCTGGACAACGGCATTGGTCACCTCGTACCGCATCAGCATGGGGGCAGCCAGGCGGACGAGCCCGGCGACGTGTTCGCGGATCAGCGCCTGGGCCTGAGCCTGCTCCTCGTCCGGGAAGAATGCCCGCAAGACTGCACTGGCATCTACGATCATCCTCGCCCCTCCAATTCCTCGCGCGAAGTCTGGAACAGCTCCTCGGCGGTTACTCCGCTCTCACGTAGCGTTTTGGCGATGCGCAGCATCTGCAAATATGCCTGCACCTGGCGCAAGCGTGCGTACTCCTGGGGCGAGATGATGACCCCTACCGGCTCGCCCCGCCGCAAGATCGTGATCGGCCCCTCCTCGACCTTGTTCAACCAGCGAGAAAGGCGGTTATGCGCTTCGGCAACTGAGATAGAGAATCGAGTATTCATAGTATACCGCTCCTTCATAGACAATTATAGTATCACAAGATACCGATGTCAACTGCCCAACTGGTTGTTATTTCTGGGCATGGCAGCGTGAGCAAATGGGCCGTTGCTGGCGCGTGCAGACTCCCCTTCCCGGCCTCCTCGGCGGCCTTGCCCAGGCCGCTGTCGTCGGCCAGGAAGAGGCGGGAGAAGGGCATGCTCACGATGCGGCGCAGGGGGACCAGTTGGTGTGGTTCCAGCACCAGCCGTCCCCAATCCACGGCGCCCAGGTGGCCGCGGCCGTAGGAGAGGGTCAGGCGGAAGGCGTCGTGGAGCGCTTTCCACTGCAGGGGGTCCCAGCCGGGGGCGCCCAGCGTCCAGGAGAGGGTAGGCGTGTGGGCGCGGGTGATGGGCTCCAGTTGAGCGGGAGGCAGCCTTTCCAGCGCCCCCAGCACCTGATGGGCTTCCAGCCGGGTGAGCAGGTCGCCCACTTCCCTCCGAGGAGTGAGTCGCCCCAGCGGAAAGCGCTGCAGGCGGGCCAGGCGGCCCAGTTGGGCCTCCAGGCCACTGTTCTCCCACTCGTTCTGGCGCGCCGTCCCCAGCAGCACGAAGGGGAGTCCGCTCTCGTTCGGGTTGCTCACCAGACCCAACAGGTTTTCTACCCACGGCAGGCCATTCAGGCAGATCACCAGCCGACGCTCGCCCTGGAAGGCATGGCGGTAGGGTGCGGTGACATAGCCGTGGTGTTCCCAAAGGATGATGAAGCCGGCCTGGCTGAGCTCCCAGGCAGTGCGCATCAAGAGGGTTGTCTTGCCTTCGCCGGAGGGGTCCAGCACTACGCCGATGCGCTGCGGCGGCAGCGAACGCGGGCAAAGTCCAGCGGCTCCTCGGAGGCGTGCTGCCGGGCGTCGTGATCAAGGGCGATGTTGGCCCAGTTCGGTCGCGTGCTGTTGTAAAAGTCGGCGGGAGCGCGTTGGGCTTGCACCTGCGGAAATCGTCGGTCGGCAGACGTTAACACCCCCCATCCCCCCGGCCTCGGTATGGGTAGGTTTTTTGGCAGCCCCCTCCCCCCTCATATGGGTAGGTTTTTTGGGACGGCACTCCTCGCCCCGCCGTGAACGGCGGGGCTGAGGGGAAAGGGCACTTGAGCGCCCTTTTTGAGTCAGCCTGACCGTTCACGGTCAGGCGAAAGCGCGATATCGCCCCCGACAAAGCAGGGGAGAAATAGATTTTTTGATCGGGCGGCGAAGCCGCCCAATCAAAAAATCATCTTTTTATCCCTTGCCCGCTGGGGGTGGAAAAACCTACCCATACAAGTTGCCCCCTCTCCCCCTTGCCCTGACGGGCGGGGGAGAGGGGGCCATCTCCCTCCCCGAGCGGCTGTAGATTCTCTCATGATGTCAAGTTCAGATAATCCGAGGTTCAGACATAAGTTCGGACAAGAGAGGAAAGGGGTTTCGGGGCGGGCGGCCGAAGGCCGCCCGCCCCGAAACCCCCTGTAAGGGCGTGGAAGGAGGGGTTTTGCGGCCGCAAGGCCGCAAAACCCCTCCTGTATCTGGACTACCGGCGCCGCATCAGGCGCAGGACGCTTTCGGCCAGAACCGCCGCTCCCACCGGCAGACACCGCTCATCTATATCAAAGCGCGGGTTGTGGGCGACCCGTTCATCCCCCTCTATCTTGCACCCCAGGCCAAACATCGCCCCCAGCGCCAGTTGGGAGAAGAACCCGAAGTCCTCTGCCCCCATCCCCGGATGGGGCGGATGGAGGTACTCCTCGCCCAGAAGGTCCACGGTGACCCTCTGCAGTAACTCCACCACTCCGGCGTCGTTGAGCATCGGCGGATAGCCGATGACGATGCGGAGGTCGTAATCCCCTCCCAGCGTGCGGGCGATCTGCAGCGCCCGCTCCACCTCGGCGTGAATTTGCTTCTGGACTTCCGGTTTCATGTACCGGATGGTCCCCTTCAGTTCCGCCCGGTCGGGGATGACGTTGTCGGCCTGACCGCCGTGGATCGCGCCGATGGTGACCACCGCCGGCTCCATCGGGTCCAGCCGCCGGGAGACGATCCCGTGCAGGCCCAGGATGACATGTCCGGCGATGTAGATGGGGTCCACCGTCTTGTGGGGAGAGGCACCGTGCCCCCCTCGGCCGAAGATAGTGGCGTAAAAGGTGTCCACTCCGGCAGATGAGGGGCCCGTCTCCAGGACGATCTTCCCCGCCGGTGCGGTGGAGTCCACGTGGAGGGCCAGGACGGCCTCCACCCCCTCCATCGCGCCGTCCTGGATCATCCGTCGCGCACCGCTGATCCCCTCCTCGTCCTCCATCTCCTCGGAGGGCTGAAAGAGCAGACGGACGGTGCCGGGGAGCGTCTCGTCGGCCAGGAGTTTGGCTACCCCCAGCAGGATGGCGGTGTGGGCGTCGTGTCCGCAGGCGTGCATCACGCCTGGTACCTGCGATGCGTAGGGGACGTCGTTCTCCTCCTGGATGGGCAACGCGTCCATATCGGCGCGCACGGCAACGATCGGAGGGCCTTCTCCGCGTTCCGCCACTACGCCCGTGCGTCCCACCCCAGTCCGGACGCGGTATCCCAGTTCGGTCAGCACCTCGGCGACCCGCGCAGCGGTGCGGGTCTCCTGGAAGCCCAGTTCGGGGTACATGTGGAACTCCCGCCGCCAGGCGACCAGTTGATGTTGGATTTCCTGCGCGCGTTGAATCATGAGAACCTCCTGGAGGACCATTGTATCACATCGTGTCCCCTTGACAAACATCCCAATCTGCCGTAGTATTTCAGGATGCGGGCACATGCAACACGCAATATGTAACACGTAAAACGTAAAACGTAACACGCAATCCCAGGAGGTCACCATCCGCGTCCTGATCGTTCTCACCTACTACCGCCCTCACACCAGCGGGCTGACCATCTACGCCGAACGGCTGGCAAAGGGGCTGGCCCGGCGGGGGCACGCCGTCACCGTGATGACGTCCCGCTACGACCGCTCCCTCCCCCTGACCGAGGAGCGGGACGGGGTGCGGGTCGTCCGGGTGCCGGTGGCGTTTCGCGTCAGCAAAGGGGTCATCATGCCCACCTTCGGCTTCATCGCCACGCGGCTGGTGTGGAGCCACGACGTGGTCAGTTTGCACCTGCCCCAGTTTGACGCCGCTGGGGTGGCCGCGCGCGCCCGCCTGATGGGCAAGCCCTGTACCCTCACCTATCACTGCGACCTGAAACTGCCCGCCGGTCCGTTCAACGGTCTGGTCAACCGGGTGGTGGACTTTATGAACCTGCTGGCGGGCCTGCTGGCGGACCGGATCGTCGCCTATACCAGCGACTTCGCCGCCAATTCCCCGTATCTTTCTCGCTTCGCCCGCAAGGTCGTCGTTGTCCCGCCGCCGGTGGAACTCCCTCCAGCGACTCCGGAGGAAATCCGGGCCTTTGCCGAACGGGTCGGGCTGGACGGCCGCGGGCCGGTCATTGGCATGGCGGCCCGGCTGGCGGCGGAGAAGGGAGTGGAGGTCCTGCTGGAGGCGCTCCCGCGCGTCCTGGAGGTCTATCCGACCGCGCGCGTCCTCTTCGCCGGACAGTACCAGAACGTCCTGGGAGAAGAGGCCTACGCCCGCCGTCTGGCCCCCCTGCTGGAGCGGTATCGGGACCGCTGGACGTTCCTGGGTGTCCTTTCCCCGAAGGAGATGGCGGCCTTCTATCCCAATCTGGACGTCATCGTGGTGCCCAGTTTGAACTCTACCGAGTCCTTCGGGCTGGTACAGGTGGAGGCGATGCTCTGCGGGACGCCCTCCATTGCCAGCGATCTGCCCGGCGTGCGCCAGCCGGTCCTGCAGACCGGGATGGGGGAGGTGGTGCCGGTGGGGGATTCCCGGGCGCTGGCGGAGGCGATCCTGCGCGTGGTGGGGAATCGGGAACAGTACGGGCGCACCCGGGATGACATCGCCGCCCGCTGGAGCACCGAACGGACGGCAGAGGAGTACGAGAAGTTATTTGAGCAGTTAATGGAAAAAAGATAACTGTCCAGGCTTCAGCAATTGAAATCGCCCCTCAAGGGCTTTCAGCCGGGCGTCCACCGGCGTGGACGCCGCCCCGGCGACCGTGTAGGCGGTCGTCCGGCACAAAGTGCCCTCCCAGGTGCGGTTTCAACCGCTGGCTGAACAATGACGAAAAAAGGGGGCTTGGGGCGGCAACGCCGCCCCAAGCCCCTCTGCGCGGGCCTACCAGTCCGTGACCTCGTTAGCCAGGAAACGGTTGATGTCGGCGGCGGCCCGCTTGCCAGCACCCATCGCACTCACGACGGTCGCTGCGCCGGTCACCACGTCGCCGCCCGCCCAGACCCGCGGCATCGTCGTCCGGCCCGTCTCCTCGTCCTTGACCACCACCGTCCCGTACTTCGTCCGCTCCAGGCCCGACGCGTCCATAAAGACCAGCGGGTTCGGGCTGGTGCCCAGGGCGAAGATGACCATGTCCACTTCCATATCAAACTCCGAACCGGGCACCGGCCTGGGCGATCGGCGACCCGACGCGTCCGGTTCGCCCAGTTCCATCCGGATGCAGCGCATCCCGCGCACGTTCCCCTTCTCGTCCCCGAAAATCTCCACCGGGTTGGTGAGGAAGTCAAAGATAACCCCCTCCTCCTCGGCGTGGTGGACCTCTTCGGCGCGCGCCGGGACCTCGTCGCGGGAGCGTCGGTAGACGATGTGTACCTCTCCGTCCTTCCCCTGCAGCGTCTGGAGACGGAGCGCGCAGCGGGCCGCGTCCATCGCCACGTTCCCCGCGCCGATGACCGCCACCTTGCGCCCGACCTTCACCGGCGTGTCGTATTCGGGGAACAGGTACCCCTTCATCAGGTTGACGCGGGTGAGGAACTCGTTGGCGCTCATCACGCCGTTGTAATTGATCCCAGGGATGCGCATAAAGGAGGGGAGACCCGCGCCCGTGCCCAGAAAGACCGCGTCGTATTCCGCCAGCAACTCGCTCAGCGTCAGCGTCCGCCCGATGACGTGGTCGGTGCGAATCTCAATCCCCAGGCACTCCACGGCGTAGTCAATCTCCGCATGCACCACACTCTTGGGCAAGCGGAACTCCGGGATACCGTAGACGAGGACGCCGCCCGGGGCGTGGAGGGACTCAAACATGGTGACCGCGTGCCCTTCCCGCGCGACGTCTACCGCGCAGGTGAGCCCCGCCGGGCCGGTGCCGACGACGGCGACCTTCTTGCCGGTGGGCAGTTTGCGTTCCAGGGGGCAGGTGCGCATCGCCAGTTCGTAATCGCCCACGAACCGCTCCAGCCGTCCGATGGCGACAGGCTGCCCCTTCCGGGCCAGGACGCAGCGGATCTCGCACTGCACCTCCTGCGGGCAGACCCGGCCGCAGATGGCGGGGAGGCTGTTTTTGACCTTCATAATCGCCACCGCGCCGACCATATCCCCTTCCCGCAGAGCGCGGATGAACTGGGGGATGAGCACCTCCACGGGGCAGCCTTCCACGCAATAAGGCCGGTCGCACTGCAGGCAACGGTTCGCTTCGGCGATCGCCAGTTCTTCCGTAAAACCGAGGGCCACTTCGTTAAAGTTTCCCCGCCGGACCACGGCATCCTGTTCGGGCATCCTCTGGCGGGGGATTTTCACCCGTTCTCGTTGCGTGAGAGGGGACACTATGCACCTCCTTGCTCTTTCAGCACGCCCTCCAGGCGGCATTCGTGTTCCCAGTGCTCCACTGCCAGCCGCTCCTCCTCCCGATAGAACGCCAGGCGCGCCAGCAGGTTATCCCAGTCCACCTTGTGACCGTCAAATTCGGGGCCGTCCACGCAGACGAACTGGGCGCCCTCTTCCAGCAGGACGCGGCAGCCGCCGCACATCCCCGTCCCGTCAATCATAATCGTGTTCAGGCTGACGATGGTGGGGATGTTGAACGGCCGGGTCGTCAGCGAGACGAACTTCATCATGATGGCCGGGCCGATGGCCCAGACGCGGGCGATCTCCGGGCCGCGCGCTTCCAGTAGTTCCTTGAGCGGTTCAGTGACCAGCGCCTTACGGCCGTAGGAGCCGTCGTCGGTGCAGACGATCAGTTCGTCGGAGACGGCGCGCATCCGGTCCTCCCAGAATAGAAGGTCGCGCGTGCGAGCGCCGATGATGGAGATGACATAGTTGCTGGCCTCCTTCAGCGCCCGGGTGATGGGGTAGATGGGGGCGATCCCCACACCGCCGCCCACGCAGACGACCGTCCCGTAGTTGGCGACTTCCGTGGGATGGCCCAGCGGGCCAGCCAGGGTAGCCAGCGTATCCCCTGCCTGGAGGGTGCCCAGATGCATTGTGGACTTGCCGACCTCCTGGAAGATGAGGGTGATGGTGCCGGCCTCCTGGTCGTAGTCGGCGATGGTCAGGGGGATGCGCTCGCCGTGTTCATCAATGCGCACGATGACGAACTGCCCGGCCTGCGCCTTGCGCGCAACGTGGGGAGCCTCCACCACCATCAGTTTGGTGACATCACTGAGGACTTCTTTCTCCAGAATTCGGTACACAGCGGGCCTCCTGAAAAATATTCTTCGGGGCATAAAAATAGGGAATGGAATTTCGCGGCCATCCCATTCCCCCCTTCCCGTTGTGATGGAAGCAACCGATGTTCCAATTCTAACTCCCACCACAGTATAAGGATACTCCAAAACGCCGATTTGGTCAAGTGGAACCGCGCGCTGGCTTGCGCCGCAATTCACCCCGCATGGGAAAGGGGTGGGGTGTGGGGTTTGTGGGGGCGGCGAAGCCGCCCCCACAAACCCCACTCTCTCTTTCACGGGCGCGCCGCTCCCCCGAAATGATTTGCTGCGCAATTCCCTGAACCGCTACATTTGACTTATACAGAAACTGGAGTATACTGACACCAACCCACCTGCGCGGAGGAGTTATGCCCACCGACCTGTCCCGGCACATCCTGCGCCTCATAGCCGCCCTGCTGAAGCATCAGGCCAGGCAGTGGCTGGGCGAGGCGTTTATGGACGCCGCAGGCGATGTCCTGGCCGA
>OGCI01002442.1_pt1 | contig 12368 bp, 10 predicted proteins | sample 1570021 | NCBI WGS metagenome assembly OGCI01 (sample SAMN06264664, study PRJEB24512) | hot springs metagenome | isolation source: Hot spring water | place: South Africa: Tshipise | collected 2015-06-21
GGGTGTTTCAGGCCGCGGGCGCGTTCGTGTGCGGAGAGGGAACCGCACTTTTGGCGAGCATCATGGGCAGGCGGGGCCAGCCCCGGCCCCGACCGCCTTTCTCCGCCCAACACGGCCTCTGGGGGAAACCCACGGTCCTCAACAACGTGGAGACTTGGGCCAACGTGCCCTTAATCATCAAAAACGGCCCAGCCTGGTTCTGCTCGTTCGGCACGGAAAGAAGCCCGGGAACAAAAATTTTCTCTCTAACCGGCAACGTGCGCAACACCGGGCTCGTGGAGATTCCCATGGGCATGACCCTGCGGGAGCTGGTGTATGGGATCGGCGGAGGGCCACGGGAAGGAACGCGGTGCAAGGCCGTGCAGATCGGCGGACCTTCGGGGGGATGCATCCCCGAGGACCTCTTCGACACCCCGGTGGACTTCGATTCGCTCCAGGGCATTGGGGCCATGATGGGCTCGGGCGGGCTTGTGGTCCTGTACGAGGACTCCTGCATGGTCAACGTGGCCAAGTTCTTCTTGGAGTTCACCCAGGCCGAGGCCTGTGGCCAATGCCCGCCCTGCCGGATCGGAACGAAGAGGATGCTGGAGATTCTGAGTCGGATCACCGATGGCCGGGGCGAGCCCGAGGACGTTGGACTCCTGGAGGAACTGGGCTTGGGGATCAAGGCCACGTCCCTTTGTGGCCTGGGCCAAAGCGCCCCCAACCCCCTGCTCACCACGCTCCGCTATTTCCGCGCGGAGTACGAAGAACACCTCCATGGCCGCTGCCCGGCCGGCGTCTGTCGTGCCCTGGTGACCTACGTCATCGATGAGACCCTGTGCATCGGGTGCGGCCTTTGCGCCAAGAATTGTGCCCAGGGCGCGATCTTTGGTGTTCCCAAGAAACCCTATCGGATCGAATCGCGGCTGTGCAGCCGCTGTGGGGCCTGCCTCACGGTCTGCCCCAAGGGGGCGATTCGGCGGACATGAAACCCACGGTTTCTTTCACTGTCGACGGCCAAGTTGTCCAGGTCCCTGAAGGGACACGTCTCCTTGAGGCGGCAAAGGCAATAGGGATCGAGATTCCCCACCTGTGTAACTATCCCGAGCTCACCCCTGCGGGGATCTGCCGGCTTTGTTTGGTGGAGGTGGACGGAAGACTCGTTCCCTCTTGCACCACTGTGGGGGAAGAGGGTCTGCAGGTGCGGACGAACAGCGACAGCCTATATCGTCTGCGCCGTCTGGTCTTGGAGCTCATTCTCTCCGATCATCCCCAGGACTGCCTCACCTGCGACAAAGCCGGGGCTTGCCCGCTCCAGCGGTACGCCTACGAGTACAAGATCGAGCGAAACCGGTTCGTTGGGCCGGACCACGAGCGCCGCCACCTCCCCGTTCGCGAGGACAACCCCTTCATCCGCTACGAGCCAGAAAAGTGCATCCTCTGCGGCCGGTGCATCCGGGCTTGTGCCGAATCTCAAGGAAGACATGTCCTCAACTTCTATGGCCGCGGGTTTCACACTTCCGTGGGCACGGCCCTGGACCTTCCCTTGGAGCAGACGAACTGCGAGCTGTGTGGCCAGTGCGTAGCCGTCTGCCCTACTGGGGCCCTTACGGAAAAGGAGCGCCGGTTCAAAGGTCAAGAGTGGGAGCTCAAGAAAGTCGAGACCGTCTGCCCGTTCTGCGGCTGCGGCTGCCCCCTTACCCTGCACCTCAAGAACGACCGCATCGTGCGGGCAAGCGGCGGCTGGAAGAGATTCCGCCTCTGCGTCAAAGGCCGGTTTGGCTGGACGTTCGTGCACCACCGGGACAGACTCAAGTACCCCCTCCTCCGCAAAAACGGCGAGCTCGTGCGCGTCTCCTGGGACGAGGCCTTGGCCTTTGTGGCCAAAAAGCTCCTGGAGATTCGGGAGAGCTGCGGGCCTGAGGCCATTGCCGGCCTCGCCTCCGCCAAGTGCACAAACGAGGACAACTACTTGTTCCAAAAGTTCATGCGGGCCGTGATTGGAACTTCCCACATCGACCACTGCGCCCGCCTCTGCCATGCTCCTTCGGTGGCGGGTTTGGGCATGGCCTTGGGATCGGGCGCGATGACGAACACCATCGACGACCTTGAGGAGGCCACCGGCATCCTCGTCACGGGCTCCAACACCAGCGAAGCCCATCCCATCGTGGCCCAAGCGATCCTCCGCGCAGTGAGGAAAGGGGCCAAGCTGGTCGTAATCGATCCCCGTCGGATCGAGCTCGCCCACGTGGCCGACATCTACCTTCAGCCCCGCACAGGCACCGATGTGGCTTGGCTCAACGGCCTGGCCCACGTCATCTACACCGAGGGGCTCTGGAACAAGAAGTTCGTGGAGGAGCGCTGCGAGAACTTCCAGGAGTTCCGCCAGGCGATTCTGGAGTACCCCCCCGAGCGGGTGGAGGAGATTGCAGGGATCCCGGCTGAGGAGCTTCGCCGCGCGGCCCGCGCTTACGCTCAGGCTGAGCGCGGGGCCATCGTCTACTCCATGGGCATCACCCAGCACGCCTTCGGCACGAACAACGTCCTGGCTTTGGCCAACCTGGCGTTGCTCACCGGCCACATCGGAAGGCCCGGGACCGGCGTGAACCCCCTGCGGGGACAGAACAACGTCCAGGGCTCTTGCGACATGGGGTGCTTGCCCAACGTCCTCCCCGGGTACCAGCCCCTGACCGACTCCGCAGCACGGGGGAAGTTCGAGCGGGCTTGGAGCGTGGAACTCCCGGACAAGGTCGGGCTCACCGTGGTGGAGATGATGGAGGCTGCGCGCCAACGAAAGATCAAGGCGCTCCTCATCATGGGCGAAAACCCCATGGTCTCAAGCCCGGAGCTCTGCCGGGTCAAAGAAGGTCTTGAGCACCTCGAGCTCCTGGTGGTGATGGACATCTTCCCCACCGAGACCACCGAGGTTGCCCACGTGGTGCTTCCTGCCGCGAGCTTTGCCGAAAAGGATGGAACGTTCACGAACACCGAGCGAAGGGTCCAGCGGGTGCGCAAGGCCGTGGAACCCCCGGGTGAGGCCAAGGCCGACTGGGAGATCATTTCCGAGCTTTCCACCCGCATGGGCTATCCCATGCCCTACACCCACCCTGAGGAAATCATGAGGGAGATTGCCACGGTGGCCTCGATCTACGGGGGCATCTCCCATGCCCGTCTGGAGAAAGAGAAGCTCCACTGGCCCTGTCCCCACCCAGACCATCCCGGCACGCCGATCCTCCATGCCGAGCGGTTCACCCGGGGCAAGGGCAAGTTCCATGCGGTGCACTACTACGAGCCTGCCGAGGTCCCCGATCGCGAGTACCCCTTCATCCTCACCACAGGCCGGATGCTGTACCACTACCACACCCGGTCGATGACCGGGCGGGTGGAAGGCCTGCAGGCCCTGGTGCCCGAGGCCTACGTGGAGATCAATCCCCAGGACGCCCAGAAGCTGGGAATCTCCGACGGGGATCTTGTCCAGGTCACGTCACGGCGGGCCTCGGTGAAGGTGCGGGCGTGGGTGACCGAGCGCGTGCCGCCAGGGACAGCGTTTATGCCCTTCCACTTTCCCGAGGCCAACCGCCTTACCTCAGCCCAGAACCTCGACCCCCTTTCCAAAATGGCGAGCCTGAAGTGCTCCGCGGTGCGCGTAGAACCTGCACCGCCATCGCCCTAGCCCGCCCCCTCCAGCCACCGCAGGTGGTCTTCGCGGGCGTTGATGTTCACAAACGATCGCAGCTGGGGATCGGCCCGGCGCACCTCCACCTCGGGAATCACCGCGTGAGGAACGCTGCGCAAGAAGCGCTGGACTCCAAGCTTCTCCCGCACCGCCTGTTCCAAAACCGAAAGAAGCGCGCGCGAATACACTCCAGGAAAGGGCTCCAAGAAGCCCCCGATTTCGCACACCGTCGTAAGGCCTGTTTTTTGCGCCTGTGCCAGGAGAAGGTCCACAAGTTCCCGGGAGACAGAGGGCATGTCGCAGGCCAATACGAGGGCCCACGGCGAAGGGATGTGGGCCAAGCCGGCGTGAAGTCCAGCAAGGGGACCCCCACCAGGGATCAGGTCCTCCACGAACTTGGCCTTCAACTCCTTTGGAACAGGCTTGGAATGGCCCATGGCCACCACAGCCTCGGTGCCCCTGCCCTGAAACCGCTCGATGAGGTCAGCCACGACGAGCTTTCCTTGATGGGCAAGCCAAAGTTTGTCCATCCCCAGCCGGCTCCCTTCCCCACCGGCAAGGATGATCAAGGAAACAGGTCTTTTCAGCACAGCCCCGTTTATAGCCCAAAAGCCGCAAAGAGAGCTAGACTTGGAGCGTGTCCCTTTACGAGCAAAGGAAGAAGCGGGTCACCCAGATCGGCTCTCTTCCCCTAACCGACCCGGCTCGGGCCGTGGAGTACAGCCTCCAACACGACATCCCTTTTCTCCCCGAACTGCCCTTGCGGGGCGATGCGATGCTCTCCTACATTCACAAGCCAGGAGAGCTGAGCTGCCTCAGGGAATTCAAGAAGCATCGGTTTGAGACGGTCAAGGTCCAGGTGGTGGGCCCCGCCACGTTGATCCTCTCCGGCTACGAAAGAGACGAGGCCCTGCTTCGTATCTACCGGCACCTTGAGGTCATCTTCGACGGCCTCTCTGCCCAGGAAGTGATCCTCTTCTTGGACGAGCCGGCCCTGGGCCAAGCCGGTTTTGCATTTCGGCCCCTGTGGGACGCCATCTTCAAGGAATTCCCTGCCATCCGGGGGGTTCACGTGTGCGGGAACATGCAGTGGGACATCCTCTTCGCCTCGGAGATTGACATCGTGAGCTTCGACGCGTCCAAGTACGACATCACCCTGTACTACCCCCGCAAGGGGAAGCGCATCGCCTGGGGGATCAACGACCAGGGCCAGATCAAGGATTTCCAAACCGGGGATCTGATTACGCCACCCTGTGGTCTCTCCCCCCACCGCTATCGGTCCCAAGATCTGCCCGGGGTGTGGACCTTGTTGCACCAGGCTGCCTCAGCCCTGGAGTCGTAGCCGGTAGATGCCGCAGAGGATATCCACGTTTCTTCCGGCACGGACCTGCTCCAAGGCCGCGGCAGCTTGGTCCCAAAGGGCGTCTCGCTCTTGGCGGCTGCAGTAAGCCACCTCCATCGGATCAGGTACTCCCCCTCCCGGGTGAGAACCGCCCGAAGGCGGTAGGCCCGCTGGGAGGCGGTCAACAGGACCTCGAGCGCGGAAAGGGTCCTCTCCAGGACGTCGGCAAGTGCGGGATCCGCCTCGGCCCGGCGCCGGATTTCCTTGTCGCCAAACCGGGTGATGGCCTCCAACGTGGACTTAATCCCGCACGATCATGGTATCATCGCGTTCCCGCCACTCCAGGGCTTTGACCCCTTCCAATCGGATCTCCTCCTCAAACAGCCGGCGCAGGACGAGCACGCCTTTTTCGTAACGGAACTCCACCACGCCCTCGGCGATCTTGGTCTCACCGCGACGAACCGTAATGGCGCACATGGTCTGTCCTCACTTGTACGCCGGGGCCAGCCCGAGGGCTTTGCGCTTCTGGTCCAACGAGCGGATGAGAACCTCGGCCATGGCCTGGGGTTCCCGCTCGAACAACCATCTCCCCCCGGTCAACCGCTCGATGTCATCGAACAGGAACTTGGTCGTCTCCGGACTTCCGGCGGTGGGGAAGTTCACCCCAAACACCACCGGTACCCCACTGGCCACGAAGTAGTGTCCGATGGCCACGGCCTTCTCGCTCATCCATTCCGGGGCACAGCCGGCCGCGGGCACTTGGGAGATGTCCTCGCCCAAGCCTCCCTCGTGCACGATGGCGGTGGCGGCGATGAGGAGCCGGGAATTGTCCACGCACGATCCCATGTGCAGAACCGGGGGAATGCCCACCGCCTCGCACACCTCCCGCAGGCCCCCGCCAGCCTGCTCCGCAGCCTCGGGCACCAGCAACTCCGCCTTGGCCGCGGTGATCGCACCACACCCCGTGCTGAGGACAAGGACGTTTCGCAGGATTAGCTCGCGAACCAGGGCGGTGTGCACCTGTCCCGCATCCACCCGAGGGTTGTTGCAGCCCACCACGCCCACCACGCCCCGTATGCGGCCGTCGATGATGGCATCGTTAAGGGGCCGGTAACCAAAGCGGTACCGCCCACCCAGCATGTAGTTCACCGTCTCGTGGCTGAACCCGGCAACCAGATCCACCGAGCCCTGGGGGATGTTCACCGCCCCCCGACGGGGGAAGTTTTCGATGGCCCGACGCACGATCTCTCGGGCGATCTCTAATGCGGTGTGGTGGTCGTAGGGAAGGTGCTCAGCTCCAGGAATTTTGGCCTTGTCCGAGGTGGTGAAGATGTGGGTGTGGAAACAGCGGGCCACGGTGGGCAAGGAGGGCATCACGCACTGCACGTCCACCACCATGGCCTCCACCGCGCCGGTCATGAGGGCCAGTTCCTGCTGGAGGAAGGTTCCGGCGATAGGGATGCCGTGCCGCATGAGGACCTCGTTCGCCGTGCAGCAGATCCCGGCGAGGTTGATGCCCGTGGCCCCCTTCTCCCGAGCCAGGGCCAGCATTTCCCGCTCCTCGGCCACCTTGACCAAGAGCTCAGGCAGTACGGGCTCGTGCCCGTGGACGATGATGTTCACCTGGTCCTCGCGGAGGACTCCCAGGTCCACCTTTGCTCGCAGGGGCTCTGGCGTTCCGAACAGGATGTCCTGGAGCTCCGTGGCGATCATGGATCCGCCCCAGCCGTCAGCCAGGGCCGTCCGGGCTGCCTGGAGCAAGATGTTCTCCGGATCCTGGTCGACCCCCACGGAAGTGCGGTGGAGCATCTCCACTACCTCCCGATCGATGCCGCGCGGGACTATACCCAATCTTCCCCACAGCTCCTGCCGCCGCGCGGGGGCCCGCCGGATGAAAGAGATTTCCCCTTCTTGCTGACCGAAGTCGGCCAGGAGCTTCTCCCCCACAGCCAGGGCTACCTCCTCGTCCTCGCGCCCGTCGACCGCTATCCCCAACGTACGGGCTAGGTTCCGCAGCTTCGTGCGGTCCTTCAGGGTGTAGCCCGGGGCTTCTCCGCGGGCCGTGGCCAGGAACAGCAGGGCCACCTCCCGGCCGTGGTCGGAGTGGGCCGCGGTGCCAGCGGCCACCATGCGAGCGAAGTTCTTGGCGGCAATGGATGCCCCGGAGGCGCCACAAACCCCAACCGCACGCTCCTCCCGCCCCTCCACCACCCGGCAGGGGCCCATGAAACAGGCCCGACAGCACGTGCCTCCCAGGCCGATCGGACACGGAGGTTGGCTCTTGGCCCGCTCCGTGACAAGCGTACCCGTCCTCATCGAAACGCCGCCTTCCCGGTTCACCGCCTGTTCCATTGTTCCTCCTATCGGTCCGTCTCCTTGTCCGGAGGGTTCCACACTGCTCCCCGCTTGAGGTGAAACGCGCGTACGTAATCGTCGGTGTAGATTTCTCGGTTGAGGATGAGTTCGGCGGTGGCCACGGCCATGCGCAGTTCCGGATCCGTGATGTCGCAGATGGCGGCATCCAAGCCCGTGGACATCGCCATCACCAGGAATGTGCGGGCAAGCAAACCTCGCTCCTTGGCTTTGGATACAAGGTTAGAAAGCCCCACCGAGATGTGGGGGGGAGGATCGGAGAGCATGGTGAACTCGTGAATCGCCTCCAGCACCTTGGGGGCCTGGTCCTGCATGAATCGGATGGGCATGAGAATGGGGTCCAGGAACACCCGATCGGGGGTAAGGCCTGCCTCGATGGCCGCAGCGAAGATCTTGGCCCCGTTTTCCACCCTTCTTGCCACGTCCTGGGGGCTTCCCCGTTCGTCCATGGCCACCCCCAGGAGGGCCCCACCGCACCGGGCAGCCAAGCCCACGACCTGGGCCAGCTTCCTGTCCTCGGCGGTGGTGGAGTTGAGCAAGGCGGGCCGCCCATCGAGGGCTTCCACACCGGCCTCAAGGAGCTCGGGCTGGGTGCTGTCGATGGAAATGGCTGTGGGAACAGCTTCCTGGACTACCCGAATCAGCCACACGAGGTCCTGGGGGTCCTTGGACACGGCCCCGATGTTGACGTCCAAGTAATTGGCTCCGGCCTGGGTCTGGACTTTGGCCCACTTGATCACGGGGCGAGGGTCCTTCTCCTTGATGGCCCTTCCAATGTCCTTGAAACCGGCGTTGATCCGCTCTCCGATGAGGATCACGCTCCCTCCTTCCTCCACAGCTGGGAGGCGAAGGCTTCCACTGCCCGAACGGCATGGGGATGACGGAGGATGAGGAGGTCCGCCCCGGCCATGAGGTAGGTGTAGGCCGCGGTGGCTTCCCACAGAGGGCCCCGCAGCTGGGGGTCCCCCCACTCCGCGCTGGGGGCCTTGGCCTCCTTGACCCCCCAGGATTGGGCCCCCACGTCACAGACCATGGGCATGGCCATCGCCCGGTCCCCTCCCAGCCCAGCCAACCGCGTCCTCTCCATGATGGAATACACGTACTCGATCCCGTACCCCAAGGCCCCGGTGGAGGGGAAGATCACCAGGTTCTCCAGGGGGAAGCCGCTGTCGTGGGCCAGGATGTTCACCTGCTTGGCGATGTTGATGTCCACAGGGGACTCAGCGATCAGCTTGTGGCCGTAGGCCGTGGCCAAGGCCGTCATGGTCTTGTAGTTCGTCTGTGTGCACGTCCCCAGGAGGCAATTTTCACCCTTAGCCGCCTCGGCCACCGCCGGGAACGCTTCGTTGTCCTTGTCTTCTTTCCCGCTGCCCCAGATGATGAGGGGAACACCCACCGACTCCAGGACCCGCCGCACCGCACGGGCCGCATGGTCCGGAGGTCGGTCGCCCAGCAGGGGGTCAAGGCCCTTGAGGCGCAAGCAGATCACCTGGGCTCCATAGGTTTCCACGCACTTCTTGGCCCACGGGCCGGGATCGCTCATCACGTCCTCAAAGGGCTTCCTGACCGTGTCGGGCCAGTCCTCGGGGGGGATATCCCACACTTCCATGGCCACCACGGGAGGATGGGGCATCTCTCCCTCGAACAGGTAGAACGGCAGGGTGGTTTCGCCTCCGATGGTCACGGTGGAGGTGCGTGTGCCGCCGCTCTCCTTCCCCGCCCCAATGGTGACGGTGTAGATCCTAGCGGGCCACTTCTTGCGGATGTCGGGGATCTCCACGTCCTCCCTCCTTGAGGGACTGCAATGCTGCCATGATTTGGGCCACGGCCTTTCGGGCCGGGGCGTCCATGGCCAAACGGCCCACGGGCTGACCGGCCAAAGCCAGCTCCACCACGGCCGGGTCGTGAGGGACAACCCCGGCCACCCCAATCCTTGTCTTTTCCAACTCCTGGCGCGCTTGCGAACAGAGCTCGCCCCGGAGGTCGTTGAGCACCAGCACCTCCCAGCCCACGTGAAGCTCCAGCTCCCGGGCCAAGGCAGCAATCCGAGCCGCTGAGCGAATGGATACAGGGTCCTCCCGGGCCACGATCACCAAGGCGTCCACGTGCTGGGTGGTGCGGCGGGACAAGTGCTCCATCCCCGCCTCGTTGTCGATCACAATGTACCTGTAACTGGAGCGCAGGACGTCGATGTACCGGCGGAGGATGTGGTTGACCATGCAGTAGCAGCGTGGACCTTCGCCACGGCCCATCACCAGAAGGTCCACCCCAGGTCCTTCCACCAAGCACTCGTGGAGCCCCTGCTCGAGGTAGCGGTCCTTGGAGACACCAGGGGGAAGCTCGGAGATGTGTCGGAGGACCTCTTCACGGAGGCTTCCGATCGTCTGGCGGACCTGCAGGCCCAGCAGCTCGCCCAAGTTGGCGTTGGGATCAGCGTCCACGGCCAACACGCCCCCCTGGCCACGCCGGACCAGCTCGTCGATGAGGAGGGCGCTGATCGTGGTCTTGCCCGTGCCCCCTTTGCCGGCCACCGCCACCGCCCATGGGTTCATTTCCGTGCTCCTTGCTGCGAAAACGCTCGCACATCCGTGTGGGGGATGAACTTGGCGGCCATGAACTCCTCGTAGTAGCGGGACTCGGTGATGAGGTCGAAGTAGGTGGCCTTTCGGGCGATGGCCGAGGCCTCCTCGAAGGCGGGCTTGGACAAAAGTCCCATTTTGGCCCCCAAGATCGCGGTGTTCCCCACGAATTGAACCTTCTCCCTGGGGATGTCGGGAAGAAGCCCCAAGGTGACCGCCTTGTCCGGGTCCAGGTAGTTCCCAAATCCCCCGGCGATCCACACCCGGTCCAAGTCCTCCCAGCGCAAGGCGAACGAGCCCAGGAGGATCTTGGCCCCCGCATAGATCGCCGCCTTGGCCCGAAGGAGGTTCTCGATGTCGGCCTGGGTCACCACGATGTCCTGGCCATGGGCCGCTCGGTCCTTGGGCACCAGGAGGAACTCCTCCAACCCGTGGGTGCCGCGGATGCGGGGGGAGGCCTCGGGTCGCAGCCGCCCTGTGCGGTCCACGTAGCCCATGCGGTAGAGCTCCGCCACGGCATCCACCAGGCCCGACCCGCACAACCCCCGGGGCAGACCGCCCCCGATGACCTCCAGCAGGAGGTGTCCGGAGGGGGTGATGTGCACCCGTTCCACCGCCCCTTGGGCAGCCCGCATCCCGCAGCGAACGCCGCTTCCCTCGAAGGCCGGGCCGGCCGAAGTGGAGCACGTCACCATCCAATCCTTGTTCCCCAGAACAATCTCCCCGTTCGTGCCGATGTCCATGAGCAAGCTGAGCTCTCGACTGCGGTGAAGACCGGTGGCTAGGATCCCGGCGGTGATGTCCCCCCCCACCCAGCCCCCGATCGCCGGCATGCAGTACAGCAAAGCCCGGGGGTTCACGTGGATCCCCACTTCCACCGCCCGCACGGCCGGGGGTTGGGTGGCCACAGGAACGTAAGGAGTTTTCCGAATCGAGGCGGGATCCAACCCCAACAGGAAGTGGAGCATAGCGGTGTTTCCCGCGGCCATCACCGCGGTGACGTCCCGCAGGTGGAGACCGTTGCGGGCCACGACGTTCTCGATCATGCGGTTGATGTCCCCGACCACGGCTTCCTGGAGGGGCCGCACCCCCTCCTTCTGGGCGTAGATCATGCGCCGGGTGACCTCGGCCCCGTAGGTGGCTTGAGCGTTGTAGCAGGCTTCAGCGTCCAGGGTCCGCCCGGAAACCAAATCCACCAGGTGCACCACCACCGTGGAAGTGCCGACGTCCACCGCCACCCCGAGGTTGTGGCGGGTGCAGTCTCCCGGCTCCACCTGAATGACCTCGGTGGTGGCCGCCCGGTGGCCCACGGTGAACGTGGCCTTCCACCCACTTTCCCTCAGAAGTTGGGGAAGGCCGGTGAGGACCTTGAGCCCCATTTGGAGGTCCACCGCGGCGAGGGCCTTCCCCAGCTCGCGGTACACCCGTTCCTGGTCCGCCAAGTTGTCCCCCAAGGTGGGCGGCGGGATTTCCAGGAACACCTTGGTGACCAAGGGTTGGAGGGGAAAGCGCGCCCAAGTGTCGCCAGCCTGGGCCAAGGCCCGGAACCGCTGGGCGTCCAGATCGAGTTGGGCCAGGGCTTCTTGGGCCTCAGGGACCCACACCTCCAGGTCCTCCACGGGGTGTGTTTGGCACGCCAGCACATAGCCGGCTTGGACTTCATCGCGGCTGAGGAGGGTGGTGGGAGGGGCCGAAACGCGCCCTTTGCGAACAACTACCCGACACCGTCCGCAGATGCCATCCCCCCCGCAGGTGGAGGGGAGGACAAGGCCAGCCTCCTTGGCCAGCTGGAGAAGGGTTCTTCCCAGGGGGGCTTCCACTTCCTCACCAGTGGGATAGAACCGGACCCGGGGCATGGGCTAGGGGCGCCACTCGTTGCGCAGGAAGTGGGGGATGCCTGCGGCGTCCTCTGGACCAACAATGACTTCCCAGCCTGCTTCATCCTCGATCTCGGCCCTCAGCATGGCCACCAGTCCAGGGATCACCAGCTTCTTGTGCCGCACCTTCTCCATCGGCCCCTGCTCCTTGACGGCCTTGATGATCGTTTGGGCGGTGAACTTGTCGTCGGCGTAGGCGTTGAGCACGCCCAATCCCCCGGTGTCCACGACCGCGATGTACGCCGACACCTTGCTGTTTTCCACCTCGCCGGCCACGGTGTAGAAGGTGAGGGCAAAGTTGGTGGTGACGAGCACCGGCGACTCCGGCCCAGGTTGCCCGACTTCGTAGAGCTTGGCCTCGATGGCGTTGGGCTTCTGGGGGTCGGTGAAGATGTTTTGGCGCACGGTGAGGATGGGAAGAAGCACGTGGGGCTCAGCCGAACCGAGCACCACAAGGCTGGCGTACTTGCAGATGTAGGCCGTGGCCTCGGCCGCCTCCAGCAGAGGATCGGAACTCCCCACCTCGGCGAGGGTGGGAT
>OGCI01002443.1_pt1 | contig 12360 bp, 4 predicted proteins | sample 1570021 | NCBI WGS metagenome assembly OGCI01 (sample SAMN06264664, study PRJEB24512) | hot springs metagenome | isolation source: Hot spring water | place: South Africa: Tshipise | collected 2015-06-21
TCCTGAATGACCAGTACTCCCCGTGGACGTTCATTAACCAGAATTGGGATTGCCAGCAGACTCTTCGGGAGCCGTTCAGGCAGTTCACAATTGAAGCGGGTAATTTGCCGGGCGACCTGGTCTTTGAAAAGGACCGGACGGGCATGCTGAATTAGCGCTTCGGGTAACCCTTTGCCAAATGGTCGCTCCGCTAAAAGGATATCTACCCCTTCTTCTCGATATATCGGGAAGGTAAGGGTCTGATAATGTTCATCCGCTACTGCAATGAACAGGTTTCGATCGCTTAAAACCTCTTTTGCCATTTCGGCAAAAGTCTGATAAATTTCTTCATGAGATCTCAGGCTGGTCAGGCGCTGACCGATGCGGTTCAACGTTGCCAGATCCTGATTGCGATGGAGAATTTCCTGTTCTGCACGGACGCGCTCTGCCAGTTCCTGTTGGGCGGCGTTGTACAGATGGGCATTCTCCAGCGCCAGCACCAGCTGAGAGGCAACTTCCAGCACCAGTTGATGCTCTTCATCATCCCAGATCCGCTGTGGGTCATTATCAATGATTTCTACCAAAAGTTTGTCGTATTCCCCGGCATTTTCCGGTACTGCAATGGTTGCAGGCAATCCCGCCTGTGCCGGGACAACAACAGGCTTTTTCTGCCGCAAACTCTCCATTGCCAGGGGGGTGGAAGGAGCCGTTACCAGATGGGTCTTCCCATTTTCAGCGGCGACTCCGAAGATTGTTCCACCGGCAACAAAAGCGGGTGTGAACGGTTGGGCTGGAGTCAGGTGGGAGGGGGGCTTCCTTGAAGGAGATGGAATCCGGGTTTTTGTTTCAACGGCAGGAGGCTTTGGAGCAGGAACGGCTTTTGCCTCTTCTTTTGGAAGCAGAACAACCGTTCCTTTCCAGGTGGATTGATGATCATCCGGAGCAGAAAGGATGCTCAATATTGCACGGTGCCAGTTCCCCTGAATGTCCTGAAAACGAACTGAAAATTCAACCGGCAAGGCGTCTGCCGGGATCGTGCTGAAGTCGGCAAAGATTTCCTCATCCAGAAGATAACGATAAAACGGCTTTCCCAGAACTTCTTCAACCGGAATACCCAATATTTGCCCCATTTCCGGGCTTACGGAGCAGTAATGACCATGCTCATCGGCTTCCCATGTCCATCCCTGTGGACGGGTAGAATCCCCCCTTAAAGCAGGGGAAGAATCCACCTCATGGGTGATGCTGGAGAAGAGATGATTAAGCCGGTTCTGCAGACGTTTCTTTGACATACGTTAAAATCTCCTGACTGAGGGCACGGTATTGCAACGCAGACCTGCTGTGAGGGGAATGATAAATGATCGGCAGCCCCGCAATGGCGCTTTCACGCAGGCGGGTATCTACCTCGATTACGGTTTCCAGAACGCCATTGCCAAAAGTAGCGCGTAGTTGTTCTGCCAGTGTGCGATGAATGCGATTTCGGCGATCGTACATGGTCAGCAAAAGGCGGTAAAGCAACTGGGGATTATGTTCGTTGCGAATCTTTCGAATCAATCCCATCATCGTTCGTAGAGCGCTCACCGAGAAATATTCAGCCTGTGTGGGCATGATGAGCATATCTGCGGCGGCGAGCGCGTTTGTGGTCAACGCACCCAGAAAGGGAGGACAGTCCAGTAAAATGGTATCGTGTTTCCAGTCAGGGGTGCGCAAAAGACGGCGCAGGAGGGTTTCGTAACCACTGCGGATGGGCAGGAACCGCTCTGCCATTCCCAGGTCGAATGCTGCCGGTATGATATCCAGCCCTGGAATGCCGGTCTCTACCTGGTGTTCTCGCAGCGAACCGGTGTCCTGAAACACGCTCATGATGGATTTGGATGACGGCACCGGTTCTATCCCCACTGCCATACTCAAATTGGCTTGGGGATCTAAATCCACCAGTAAAACGGTTTGCCCTGCCTCTACCAGTGCCGCCCCCAGTGAGACGGCGGTGGTAGTCTTGGCAACGCCTCCTTTTTCATTGGCTATGGCGATGATGTATGCCATATTCCCCTCCTACTGATTCCCGTTATTTGAACCACTACCGTTGCCATGCGCAGAAAGTTCTTCTTCATCTTCCGAGAGCAGGAAGATTTGCGCCTTTGAAGCGCCCAGCACCCGTTGCAACTCTGCTGCGGCAATTTGCAACATTTCCTTTGGATCATTCGTGGAGCGGATCTTACCGGTGATCTCCAACACCCGGCGTTCACGCTCGGCGCGATGTACGGTTTTCTCAAACAGGCGTGCGGTTTCCAGAGCCACGCCAACTTGCTGGGCAACATCCTGAACCGCCTGTAATTCATTGTCCGACCACACCCGTGCTTCTCCCTGATCTTGAACGCGGATAACCCCAATGATCTCGCCGCGAATGCTGATGGGAACTGACAGGACTGCCCGCTGGGTGTTATCGCTTAAGGCTTCGGTAAAGATATAAGGCTTGCCGTTCTGATAGACATACTCCACATCTTTTAAGTCCAGATCTTCATGAATGGGCTCAACACCCTTCGCTGAGTACCTGTATCCACGGTGCTGATGTGTGCGGACTTCTTTTGCCCATTCCTGCTGGAGGTACTGACGGTGCAGTTGCTGGGCTTCGGCAAGCGCACGCAGAGTCTCGTTGTACAATTGGTTGTTGTAAATGGCAATGGCTACCTGATCTGCCAGTGTGGTAAACACACTCAGGTCTTCTTCGCTGAAGGCGTTCGGCAATTCGCTCTGTACATCCAGCGCCCCGATGATTTCATCGCCAACTTTGAGGGGGAGCGCCATTTCAGACCGTGTGGTGGGCAGGTCGGGGTTATTAAAGAACACGGCATCCTGACCAACATCCAGTGCAATTCTGGGTTCTCCTCTGGAGGTGACGTACCCTACGATACCTGTCTGACCCACTTTCAACATGTGGGAGCGTGCCAGCATGCGTTTTCCACCCGGGCTGTTTGCGGCGCGCAGCACAGCGTATTCCCGGTTGGCATCGAGCAGGAAGATGCCCACATGGTAAAATCCGAAGCGGTCGCTGATTAATTCGGTAACATTTTCCAGGAATCGGGTTAATTCCTGCGCCGAAACGATACCGCGCGCGACCTGTGCAATGGTATTCAATTGATTGGTGCGGTACGTCAATGTCTGATTGCGGCGCTCCAGTTCTGCTGTACGCTGGGCGACCCGCTCTTCCAGTTCTGTTACCAGTTTTTCCAGTTGTTCAGCCGTCTGGTTGAAGACCGAAGCCAGCATACCGAACTCATCCGAGGTGTGGACATCGGAGCGGGCTTTCAGGTCTCCATTGGCAAGACGGCGGGCTACATTCGCCAGGTCTCTCAACGGAGAAGCCAGGATATTGGAAACCCCCACAGCCGCGAACCCCAGCCCGTATGCCAGCAGTGTGGCAATGATGGTCGCCACCCTGGTCTGGCTTTTGCGATACGGGGTTTCATCGAACTCAGCCTGGAAGAATACCACTTTCCAGGGCATTGTCTTCATGGAAGAAATGCCTGCAATTTCGGGTTTTTCCTGAACCTCGTTACCTTCCTCTCCCCCTTCGATCTCCAGAATAGCGCCCTTGTTTAATTCAGAAGTCTGCAAAAAGCGCGCCAGGTCGGCATTGTATACTGGACGGATCATGGGAAGATCGGGGATGCGCTTTTGAATGATCAACTCGGCGCGTTGTTCTGGAGTTAAAGCGGTCACGGTGGTAAAGATCATTTCTGGCTGGTACGTGTCAGCCAGTCGTACCAGATTCTCATCGAAAATAATGACATGGGTGTTGGGACCACCGAACCCGGCATAGTTGGTCACATATCGCTGAAGAACCAGCGTATTGTATGTGGCTCTCAGTACACCAACAACTTCGTTCTGATTGTTAAAAATCGGGGCTGAGAAATGAAAGTAACTGGTGCCGTCCAGGTTAAATGTAACCGGTGAGACATACGGCTTACCGGTCGTAAAGGGTACCAGGAAGTAGTCCCTTCGTCCCTCATATCTGCCGCGATTTGCCTGAATGGTGTCATAGACGTTATATCCACCTGAATTCAGCAATGCATAAGAAGAAAGGTAAGCCCGCTCGCTGGACTCGCGCAATTCCAATACGCGGAAAATCATGCGTATCTCTGCCGTATCCAGTTCTTCGCGTTTCCCGGCTTTCAGGTTCTCAAAGTATCGAGAGAAGATATCGGCTTTGGCTTCCTGCTGGATCGCTTTCAGGTTATTTTCAAAGAAACGATCCAGACTGAGGGCTACTTCCTCCGCGGAATCGATCATGTTTTGTTGAATCTGGTTGCGGTTGGTATTGATGGTAGTTTCGGAAAGCGCTATGGTTGCAATAGCCAGAGGAATGATCAATACGACGAGAAACGCAGTGACCAGACGAATCTGCAAAGTTGTGGAGATGAACTGGGTGATACCCAGCAGGAAAAAGACCATCACAGCCATAGCCAGGAAAGCGATAAGGATGACGATGAAGGTTTCACTTTGTACCTGTGAAAACGGGCTCAAAGCGCCTGCCAGCGCGGCAATGGAAGCGGTGGTCAATCCCAGGAAAAGCGAGGCAGTACCTGAGCGGAATAACCCCAGTGTGGATGTGAGAGAGAGCGCAATGATGATGTAGTTGATTGCGATTAACAATCCAGCGCCATCCACCAAGAAAGCAATGGCAACCCCCAGGAGCGAGAAGAAGCCATTTGCCCAGCCAAAATCTTGATCGGAATACTCTCCACGAGCGTTTTTCAGGGCAGATTTAATGCTGAAAAAGAAAGGAGGCAGAGATAGTCCAGCCAGAATGTAAAATTGCCAGGCTCCCTCTTGTATGCCATTAATCAAGAATAGCAGGATACCCAGTCCTGAAAGCGTCGCAATCAGGGTGTTAAAGGCAAGGGACACCTGAAGGATGTTCAGGGTTCTTCCTTCGAGTGAAAGGTTATTTCGTGGAGAAGTTGGTGGATTAATCACTGCCATTTTTCCTCCTGCTCGGGCAGGGAACCATTATTTGCGTGTATCCAGATGCACCACGACATCGGATGCTCCCAGGGAACGCCCAATTTCCCGGGCGGTAATTTCCAGAATTTTTTCAATTTCGTTGGTGGCACGTACTTTAGCGGCAATTTCGCTGACGATTTGCTCGCGTTCTGCACGCATCTGAATCTCTTCCAGAAGACGCACGTTGTCCAGCGAAATTGCCATACGGTTGACGGCCTGTTCCACCAGATTGGCAACCTCAGGGGGAACTCTGTTGGTGGCAAACTTCAGGTTGACTACACCCAGCGTTTCATTCCGGATCTTAATAGGCACAGCCAGAGTGGTGCCACTACTCGCATCGCCAGTTTCATGTCCATTCGAGGACAATGAAGATCCACTGGCACGCATGTTGAAAGCGTATCGCTGCCGTTTTTTGTTGCGGAAGAACTGCGTCCAGCCTGTACGCACGGTTTGACGGGTGTTTTCTTCCATCTCTTTCAGAGAGGCTTGCAGTTTTTCCATCAATCCGACTCTTTCAATCAAAATGGAAAGCTGGTCGGCAACGTCTTTCATAGTTTCCATTTTGTCCACAAACGACGCGCCAATTTCAGTGCTTTGCAAATCCAGTACGCCAATCAGACGTCCTTCTACGCGGAGGGGCAAAGCCGCTTCCGAACGGGTATCAGGCAAGAGAGGGTTGGGATAGTGCTGGGGGTCTTCATCCACATTGGGACTGATGTTGGGTTCTCCAGTTGCGGCGGCGTGTCCAACGATGCCTACCTGTCCTACGCGCAGGCGGTGCTGGTTCTCCAGCATCTTCCTGCCAACTTCGCCAGTTGCCGCACGCAACACGGCGTACTCACCCTTCTCATCCAGCAAAAAGATTCCTACATGATACAGTCCGAACTGCTCTTTGATGACATTTGCGGCTTTGGGAAGCATAGATTCCAGGGTGGTTTCCGGATAAACGCTCCACAGAACGTTGCGGCTGGCTTCAGCCATGGCATTACGTTTCTTGCTTTCGGCATTCAAAGCCCGCAGAGCATTTTCCAGGTTAGTGCGATCGTGTTCCAGCGCATTAATAGTATTTTCCTTCTCAGATAACCGTCTGGCGAACCCCAGAGTTAATTCATGAATAGCCGATAACAACACACCCGCGCTCATCAGAAAGGCAATCAGGTGAAATATCCATGCAACAAGTTGATTGGACCCGGCAATCTGCTCTACAGGTGCCTGGAGAGCTCCCGTTGTCATCATGATGCCGATTGTCAGTTCACCAATTGCCGTTAGTGCGGTGAGGAGGATGCCAGTTACAGTTCCAAAAAAGGCAGTAGAGAGCAGAGCAAACGTGAAAAGGTAGAACATGCCGTTCCCGTTTAAGCCGTTGGCGAGCAAATCCGATGTTCCCATGATCGCAAATACCAGTAATACTGCCAGTGCGCGCCAGTTAAAGGGAATGCGGCGGATTAAGGCAAAAATACCTAAACCTAACCCAATGAACAGACTTTGTGTTGCCAGATCCCGGTAATCGGGAAACAGCACTCTTAAGATGCCAGCCCCTGCCAGGAAAAACAGAGAAAGGAAATTAAGAGCGTTTTGCAGCACGATTTCCCGGTGCTGTTGAAGCGGAGGCAATTCCTGTAGATACGGCGGAAGTTCGTTGGGACGCAGATATCTCAAGAAATTCATCTTTTACTCCTCCTGCCCATTGTTCCGATAAACGCCAGGGGTTTCGAGGGCGGATTCGGGAGTGATCAATTGCACTGAGACCTCGGCGATGGATGGCAATTGGACTAACTGTTCCACAGCAGCGCGCAAAATGCTCTCCACATCTGCGGCGCGGACAAACTGAGCCGTGATCTCGTTCAATTTGCGTTCCTGATATACGCGACGTTCCGATTCGCGCACCAGACGGGCATTTTCAAGTGCCAGTGCCGTTTGGGTGGTAATGGCTTCAAGAAGGTTGGCTTCCTCTTCTGAAAGTTGGTTTTTATCCAGCTCGACTTCCAGATATCCCAGCGTTTGGTCGCGCAGGGTGATGGGAATGTTGACCTTATTCGCTCCCTCGCCGGTTGAACCACCTACGGCGTATTCTGAAGAGATGACGTCTTCTTCCTGCAATACGCGGCTCCAGGTTTCCTGGACGAGTGCGCGGTTGAGCGAGCGAATTTCCTCCAGATTACGGTTCATCTCTGCAAACAAACGGCTGTTTTCAATGGCAATTGCCAGACTGTCGGCGATACCCTGCAGAACGATGATGTCGTTCTGGTCGAAGGCGTTAGGCTGATCCGATTGAATGGTCATTGCCCCAAGGACTTCCTCGCGGCTCAAAATGGGCAATGCCAGTTCAGAGCGGGTATTGGGTAACAGGGGGTTATTGAAGCGTACTGCCTCTCGTCCTGTATCCAGTGCAATGCGGGGTTGGCGATGATTGATACACCACCCAATCATTGAGGTCCCGCCAATCAGAAGGCGGTGTTTCTGTTCCATCATGATTCGCCCTGCCTCTCCCGTTCCGGCTTGCAAGACGGCATAGCGATGGGAGGGCTCTACCATGAAAATACCCACGTAATACAATCCAAAACGCTGCTGGATCAGATCTGCCACCTGCTGAAGGAGGGTATCAGGATTCGTAATCCGGCTGATGGCGCGGGAAATTTCTGCCGCTGTGCGCAACTGGCTTACGCGGCGCTGTACGTCTTCCGTGCGTTCCCGAATGGTTTTTTCCAGTACATTTTGCTGGCTTTCGAGATCGTAAGCCAGTTGTTCTTTCTCTTTCAGGTTTTGCTCCACATTGTTAACCAGAATGCGCATCGCTCCGCCTGCCCCTACACCGAAGAGCAGGTAAAGCAGAAAGTTAAAACCCCAGTTCAGGTTTGTGTATCCGGTGGAGTTGATGAAAATCAATCCGTTTTCCTGTGCAAAGTTGATACCGACCATGGTAAGCAGATTCAATGCAATGATGCCAATGAACCCGCCTGTACCCATGAGCACAGCGCTGAGAATGGTGGACACCGCAAAGAAGAAACGAAGTTCAGATATTGCGCCGTATTGCATGAAGAAAATGATCCCGATGATGTACGGGAGCAGAATCACCAGAAGAGCGCGGAATGATGGATTCCAGTTGCGGTTTACAGTAAAGAGGATGAGCAAGACATAGTACACAACCACAGCGGTGCCGAGTCTGTCTAATCCCCGGGCTGTGAAAGACTGGTAGAGGTAAAGGACAAACAGGATGCCGGAAGTGCTGAGCATCAATAGAATGCTTTGAAGGATGCGCTCACGCAGAACCGTCATCCCGCCCATTTTGAGCAGGGCAGGCGGCGTATAATCGGGAAAGAGTTTATCGTAAGTGTCCATACCTTACTCCACTGGGTGGCTACCGTTATGTCCGTTGCCTTTATCCCCCGGCTTGACTGCGCCTTCTGACAGGGTAAGTCGGATTTGAGCGCGCCGTGCGCCCAGAATCCGCACCGTTTCCACAACGGAGGTTTTCAGGATTTCAGAAATATCCATGGAACGGCGAATGCGCGAGGTGGCTTCGAAAAGAAGTTTTTGCCGCTCTACCTGCTGGCTTACCTGTTGCACCAGGCGCCAGGACATGATCACACCGGAGAGGTTATTTGCCAGAGATGTCATTACCTCGAGGTCGTTATCACCAAAAGCGTAGGTGGTTCTGGCTTCAAATGTAATGACACCCAGAGGTTCATCACCAAACAGTAGAGGAATTGCCATGACCGAGTGGGTATCCTCTCCCAGTTCAATACAACGCGGATCTTCTGAAGCATCTCCAACTCGCAAACCGCGCCGCTCGGCAAGACAGGCGCCCTGTAGCCCTTCATCTGCACCAATGATCAGGGCGGGTTTCTCCACCCCGTATCCGTTCATTACGGCTAATTCCAGTTGACCGGCGGGGTTGAGCAGGCGGATATTGACTGCATCGGCAATCTGCAGGTCAATCAATTGATTGACAATTTCCATCAGGGCTTCGTTTAGGGTCTGTGTAGAGGTGCCAATCAGGTTGATGCGATTCAAAAGACGGTGGCGGGAGATCAGGTCCTGGGCTTTTTCGTACAGTTCGGCGTTGTGAATAGCCGCCGCCAACTGGTCTGCCAGAATGCCTAAAATCTCGATGTCTTCATCGGTAAAGATATTCGGCTGGGTGCTTTGTACGTCCAGCGCCCCGATGACCTCACTGGCAAATTTGAGCGGGATCGCCAGTTCTGCGCGGGTATCCGGTAAGAGGGGGTTGGGCAGGTGGGTGGGGTCCTGGGTAACATCATCTACGATGACGGCTTCACCTCGCAGGGTCGCCTGACCCACAATCGAGCGCGAACCCACCGCCAGGCGGTGCCCGCGTTCTTTCATGATGCGCCCGGCTTCTCCGGTGGATTCACGCAAAACCGCATACTGGCGTTCGCTGTCCAGCAAGAAAATCGAAGCGTGGTAGAAACCAAAGCGCTCGCGCACCAGATTAACCACTTTGGCGAGCAGTTCATCAATGTTAAGGGTGCCCGTAATATCGCGGGCAATTTCCGCTGTGGTTTGTACCTGATAAGCGCGTTTTTGCATTTCCTGCTGGGCACGGAAGATATCCGAAATATCGCGGCTGATGGTAATCAGACCGACGACTTCACCGCTTTGATTCACAACCGGGATGCGCGAGACGCGGTAGTAGTCATTCGCAGTTCCGCGAATATCCTCGATGTAAGGTCTACCCATTTCCATCACCCGTAAATCGGTCTCAACGGTCTTCTCGGCATCTTCTTTGTTGGCGAAAACGTCGAAGTCTGTTTTACCCAACATCTCTTCCGGTGTCATGCCTTGCATGTTGGCGTAATACAGACTGACGCGTTGATAACGTGCCTGACGGTCTTTAATGGCGATGGAATCAGGACTGTGCGTAAGCCATGTTTCCAACAGCAAACGCTCGTAGTCATAGGCGCGCAGGGCATTCTGCATTTCCTGAAGCAGTTGCGTATTCCGGATCGCGGATGCCACCTGCGGTGCAAGGGTCTTGATTAAATTCAAATCGTATTCGGTAAAGCGCTCTTCGTGTTCCTGATCCTGTAAAATCATTGCCCCGAGCAGTTTACCGCCGGCTACAAGGGGAACGCCCAGCCATGATCGCGCTGGTTTGCCTACTATCCGGGCGTTTAGTTCCATCGCCCGGCGTTCAGATTCGTTGTTGATTAATAACGGTTGTTGATTCTGGATGATGTAGGAAGTCAACCCTTCACCCAGAGGCATGGGCTCAATCTCAAGAATCTCATCATTTTCAATGGCAAACGGGAACTCAATTATGCCCTGCTTTTCATCATAGGTAGCGATGATGAACCCGAGATCGCTTCCAAAGTTGTCGCGGATTTGTTCATAAAGCGCCCGATACAGTTTTTGAGGGTTGATCTCATCAACAGTGACCCGGCTGAAGTTTGCCAGGATCTGCAATTCGTTCAGGCGGGATTGCAAGGTCTCCAACACAAACAACTTGTCCAGAGTAGCCCTGGCGACTTCAGTAAGGTTGATGAAGGGTTGCAACATGACCTGGTTGACTTCTTCCTCAGGTGTAAACGCCAGAATGTACACATAGGCAACTTTGCCGCCTTTTAGGATGGGCAAAAGGACAGTGGATTTACATCCTCTACGCAGGAAGAAGGAGACCAGGTTTTCAAATTCAGATGACTGGTGTATATCTTCGATAAATATGGGAGCGCCTCGATTGAGTGATTCCAGGGCTCGAGAGGCAGGAATGTCAATGGAAGATAATCCTCGTTCAAGGCGTAAGGTGTGAGGGTCATATAAGGCTTGAATGTGGAAGTAATTCCGATCCAGAGAAAGAAGTGCGGCGTAATAAGGCATGCGAGGCATGACCTGAAGAATATGCTGTACCAGTTCTTCCTCTGTCTGTGCTTCGGAAATTTGCCGTGTCAACTGGCTGACCAGGTTGGTCTCTTCCAGGTTAATCTGAGTGGCTTCCAGTGTGCGGATATTCCGCAGCGCGGCAGCGATCTGGTTTGCCAGTGTTTTCATGACGAAGAGGGTGTCTTCATCAAAAGCCTCTGGAGTGGTCTGGTGTAGTTCGAGTACCCCGATAACTTCATCCACAAAAGCAATAGGGATAAAAGCCTGCGACTGGCTCTCTGGCAGCAGGGGGTCATCCAGAAATTCTTTTTCTCCTCGTCGGTCCACCGCAATGGCTCGGTGATGCCGCGCGACATCAGATACAGGGCTATCGCTGCCAATGGGGATACGAACTTCTTTTTGTTTTCGCTCTTCCGCTGCGGCGCCGCTGGTTTCACGCATGACCAGCGTAGTGCCCGTTTGATCTTTCAGATAAATGGCTGTGTGATAGAGATTGAAACGATTGTTAACCAGTTCTACGGTGCGATTCAGGATTTCGCCCAGACTGGTGGATGAAATAACCAGTTGGGCTACTTCGGAGGCAGTGCGTAATTGACTTGTGCGGGCTTCAACAGCCTGTTCCAGCGAGGTGTACAGACTGGCCAACTGATCTGCCATCTGATTCATCGAAGATGCCAGCAGCCCTATTTCATCGGAACGACGCACCTGAGAACGCACGTTGAAATTCCCCGAAGCCAGCGATCTGGCTACTTCACTCAGTTGGAGCAGGGGAGTGACGATCCACCGGGCACCGGCGTAGGTCATCACGCCCAGAACTACAAGGATAGCCAGAAGAGTGTTCCGGGTAAACGAGTCCACTACCCCGATATTCCCATAAACCACCCGGAAAGGTGTTACGATGGCAAGGTACAGGTTGGTGTTGGGGATCCGTCGGATCCCGGCAAAGCCACTTTCATTTTCCCAGGTCGAGACTTCCTGTACCTTTGTCTGCAATCCTCTCTGTTCAATCTCTTGAATTTTGCTGAACAGGGATGGATTTTCGGAAAGTTCTCTCAACCCGGCAATGGTACTGGTGCTTTCGTAAATCTTACCGTCGGGGAAAATTAACACAGCCCGCGAGTCTGGATAAAAACTGGCAGCAAGGTTAAGTGCGCGGTTAAACAGGGTGCTGGAAGAGATACCGTAGAGCGTCAAAGGTTCTTCCAGTCCTGCAATGCGTACGGGCTGGGAAACAATCAAGTATAACTGTGTCCGAAGAGAAGATGCCTGGAAAGGATTGATCACTACATTAACGACTTGATTGCCAAATTGTGAAAGAATCAGGGGATGGCTAATGGGGGCGTTTCCAAAATTGGAGTTGATAAAGGCTTGATCGCTTGCAGCAACAACAGTGCCATCCCGTTTCATCAAGAATACTACCGAGAAAGCCGGCTCGCTTTCGTTGCCTATCGCAAGTTGATTCATCTGGGAACGCAAATTGACAATTGCGGCGGTCTTTTCAGGTAAAGGCATCTCCTCTTTGAGAGCCGCTAAGGTATT
>OGCI01002446.1_pt1 | contig 12352 bp, 14 predicted proteins | sample 1570021 | NCBI WGS metagenome assembly OGCI01 (sample SAMN06264664, study PRJEB24512) | hot springs metagenome | isolation source: Hot spring water | place: South Africa: Tshipise | collected 2015-06-21
CGTGGATTGAAACGCCTCTAGCAACAGTATAGCTATCCATAATCTCAAGTCGCCCCCCGTGCGGGGGCGTGGATTGAAACTAGTAGAAAACGAAGGGTGGTGATTGTCTCCCATGTCGCCCCCCGTGCGGGGGCGTGGATTGAAACTTCTTCGATTAATTACCTGTATATCAGGTACTTTCAGTCGCCCCCCGTGCGGGGGCGTGGATTGAAACCATAGTGAGTGGTCAGAGAGATTTATTAAGATAGTTGCCTCTATACACGTTAGTGTAGAGGCAATCAAGATGCTGAGGGATGAGCTGTAATGGCTGTATTTCGCGGAGCACGTGGCCTGGCGCAGGCATTTCTCAGGTCCTGCGCCGAGCGTGGCTTAGGTGCCAACGAAGCTATCAGGATGCTTCGCGAGGCTGGGCTTGCCACATATCGCCGAAGCGATATGCTCGCCGATTATCGCCAGTTTCTGGGCATCCCCGAAAAGGCAGCCAGGCTGAAATACACCCGACTGGATTATAAAATATCACATGAGAATTATACAGATGTTGTTGGTTATCAGCGCTCAAAATATCGCTATCTGGTCGTAATCGAGACACATAATCCTGTCACTGGCAAAACATTCACCATGCGAACAAATGTAGCCAGCGAACGCGAGCTTACTCGAAGGCAAATTGAGGAAGCTGGGCTTGATGCGGTGGAGAAGTTTCAATCCACGCCCCCGCACGGGGGGCGACGGCATTTTTTCTTAAACCAAACGTGGCCCGTGACCTTGGTCTGTGCTGGTAGCCCAAAAAGTAACCACCAAGGCCGCCCTAGGAAGCTCGCCGACCCCTATCGTCATCAATGTCCACTCCGGGTCTGCCACAGTCCCCTTCAGACAAGCAGTGGACCCTCGGGGTCATATGCCCGTTGCAAACCCACGTGCTCCACCCGAATCTTCCAGTTTTTGCCCAAGAAGTAAAACCTGAGACTGTCCTCTTCCAGGTTGACTTCTTTTAACAGCCTGCTTCGTAGCGTGACCCACTGCTGAGGGTCTACCAGACATTCAAAAACCGATTTTTGCACGCGCTGACCGTAGTCTTCACACACCTTAGCTACGCGTCTCAGCCGCTTCTGACCAGACTCACTCTCTGTCCTTACATCGTAAGTTATCAGCACTAGCATCTAAACCCCCTGTGTGCACAACAACCGGCTCTATTCACAGATTCAATTGTTAAGGTGCCTTGTTATCGCCAGATGAACGGCGGATAACCATCGATGTCTCCCCTGATGTAGCGCGCCAGTAGCAACGCCTGGGCATAAGGAATCAGCCCTACTTCTATCTTCTCCTTCAAGTACGGATGTACGATCTCTTCACGCTTTCGCTCTTGATAAGTTTTGATAACCTGCCGGCGGGTATCATCGTCCATGACTACCGCTCCGCTCGTCGTTTTCTGGAAACCTTCACCAGTCACTTGCTTAAGGTTGACCAAGGATAGCGCCAGCCGATCACCAAGATAAGGGCGCAGCTCTTCTACAATGTCCAGGGCAAGTCCCGGGCGCCCCGGGCGATCCCGATGAAGAAAGCCCACCGCTGGATCCAGCCCTACGCTCTCCAGCGCTGAGGTGACATCGTGAACAAGAAGGGTGTAGATAAAAGAGAGAAGTGCATTCATGTTGTCTAACGGTGGGCGACGGCTGCGTCCGTCAAAAGGAAACGAGTCTCTCTGGACTAAGACAAGGTGGCGGAATACCTGGAAGTAACGGCGGGCTGCTTCGCCTTCTATCCCTCTAACCGAGTCCAGCGACTGGTGCGAGCTAAGAGCTTTGAGCAGCTCGCCAAGGTGGTCTACCGCCTCTCGTAATTCGGTAGCCCCTTCGGAACATGGGTGGCTGCGCAATTGTCTTTGAAGTACTGCCCGGGAATTGAACACCTTGGCAATTACCACCGCTCGCGCTATCTGTGCCGAACTTTCGGCGTCGTCAGCCATCCGATACTGGGCGCGTCGCAGCAGCACATTCCCTGAGACCGGACCCTGCACACGCGCCCAGAAACGACCGCCCTGGCTCAGGAAGGACATAGTCACACCGCGCTCGGCACAGAGCTCCATCACCTGCGGGCTCACCATCACCTGACCAAAGCACACAATGCCCTCCAGGGTGTGCACTGGTACCCTTATCTTTCTTTCGCCGTTACATTCCACCAGCACCGATTCCCTTTCGCGGTGCAGATAGGCACCCTGGGTGGTCACAAAAAGCACATTAAGCAAGCGCCTCATGACCCACCTCCGTAGCCTGATGCAGATATCTGTGCACACTCTTTTTGGGACTCATGGCGGTGGGCAGGCAGAGTCCACGCAGCGAACAAGCACGGCACCTGGGGCGATATACTGCCGGCGGTGTCCTGCTACTGGCTACAAGCTCATGAAGACGTTCAGCTGCAGCAATGCATCTTTCCCGCAGTGTGCTATCAAGTGCTATTTCCAGGCGTCGCCTAGTCTCACCGTAATATATCATTCCAGACTTAACCTCGATTCCCAGCATCTCCTCGAGACACATTGCCTGGGCACATAGCTGTACCTCAAAGCTGACCTCTCGCCTCAAGCGACCGCGCTTATATTCCACCAGGACAGGTTGCCACCTTTCTGCCACCTCACCAGCGTGAGACCCGATCCTTCCTTCAGGGACAGCCCGCTGGAATTCCACCACATCAGCCCGCCCGTAAACTCCGAGCCGGAAGGAACGTAACCACAGTCCCCTTATCACCTGCCACCCTTGCCGATTTTCCAGCCCGCCCTGGTGCGTCCGCTCGTGCAGGAGAGCGCCCTCCGCAGTGAACACATTGTCTTCCCAGAGCCCTTCCAGCAGAACCAGCCCCGCGCGGCGCTCGCAGAAAACGAGGTGGGAAAGAGCCGAGAGCGGCAGGAGTTCATCCTCAGAGTACATGCGGTCATCCTTTTTGCCACCAGTCGGGTGGCTCGGGTTTAATCACCGTTCTATCACCAGCCCAGTAGGCAAATTCAACCTCGACGCCCTGGGGAACACCGCTCCTGACAAACGTGACCTGGTAATCCCAAAAGGAGCGGGGAACCTGCACACCTTCTCGTCTCGAGACTTTCAGAAGGTCAAAGAGCTTATGTGCCGGGGCGCAGCCAAGCTTTGCCTGCCGAGCACGCTGCGTTGGGTCTCTATCCGTGCCGACATGTTTGAAAATGACTATGGGCTCTCGTACGGACATAACCCCTTTGGAAGCCGAACGGTCATGTTCGAACATACGAAGCAGTGCTTCCCAGAGCAGCGAGAGGTCCTCTTCCGTAAAGCCGACCTGCTCTGCCAAATAGGCACTGACGAAGCCTTTGGCTAGGTACAGACCATAGGGGATAAGAGCCTTTCTGCCCACGGTGCGCAGGGAGTCCTCAGGCGCGTTTTTCTCCCACTCTTCGTAGTCGTGAGAAGACTTAAGCACCTCTCCCGTTTCAGCGACCGCCATGCGGGTGATGGAAAGGTCCAGGGGCAGGATAGGATCAATAGAGCGGGCAAAGGTTAATTGCACCGGTCCGCGCACCTGACCGGCGTTAGGTCCGGTGCTCATCACGGCACCGAAGGTGCGCACGTCGTAAAAGTTGTTACATAGCCATTGACGTGCCTTGCTCACCTGGTCCTTGTTTGGTTTTTTCTCGCCAGCAGTGTAGCCAGTATTCGCCATTTCATGTGCCCTGGCGATCTTGGTATTGAGGTTAGTTAGGTGCTCCACAAAGATAGCGTAGGGCATCTGATTTCCCCGAGCAAACTGCACGTAGTTCCTGATGCGCCGCTTTAAGGCTACATCAGAGACGAGTCCGTGCATATCTTCGGGGTCAACCCGCGGCAAGTTGCTGGCATCAGGGTCACCGTTGGGGTTGCCGTTCTCACAGTCAAAAAGATAGATAAACTCGTAGCGGTTAGTAATGACATCTGCCATTTTTAGCTCTCCTTTTTGCTTTCGTTCCCTTTTTTGCCAGCTCTAAAAGCGGCCAGCTGGTGATAATAGCCGAGCGCAAACAGGCTCTGCTCCTCGAGCGTCAGCGTCCTGGGCAGCGGCTCTTTAATACGGTCCACTATTTCGGCGATCGTGTTTTCATACCAGCGGGCATAGGGGGACGAGCTGGACTCCAGTTTGTTCAGGTGGTGCTGGCTATTGCTGATAAGGCGCCCAAGCACGAGGGCTGGAGTGGTGCTCGCCGCCGCGTAATAACGCTTGACCACGCCTGCGCCTACAGCGCCTAGCGCTGCCCGCTGCAGCTCCGCCAGGGCTGCCAACAGCCGACCGCACTGGTAAGCTACGTTGGGAAAGTCCTCGCTTAGTTCCGGCTTAAGCATTTCAACCAATGTGCTTCCCTCCTTTCTATATTTTCTTAAATGATAGGCCTTTATCAGGGCCATCCCAATTGCGTTCAGGTCCTCACCCCGAAGGACCTCGCTCCGTCTTCTGTAAGCAGACTGGGCTAAGACCTGGTAAGGGAACTCCTCACCGCGCACGGCTACCCGCCATAGCTTACTTGCAAGGGGCGCTGGTAGCTGGTCACGGTCACCGCTGAGGGCTTCGAGCACGGCAATAAACCGCGGTGGGGAACTCCGTCTTCCGTCATGAAGGACGATGTCTAAGTCGTCAAACCATCGGTTGACGTTCCTCACCAGCTCGGAAAAGTCCCCTTCCACCCAGTCCCGTACCATGACACGCCCGCCAGCCCCAGACATGGCCATGACATAATAGCGGTTGCCTCTGAGGTCTGGCCGTTTACCTGTCTCGATGCCGTCGAGCAGCTCACGCATTCTTTCCCGGGCATTTAGCTCCCGGATCTGGGGGGCATCGGTAAGAAATGGGAACGGGTCATCCCCGGGGTCAACCTTCTCTTTGAACCAGTAGACCACCAGCGCTCCGGTTAGGTGCTTGCTGTTTTCCCGTATCAACTCTTTCAAGGCATCGGCATACGCCCTGGCCGCCTTTTCTGAGGTGGCGGCATTAAAAGATTGCTTCAGCCCGTAGGAACAGTAAGCTTCCTTATCACAGCTGATGAGCGCATCGCCGCTGGCGGCACCGCCGACCACAGCCAGTTTTTCATCTTTAATTTTGGGGTGGGTCCGGGTGGGTACAACAAGTTCTCCGGTGACAAAACAGCGGAACAACTCATCTTGCGGCGTCGTTGATCCGGTGCTGGCGAGCCCGCTGCGGAAAGAGCGCCACCATTCGTGCCAGTCGTCCTTTTCCAGAGGGAATTCACCGTCAAGCCCAAAGGTCACCTTATCCGTGGGCCTAACCTTGTGCCGGGACATCTCTTTTCGTATTTTTTCCAAAACGGTACCGTCTTTCATGAAGCCGGCGATCTTTGCTAGGTACGGGACAGTCTTACCAGCCTCTTCAAGCATATAAACGAAGAACTTGTGTTTTTGGGCGGTTTTCTTGTCCGCGTCAGCCTTGTACAAGGTAACGACGCTTGCCGTCTCGACAAGGAAGTGGCTTCTTGGCGAAGGGCCGGAGACAAGCTCCGGCTGGGTGAGGTCCGGGCACTTCGGAAAAAGCCGCCCCCGGTTCCTTTTCTGTCCCGCCTTTCCCAGCTCAACCAGACCGGTAAAGCCTTCCTGCGAGTCAAACTGGATCGCCCAGCGCACCTCCTTGGCGGTGAAACCGGGCTCGCTAGCTAATGCGCGCTTAGCCAAAAGCTCAAGCATGGTACCCCCTCCTCTTCAGCACATCGTCGCTATCGTACGGGGGAACGCGGAGCACGCCGTTCTCTATCTTCGCCCTGAAGAGGCTGATGGACGGGAGCTCATTACGAGCCGTATCCAGCGGTTTACCCGGTCTTGAAAGGTCAAAAACATCGTAGAGCATGAGGCCAACATCCAGGCTGTAGTCAATGCACGGCTCAAGTGTAGCTCCCTCCTGGACAAGTTCGAAGTAAGCCGGGAACTCCCGACAGCCGAGATAGGGCTGGTAGATGCACTTGCCCTGTGCCGCACGTCGGCGGAACTGTTCCTGCAGAGCGGGCAACCTGTCCTCAAAGCCAGGCCAGGGGCGTATCCTGGCGCAGAGGCGGTAGCAGACATCTTTGAGCGCCATCGTCTGACGCCGGGTGCGCCCTTTTTGGTCAGTGCCAAGCATGTCTCTATCGCCATCTGCCCATATGGGGACCGGTTCTTTTTTGCCTTTTGCCCACATCATGAGCGTTCTTTCCGGTGGCGCTTTTTCTTTGACCTCATTACGCCTCAGAGCGATGTAGCGCACCGGCTTCAAGATGTCCACCCTGGTCACTTCCCAGCGGAACTCGGCCGGTTTGCAATATATGGCGTCAAAGATACCTCGAGCCGCCGAGGGGGTGATGACCGGATAGCTGAAGCGCTCTACCTTCAGCTCCGGGCGGGTGAAGCAGGCAAACTCTCCCCAGACCTTGAGAATTTGTTCTTCGGGCATATTTACCTCCTTCTAGGCAATTATCGCCTCAGGGGCTAGCGATGGGTTCAGTCCTGTTTCTAGGTCATAGTCTTCCTCCTTTCTGTAGATGTACCACTCATTAGACAACCTTTCCGACTTACCAGGCCGGATGGAAATAGGCTCAAGACAAAAGTACAGTGGGTCAGTGGGTGAGCGGGGGCGAAAAAGTGAAACGCTGTGGGGGCGGGCATTGATAATCCACTGATAGGAAAGCCCTTGCTCGCGCGCTTCTGCGGCAAGCCGATGGAATGCTCCTTTATCATAGGGAACCAGTGCGTTAAGTGTGTCCTGAGGGATAACGCGGTAGAGCTGACCCACCTTTACGAAGTCCTGCCTTTGAATAGCTTCAAGCAGCTCGTCATTCTGATAATGCGCAGAGTTGATACCTCGCACTGAATAAAGTTCTTTATAGTAGCGATCAAATAGCTCCAGCTCTGCCGCGCCTAACTTCTCATACCCTCTGGCTTTGAAAAGGCTTGCAGCAACATCCGTGGCCTGTTCATAGGCACTGTCTGGATAGCTCTCATCTTGCGGAAGGAAGATGTAGACATTGCTGTTCTTCCACAGCGCATTACGGTTGCAACGGCCGGCTGCCTGCACAATAGCATCCAGCGGTCCGAGGCTGCGAAAAACGACAGGAAAATCGATATCTACGCCAGCTTCAACGCACTGTGTTGACACCAAGTAGCACGGTCTGTTCTGCTGAAGTAAAGTGCGTACGCGGTCCAGGGTCTGTTTTCGATGAAGCGGGCACATGTTTGTGGACAGGTGAAAGACACCTTCAGGGCATCTCGCTTTTACCTTCTCGAATAGCAGTTTCGCCTGTCTTTTGGTGTTCACCACGCACAGCGCTTCATGCCCGCGGGCAACCATATCGGCAATCTCGTCCCAGGCAATAGGTTCACCATGCTGGTACCACTCAATACGATTCCTCTTTGCCACAGTGAACAATGCGCCAGAATCGGACACGATTTCACGTGGCTGCCATCCCAGGGTGGACTGTTTCTTTACCTGGTGGTCCAGATATGTAAAGGCGGGCTGGGTTGCCGTAGCGAAGACAACGCTTACAGCATACCTCTCTGTCAACCGTGAGAGTGTGCCAAGTGTGGGAATGACCAACCGAATCGGCAAAGTCTGTACTTCATCAAAAAGGACCACGCTACGTGCCAGGCGATGAAGTTTGCGACAGGCAGCGGGACGATTGGAGAACAGCGACTCCAGGAACTGGACATTAGTAGTTACAACGATGGGCGCATCCCAGTTCTCTGAAAACAACCTTTCAAGATTGGTGTCGTCATCCACATGCGCCGCATCTGTCCTTCCAGGGCTGAGGCTATGGTCTTCAAGAACGTATCTTTTCAAATCGTGGTCCCCAAGAAACGTACGAAACACTTCACGATAGGTCGCAACCGTCTGCTCGATGACGGTGAGGTAGGGTAACACTACGATGATGCGTCTTAAATTGTGTCTAGCTGCGTGAGCCAGGGCAAAAGCAAGCATGGCAAGGGTCTTGCCACTGCCAGTAGGTGCTGTCAGCGTAAATAGGCCTTGTCCGTATTTATCTCCTGCGTTGCGGCAGGCTGAAAATAACTGTTCCCTCATTTTTATTATCTCCACCGCAGCCCTGCTTTCCTTGGCAAGCTTTTGCACGTAGGCTAAAAGGGCAGAAAGTGCCTCCTTTGGATCCAACTGCATGCCCGCTGGACGATAGCGTCGTTCCCCTTTTTCGTCCCGGTTGAACCACGCCTCAGTCTCGAGAAAGTCAGCATCGACCAGTGCCGAGAAAAGCATACGCACGTCCAGCATAGAGCTGGCATTGTTCACCCCCCATTGATAGATAGAGGTCACAGTCCCTGGTTTGGGCAGGTCGATGTCATCAGCGTACAGCAGATCAGGAGTAGCGTAAGACGGGACGAGTCCAGAATAGTGTCCCGCCTTTAGCTTATCTGGGCTAAGGTCTGTTAAGCTGTCTTTAGTGGCGCTTTGGAGACCAATATGATGGCCCTGGATTGCCAGGGCAACAGCTACCCCATCAAGCTGGTACAAATTCAGGGCGTGCGCGGCACCTGCAGACCAGTGGTCAACGCCTTTCAGTTCACCTTTTAACCGGCGTTGGAAGTTTTCACCGTACTTACCAAGGTCATGCAGCACGCCGGCAAGATACGCCTCATCTGATGCTGAGAATGCGCTAGCAAAGTCGCTAGCTCTCAGACTCACCAAACGGAGATGCTCAAGAAGGGATTCTCCCTGTTGCGATACTTGGTCGTAGTGCGCCAGCCACGTCAAAGGCTCTCACCTCACTTAGCAGCCATAAATCTTGGCTAGGTGCGCCGCAAACTCGCGAAACGCTCTGCGTACTTCCTTCGGCTCCAATACCTCGACATCTGGTCCCCAGCTTCTTATCCAGGGTGTAATCTCAAGGGCGCTCCCTACTTGCAGCGTGAGGATACAACTGCCATCTTCAAGGTCTTCAACCTTTTGTGAGGGATGCCAAACAGTCTCCTTCACCCGGCGGGAGACCCTGGCCGAGAACTTCAACTTGATTTCAGCCTCATCACCCCATATTATTCCCCAAGAAGACGATAGCAACCTGGCAGCGTCAAAATCCTCAGGAATATCATAATTCTTGTCCAAGACCTCTGCTGCCTTGATGCGGTCTAATTTGAATGTGAGAATGCCGTCTTTTCCTTCGCCTTTAGCATGGCCAATCACGTAGGTAGAGAATCCTACACCTGTCATGTCTACATAATAGGGCTCAAGTAACCATTTCTTAGCTTTAGAGCTGTGAAGAGATTGGTACTCGATGGTCATTTGTCTTCTCGTTTCCCAAGCCAGAGCGACCTGCTCAAAAATCCGGTCTCTCACCGGGTCTGATGGTTTACTGGGGAAAACTTTCAGGCTTCGGGCAACGTCTTCAGCCAGTGGTGACGGGAGAGTCTTCGCTATCTTTTGAATCGCACTCTCAATATGAGGATTGCTCTTGTCAGTATTTCGAAGGGACAGTCGAAGCGCTAGGAAAATAGCCAAAGCTTCAAAAAGTGTTAGGGAGACGGGAGGCAAGACGTAACCATCGAGAATGCTGTACCGGTCCTTTTCTTGTGCCAGCGGGATCTTCAAATCGCTTTCTAGGTCACGAAGGTCTCGCTGAATGGTTCGCACACACACTCCGCAAAGCCTAGCCAGCTCACGGGTCGTCAGGCCTTTGGGATTGCGGTAAAGCAGATGCTGAATACGGGTGAGCCGTACTGCCTTGGCTAACGCTCTATCCTCCACCATATCAATTGCCCCTCGGACAGTCAATCCATCCCCCTTCCAGTTGTATTATAGCATGGTTAAGCGACAGATACAGTCGTCTTTGACGCTTAGACAGCTGGTCAGAGCCCTCAAGAGCTCCAAGCGGAGCTGCCCTGCGCCATGTGTTCGGTCCCCGTGGTCGGACACCCGATGCGCTCGGGGAAAGAAGTTCGCTTCATCGCGCGGAAGCGGTGTTCCTTTGTCTGGTGCTACCATCTCAATATTCAACTCTTTCATATAGGACAATGGAAGTTCGGGCTGTCGCCGTGCAAGATAGGCATCCTGATCAGGCTGCAGTTGGTGGACGAGTATAGGACACGGGGAGGAGGTGCCTGGCTCAGCGAGTACTGACGCGGTATTTGGTTTTGCCTTGTTCGTAGAGGTCGCCGCCGTGGATATCGTTTATGACGGTGACGGGAAATCCTCTACTTCTAAACGGAGAACCGCTTCAGCACCAAGGTCTTCATAGGCGATAACTTAGGACCAGCCGAGCCGATCCTAGGCTAATTCTGGGTGATTCTCGTTTAGCCATGCCAGCACCGTTTCACGTAGCGACTTTGCCAGATCAAGTATCTCTCTAGCCTCATGCTCAGAAACGGCACCGGCACGGTCGTAGTCGCTGATATTGCGTTTCTTACGAAATGTGTCAAGTCGGTCAATCAGGTCAGTATCAGCACCAATGGTAAAAGCAAGAGATTGGATGGTACGGTAGTGGTGTGCTTCACGACCGGCCCGGTAGCCACTAGCAGCTAAAGCGGCAACTGCCAGTTGCAAAGCAGCATTGTAAGCAAGGCTTAATCTGGTGTCAGGGCTAATTCCTTTTACTTGAGAATCAGCGATATCACGCTCGGCGATGCCCAGTAGCTGCTTAATTTCCCGACGGTCAGGTCTGTGTTTGACCAGCCAACCTTTCTCCAGCCAGTCGCTTAAGCTCATGGTCATCCCCTATCACAAATATCTTTTCACCGTTCAGAACGCTATGTATAAAATAGTGGTTTTCGGCAGCTCTGGAACGGAATTCTTCGACAGGATAAACCGTTGGGTTGATCTCCCGTCCCAGCCTCTCCTGTGCATCGCGGAGCACTTTGACCACTTCCGCAAAAGCAACGTCGCCGACAACAAGCAGGTCTACGTCACTACGGCTGCTTTCCTCACCTCGAGCAACGGAGCCATAAACCAAGGCGGCGCTGATACGGTCCGCGATAGGCGCCAGCGCAGCATTCAAAATCTCAGCAACGCCGGCAGTCTTGGCTATTAAGCTTTTAAGTTCCCTAAATATGAGGCAGTCTTGGTTTGCCTGGAAGTAGACCTGCCGTCCTTGTACTGAGCGCCGAATGATACCGGCATCAGTAAGCTGTTTGAGTTCTCTTTGCACCGGACCAAGGCCAACCCCGGTCACCCTGGCAATCTGGCGCAGGTAGAACGACTCATCAGGGTGGCTGTAGAGAAGAGAAAGGATTGCCCGGCGAGCCTTGCCGAAAAGTATAGAGGAGAGACTTACATTTCGCTCGGCAGTACTCATATTGGTCACAATCGTAACCCAATAAGTTACTGGAGTCAAGAGGCATTAGGTGCTGGCGGGCAATGCAACAAAGCAGACCAAATCAACTTGTGAGATCATACCTGAGCTAGAGCCGGCGATTTCAATCAGGTAAGAAAAAGCCATCATGTTTGGTCCACGTCGGCGGACAGCCGATAAGTTAGAGCGAGGTCGCCGCCGTGGATGTCGTTTCCGGCGTTGCTACCTCCTGACTTTATACTCTCCAAGCCACCTGATTCGCGGCTGCCGCCCCTTGACCGAATTGAAAAATCGCTTGTCAGCCGTCCACAACTCGCATCCTAGAATGTCAGCGAGAGCCAGATAGTGGGTATCATAGACAGCCGGCCTGCGCAGCTCCTGGGCCAGCTCCATAGCCCGGAAGTGAATCTGGGGACTTTCTCTGATCTCGATGCCTATATCCAGAAGCCCAGCCAGCAACTGCCTGGCTTGAGATAAAGAGATGTGCCCCAGCATCATCCTGCGGTGTAACACATTGGTCGCTTCGACCAGCAGGAGACACGGTGCCGCGGGTCTTATCGCAGCAGCAGCCCATTCCTCTGCCAGTGCCAGCGCCTGCTCCACATAGGGTTCCTTCAACACCCACTTTATCGCCAGGCTGGCATCTACTACTACGTACTCATTCACAACTGGCTGGACCTTTCTTTTCGGGCTTGGCGAATCAACTCTGTCGAGTCATCGGCGAGCCCGCGTTTCCCGAAGACTGCCTGCTGAAGTGCCCTTGCCCTGTCTATGGCGTCGCGGTCAAAGATGCCGGAAGCGAGCACTGTAGCCTCGTCTTTCTTAAGTTGCTGCTCGATGGCTGAGAGGGAATACTGGCGCATGGTGACTCCTTTCCGAGCAGCAGCGATTTTGAGACGTGTCCGCAACTCAGGAGTCATATCAAGCGTGAAACGGCTCTTGCTATTATGGTTTTTCACGTTACTCACCTCGCTCAATTGAGATTATACTGCAATATGATTAATACTGCAATACTGTATGATGGCTGGGTACATGGGTAACATCTCTGAAAAAGCCGCGTTTGTCAAGTCTCGTGGCAGGCTATTTCCTACACATCTC
>OGCI01002447.1_pt1 | contig 12346 bp, 11 predicted proteins | sample 1570021 | NCBI WGS metagenome assembly OGCI01 (sample SAMN06264664, study PRJEB24512) | hot springs metagenome | isolation source: Hot spring water | place: South Africa: Tshipise | collected 2015-06-21
CAGCCACCGAAGAGGCCACTACCGAGGCACCAGCCACCGAAGAGGCCACTACCGAGGCACCAGCCACCGAAGAGGCCGTGCCGACTGAGGAGATCATCGAGAACCCTGAAGCGGAAATTGTCGAGCCTGTGGAACCTTCGATCATCGAGGAGGCTGATGCTGCACTGGAAGCCAGCAACGCCGAGGTGGGCGCGGCAGCGGCCACTAGCAAAGCGCTCAGCACCAACTTCACGATGGTCAACTTGGGAACTGTGCAGGCGAATGTCTCGCTCGAATATCGGAAGAACACTGGTGCCTTGTGGCCAGTAGGTGCTGCTTATGCGGGGCCATTTGCTCTGGCCGCCAATGGTGGTAGCAAACAGCTGCGCCAGTACTTTGACACTGCTATGTCCTCCGGCAAAGGTTCAGTGGTGCTCTCTTCCGACCAACCACTGGGTGCGATCGCTCAGATCCTGGCGCGTAATCAAGTGCCCAGTTCAGGTGCATACTCTGGGGCAAATGCAGGTAGTGACAAGGTTTATGCACCGCTGGTGGCGAAGAACGGGGCCAGTGCCAGTGGGGTGGTAAATGCCGAGATCGTAATCCAGAATACTAGGACTTCGTCTGTAAACGTTGCCGTGGACTTCTACAACAACTCTGATGGCAACCTGGCATACACCAAGTCTGGCATCAGCATACCCGGTAATACCTCCTTTTATTACGATCTGAGTACTGAGGCGAATTTGCCCAACAACTGGTTCGGCTCAGCGGTCGTGCGCGCCACTTCGACAGGTGGGGCAGTAGCCGTAGTGACTAATCTGTTTATGGGGACTGACCTGTTGCAGACTTACAATGGCTTCGCTGCCTCGCAGGCGGCTACTAAATGGATGAATCCGTCGTTCTTCTCGCGCCTGACCAATGGCTTGAGCACAGTGATGACGGTGCAGAATTTGAGCACCAGTGACTGGAGTGTCGGTGCTGTAACTGCCAATTGTGTGCGCACCCAGGGCGGAGGACCAGCCAGTTTTTCGACGAGTAACACGACCGTGGTCAGGAGAAACGCTCCCTATAACTTCAACCCGGTGACAGACATGAGCATCCCGGGCAACTGGGTTGGAGCGTGCACTGTTACGACCCCCGGCAGCGCAGTGCTCATTGTGCAGATGCGCTATGTCGGTGCGCCGTATCCCGAAGGCGCTGCCTTCAATGCCCTGAACGCCAACGGTACCTCCAAGAAGTGCAGTGTGCCGTTGATCGCCAAGCGACTGCCCAACGGCTTTGCGACCGTGTTCACTGTGCAAAACCTAAGTACTACCAGTGCTGCCAATGTTACGTTCCAGTATAAGGTCAACACTGCAGAGAGTGCACCGGGTACAACGAATGTCACCGTTGGCCCCTATACCATCCCGGCAGGTGCTAGCTTGCAGCATAACCATCGTTTGCCAGGCAACGGCGGAAGCGGCAGCCTGGTGCACAACCTGCCGGATGGCTGGGTGGGAAGTGTTGTGGTTACCTCGTCAAACCAGCCAATAGACTGCTATGCTCAGCTGACCTACTATACCAACAAGAGTGGCGACACTTTCATGGCCCACAACGGGTTCACATACTGATCGCTACTGTTGCATTAGTCGACGAAGACCGGTCGGCACAATGCTGACCGGTCTGTCTTTTGCGCATTCTTCCGTGCCGAGGAGATAGACTGTGAGATATCGACGCGTTCGAAGGTTCCTGGCAGTTCTGGGGTGCTGCTCTACACTAATACTCGCGGCATGCCAGTCAGCCTCTCCAGAGGTCACTCAACCCACAGATACGTCGGTTGTACAAGCAACGGAGAGTTCATCCTTTACTTCCCCGCTAGTATTTGATTCCCCTCTTGCCAGGGGGACACCTCACGCGACGCCGACCGCTCCCACACCTTTGCCTGGAAGAGCAGTTGTGCGAGGCGGGATAATTTCTCGCTTAACCGGAATGCCCATCGCTGATACTTCCGTCTATTTGATTCGTGGCGTGGGACCCAATCAGGACGAGATGCCCCCCGTGTGGCCGGGGCCCGTCGAAGGTGACATTCGCGGTCGCACAGACATGGACGGTTGGTTCGTGTTCAAGGATGTACCGCCCGGCATCTACTACATGGCTATCTGGGCACCTCTTGACTACGTAATAGTGGAAAAACAGGAGGGGAGCCTCAACAAGCCACTCTCGCTGAAAGTCCAGGGGGACCAGATGCTTGATTTAGGTTTGATGGCCATCTACTGGCCCTAAGGGATAAGGATTGGCATGAGAGATAGATTATCAACCTATAAAAACTTGTGTCCCTTAACAACTTGTTGCAGCCTTGTTCCGCTTAAAGGGCACTGCTAAAATCAGGGTTGGACCAGAGAACCAGACCCAAGTCAGATCCGCGTTCCTGATACGCACAATGCATTTGATCATCCAGATCCCATGCTACAATGAAGAGCAGACCCTCGCGGCGACACTGGCAGACATTCCATTCCATATCCCAGGAGTGGATGTCATCGAAACGCTGGTCATAGACGACGGTAGCACGGATAACACGGTTGCCGTAGCGCGCCATTCGGGGGTAAATCATATTATATCCTTACCCGGTCATAAAGGATTGGCGACCGCCTTTCAGGCTGGGTTAAACGCCTGTCTGCAGCTAGGCGCAGATATCATCGTCAACACTGATGCCGACAACCAGTATCCCCAGGCGGATATTCCCAGGTTGATCGCGCCGATCCTCAATAATGAAGCCGATATTGTCATTGGCGATCGACAAGTACACCGACTCGCGCATTTCTCGCCAACTAAGCGCTTGCTCCAACAGTGGGGCAGCTGGGTGGTACGCATGGTATCGGGGGTGCACGTGCCGGACGCCACCAGCGGCTTTCGCGCCTATTCGCGTGAAGCCGCTATGCGTATGTCACTATTGACGCGCTACACTTACACACTGGAAACTATCATCCAAGCTGGTAAGAAAGGGTTACGGGTGGTGTATATCCCTGTGCAGGCTCGCCCGACCAGCCGTCCCTCACGCCTGGTGAAGAGCAATTGGTCCTATGTCACCCGTTCGGCGGGCACGATTATGCGACTCTACGTCTTCTACGAGCCGCTGCGCACTTTTTTCTTCTTGAGCCTGCCCTTTCTGTTGATCGGCTTGTTCGCCCTGCTGCGCTTTGGCTACTTCTTTATCACCGAAGGGGGCTTCGGTCACGTGCAATCTCTTGTCGTGGGCGGCACATTGCTTACCGTCGGCTTCCTGCTGCTGGTGCTCGGTGTAGTCGCAGACCTGATCGCCGCTAACCGCGCCCTGATCGAAGAATTAATGTACCGCGTTAAACGTCTGGAAACCGAGCGCAAGAATCGCTGAGACTCTGCTTTCACTCCACCACGATCCCCTCAAGTCGTATCGCATCCCCGACTACTCGTCCATCCTCCACCACCGGCAGGCGGTCGCCGGTTGGCCAGTAGTAGGCACCCAGCTGCAACTGGTACACACCCGGCGGCAAGTCGGCCGGCAGAGTCAGCACATGCACATCGCGCAACACCTCCCCCTCACGCCAAGAACTCGTCGGCAGGGGTACACCGTCCCACGGCCGACCGTCATGCTGGGCCACCTTGTCTCCATCCATATCCAGCAGATGTACGAAAATCGTGTAGTCCAATCCCATTGCCGTCGCCGCCTGCCACGTCAGTGTTACTGTGAGCTCGTCCCCGGAGCGCGCCGGCAGCGGTGCCAGATCGTAACCCAGCAGCCTCATCTGGCCGCCTAGCTCGGCCCGAAGTGGATGAGAAGGGGATTCGGTCGTGCGGCCGGGTGATAAGACTTTCAGCGAGCGCCCCTGCCGTTCGAAGGTCACCAGACGCACCCAGGTGCCACGTTCCATAACGCGCCCTTCCAACGGGGAGTCAGGCGGCACCACCGCCTTGTCCACGGCCAGACGCGCGCTCAGATCACCCCAATCGGATGTGCGTTCGAGAACCCCTATCCCCAAACTCCAGCGCTCACCCAACGCCCATGGCAACGTCGTTGTCGTCACCGTCTCACTCACACGCCAGCGGCGCGGCGGATACCATAGCTGGGTAATCATAGGGCGCTGACGCGTGTCCTCAACGATCTCCCCACGCGCGTTCAGGAAGAAGGGGTAAAGATACACTTTGCGTTCAATTGATTGCAACGGCTGCCAGTAAAAGCGCACAGCCGTCTCACCACGGCGTGGATCGTCGAGGATATCAAACCCGAGCAGGCGCAATCTAGCGCCAAAATCCACCTGCACGACATATTGCGGCGCCGGCGCAGTCACGCGAGCAAAATCATAGAAGGCATCCGGCAGCTCACGTTCTCGCAAGCCGCGTCGCAACAACAGATACCCATCGGCAGCATCCTGTACACCGAATTCACCCGACCGGAGCAGGTTATCCACGATGCGCTTCAGGTCATTGGGGTGCATCGTCTGGCTGCTGGCGGCCACATCCACCCAGACATATTCGGCATCGTTGACATCGGGCAAATGGTAAGCAATTTTGCGCCCGCTCACGTGCGGGTAGAGGTCGCCCTGAGCCGCCACCGTCGCATCCGGCGGGATCTGCTGCAGAAAACGTTGCGCCAGCTGATCGTGAGCGTCAATTTGCCAGCGTGGTGCGTCCAACGCCAGAGGCGCATACCCATACCATGTATGCCAGACAAGCGCCACTGTCAGAAGCAGCCCACTGACACCCCATGTTGCTGCCCGACCGGCGCCTGGCCATACACGCTCTATCGCCTTTACTAAATAATAGATACCGAAAAGTGCCCCCCAGGCCAGCCATGGCGTCATATCAGCGCTGTAGTGACCGCGCGTGGCATCGTGCATGGCTGGGTTAGCGCTCAACAGGTTGACGCCAAAGGCAGGCAACCCGATCAGCAGAGCCGGCAATCCCACTAACGGTAGCCCTGCCCAGGGCACCAGCAAATCGTGCAGATGGTTCAGTCTGACAGGTTGTTCCAGCGCAACGAGCACTATACCGGGTTGAGTTAACACGCGGACAACGATCTCCAAAGGTGTGCTGCCCAGCCAGGCATAGTACTCCAGGAAGATATGGCTGCCGGTCACGCTGAATGCTGGAATAACTACATACATAACCGCCAGGAACCAGGCTGCGCCAAAGCCGACCAACACCACACCTAGTCGCCAGAAGCGCCTTATCAACAGGGCGTACAGGCCGAGTGTCACCACCACCAACGGGATCTGCTCTTTGCACATCATCGCCAAAACGGCGAAGAGCAAGCAAGGGAGGGCACGACGCCTCTCGAGGAAATAGAACGCATAATTCAGAAAGCACACCGCCAACACTGGTGGATGAAAATCAGAGAGCAGCGCCACCTGCAATGGCGGAAAAAGGAGATAGGCACCTAACACGCTCAGACCAGCTATCTGGCTGCCTAGCTTCTCGCGCGCCAGCCAGAAGAGGGGTAATCCTCCCAACCCGACAGCAGCTGCTTGAAGCACCAGCAGCGTCTCCGGGCCGCTGTGGAACAAATAGAAGGGCGCCAGCAACAACAGAATGAAGCTTGCGTGATTGGAAAGGTGCAGGAGTGGTTGGCCAGTAGAGGTATAGAAAAACGGTCGCCCATGTAGCGTGTTCCACGTCACCTGGTCATAGACACCCAGGTCAAACCCTTCCGAATCGAAGCTGGCGTGACGCATCAGCGCCAGCCAGGCGAAAGTGACAATATAAGCTGTGATGAGAGCCCCAGCGAGCTTATGTGGCCACGTATGTCTCAACATATTGCCATGTCCTGATGGGCTAAATCCACCCCTTTTACTCCTATGCGGCAGGAGATGTGTCCACCTCTCTAACTGATCAAGCCGCATGGTACACCAGCAGTGGGGAAAAGCAGAACTGAGACCATAGCGATGGAAATGAAGAGACACCCCCGCATGGGCAACACTTGCCATTTTCCCATGAGTGTGATAAACATGGGCTGCTTAATTGGACATCATAACTGCTGTGTTGGCACAAGGAGATACCCGTTGTTGAAGGTTACGACTGAACCGCTCGAGAGATGTCAGGTGCTGATGACGGTGGAAGTGGACGATGCGCAGGCAGACCAGCTGCTCAAAGCGGCGGCCAAACGCATTGCCACCCAGGTGCAGATCCCCGGCTTTCGCCCTGGCAAAGCACCCTATTCGCTGATCGTGCGCCGCTTTGGCGAGGAAGCCATCCGCGAGGAGGCAATGGAAGACCTTGGCGGCAAGGTCTTCCGTGAAGCTCTAAAACAGGCAAATCTGGAGCCATTTGCGCCCGCCTCGATGGAGGAGGTGAGCTGGCAGCCCTTGGTCATGAAAGTGCGCGTGCCGTTAGCGCCTGTAATTGAGCTGGGCGACTATCGCTCGTTGCGATTAGAGGATGCACCCTTGGAGGTCACCGAAGAGGAAATAGACCAAGAGCTGGCCGACATACAGGAGGAATATGCCTCATGGGAGACAGTCGATCGGCCGGCCCGGATCGGTGACCGTGTGGAGATCAGCTTGCGAGCCGAGTCGGATGGGGAAACCTTCTCACGAGAAAAAGTAACCATTTCGATAGGCGATCCCGACAAGGAACCGAAGTACGCAGCCATTCTCAAGACCTTGATAGGCATGGCACCCGGTGAAGAGCGCACCACTGTCATGCCGTTTGCGATCTTCTCGGAAGAAACGGACGCGGAATCCGGTGAAGAAGGGGCGGAGCCTGAGAGCGCTGGCAGGGATGCCAATGTGTGGATCAAGGTGCACGCGATTCAGGAAAAGCATGTCCATCCTTTGGATGATGATTTTGCCCAAATGATGGGCGATTTCAACACCCTCGAAGAGCTGCGTGAAAAGGTGCGCACGTCTCTAATCAGGATCAAAAAAGAAGAGTTCGAAGAACAACAGGTAGCGCAGACGATCGAACGTATTACGAGTGAGATGGCACACGTGGAGTGGCCGCCCGTGCTCGAAGAGTCCGCGATAGACCGCTGGATGAGTGGCCTGGAACAAAGGCTCAAACAGCAGGGAATGCCGCTGCAAACTTATCTGCGCGCTCAGCAGAAGAGCCTGGAACAGCTACGTGAAGAGCTGCGCCCACGCGTGCAACAACAACTGCGCAGGTCGTTGGTTCTGCAAGAAATTGCTCGCCGCGAGGGCCTCTCGGTTGAACCAGACGAGGTGCTGCGTTACATCGAAACGCTGGCTGCAACGGCTGGCGACCGTCAGCAGGATGTAGTCCAATCCGCACTCTCGCGGGCCGGGTTGCGCCAGGTGTTCCATGACCTGTTGGATGCCAAAGTGCGGATACGTCTATTACAGATTCTGAAGGGCGAGGCACAGGAGATCACTGAAGAACAATCCACTGAGGTTGAGGAACTCGCCGAACCATCAGGAGAGATGCCTGCAGCATCTTCTGAGAAGCCCGTCGATGCAGAGGTCAATGTCGTCTTAGCCTCGTCCGAGGGAAAATAAGTGGTCCAAGAGTGGGAGAGAAATAAATGAAGCTGCCGGCGACAAGTCTGCTTATACCTATGGTGATTGAAAGCACCGGACGGGGTGAACGCGCTTACGACATTTATTCCTTGTTGCTCAAGGAACGTATTGTCTTCCTGGGCACTCCGATCAACGATCAGGTTGCCAACCTGGTGGTAGCCCAGTTGCTCTTCCTGGATCGTGAAGATCCAGAGAAAGAGATTGCTCTCTATATTAACTCGCCTGGAGGCATCATTTATCACGGGTTGGCCATCTACGACACCATGCAACAGGTGCGTGCCCCGATCAGCACGATTGCAGTGGGTGTGACAGCCAGTATGGCTACTATGTTGCTGGCAGCTGGCACCAAGGGGCGACGTTATGCCCTGCCCAACGCCACCATTCATATGCATCCTGCTGGTGGTGGTGCCCAGGGCTATGCACCCGACGTGGAGATTCAGTACAAAGAGCTGCAGCGCATGCAGAACCTATTGCACCAGCTGCTCTCCAAGCACACCGGACAACCGGTGGAAAGGATTGCAGAGGACTTCGATCGGGACCGCTGGATGAGCGCGCAAGACGCCGTGGAGTACGGCATCGTCGACGAAGTGCTCAACAGCGTGAAGAAAGTGGAAGACAAGAAGGATGACCAATAGGTCACGTAGCACAATCCAGTTTTGCTCGTTTTGCAAGCGCAGCCAGTACGAGGTGGACCGCCTGATTGCAGGGCCTGATCAGGTATGCATCTGCAATGAGTGTGTGGAACTATGCCGCGATATCCTTGAACAGGACACGCGGGCTCCGAGCGAACCACGCACTGTATTGACGATGGAGCATATCCCCTCGCCCAAGGAGATCTACCAGCGTCTCAATGAATGGGTGGTGGGGCAAGAACGTGCCAAGAAAACGCTCTCGGTCGCCGTCTACAATCATTACAAGCGCATCGCGGCGGATGCCCATTTCGAAGATGGCATCGAGATGCAAAAGAGCAACATCTTGCTCGTTGGCCCCACCGGATGCGGCAAAACACTGCTGGCCGAGACGTTGGCGCGCATTCTTAATGTGCCCTTCTGCATCGCTGATGCCACTTCTCTCACCGAAGCAGGTTATGTGGGCGAGGATGTGGAGAACATCCTGCTGCGCCTGATCCAGAACGCGGACGGAGACATCCAACGCGCTCAAACAGGCATCGTTTATATCGACGAAATCGACAAGATCGCGCGCAAGACGGGCGATAATCCCTCTATCACCCGCGATGTGTCAGGCGAAGGCGTGCAGCAAGCCCTCTTGAAGATCATCGAGGGCACGATTGCAAATGTGCCACCGGAGGGTGGACGCAAACATCCCCAGCAGGAATTCATTCAAATTGACACCACCGACATCCTGTTCATTTGCGGGGGCGCTTTCGACGGATTGGAGAAGATCGTTGCAGAGCGCATCGGGCTCAAAGGTCAAATTGGCTTCTCACGCGCCAGCGAGCGACGCTGGCAGCAGCGCGAGCGACAGACTGCTGAGCTGCTCCGTCAAGTCATCCCGGATGATCTAATGCGCTACGGGCTTATCCCCGAATTTGTGGGTCGTCTGCCGGTGACAGTCGTTGTCGATCCTCTTGATCGAGATGCACTGGTCAAAGTGCTCACCGAACCTCGCAACGCACTGGTTAAACAGTTTCAACGTTTATTCGAGCTGGACGGTGTGACCCTTGAATTTACTCCTGAAGCGCTTGTCACAGCGGCTGGCAAAGCCTATGAGCAGCGCACTGGCGCGCGTGGTCTGCGAACCATCATCGAAGAGACCCTGCTGGACGTGATGTATGAAATCCCCACGCGCCCTGAAGTAAAGCGTTGCGTGATCACGGCAGATGCGATCCGCGGCACTGGTCAACCTGAGCTGTACGATGCAGCTGGACATCTCATCGGCTGGGAGATGAACCGAGCTGCTTAAGCGATATCCCCCAAAAGACAAGATAGGAGTGGTAAATTTGGAAGCACTAGAACATCAGCTCGTCGCATTCCTGGAAAACCTTTTTAACACGATCGGCTGGGGAGGCGTTGTGTTCATTATGGCACTGGAGAGTGCCAATATCCCAATCCCCAGCGAGGTGACGATGCCCTTAGCTGGCTGGTTTTTGGTCGAAGCGCGTGGTCTAAGCGCATGGGATGCTGTGTTGGCAGGTGGCTTCTACGGGGCGCTGGGGTGCACCATCGGATCCGTGGCCAGCTACGCACTTGGGTACTGGGGAGGTCGCCCCTTTTTGAACCGCTACGGCAAATACCTTCTCATCACTCCTCACGATCTGGAGAAGGCTGACCGCTGGTTTGCCCGCTGGGGAGACCTGGCGATCTTCATCTCGCGCCTGCTCCCCATCGTGCGCACATTTATCTCATTCCCGGCTGGCGTGGTACGCGCGCGATTTTGGACCTTCTTGATATACAGCTTTGTCGGATCATTTCTCTGGTGTGGTGCGCTTGCCTGGGGTGGATACCTGTTTGGAGCACGCTGGGAAGAACTGCGAGCCATTATGAGGCCCTTTGACATTCCCATCGCGATTGTCATTCTGGGTGCGGGAGCTTACTACATCTATCGTCACATTAAGCACTTCCGCCAGGCAAGTGTGATCACAATCGAAGAAAGCTAGCCTACCGCCTGAGTCCGTAGCCTAGCGATTGCCCACGAGATCGGATCTAAGTGCAGGCAGGGCATGGCCTTGCTACACAACGCTGGTGTGCCTAGCTGACCCCAGTCCGCATGCTCTCTGAGAGCTCACAAGCCCAAGTTGGCAGCAATAATCCAGCTGCCTACTTGTAGCACTCGCAGACGGGCAGGACTGAGATGCATGCATCCTCTTGTCTACGATATCCTCAATTCGGAACCCGTTTCCGGCGTCCGTCGCCCTCGATTTGCTAAAAAGGTTTTAGATAAACACTCTCTTCATCATCCGCTCACAATTTCTTAACACCGAGCTGTTAAGATAACAGCGAGAAAAGTTGAAGGGGCACGCCTACCGGTACGAAGAGCGTGCTAGAGTACGCGAGTGAACTACTGAGGAGGTTCTATGCAAAACACGGCAGGTTCGATACGGATTGCGTCCGAGACGCGCAAAATGTGGTGGATTGACGTGGCGCTTCTTGGCGCGGCGTTGGCAACATTGGTTTCGAGTGTTTACTTTCTCTTTTTCCCGGGCGGATACAGAGGTGGCCGCAATCCCTGGTACGGAATGGAGTTGATCTTCAATCGGGCTACTTGGGACGCCATTCATACCTGGGGAGGCGTGTTGATGATTGCAGTTATTGTGCTGCATCTGGTAGTTCACTGGCCTTGGTTTGTTCGCATGGGAAAGCGGCTCATCAGTGAGGCACGGGGTGGGTGTGGTTGTATGAACCGCTATGGGCGATTCAATCTGGCACTCAACCTTACGCTCGGTCTGCTGTTTGTTCTGGCAGCTATTTCGGGCATCGTGTCGCTTTTCCTGCCTCATGGGCAAGGGGTGGCATCTGCTTTGCTGTGGAGCAGAAGGAGCTGGGACATTATGCACACCTGGAGCGGAACGTTGATGACGATTGTGCTCGTGCTTCACATTGGTATTCACTGGAAGTGGATTGTGAAGGTGAGCCGTAATATGGTGCGGGCTATGTGGGTCAGAGGTGTAACGTCCCCGAGCAGTCAGCAAGACGTGCTCCCCGCTTGATCTGTTGCAGCCGTTCGATGTAGAGCACTTTGGGAAATGTGATTATTTCGAGATATCAGGAGGCGCAAACGGTGAAGAAAATATTGTTGGGTCTGGTAGGAGCTCTCTTCATAGGCGGGTTAGTGTTCGGCGCCATAAACCGCACTATGGCTCTTGGGAATTACCCCAATGCAGGTCAGCGCTTCAGGCAACAGGATACTGAGGTGGGCATTCATCGGGGGTGGGAAGGCCAAGATGGCGAAACCTGGTACGCACCCAGACGTGGACTTGGTCAGCGGAGCGAAGGAGCAGGACATCCCGAGCAGAGGTTTGGACAGTCACACGGAAGGCAGGGTAGTGGCACGGGTCATCTTTGGAATAGTGCTGCGAACGATCCGGCTCCGTGGCACTGAAATGTGATCAGGTTGCAGTGGCTGGGCTATCCGGGATAGCGGCCTGGCATGGTCGTGGCGATTGAGATGGGAAAGAAAAACAACAGGGGGTGGCTTGATTGCCACCCCCTTAGGCGTCTGGATGTGCTTATATCTTGCGTACCGCCACAGCGGCGGGTCCTTTTTCTCCTTGTTGTACTGAAAATTCCACACGATCCCCTTCGTTCAGGGTGCGATAGCCTTGGCCGCTAATAGCTGTATAGTGCACGAAGACATCACCCCCTGAGTCACGAGCAATGAAGCCGTACCCCTTCTGGTTGTTAAACCACTTGACTACACCAGTTTCGCGTTCGCTCATTCTTGAGCCCCTCCTTGGAAAGAAACATTGTTGCCGAGTATCTGCCGCGGATATATGGCACCCTACATCCGCATAAAACAATAGAACTCAGACCCAGACGGGCCTGAGCGGTGACCGGGACAATCTTCCATAACAGTATTGCCAACAGCCTCCTGAACCTTAAAAGCAATTCTACTGTCAAAACGGCTGTATGTCAAACGCTCTTATGAGAGCGTTAAAAACAGAGGAATGTGTCCGCAGGCGATACTTGAGCACCAAGCGATCCAGGCAGTACGCTACAACCCTCGAGCCAGGCTCTTCAACACTCTCAAATTAGCGCTCTGGTCACAATGTGCTTAAATTAGGCTTGAGATATTGATTCTGTCTTGTGTGATCTGGACAGAAAAAGTGTAACGTAAGGGTGTATTATGAAAATCTTGCTTGCCAGCCCAGAATCAGATGTCTGGAACAGCCGCAAGCATATCCATATGGGGCTTGGCTACCT
>OGCI01002448.1_pt1 | contig 12346 bp, 11 predicted proteins | sample 1570021 | NCBI WGS metagenome assembly OGCI01 (sample SAMN06264664, study PRJEB24512) | hot springs metagenome | isolation source: Hot spring water | place: South Africa: Tshipise | collected 2015-06-21
GATGCTGGCCTGGCAGATCGGTTCGATCAACGTCGCATCGCTTTGAAGCGGTCCCCACGATTCGCCGCCGTCGTCGCCGAAACTGATCGGCTCCTGCGCACAATCTGTGGGTGGCAATGGATAGCGCGACCGATGCCGGCGTGGTTTGTTCACGCCTCGGTTGACGGTGTTGCGGCAGCGACCGTGGCGGGCTCGGCCCTGGCGGCCCGCGAGGAAAGAGGCTTCGAAGGCGGGGAAAGACACGGCCGGCCGAAAGGGTTCCCGGTGCGTATAGGCATCGGGCGAGTCAACCCCCGGAGGCCGGCCATGCAAGGGTTCTGCCATACGGACGTGCGCGTGGTGGAGGGGCCGGGCGAACCGGAGCTGCGGGTGGAGATCCGGGCGCATGCGCAACGGCGGCGTCTGTGCTCGATTGGTGAGCCGCCGGCACCGACGTACGATCGCCTGGAGCGACGGGAGCGGCGGCATGTGGGGCTGTGGCGAATCGTGGCCTGTTTTATGCACCGCGGCGGGCGAACTGCGCCGTGCACGGGGTTGCATGTGGAGGCCATGCCGTGGAATGAGGGCAAGAGGCCGTGGACGCGGGCCATGATGGTCTTCTTGGCGCGCGGGGCGCGGCGGTTGAGTCGGAAAGAGGCGGCGGAAGCTTTCGACGGGAGTCGGGAGGCCGTATGCCGCTCGGCGCAGCGGATCGTCGAAGGGGGACTGGCCCATCGGGTGTTGACGGGGATCCGCGCGATAGGACCGGACGAACTGCGCAGGCGCAAGGGGAAGAAGTCGGCCAACTTCTTGACGCTGATCTGCCCGGCGGACGAGGACTGCCGACGGCTGTTGTGGGTCGGCCTGCGCCGTACGGAACGCTCCCTGCGTCAAGGGCTCACGACGCTGGGGGCGGAGGTGGTCGCGGGCATTCGCGTCGTAGTCGGCGACATGTGGCGGCCGTATCCGGCGGTGGTCCGCAAGCACATGAGCCCAGCGGTGCAGATTCTCGAGCGGTTTCGCCTGACGGCGCTGCTGAACAAGGCCGTGGACCAGGTGCGGCGAGGCGAGTGTGCCGCACTGCGGGGCGGGCCGCGAGGGAAGCGGCGGAAGAAGACCCGATGGCTCCCGCTCCGGCCCCGCACCCGAGTGCGCGGCAAGGCGCGGGTACGGCCGGACGCCGTCATGCACTCCAAGCTCCGGACGGCCCGGGCGTGGACCATGAAGGAAGCCTTCGCTCATTTCCGGACCTGCCATCACCCCCGCCGGGCCAAGGCGTTCCTGGATGCTTGGATCAGCCGGACCTTGCGCAGCCAGCTGGCTCCCGTACGCAAGGTCGCCCGGACGTTGCGCGATCACGAGCCGCTGATCTTGAACTAGTTCGCCTGGAAGAAGGCTTTTTCGTCGGCCGCCGTCGAGGGCCTGAACAACAAAGCCCGTGTGGTCACCAGACGATCCTACGGCTTCCGCGTCTTCCCCGTGCCGGAAACAGCCCTGTATCATACGCTCGGCAAGCTACCCGAACTCACCCGCAGATTGTGCGCAGGAGCCGATAATTCTAACGAACCGGACCGGCGGTTGTTGTGACTCGGTTCACGGCTTCGGCGTAATCTCGACTTTGCGAAAATGGATCTCGCCGCCCTCGGATTGCAGGGCGATCGGGCCGCCGGTGACCTCGCAGCCCTCCGCCTCGTTGACGAGCCGGCCGTTGATGCGGACCGTCAGACGTCCACCGTCGAGGTCAATCTCCGCCCGGTTCCACTCGCCCGGCTCGCGCTCGGCCGCCTCGTTTTTCCGGACGCCGCTCATGTCACCGGTCAGCGGACTGCCCGACCGCTGGAAGAACCGTTGCGCCGGTCCCCGGATCGCCATGCCGTGGAATCCGTAGATCGCACCGGCGTCCCCGCTCTTGAGTTGCATCTCCAGCGAGCGCGGCAGCGGCCGCGGCTCGCCGTTCACGCGGAGCAGCACGCCGCTGTTGCCTGGGTTTCCGCCGGGCGCCCAGCGCCATTCGACCACGAGGTGAAAGTTGGTGAAGTGCCGCAACGTGTGGAGGTAGCCCATCGGCTCGCCCTTGCAGATGAGGATGCCGTCGCGGACGCTCCAGACGTCGGCCATGCCAACGCCCGGCTTATCGAGGTAAGCTCCCCAACCCTCGAGGTCGACACCGTTGAACAGCGCTTCCGGCGCAGCTGCCCGGGCGGCTTGGATGGCGAACAATGCGGCGAGGGACACGGCGGCGGTTGTCTTCATGTGGCACTCCTTCAGGTCGTCGCATAAGGAAACCACGAAACGGGGCGATGCGCCAGTGGTCCAGCCGGGTGGCGGTGGTGGCGGGAAGGGCCGCGGCGGCGCGGGCGGCGCCCGTGCGCCGCCGGATCGCCGCGGCCGGATCTTCGCCCCTTCTTCGCCGACCGGGCGCCGTCGGACCCTTCTTGGCTATCTAGGGTGTTGCGGCCGGTTGGAGGTCGGAGGGTGCGGCGGCCGGTTGCGGACGGGGCGGTGGGGGGATAGCATCGCCGCGGAGCGCGGGTTCGGTGAGCCGCAGTCGTCGAGAATGCCGCGGCCCGGCCGCCGGATGGCGGCCGCTGGCGGTGGCCTGTCTTGCGGTCGCGGCCGGGCATGCCGCCGCGCCCGCGGCTTCCGACGGAGGCGACAACATGCCCTCGCGAGACACCCTCACCTACACCTCGACGCTCGCCGGTTCGTGGTATACCGCCGACGAGGGCGAGCTGCGTCGCGAGCTTCGCGCCCTGCGCGAGGCCTCCGGCCAGCGGCGCGACGACGCGGTGCACGCGCTGATCCTCCCCCACGCCGGCTACCGGTATTCCGGCGCCGTCGCCGCCCACGGGGCCCGTGTCGTGGAGGGGCGCTCGTTCTCTCGCGTGATCGTGATGGGGCCGACCCACCGGGTCCCGATGCGCAACGCCATCGCGCTGCCCTCGGCCTCCGCCTACCTGACCCTGCTGGGCGAGCTGCCGATCGACACGGAGTTCGTGGCGCGGCTGCGCCGCTACCCGCTGTTCCGCCAGGTGCCCGGCGCGATGCCGGGCGAGCACAGCGTCGAGATCGAGTTCCCGATGCTGCAAGACGCCCTCGGTCCGTTCCGCTTGGTGCCGCTGGTCGTCGGCCAGCTCGACGACCCCGCCGTGCGGGAGGCGGCGGACTGCCTGCTGGCGGAGATCGATTCCAACACGCTGGTCGTCGCCAGCACGGACTTCACCCATTACGGGCCGCGGTTCGACTACGTGCCGTTCACCAGCTCGATCGAGGAGAACCTGCGGAAGCTCGACCTCGGCGCGTACGAGTTGATCGAGCGGAAGGACTCGGAGGGGTTCCGGCGCTACGTCGAGCGGACCGGCGCGACGATTTGCGGCCGCGATCCGGTGGCGGTGCTTCTGGCGATGCTGCCGCCCGATGCGGAGGTGCGGAGGCTGGCGTACGACACGTCCGGCCGGCTAACGGGCGACTGGTGGAATTCGGTGAGTTACCTGAGTGCCGCGGTACGGGTCCGCTGGCAGCCGCGCCCGCTGCCCCGTCCCGCCGAGCGTGGGGCGGAGGAGGATGCGCCGGAGCCGGGCGCGACGCTGACCCTGGCGCCGGAGGAACGGCGCGCGCTGCTGCAGTTGGCGCGCGGGACAATCCGCCATTTCTTTGCGCACCGGCGCACACCGTCGCCGGCCGACCTGGGCGTCGGGATCACGTCGGGGATGCGGCAGATCGCTGGCGCATTCGTCACGCTGCACAAGCACGGCGAGCTACGGGGGTGCATCGGGGAGATCGTTCCGACGCGGCCGTTGTACGAGGCGGTGATGCACCAAGCGCTGAACTCGGCGTTCAAGGACTCCCGGTTTCCCCCGCTGTCGGAGCTGGAACTGCCGCTGTGTCGGTTGGAGATCTCGGCGCTCTCGGAGCCGAAAGAGGTCCCGTCGTGGCAGGATATCGAGCTGGGCCGGCACGGCATCGTGCTGCGGAAGGAGGGGCGCTCGGCCGTGTTCCTGCCGCAGGTGGCGCCGGAGCAGGGCTGGGACCTGCCGACGACGCTGGCGCACCTCTCGACGAAGGCGGGGCTGCCGCCAAACGCCTGGCGCGAAGGGGCCCGGTTCGAGGTGTTCGAGGCGCTCGTGTTCGGGGAGCAGCGCTCGGGCGAGGGTGGCGGGCCGCGTTAGGAGGACGGCTCGGACCTGGCCTTCGCGGCGGCGGCGATTGCCTGGCGGATCAGATCGGCGACGTCTTCCGCCGGGACAATGACCGCGGCCTGCTGCATCAAGGTGCCGCGTCCACCACCTGGCTGCCGGCGCATCGCCACGACGCCGAGCGGGACCCCGTCGGCGGTGAAGACCGGCGTGCCCACGCCGCCGACGAAGCCGGCGGAGAACAGGTAGACTATCCGGGGCTTCTCCACGCGAGCGATGATGCGCGAGACGCCGACGGCCGGCGCCCAGTTGAATAACTTGCCGGCACGGCCGAGGCCGAGGACCTCGTCCATCGCCTTGGCCGAGGCGGGCCGGTCGAAGGGCACGGTCGTGGGAAACGCCGGGGCCGGCCGGCCGCCGGCGGGATCGGGCGCCAGGAAGGCCAGATCGAGGTCCTCGTCCCGCAGGACCTGCCGCATCGGCACCTCCGCGCCATCGTGCATCCGCACGCGAATCTGGGACACCGAACTGCGGGGGGTGACGCTCGACGCGCGCCCGCCGATGTTCATCTCCATCGCGCTCACCCCAGCCAGCGGGTTCAGCGACAGCGCGGAGAGCACCGTCAGGCCGTTGGTCGCCACGACGGTGCCGTAGGTTTCGACGGTCTGTTCCTGGCTGCGCGACTCCTCACCGGGAATCTCGATCTTCAGCACGGCCATCACCGGCACAACGGCGTCGGCGTACCGGGCGGCCAGAGACCGGCCGACGTCCTCGAGAGGAGCCGCGGCGACCGCGCCCGCCATCGCACATGTCGCAGCGATCCAGCGTTTTATGGGTGTGTCTCCTTCGTCGCCGGCGCGTCCGCGGCCGACCCGCTCCGGTTCCAGTCCGGCTCGAGTTCGACATAACGCGTATAGGCGCCGCGCCGCACGAACAGCGTGACATACCGCGCCCGCGCCCGCGCAGCGGCCTCCAGGGCGCGACGCGCGGCGCCGACGTCGGGCGTCGGATGGCCGTCTACCGACAGCAGCAAATCGCCCGTCCTGAGTTCCGCGAGCGCTGCGACGCTGGCCGGCTCCACCTGCTCGACGAGCACGCCGCACACGTCCTCGGGGATCTTTACCAGTGCCCGGTCGGTCATCGTCAGCTCGCGGACGGCGAAATCGAAGTTCGGGTCGGCATGCCGCTCGGGGTCCTCGGCGGTCTCGGCGGCCTCCTCCAGCGTCATCGAGATCGTGCGGGGCTGTCCGTCGCGAATCACCTCCAACGGCACGGTGGCGCCGATGCGGTAGCGTCGGACGGACTGGACGAAGTCGGCGACGTCCTCCGGCCGGGGGGCGCGGACCGGCTCGCCGTCGAAACGAGTGACGATGTCGCCGACCTTCAGGCCTGCCTTGTCGGCGGCCCGGCCAGGGAAGACATACGCGACGCGGACGCCCCGGGCTCCGCCAAGGCCGAGGGCCTCGCCCAGCTCGTGGGAGACCGGCTGCAGCAGTGACGCGAAGTCGGGCTTGCGGGAACGCTCCGGCCGGTCGAGATCACGCGGCAGCCCCACCTGCACCACTGCGAGGTAGCGGCCCAGGCCGCGTTCGAACGCGGCGACGGTGCGCACCGGTTCCGAGCGTCCGCGAACGCGGTCGAGAGTCCGTTCGCGCAGTTCGGCGATGTTGCGTACGGGCCGGCCTTCGACCTCGACCAGGACGTCGCCGGCCCGCAGCTGCGGCTCCGCACGGTCGGCGGGGCCCCCGGGCTGGACGGAGCTGATAAGGATCCCATCGGTCGTGTCGCGAAGCAGTTCCATTGCCGAAAAGAAGGTGAGGTTGCGCCCCGTGAACCCCCATTCCCGGAATTCCTCGTCGGCCGCGCGCGCCGGTTCGCGCGGGCGGGTGACCAGGGACAGCCTGAGTCGCTCGCCGTTGCGCAGCACCTCGACGGTCGATGTCTTGCCGACCGGCGTGGAGAGCACGACGGCATTGAACACGGGGATGTCCTCCGGCATACGGCCGTCCACCGCCACGCCGTCGAACCCGAGGATCAGGTCGCCGGGGCGCAGGCCAACCTCGGCCGCTGGCGAGGCGGGCAGCACGGCGCCGACGAAAATGCCGGCCTCTGCGCTGGAGCCCTTGAGCCGGGGCTGCGCGGTGACCCCGATCCACGAGCGCTCGACGGACCCGCGTTCGATGATCTGCGCGGCGACGGAGCGGGCGAGGTTCCCCGGGATCGCGCCGCCGAGACCGGCGAAGCCGACCTCGTTGATGCCCACGATCCGTCCGTCCAGCGTGACCAGCGGCCCGCCGCTGTTGCCACTGTAGATGCGCGCGTCGTGCGCGATCCACCGGACGAGCGAGCCGACGTCCTCGCCATCGAGCCGGAGGCCGCCGGGCAGGATGAGCGCCGTGTTGCTGACGATTCCGCGCGTGACCGACTGCGCCACGCCGCCGGGCGAGCCCATCGCCAGCACGGGGTCGCCGACGGCCAGGCGGTCCGAGTCGCCGAACTCGGCGACGGGCAGCGGCGCGGTGGACTTGCGCCGGTCCAGGAGCAGCCGAATAACCGCGATGTCCGATAACGCATCAGTTCCGACCAGTTCGGCCTCGACCTCCTCACCATCCGCCAGACGGCAGAACAGCCGGCGAGCGCGGCCGGCGACGTGGTGGTTGGTGATGATGTAGCCTTCCTTGCGGATGATCACCCCGCTGCCGGCGGCGCGCTCTTTTTTCATCCGGCCGGCATCGGCCTCCTCTTTCACGACGTAGATCCGGACGAGGGCCGGATAGACGCGGCGAAGCGCACGCTCGAGGTCGTCCGAGGCGGCCGCGCTGCGCACCCCCACCCCCAGCAGCGCCGCCAACACAATGCACCATCGTGTCATCGCCGAGTTCCTGGCGTAGCCCGGCCGTTGGGCCGGGCCGGTCGCACGGGTCCCTTATCCTCCCCCGGCGTCGACGGCGCAAGCCGGACCGGGTTGAAGGGCGCGCGGGAACGCGGTAGGCTGGGATCGTCGCACCGGGCGGCCCGTGCTCGGGTGGTGGAATGGCAGACACGCATGTTTGAGGGGCATGTGGCGCAAGCCGTGGGGGTTCAAGTCCCCCCCCGAGCACCATCCTGGGTCGCCGGCGGGCGCGCGATCCCCTGAGCCGCCCCGTGGCCTCCTCCGTCGCCATCGAAGGGCTCGTCAAGCGTTTCGGCGCCGCTGTGGTGCTGGATGGCCTTTCTCTGGAGGTTGCGCCGGGCGAGATGTTTTTCCTGCTTGGCCCCAGCGGCTGCGGCAAGACGACGCTGTTGCGGTGCGTCGCGGGCCTGTGCCGGCCCGATTCGGGGAGTATCCGCCTCGACGGCGTCGACATCACCGACGAGCCTGCGCACCGACGCGCGATGGCCATGGTGTTTCAGTCCTACGCCGTCTGGCCGCACATGACCGTCGCCGAGAACGTCGCCTTTCCTCTCGAGATGCAGAAACGGGAGCGGAGGGAACGGGAGCGGCTCGCCCGCGCGGCGCTGGAACGCGTGCGGTTGCACGACCGCGCCCAGGCGCGGCCGGCGGAGTTGTCCGGCGGCCAGCAGCAGCGAGTCGCGCTGGCGCGGGCGCTGGCGGCCGGGCCCAAATGCCTGCTGCTGGACGAACCGCTCTCGAACCTCGACGCGCGTCTGCGGGTGGAGATGCGGCTGGAAATCCGGCGGCTCTGCAAGGACGCCGGCCTGACCGCCATCTACGTCACCCACGACCAGCGCGAAGCGATGTCGATCGCCGACCGGATCGCGATCCTCCACGAGGGGCGGCTGCAGCAGTGCGGCCGGCCGGAGGAGGTCTACCAGCGGCCCGCCAGCCGGTTCGTCGCCGCTTTCATCGGCGAAGCCAACCTTCTCGAGGGACGCCTGCTCGAACGGAAGGAACCAGGGGCGGTCGTCCGGACCGCCGCCGGCCCCGTCGTCGCCGCCGTCGCGCCCCCGGCGGCGGGAACGGGCGATGCCGTCGCCATCTCGATCCGGCCCGAGGCGATGCGGATCCTGCCGCCCGATCCGCACCCTGGGGGCCCCAACATCTTCTCCGGCGTTGCGGTGAACACCACGTACCTGGGGGAGGTCGTCCGCCACGACGTTCGGCTCGGCAACGGAGCTGACGCGCCGATGGTGCAGATCTTCGAACTGCGGCCCAGCCTGCGCGTCCGTGACGGAGAGAGTCAGCCGGTGCGCGTCGCGGTGGATCCGACCGATGTGGTTGTGCTGACCGACTAGGTCCGGCCCGTCGGATGGGAACGGCGGCCGCCCAATGCTACGCTGATCGCCGAAAGGGCAACGACCGATGACCGTTCGCACGCGTTTTGCGCCCAGCCCGACTGGCCACGTGCACATCGGCAACATGCGCGCGGCCATCTTCAATTGGCTGTTCGCCCGCCACCACGGCGGGCGGTTCCTGCTGCGGGTCGAAGACACCGACCGAGAACGCTCGACGCCCGAGGCCTGTCGCACGCTGCTGGAGGCGATGGCCTGGCTGGGGATGGAGCCGGACGAGCCGCCGATGTACCAGTCCAGCCGCCGACAAGCCCACCGCGCCGTCGCCGAGCGGCTCGTCGCGATGGGGCATGCCCACCGCGAGGACAAGGGCAGCACCGGCCGGGGCGAGTGCATTGTGTTCTCGATGCCGCGGGAGGACATCGTCTTCGACGACGTCGTCAAGGGACGGCTGGTCAAGGCCGCTGCGGACCTTCAGGACTTCGTGATCGTGCGGTCGGACGGCACCCCTGTCTTTCACCTGGCCAACGTGCTCGACGACATCGAGATGGGCGTGACGCACATCATCCGCGGCGACGACCACGTCGAGAACACATTCCGCCACATCGCGCTTTTCCGTGCCCTCGGCGCGCAGGTCCCCCGCTACGCCCACCTGCCCATGATTGTCAACGCGCAGGGCAAGCCTTATTCGAAGCGCGACGGCGACGCCTATGTCGGCCAGTTCCGCGACCGCGGCATCCTCCCCGACGCGCTGTTCAACTACCTCGCCCTCCTCGGCTGGTCGCCGGGCGACGGTCGGGAGGTGATGACGCGGGAGGAGATGGTTGAGCGCTTCACGCTCGAGCGCGTCCAGTCGTCCCCCGCGCAGTTCGACCTGACTAAGCTGCTGTGGATGAACGGCGAGCACATGCGCCGCCTGCCGGTCGAGCAACGGCTGGCCGGCCACATGGCCGACCTGGAGCGGCACGGCCTGCGACCCTCGAAGGGCGAACTGCGTCGCGTGCTCGACGTGATGCAGGATCGGATCAAAGTCTTCTCCGACACCGCCGGGCAGACGCGGTATTTTTTTGACGAGGACTACCCGTTCGACGAAGCGGCCGTGCGCAAGCGCCTGCGTAAGCCCGGGGTGCCGGAGCGGATGGCCGAGCTCGGACGCCGTTGGGCGGCCGCGCCGGCCTTCGACGCGGCGACGCTGGAGCGGATCCTGAAGGAGACGGCGGCGGAGGATGGCCGGCCGCCGGCGGACTTGATCCACGCGACCCGCGTGGCGGTGTCGGGCACCTCGGCCGGGCCGGGGTTGTTCGCGATGCTGGAAGTGCTGGGCCGGGAGCGGGTCACCGCCCGGATCGAACGCGCCTTGCGCCGGTGGGTGGGGGGCGGTGGGTGAGGGCGCGCCAGCGGGAGCCCAGCCGCGCCTTACGCTGGCCACGAAGGTCACGCTGGTGCGGCTACTGGGCATTCCGGTCTATGTCGGGGCGATCGCCTACTATCGACTCTCCCTCTCCGCTGGCGCGCCGAACGAGGCCTATCGGGTGGCCGCCCTCGGGATCTTTTTGGCCGGCGCGTTGACTGACGCGCTCGACGGGTTTCTCGCCCGTTCGCGCGGCGAGGTGACGCGGCTGGGGCAGATCCTCGATCCACTGGCCGACAAGTCCATGTTGATGGCGGCCATGCTGACGCTGACGGCGCCCTCGCTGCCGGCCTTGCACCCGCAGATCCCTCTCTGGTTCACGTTGGCGGTGATCAGCCGGGATGTGTTGCTCGCCGTCGGAGCCTATGTGATTCATCACCTGACCGGCCACGTGGAGGTGCGCCCCTGCCTGACCGGCAAGTTGGCGACCGCCCTGCAGATGACCTGTGTGGTGTGGGTGTTGGCGGACTTCGCGCCGGCGCCGTTCCATGGGCTGGCCATGTCGGCGGTGGCGTTCACGATCTGGTCCGGGGTGCGTTATGTGGCGGACGGCTGGCGCCAGCTCGCCCATCCTCCGCGTCGGCCGGCGGGCTGAGGCCGAACCTGTTGGTCGGCGTTGCGGAAAGCCTCGCAAGCTCCTCTCAACAGCGGCTGCCGGATTGCGGCGGCGGCCGACCCCGATATGCAGGGAAAGCTCGGCATCAACGCGGCAGTTCGTTGTCGGCTGGCGATTTTGGCGGGGGCAGTGAGAATCACCGCAGCCGGGCCGTCCGACGTCATGGATTTGTCGGGCGTGCGGGGGCTGACCCCGGATCCGACCGATGTCGGCCTCAAGGAGGAGTGATTCCGCCGCCCACCGGCGCGCGACGTGCGGCTGCCCGGCTCGCTCGTCGTCCAGGGCATCGGCGATCCGCCCGGCCTTGACACCCCGTGGACCGGTCAGATCGTGGATCGTTCGTTCTTCACGAATCCCGCGTACGCGCCGTACCGCCGGCCGGATCGTTTCAAGCTGCCGTTCCGGCTCCAGCCCGACCTCGTCTACGTCGGTCCGGCGTGGTACCGGCGCGAAGTCGAGGTGCCGCAGGAATGGGCGGGGCGGCGGCTGGTCCTTTTCCTCAAACGACCCCACTGGGAGACCCACGTTTGGTTCGATGGCCGTTCCGTCGGCGCCAACGACGCGCCCGGCACGCCACACGAATACGAGCTCGGTCTCCCCGAACCTGGGCCACGGATGCTGGTGATCCGTATGGACAAGCGCCTCGTCGCCGATGTCGGGCATGACTCGCACAGCGTGAGCGACCACACGCAGGGCGACGCGCCGGCCGGCGGAAGTGCGGGGATTGCGCGCCCCAAAGACGCATGGGATGCGATTCGATCTTGACGCCGCGGATGCCCTGGACGAGGAACGCTGGACGCGTAACCTTCTCCGTTGCCATCGCTCGCAAGACGACCGCAACCGCCGGGCCCGCGGCATGGGTTTCGCCGATCGGATTCTCAACGTGGACCGGGACAACGCCGTCCGTCTGGGCTTGCCCGACCCTTTTGCTGAGGTCCTCGAGGCACGGCGGATTTCCTAGCCGGCCGCGACCGCCCCGGCCCTGCGATGCCGCCGACGGCGCAGAGTGCGCCTACTTCTTATTTGGCCCCGCCGCCCTTGGCCTTGTGGGCCTCGATCATCTCCTTGATGTGCTGGACGTAGGCTTCCGGTCCGCCGGGCCGGTACCCGGTGCGGCCAGCCACTTCGCCCTTGGGTGACAGCAACAGCACGGTGGGGAATCCACGCACGCCGTACTTCTTGAGCAACGCCTCGTTCTGCTCCCGCGTCGCCTTCGGCAGTTCCTTCCAGCGGGGAAAATCGAGCAGCACGAGCACGAGGCTCTCCTTCGCGTACTCCTTGAAGGCCTTCTTGGAGAAGACCTCGTCATCCAGCTTGATGCACCAGCCGCACCAGTCGGAGCCGGAGAAGTCCACGAGGACGTATTTGTCCTCCTTCTCCGCCCGCTGCAGCGCCTTTTCGAAGTTGTCCTCCCACCCGGTGGCCGCCTGTGCCGACGCCGCCGCGACCGCGGCTGCCACAACGATCCAGTTCGCCTTCATGACGGTTCCTTCTGCGGACGTTCTCCGTCCGCCAAAAGCAAAATACCCTCTCGCGGGCGTTTCGCAAGTTGGATGGCCACGCCCGCCACCGGCCGTACGAACAGGGGACGCGGGGGGGACTGAGATACGCGAATCCTGGGTCAAACTGGCGGAGTCTTCGTGGCATTCCGGGCCGGACGCCCAGCAGCACGTGGTGGCCGCAAGGCCCGTGGGCCACCAGGGTGGCTTCCTTGGCCGACGTCCCCATCCCAACCCCTCGAACGGCCGTCCAGGTACGGGTAGTTGATCGGTTTCTCAGTCAGCGAATTCCGGCGCCGTCGATCCCCCCACCTAGCTTAGCGCCGCAGCCGACTGCGCGCTCTCGTCGGCCGCCACGCGGAACGCCCCATCTAGGGGACGGGGACAGGGGACCGACAAGAAGATGGGCAACTGGTAGGGAGCACCTTCAACGTCCGGGCTCGCCGTGAGCCGCGAAGCGGCGAAGCCCGTT
>OGCI01002451.1_pt1 | contig 12335 bp, 11 predicted proteins | sample 1570021 | NCBI WGS metagenome assembly OGCI01 (sample SAMN06264664, study PRJEB24512) | hot springs metagenome | isolation source: Hot spring water | place: South Africa: Tshipise | collected 2015-06-21
TAGCTCAGCGGGAGAGCAGGTCCTTTGCAAGGACAAGGTCGGGGGTTCAAATCCCTTCGCCTCCACCAGGAAAGCCATTTGCTTTACCGCTCGGAATCCCTGGCCGCACCTCCAACCTTCGCGGTTCAGGGTTGTAATGGTCTGAGCGGTTTTGGTAAGAGCCCACAGCCGTTCCCAAAAAAGGTCGGTGTCATCGGCCTTTGATAGTCCCCAATGCGGATTCGACCTGTGCAATAGCGGGATTTTTCGATGAGCAGAGGGTATTCGGAGCAGATGGGGGTGGGAGTCGCCTGGTCGGGCCAAATGCTTGCGGGCCTTCGTGGGCTATGCTGAAAGGGTGAGCGGGCCAGTTTGGGACGATGGAGACTGGCAGGGCTTGCGAAGCCTTGAAGGGGAGCTCGAGGCCGACGTTTGCGTGGTGGGGTTGGGCGGCTCGGGGCTGGCGGCTATCCACGAGCTTTTGCGGTTGGGCCGAAGCGTGGTGGGGATTGACGCAGGCTCGGTGGCGGGGGGAGCAGCAGGCCGTAACGGGGGATTCTTGCTGGCGGGGACTGCCAGGTTTTACCACCAGAGCGTAGCCGAACACGGCCGCGACCTTGCAAAGCGCCTCTACCAGGCTACCCTCGAGCAGATTTCGTACATGATGGCCGAGACCCCCCAGGCCATCCGACCGGTCGGTTCGTTGCGGATTGCCGCCACGGCCGAGGAGCTCGAGGATTGCCGGGCGCACCTGCAAGCCCTACGGGCCGACGGTTTTGCGGCCGAGCCCTATGTGGGGCCGGAGGGGGAGGGCTTGCTGGTACCCAGCGATGCGGTCTTCAATCCCTTGCAGCGCTGCCGGACGCTCTCCCAGCAGGCCCTGAAGGCCGGAGCCAGGCTATTTGAACACAGTCCGGCACTTCGCATTAGCGGCCAGGAGGTACAAACCCCCAAAGGACGGGTTCACTGTCAGAAAGTGTTGGTGGCCGTGGATGGCCGGCTCGAGCAGCTGCTGCCGGAACTGCAGGGCCGGGTTCGCACCGCGCGTTTGCAGATGCTGGCTACCGCACCCACCCAAGCGCGCTTTTCCCGGCCTGTCTACCGGCGCTGGGGGTACGACTACTGGCAGCAGTTACCCGATGGGCGCATCGCCCTGGGCGGCATGCGCGATGCCGGCGGAGAGGCCGAGTGGACAGCCGAAGCCCAGCCCAGCCAGACCGTGCAGCTTCGGCTCGAACAACTCCTTCGGCAGCTTGGCGTGAAGGCGCCCATCACCCATCGCTGGGCGGCCTCGGTGGCCTATACCCCAACGGGTCTGCCCATTGCCGAGGAGGTGCGACCCGATGTTTGGGTCGTCGGAGCCTACAGCGGAACCGGGAACGTGGTAGGGGCTCTGCTGGGCCGCGAGGTGGCCTGGGTGTTGCATGGGGCCCGGATGCCCGGTGCGGTCTGGCTAGCCTGAGCTATTGCTAGCTCCCTGCCCTTTGACCCTGTACATCTCGCGGTCGGCGTGGCGGTAGAGGGTGTCGGGGTCGCTGCCGTCGCGCGGATAGATGGCCAGGCCAATCGAGGCGGTGACCTCGAGGGCCCGGTTGCCAATCCGAACGCTGGTATTCACCTCATGGGCAATTTTTTTCACCAGGCGCTCGGCCATCTCTACCGAGGGCAGATCGGTCAGGATGACCCCAAACTCGTCGCCACCCAGCCGGGCCACCGAGTCGGTGGCCCGCACCGCGAGGCTGAGCTGGCGGGCGATGCTGCGCAAAAGCTCGTCGCCGGTGGCGTGGCTGAAGGTATCGTTGACCTGTTTGAAGTTGTCCAGGTCGATGTACACCACCCCCACCAGGCGGTCTTTTTCCTGGGCTCGGGCCATGGCCTGCACCAGGCGTTCCTGGTAGAGCATGCGGTTGGGCAGCTTGGTCAGGGCGTCGTGGGTGGCCTGGTACTCCAGCTCCTCGATCAGGGCCTGGCGGTCTACGGCGATGGCGGCCAGGTCGGCGGTGGCATGGATAGCCCGGTTATCTGACTCCAGCGGGGTAGGCCCCAGCACGCTCAGGGCCCCCAGGACCCCTTCCTTGGTGCGGATCGGGAGGGTCAGGCCATACCGGTAACCGGCCACCAGCAGTGCCCGACGAACCTTGATAGGAAGGTTTTCTTTGAGGTCGAGATTTTCAACCTCGGATACCTCGCCCTCCAGTACGTTGTGGCCAAAAGGGCCGATGGGGCCGCTCTCCAGGAAGTCCCGCACCTCCTCGGGCAGGCCGTGGCTGGCCACGGCGTTCTGGTTCTGGCCCTTGGCGATCTGGATGGCGCAGGCCACCTCGGGTAGCTGGGAGCTGAGCATCTCGATGGTAGCCGTGAGGATATCCTCAAGTTCGGCCCCACGGGCGATCATCTCCAGGGCCAGGTTGCGGTCACGCTCGAGGCGCACCGCGCGCTTATGCTCGGTTACATCCACAATTAGCCCGCGCAGCCGAACGTTGCCGTTGGGTTCGTGCATAGCGCTGACCCGGTCCTGGAACCAGTGCATGCGGCCGTTTTTGTCAAAGGCGCGGTACTCGATCTCGGTGGTCTCGAGGGCCACCGAGAGATTCCGCAAGCGTTGCGAGACCATCTCGAAGTCGATGGGGTAAAGCACCCTGGGCCACACGCTAGCCTCACGCGGGCCCAGAAAGCGATCCACCGGGTAGCCCAGCACCCGCTCGACCTGGCGGCTCACGAAGGTGAAGACCAGGGTATCCTTCTGAAACTCGGCTTCCCAGACAATCCCGCCCAGCGAGTTGACCAGCTCCTGATAAAGGGCCCGCGACTGGCGGAGCTCCCACTCGGCTCGCTTGCGCTCGGCCAGCTCGTTGCGCAGTTGGTCGAACAGTTGTGCGTTCTCCAGCAGCGGCGCGGCAGCCCTCGAGGCCGCCATCACGATCTCGATCTCGTCCTGGCTGAACTCCCTGGGCTCGTAGCTATCCAGACCCAAGGTTCCCAGTACCCGCTCGCCGGCCAGAATGGGCACCAGCAGCATCGAGACCACCCCAAAGCGCTTGGCCACCTCGCGCCCCGCCCCCATGCGGGGGTCGTTCTGGGCGTCCGGTACCGAGACTGGCTTGCGCTCGCGCAAGACCTGCAAGCTGATCTCGTTGCCCTCGAGGGAGATCCGGTCGTGGGTGTTGCGGGCCTGCCCAGAGCCAAATTCCGAGATGATGGTCAGGTAGCGTCCATCCTCCGAGAGGCGGGCGAAGCCCGCATGCTGGACCCCCACCACCGCTGTGAGCTCGCTGCAAATAACGTTCAGTACTGTCAGAGGGTCGAGCGGCGCCCCCGAAGTCGCCACGATCTGTTTGAGCATGGTGGCTTCTTTGAGCCGCCGGTCCAGTTCCTTTTTGGACAGAGAGGTGGAAGTGAAGCGCTTTGGGGTGGGTTTCCTGGGCATAAAAAGCCGGGGTACTTCTGGGTTCATGATACTCAGGATTGAAGATAGAGGGCAAGATTCAGGGCCCGATCGACGCCTATACGGGCCCCACCCTGGCGAAGCGCCAGGAGAATCTTGCCCTTGCGGGCCTGGGGGCGTCGGGTTTACCGAGTTCGCTTCATTAATTGGCTCTGCCGATATCCATCTGATATACTCTCGGCTTGCGTGACCCATCAGGGTTGCAGCTTTTCGTGTGCCTCGGTTGGCCCGGGTGCCCGCGAGCCGGAAAGGAGGTGAATATGCCGCAATACGAAGTGAACATTATCCTCAACCCCAACCTCGATGGAGTGCAGGCCGCTCAGGAGAAAGACCTCATCAAGGCCGCCCTCGAGCGCCATGGTGCCGAAATCAAAAACATCGATGACTGGGGCAACCGCCGCCTGGCCTATCCCATCCAGAAAGACCCCGAAGGCAACGTGCTGTTCTACACCGTGGAGATGGCCGGGGAAAGCAACGCCGCGCTGCAGCGTGAACTGCGCTTGCGCGACCATGTGCGTCGTGTGACCATCCTTCGCGACCGTCCCGAATGGCGAAACAGCAAAAAGAAGAAGTGAGCTGTTGGGCCCTACCCGAGTTCTGAGGCCAGAGACCATAACGGAACTCAAAAGGCAGCGATAAGCGGGAAGCAAAGCGCTCAAAAGTCGAGGGCCCTGGCTAGCCGCGAAGCGCCATAAGAGATAGACTCAAGCAAAGACCGATACGAAAAGGACAGATAGATATGGCTCGAGGCCTCAACCGCGTAACCCTTGTAGGCACCCTGACCCAAGACCCTGAACTGCGCTACACTCCCGGCGGACTGGCCGTGATGGAACTCAACCTTGCCGGAAACGACCTGGTTACCGACGAGCAAGGCCAGACCCGTGAGCCGGCCTGGTATCACCGGGTCAAACTGCTGGGCAAGAGTGCAGAGTTCTGGGGCGACACCCTCAAGGCTGGTATGGCGCTGTTTGTGGATGGCAAGCTCGAGTACCGTTCCTGGGAACAAGAGGGTCAGAAGAAGAGCAGTCTGGAGATCCGCGCCGACCGTATGGAGATCGTGAGCCTGGAGGGCAAGCGGGGTCAAGTGACCGTGACCGACGCGCGCGGGCAGGAGCGTCTGAAGGACGGCCTCAACCATGTGATGCTGGTCGGCAACCTGACCCGCGACCCCGAGCTGCGCTATACCCCGCAGGGAACCGGCGTGACCCGTCTCTCGCTGGCGATAAACGAGAAGTCCACTACCCGCCAGGGCGGAGAACAGGAAAGGGTGCACTACGTTGAAGCTCAGGCCTGGCGCGAGCTGGCCGAGTTCGCGGCAGAACTCAAAAAAGGAGACGGAGCGTTCTTAATGGGACGCTTGGTGAACGACTCCTGGACCGCTCAGGACGGAACCCGGCGCTACACGACCCGTGTAGAGCTCTCCCGCCTCGAGCGACTTGCCCGTGGAACTGGACAAAACACAGGTGGAAACAGTTCCCAGTTGGCTCCTGCCAAAGGCCGTGCGGGCAAGGTAGACATTGAAGAAGGTTTAGAAGACGATTTCCCACCTGAGGAGGATTTGCCGTTTTGAGCACCAAGAAGATGTCCAACCGCAGTGGCGCCAAAAGTGAGCGCCAGGACCGGGGCAGCGAGCGCGGAATGCGCCGCGGCCGCAAACCCAAAGTAGCAGCCTCGGTAGGGGCTTTTGACCTCAACGACTTCAAAGCTGTGGATATCCTAAAGCGTTTCCTGTCTGAGACCGGTAAGATTCTGCCCCGTCGCCGTACCGGCCTTAATGCACAGGAACAGCGCAAGCTGGCCCGTACCATCAAGCGTGCCCGCAATATGGGGCTGCTGCCCTTCACCGAGAAACTGGTTCGGAAATAGGGGGAGTGGAAGATGAAGGTAATTCTGCTTGAACCTATGGAAAACCTGGGCGACGTGGGGGCTGTGGTCAATGTAAAACCGGGTTATGCCCGCAACTACCTTTTGCCTCGAGGCCTTGCGACCCTGGCCACCGAGAGCAACCTCAAGACCCTGGAAGCCAAGATTCGCGCCCAGGCCAGGAAGGCCGCCGAACGCAAGGCCGAGGCTGAGCGCCTGAGGGAGCTATTAGAGCCCATCACCCTGGTGCTCAAGGTGAAAGCCGGTGATCAGAAAATTTACGGCTCGGTTACCAGCCGCGAGATTGCCGCTGCGCTGGAAGCCCAGCACCAGATTACCATCGACCCCAAGCGCTTGGCGCTGGAAAAACCGATCAAAGACCTAGGCGACTATGCCCTGGCCTACAAGCCCCACCCCGAGGTGCCCATGACCCTCAAGGTCTCGGTGGTGGCCGACAAGGGCTAAAGCCACAGAGCCACAAACCGATGCCGCCTGCTTTGGTGGCATTTTGTTATGTGCTTGGGGCGATGCACCACCATTGGCACGGGCGGTGCTGTGAAAAACTGATTTTGTGCGACTGAAACCCTTCAGGCTTGAGCGCTTTTTTGTTCCCTTCGAGTTCGCTGCCCGCTACATGCTGGGCAGCTCGGACAGCGAGTCGGTGAGTATCGGTGATCTGCTGGCCTTGGAGCCCGAGGCCGCCGAGCAGTTTCACCGTCACTGGCTTGGCTATACCGAGGCCGCCGGGGCACCCTATTTGCGTGAGGAAATCGCCAGAGTTTATAGTTCGATGGCCCCAGGACAAGTGTTGGTGTTCGCCGGAGCCGAAGAGGCAATCTTTTGGTATCTGAACGCAACCTTGCAAAGCGGCGACCACGCCATCATCCAAACGCCCTGCTACCAATCGCACCAAGAAGTTGCCAGGGCTACGGGGGCCGAAGTAACCGAGTGGCCGCTGCGGTTCGAGGATGGTTGGGCCATTGACCTGGGCTGGCTGGAAGCAAATATCCGGCCCAACACTAGGCTCATCGTGCTGACCACGCCCAACAACCCCACTGGTGCCCACCTGACCCGCGCTGAACAGCAGTCGGTGGTGGAACTGGCGCGTTCAAGGGGAATCCGACTTTTTTTCGATGAGGTGTACCGTGAACTGGAGCACGCTCCAGAACATCGTCTGCCTGCTGTTTGCGACCTCTACGACAGGGCGGCCTCGCTGGGGGTGATGTCGAAAAGCTATGGCTTGCCAGGGTTGCGCATCGGGTGGATTGCTACCCACGATGGCGAAGTGTTGGCCCGTATGCAAGAACTCAAAGATTACACCTCCCTCTGCAACGCTGCACCGAGTGAGTTCCTGGCGGCTCTGGCCTTGCGTAACCGGGCGAAACTGCTCGAGCGAAACCTGGGCATCGTTCACCGCAACCTGGAGCTTCTGGACGGTTTTTTCCAGCGCTGGTCACAAGCCATGACCTGGGTCAGGCCTGTGGCTGGGCCCATCTGCTTTCCGAAACTGCAGCCTTCAATCTCCTCGGCGGCTTTTGTGCAGGATCTGGTAGATCGGGAGAGTATCCTCATGGTTCCGGGCGAGGTCTACGACCGACCGGGCTTCGTGCGGATGGGCTTTGGCCGCCAAAACATGCCCGAAGCTTTGGAGCGACTGGAAGCCTACCTCAGGGCAAGGCCATAAAAAGCTGGATGGTGTAGGGCCCAATCTGAATCGGCTGGTTGAGGTATTCGCGTCCCACCGGCAGCGAGAGGGCAAACCCGGTTCTGGGGTCGCGCAGGTGGACAATCCACATCCCCTCCGGCAGGCCCGTCCACAGCACCACCCCCCTGGCATCGCTGACGCGCATAGCGGGCCGGATGCTGGTTGGCATCGGGCGGCCATCGGAACTGCGGCGACCCAGGGTCGAGATCAGGCCCTCGGCAGGCTTGTTCTGAATCTGGACTTGTATTTCGATGGTGACACCTGCTCCTTTGGGTTCCTCGGGCTGGCGGGGGGGTGGAATGGGTGCCGGCTGGGCCAGGGCCAGACCGCTGATCAACAAAACAAGCAACAACTGCATAGGACAAGCATAACCCCAGAGACTGAGGGGCCTCTGGGGCGAGATTAAGCCTGGGATTTAGAGCGGTTTTCACGAACAAGCGGTCAGGTTCACCTTGAAAAAGACAATCCAGACCGCTTGAATGACTCCGCCGGAGGGCGGCGTCATTGTGAAAATCGCGATAGGCTAGTAATTTGTCTTCACGTAGTCTACTGCTGCCCTTGCATCCACCAGACCATAGCCAAACTGTCCCGGAATCGCTGCCGAGTAGTCTGGCTTTGCCGACTGAGCGGTGAGGGTGGCGTTGGCGGTCTGCTCGAGGGCTACCCGCACCTGCAAGGGGGTCAGGTTGGGTTTGGCGCTGAACATCAGGGCCACCACGCCGGTCACGTGGGGTGCGGCCATCGAGGTGCCTTGCAAGAAGCCGTAGGGGTCGCCGGGGTTGCCCTGTTCTTGGGGTATGGTGGAAAGAATTGCGTTGCCGGGGGCAATGACGGTTACGTAGGGGCCGCTGCTCGAGAAGGCCGTGCGCAGGTTGTTGGCGCTCATGGCCCCCACCCCAATCACGCCCGCGATGCTGGTGCTGTTGCGCACCGGGTCGGAGGGGGGGTTGCCGGCGTCAAAGGAGTTGCCAGCCGCGAACACGTAGACGTGCCCCTTGGCGGTTCCGTACCGGAGCACATCCTCAAAGGCTTTGCTCTTTTGCGAGCCGCCCCAGGAGTTGTTGGAGACCTTGGCCCCGCAGTCGGCCACATATTTGAGGGCCCGGGTCAGCATGTAGACCGTTCCACCAAAGTAGGTGAGCCCCTTCACGATCAGAAGTTTGGCCTCGGGGGCCACCCCCACCACGCCGCTGTTGTTGGCTGCCGCCGCTACAGTGCCGGCGGTGTGGGTACCGTGGCCGTTGGTGTCGGTGGGGTCGGAGTCCTCGTTGGCAAAGTCGTAGCCGTGCAGACCTGGACAGACCCGGCTGCTGGGGTTGGGGTTGCGCCACAGGTTGGGGGCCAGGTCGGGGTGGGTGAGATCGGCGCCATCGTCAATGACCCCCACCAGCACGCCCCGCCCGGTTGCGCCGTCGGCCCAGGCCGCTGGGGCTCCGATGCGGTGAATGCCCCACAGCCACGGCACATTGTTATAGGTAAAGACCCCTCGCAGCACGATGGTGAGAGGAAGCGGCCCAGCCAGGGTGGTGGCCAGGGGGGTGCCTACTGCGGGCCCGGTGGTCACGGTACCGACAAAGTTGAAGGTGCGGGTCTGGGTGCCGCTGGCATCTACCAGGCTGGTGTTCTGGCTGATGCCAGTGAGGGTGGCGGTCCAGGTACCGCTCGAGCAGGTGGCATCGCAGGGGCTGCTGCCCAGGGCGGTGGGCTTGAGGGTGAAGGGGCCGGCGTAGTTGCCGCCGGTTTGCAGAGTACCCTGCCCCAGAAGGTTCAGGTCGGGACTAAGGGCTACCACCACGCTGATACTGGCCCCAGTAGAGGAGACCTGGGCTGCTACTGGAAGGTCGGTGGTGCCCACGCGGATGCTGGCCTGCACCACCCCACTGACCCGCAGGCCGCTGGGGTTGTGGGCTCCTGCTGTGGCAAAAGCATCACCGGGCGGAACCTGGGTCAGATAGGGGTCGGAAGGGCTGAGTTGGGCTGAGGGGCCGGATGCCCGGCTGACCCGCACATTCTGGCGCTCGTTGGGAATCCAGAAGTTAGGTTCGGCGTACTCTACGCCAGCCTGAGTGGCATATTGATCTATAAACCGTTGCTCCTGGCCTTTGGGGACACTGACCAGGGCCAGGGTACCCCAGTCGTCGCTGCTGGTGCTAGCCTTGACCTGACTACCCGACAGGGCCGACACCGAACTCATCGAAACGCCCCCGCGGTACTTGACCAGAATTTCCCCGGCTACAGCCAGACTACCGCCAATAGCGGTCAGGTCGGGCTGCCCTTGGGGTGGCTGGGCTTGGCGGGAGGTGCCACAGGCGGCGAGAAGGATTGCGGCCATGCTCAACAAAACCATCTTTTTCATCCTCATCACCCTCTTAGTTGCCTGTCTGGAAGGCAAAGACCTCGCTGCCGGAGAAGCGGTAGCCCTTCTCGAGCGACTGTACTAACCAGGTCGAGCCGGGCGACCAGCCGGTCTGGGGCACGTACCCCACAGAGTTCAGAAAAGCTTCCGCCATTCGGCCCCGCCAGTCGTTGACCCTGTTGCTCTGGTGAGAGGTTTTGCGGAAAGCGTTGAGCGTGTTCAGATCAATGTATCGAGCGGCCAGCTGCGCATCGGGGTCTACCGAGATGAAGTCAATCATCTGTGCGTTTTCGTCTGCGGCCACATCCCAGAAATAGACCTTGTTCGGCTCGAGTTTGATCTGATAGATGTTCAGAAAGGTCTCGGGGGTGTAGGTGGTCAGGATTGGGGCGCTGGTATCGCCATCGTAAAGTGTCACTGTATAAACCGCCGGACGATCGACCGCTTTCCACGACAGGCGAGGATTGCGACTGACGTTGGTAGCGCCATTGGCCGGGGTTTGCAACACCGGCACGGCCATGAAGTCGGCCTTGCTGGCGTTCAGGTTGGTGCCATTGAACCAGCGGTACACCACCGAAAATGCGGCCAGGTTGCCGTCGTCATCGAATTTGAGGGCCTGGCTTTCGGTGGCGAGGGTCTGCCCTTGTTTGCCCGCCGGAATCTTGTAGACCCGTAGGTTGCGCGGCCCAGCGCTGAAGTCGAGGTAGGTACCCAGGGTGATGCTTCCCCCGGTAACCGAAGGCTCAAAGGACACTCTGGTGAGCGACAGGGCATTGCCGGTAGCGCTGAAGTCGAAGCCGCCCGAGGCGAGGGCTGAGGTATCGTGACTAAAGGGAATCGCGGCTATGTTGGGATTGCTGGCAGGGTCGAAGTTCTGCAATCGGATGGGGTCGGCAAGGTTGGTGATCTGGCCGCTGTTGATGAAGGTTTTGACCTGCGGCAGATAGGCGAACTTGCTCCAGTAGATCTCGTTACCGTCCGGGCTGATGCCGTTATAGTTGCCGGCCCAGACGAAACCTTCGGTAGCAAAGGAGTTGAAGCTGCTGATGACCGGCATCAAGAAATTCCCACCAGCCCCACTAATGACGCCCTGGATACCCCGGTAGGTGAGCAGCCCAGTCTCACCGGGGCGCAGGGGCGTAGCGGCTAGACTGAGGCCCGAAGGGCGCGTACCGTTGCAAGCGCTGGGCGAGGTTCGGTTGGGGGCACCGCTGCCTGGCAGGGGCGTACCGACCACAGGGGTGGTTCCGTCGGTATCTACCAGCCGTCCGGTAATGCAGCCAAAACGTGGAGAGGCCACGGGGTTGAGGGCTTGTGGGCCACCGGGCAGGTAAATGTTAAGCTCACGGGAGGCACCCAGGTTCGACACATAGGCCGAGAGCGGCACACTGTCGTAGCTGAGGGCCCGCAGGCCCATGCTGCCGGGGGGTGGAATCACCATAATATCGAAGCCCAAGGGCTTGCCCTTGACTGGAATTTTGAATGAGCCATCCACTCCGCTGGTAGCCCGGGCTTTGACCTGGCCGAAATTCAACAGGATGGTTGCGCCTGCCAGGGTATTGCCCCCAGAGCGGGCCGTCTGGTAGACCCTGCCTTTGATATGCGAGATATTCACCCGCACCTTGGTGCTGCTGCTTTGAACGCTGCCGTCGCTCATGGTAGCGCGGGCAGTGAACACCAGTTCGCCGTTCTGGTCTACGTTGAGATTGACCTCCTGAAAAAAAGGCGCGACCAGATCTTCACCGATCTTGCGGCTGCCCTCAAAAAACTCCACCTTGCCAACCTGGCCGTTTACCTCGGCTGAGAGCTGGATGCTGCCTTCTTCGGTCACCTCAAAAAGGCTGCTTTTAAGCTGAAAAGTGTTTGAGGGCTGATTGCCACAGCCAACTAGCACCAGACTGCCCAGCAAGCCTACCCACAAAGCCCTGTTTAGCATGGAACCTCCTGGCTTGTCGTCAAAGAAGCTTCAGGTTTACCAGACCGGTAAGTTTAGATTCGGGTGCGAACTACCTCCCCGCACACCTGCGTGATTGACATTCCAACTATATCCCTTTGTTAACAAAAAATTAAATCGTTACCTGCGTAACTTCAATCCGTTACGTGAGGTGACGGTTTGATACTGGCTGAACCGGTTTTTATTGTTGATTACAAGAATCTGTAAGTAATGGATTGTTACGGCCAGAAGCCACATAAGTGCGGGATTAGCACTGGATTAAGTTGCTTGAATTTAAAATAATTGCTAGTCGGGGTGTTGGTGCAGAACCTTCTCAATAGCCCGAGCAGAAGGTCAAAGCAATTCCAGCGATTGCAGCCGCTCTGCATAAACGGCCCTGGCTCGCTCGGCCAGGGGGGTGGTAAGAATTCTGCGAAGAATGGCTGCATCGGTGGTTTTGTCGTACCAGAGGTTGAATACTTCCACCAGCGTGGGGTTGTGGGCAGGGGCTGCAATTTTCTGGATGGCTTGATGCTGTTGAATCAAACCGGCCTCGAGCACCCTGGCATAAAACCCCGGACGCTGGGCCTGGCGGAACTTCTTGACGAACTGGGGGTCGTTCATGCGAGAGGCTAGCGTGGCGCAGGGAATACGGGGGGCGGATACTTCAAGCAGCACCGGACCAACCCGAAAACGGTCGCCGATGCGTACAGGTTCTGGGCCGAAGCTCGAGAAGGTCAGGTTTTCACCAAAAGTGCCGGGTTGCAGCGGCTCGCCTAACTGTTCAACCCACCAGTCGTAGTCTTCGGCACTGTACACATACACTGCCTGGTCGGGGCCGCCGTGGTGCTCCCGGTCGTCTATGTGGTCGCCCAGCAGCCCTAAAGCCGTAACCTGGGCGGTCTCAACCCTTGCTTTGTAGATGCCGGTGGTGGTGGCGCGATTGCCAATCTGCAGGGGCTGGGGTTTGCCCAGGTTGATGGAAATGAGCTGCATAGACTACACTTTACAAGGTCAGGATACGACTGCGTCCGCCTCGATCTCCACCAGCATC